>Ga0209403_10003208_pt1 | contig 18731 bp, 16 predicted proteins | sample ArcticOcean_MG_C_8_FD_187440 | JGI IMG/M metagenome (GOLD analysis project Ga0209403, IMG submission 187440) | Marine microbial communities from western Arctic Ocean - ArcticOcean_MG_CB11_86 (SPAdes) (version 2) | ecosystem: Environmental > Aquatic > Marine > Oceanic | place: Arctic Ocean... | reverse complement strand
TAGTAAACATTGTCGTTTGCGTCTAACGCACCGACATCACCAGCAGCTGTTCCAGATGCAAGTACACCTGAAGCAAATGGGTTGCCTGTGATACCATATCTTGTTTTAAATCCAATTTTAGGTTGGAAAGAATTTTCTCCAACTGCTCTTACCATTTGTAACGGTATGTATGGACAATAGAAGATACCAGCATCGTAAGGTGAACTACCTCTGTAACCTACCACATAGTATTGTGAAGCAGATACGTTTGCAGCATATGGGTCAACATAAACTTTATATCTTCCGTTTAATGTACCAGCGAATGTGTTTGCAGTATCATCAACATTAAGATTAGAGTTTAATGCTGGAGTGTAATCAAGGACACCTGCCATTTGTAGTGCAGATGCGACATCAGCAGAACAAATAATTATGTTACCTTTTCCTCTCCTTGTTTGTTGACCAACAGCGTTGGCGTCTCTTTCTATAGCGAATAATAGTCCTTTGAATTTTTCAACTGACCATCTACCATTAGAATCTGTGTCTAAGTCAAAGATACCAGCAGTAGTAGTGTTAACTTGAGCACCTTGCTTAGCAACGATGTAAATTGTTCTTACAACTTCTCTGTTTATTTCTGCAAGTATTTCTGCAGAGAGAATGTTTGCAAGCTCAGTTTCAGCGTCAAGACCATGAATTGCTTTAAGGTCTTGTGCGAGTTCCATAGAATATTCAGCTTTTAATGCTCTGGATTTAGCAGTAACAGTTTGTTTCTCAATTGAGAAAGCCATTTCTGCGAAAGCGTTTGCAGCTGCATCTCCAAGTGCTTCACTATTTGCAGTACTCATACCGCCTGGTGCTAAGTATGTACCAGCAGATGGTGAATCATTTAGTGTTGCAGGGTTGCTTCCAGTAGCAGCAGATGATGTTAAATCACCAGCAGCGTCATCATTTGATAAACCAGAATCAGCTTCGTTAACTAACGCTTCAGCACCAGTTTGTGATACTGACCTACTTCTCATTGCGAAAATAAGACCAGTAGGACCTGTCATTGGTTGTACACCACAAATGTCGTATGCAATCAAGTTAGGCATTGCACGTCTAACTAGTGAAATTAGGATTGGCTCCCAATTATCTACGTTACCACCAGTTGCGTTACTTGGTGCAGCTTCGTTTAAAAAGCTTCTATCTTCTCTTAACGCTTTTTCTTGGTTTTCGAGAATAACAGTAGTTACAGCACGTCTATAAGGGTCTGTGATTACACCCAAATCTGGATGTTCAAGGACTGGCTGCCATTTTTCTTGTAAATTGTTTGATTGAAACATTTTTCGTTTCTCCTTTTTTAATTTTACTTTACTTTAGTATATGTCTCTACTTCCATCAATATAGTTCACTTACTTTATTATTATTTTGCACGTTCATGAGTTTTACTGATAGCAGACATATACTCAGCCATCTTACCAGATGTTTCTACTTCATTGACAGTTTCGTCATCTGATGTTTCATTTGTGCTTTGTTCATTCGTTCTTTTTGGAAAATATGATTCTTTTAATGTTTCAAGTTTTGATTTATAACTTTCAGCATTTGAGTAATCAACATCTTCAATAAGACCTTTGAACTTTTCTACCTCTGTATCAACTAAATCTTCAGATACATCTTTTATGATAGAATCTTTTGTCAGTTCGCCAATTTCTGAATGAAGTTCTTTATCTTTCTCAATTTTTAGATTGAGTTGTTCTTCAAGTTCTTCAATTTTCTTGGATTGAGCTTCTAACACGTCATATTTTTCGTCAGGAACATCTATATAATGGTCTTCGAATAATTGTTTTAGACCAGCAATGAAATCTTCAGCAATCTCACCTTTCAATCCTCTTTCAATTGCAAGTTCGTTGTCTTTAGTCCATTCTTGAACTACATAGTCAAGATAAGAATCTACTTTTTCAACGAGCTCATCTTTTGTTTTATCAGATTGTTCAGCAAGTTCTTTAGAATATTCATCTTCTAGTCTTTCAATTTCTGTTCTGACTTTTGATTTTACAGCAGCTTCAAAAATTGTAGAAGCTTTGTCTTTGAATTCATCTGAAAGTTCATTTTCTCCAGATACTAGGGCATCAACATCTTCTTTGACTTTGATTTCCTTAATTCTTTTTTCCATTGCTTCTTTTTTTGCTTTTGCAAGTTCTTTTTTAGTTTCGTCATCTTCTTCATCTTCATCATCAGTATGAACTGCTTCTTTGACGATACTATTGTACATCGATACTAACTTCTTTTCATCTGCTTTACTTAATTTATCAGATATAGCTTTTATCATATCTTCTGCTTTTAGTTTACCTGGTTTATCAGCAGGTGCAGCACCTTTTGTTTGCGCTGTACTTGTTTGTTTTGTTTTTTCACCAGATTTTGCAGATGCAGATTTAGCGTCAGTTGGAGATGTAACAGCAGGACCTAAGTCCTCTACGTCTTTTGTTTCATTTTTCGGAGCTTTTTTCTCAGCAATTACTTCTTCTTGGATAGCATTAACCGACAAATCAGAAGCTTCAGCGGATTGTAATTCAGCCATTACTTCTAATTCAAGTTCCTCAATTGATTTTTCTATTTCAGCCATTTTGGAAATCTCCTTTTTCCTGTTTTTTTATACTAATATTTATAAATTAAAGTTTTTTGAGAAACTTTGCAAACTCTAATGCGTAGATGTTTGCGTTTCTTGAACGAATTCCTTTCTCAATTTCCAATTTATGTTGTGCAATATCTGCTTCTTGTAATATACCGTTATCCCAAATCCACTCTTTGCCTTCCATAATGCCTTCTACGAAAGCATTTGGAGCAGATGGGTCGGCAACGATATCAGCAGCGGTTGCAAGGTAAAAATCATCCTTAACGTATGATGCACCGTTTTTTTGTTGTAGAGAACCTAGTCCACGACTAGATACTCCAAGTTTAGCACCTTCATCCATCAACGACTTGACAATTTTACCCATTGGTGTATCCATGATTTTCGCTTCTCCTATGAAGTTCTTACCATCTGGATACAAATCTGTAATCATATGTGAAACTCTTTCAAGATTTACAGTCGGACCGTCTGGGTGTCCTAATTCACCGAATGCTCTTTTTTGTTTTGTGAAGTTCTTATTATAATTAGCAACTTCCCTCTTTAGAATATCAAATGGATATACTCTACCATTCCGATTTTTAACATCAGCCTGCATGAATATACCTTTTATTTTATATTCTTTCTCACCTTTCTCATTTTCTTCAGTAATGTATTCTACTTCTTCTAAATTTTCTGATATTAGTTTTAATGCCATTTAACTATTCCTCTTATGTGGTATTAGTATAACCAGATATCTTATGAAATTCTGTAATTAAAGTAAATGTACCAGTTGCGTTTGTAACTAAAACATCTCCAGTAATTCCTGAACCAGCGTTATTAACTAATCCTGGTTGTCCAGCACTATAACCATAAGTACCATTTCCTGCTAAAATAACTGCTTGAACATCTGATGTTGCGAACCATAAAAGTTCAACACCACCACTTGCAGCTTCAATAGACCACCATATTTTTGCAATAGATAATCTAGGGTTTGTAGTTGCAAGAGATAATGCAGATGCATCTAAAATGACTACTGCACTATTTGCTGCGTTGTCGCTTACTGTTTTGATAACAGTTTTAAAACTTGTATCTATTAATGTTTGATTTGTTACTGCCATGTTTTTCTATCCTTACATTACTGCAAATAATTCTTTTTCAAAATAGTCCATAAGTTCGTTTTTTGTTACTTTAAATTTTGTTGCAGTATCTTTTATACTAGTATCAAAACTATTTAGGAAATTTTGTGGTTTATTATGCATATTTTTCATAATATGGTCCACAGCATTCTTCATTTTCGGAGAAAGCTTTTTATATCCTTTAGTTTTTTTATGTTCATCTTTCTCAGATATCTGAGAAACGAAAACTTCGAACTTTTTATTATTCATTTTCGTTATCATTCACAACATCTTCAGGAACAGCTGTTTTAACTATAGTACTTGAAACTTCCTGTCTACGAACTTCAAGTGCATCTGCAACTTTTGCCGTCATTGCATCTTTAAAGTTTTTTTCTGCTTCGATGTTGTTTCCTGTTTTAATTGAATCAACTACTTTTTGAACTTCATCACCCATTATAATTCTCCTTCATTTTCTGGTTCATCTTGTGGTGGTTGTTGCGTATCTCCATTTTCCTCTTCATCATCATCAGTTTTTGTCATATCAATCTGAGTAGAACCTGGAGGCATAATTGGATATCTTGTAACACCATCACTACCATCTGGCATATTAAGTTCGCCTTCGCCACTTTCTTGTTTAATTTCATCTTTCATTTTTGATATATCAGTATCACTCAATCGTAAAACATATTTTTGTACATAAGTTTTACTATAAAATGTTCCGATATATGATTGCATTCTATCAAGAGTGTCTATTCTATTTTGTAATAATTCTGCATCTTTTAATTCTGCAAAATGTCCATCTTTTAAGAAATTAAAGTTGACACGTTCTTTCATTGATTGCCAATCTTCATCATTGATTATTCCTTTTAATATCAATTGTGTTCTTAACATTTCAAGGAACAATCCTGTAAATTTCTTTCTTAATCTTTGAACAAATTTTGTAAATTTTAATTCATCTCTTGTTACTTCACTTGACCTACCAGCACCAACCACTGTTCCTGGAGATTCTTCAGTAAGTCTTGAAACTGGAACATTTAATGAACGATACAATCTTTTTTGGAAATATTTAATATCTTCAATTTCCCCAAGATTTTGTCCACCAGGTAAAGTTTGAACATCTGTTCCTCGACCACCTTCTCTAATTGGTAACCAGAAATCTTCTAACATTGACAGATGATTTCTACCATCTTTAATTTCACCAGTGCTAGCATCATATACAAGTTTGTTTCTGTAACGATTCATTACATCACGAAGATATTGTTCTGCTTTTATTTTAGGTAAGTTTCCTACATCAATTTTAAAAATTCTTCTTTCTGGTGCTCTTGATATTCTGTAAATAACAAGAGAATCCTCAATCATTCTTAATTGATTGACAGGTTTAATTGCTTTATGTAAATGTGAAAGCACTCTACCAGAGTTTTGGTCTAATAGTCCAGATGTACAATATGCAATTGAATCGCCAGCAATTCGAACACCACCAGTAGTAGCGCCTTGTTGTACTCCTTTTTCATTATATACATAAAATTCATCTATATTTTTTACTAAGTCTAATCCAGTCTTCTTATCTTTTTCTCTATTTACTTGTCTTACTTTTTTAATTTTGCGTGGGTCGATATATCTTAATTCTGTGATACCTAATTTCGGATTAGATTTATCTATTATCATATGATAATAAGCTCGTCCATCAACATACCATCTTCTAAAAATGTCATGTCCTTTATTTTGAAAATACAAAAGACTTAAAATTTTATCAAATTCTTCTCTTATTTTTTTCTTGATATTTTCTGAAACAGGAAGAAATTCTAAAATAAGTGCCACGGATTGGTCTGTTTCATCAGCGACAATCGCTTCGTTAACGATATCTTCTACTGCCATATCACACTCTGATTGTTGTGCGATATCACGATATCTACGAATTAAATCATCGTCTGATTTTGTTTTGCCTTCTAAATCTAATACTGATGCAAAATGACCAGCGCCAGAGACTTCAATCGCCCCATCATCAGGAACGGCAGTGGTGAATCCCTCACTACTGCCTTCTCCTTCTTTAGCTCTGGTAATCTTGAACCCAAAGAGTTCTGCCATTGTATATTACCTGCCTTCTATTTTTCTTACTGGTATTATTTAGTAAGACTAAATTAGAAGTTTACCCCAGATGCTACAAAGTGTTGATATCTCCAAGTACACTCAAATGTTTCAATCTCATTTGCAGTATCATGATTTAATTCAATTTCACCCAATTGCTGTGGCCATAATCCTCTAAAGATGTATGTTTTTAACACAGTATCATCTCTATCAAGTTGTTCTACAGTTGCATCTGTTTGATAATCAGCGCTATTAATAACACCAGTATTATTTTCTAGGTCATTAATACCATTCATCCATCTTTCTATCGCATTTCTTACCATAAAATCAGTATCATTGATAATGGTTGTATTCCATGCTTCAAACTCATCTCTATCACCTGCCATATAAACTGTTCTACCTCTAAATTTTAGAGGTATCTCACCTATCAATTGCTGTGGTAATTTAGTTGCTTTAATAAGAAAAGATGTTCTTCTTACATCTAATCCTATTACAATACCAGATGGTGGCGTTATTGTAACTCTAAACTGATTAGGTCTAGCACCGCCGCCGATTAACTGAGCTTTAAATTCGTCTAATGTTGCCATTGTTCTCTCCTATTAACCACCGACTTCGCTAAATGCGACACCAGTCCTTGTTGCTATGAAATTTAGTGTAATGAAGTTAATTGACCTTGCTGGTTTAATGTATATATCTGCAATAAACTCATTTCTGTCAATAACTTCTCCTGTATTATTTGACGCATCACAAACTACACTAAAGTCTGTAATTCCTCGTCTACCCTGTACATCTCTCAAGAAAGGTTCAACTAAATTTCTAAATTGTGCTCTTGTAAATTCATCATTGAATTCAAAGAGTTGGAATTTAGAAGCAGTTGCAATTGCTTTTTCAAGAACGATAAACAATCTTCTTACGTTGATTCTATCAAATGCACTTGGTTTTGTTAATGCAGTTTTGTCTCCGAATAAATGCACACCTTGTCCAGAAAAATTAACTACTGGATTGATTCTTGCTTTATAAAGAGTATCTCTATGTGCTTGTTTTGGGTCGTATGCAAGTTTTACTGCACCTCTGATTTGTCCCCTGTTGAATCCAGCAGGTGAGAACCAAGGGTCAGTCACTATATCTGTGTTTGCACAAGTTCCAGCGACATCTCCATTTAATGGAACATGTCTATAAACATCATTGTATTTGTCGTACATATATTTGTAACCACTATCAAATACTGCGTAAGATGAAGATGGTAATGTGTCAAAATATGTTTTAACATTATCAGTTTGTGTTAATGCAGTTGCTACATTTACTACGTCTGCTCTTGCAGGCGAGATGAAACAAATACAATCTTTCCTTGTTTCACAAAGGTCGATTAACATTGTACCATATGTATCACCATCTGTTGCACTGTCTGGTGTCTTTCCACCTAAAATTAAATTAACATCTACTGTTTCAGCGTCTTTAAATCTATCGTAAGCGATTGTGTGTTCGCCGATTGTTACTGAATAATCATCAGTACCAGATGAAAGTGAGTTTAAAGTTGGTGAGTTTACAGCAGTATATGTTGTAGTTGTATCTGTACCCCAGTTTGAGCCACTTGAATTGTGGTCCATCCAATAAATCCATTGTGATTGTGTAAAAATAATATCTGGATAGTAATTAGTACCACCCTGTGATGTTTTTCCACCTGAGTTTTTTGATAAACTTGCGTAAGTTTCAATAACTGAAGCTGTTCGTTGACCAGCAACGTCAACATCATTTCCAGTAAGGCTACCAGTTGTGTCATATACGACTACATGCAGTTCATCATTTGAACCACGACCATTTGCAGTTGCCCATGCAGATGTGCCTGGAGCAGTAGCGAATAAATCATACCATCTCCAACGTCTACGAACATATGTATTATCTGGAATAATGGCTTTTACACCAGCACCATTTGCATCACCATCCAATCTAACTGTTAAGTTATGTGAAGAAATTGCAGTAATTTCATATTCATTACCTTCATCTCCACTAATGTGAGCAAATGCACTTGCAGTAGTTGATGCGTCAGCAGATGAGAATGATATTAAATCACCCACATTAAATGCAGTACCATCGTCAACACCAATTGTTGTTGCACCAACAGCATCTTCTACAGTGGTTAAATTAGATGAACTCAAATTTTCTTCAAATGCAGTTGCACTTGGACAAATTGAAACACCTATTGAGTTACCCCATGTTCCAGGAGTTCTTGCAGCCCATTCACCGACAGAGCCTTCACCACTTGCATAGTTTTCTTGATAATGGTCGTCATTTTTAATAATTACAGCTGTACCACTTACAGCAGCATTTACTATACCAGATGTTGGTCTTACAACTCTTAATGCGTTTCCATATTTAAGAAAGTTGGCAGCAACGAACCATGGCTCAAAATTACTACCGTTTGGTTTTCCAAAAGTTTGTACAAGTTCTTGTTCAGAAGTAATGTCTACTATGTCTTCTACTGGTCCTTTATATGCCGGCAATGAAATTGCGGCAATGGAAGTAGAAACAGCAGGAATGACATTAGTTAAATCTATTTCTTTAACTTGTACACCTGGAGAAACTAAAAATCCCATATCTATGTCTCCTTTTTATTTAAATTTATGATATTAAAATATCACAAAATCTTTTCGATTTCATTAATATTTATAAAATTGATGTTTCTAAAAAATACATTTTATATGTGATAGGACATATAAATATCTTTATGAGTAATAATCATTACACCAAGTATAAAGATACCATTAAAAAAGTTGCAAGAAGAAACTATTATAAACGTGTTCAATGGTTAAATGAATATCTAATCGGCAAAGCATGTAAGTATTGTAGCGAAAGTGAAGCAATCTGTCTTAAATTTCATCCACATGACGCAAAAGTTAGAAAACTTTCTAAAAGAAAAGGACTGAACGAAACAAGTAGAGAAGAAATTAAACAATTATTATCCGAATGTAAAATTGTTTGTTCTAATTGTTGGTTAAAGATAGATAATGACTTAATAGAATTTATTTAAAAGTCGTCAGTTGTTCTTACAACAGGCGACCACCGAGTTCCATAATTATCTACTAATTCTTCACCGATATCATCTTCTGGTAAACCATCTTGAACAAACCCAAATGGTAACATATCACTTTCAAGTTGGTCTGCTGATTCTAAACTTATTCTTTTTCTTAAATCAATATCAGTTAATTCTTTATAAAATTGTTGAGTAGTACACCATGAAAATAATATACCACACATTACTAAATCATCATTACAACCATCATCAGCAGCATATGAACTTCCATGAATAATAAAAGTTGACATCTCATTTATTAAATCATAATCTTGTGTAATAAGTTTATCTGATTCTATTAATGTTTTAAAATTGGAACAACCAATTCTCTTTACAGCTTTTGTTGTTCTTACACCAAGTTGTGACCTACCAGCACCACCAAGACCAGAACCAAGTATTTGTCCAGCACGACCACGCATCATCGACATTAACATATTATCATATTCTAAATCAAATTGTAATGTATGTGCAACTTGGTCTCCAATATCATTTACTTCTATAAGAACAAATGCTTGATTATAAACTTTTGCAACATCATATATTTTATTTGGAAACAATAAAGGTTTAATTTCGTTATCTCTATATTTCGCAACAACTTTATATGGTAGTTCTGTTATATCAATAACTAAAAATGCAGAATAATCATTTGCAAGTCCTCTTGATACATCTGCAACCAACATATAGTTATGTTCTTTTTCTGGCATCACATGTACATCTAATCCACTATTAGATTTAATCGGGGTTTTATATGCAAGTTGTCTCAATTTAGACGGCGATATTAAAGTATTTACAGAACCCAAAAACTCACATTCAAATTCTGTTTGGAATTGTGCTTCTGATGTATTTCGTATAGTTTCTCTTTTCCATTTTTCAGTTCTGCCTGGAATTTCTTTCCAATGAACTTCTATTGGTATATACGAATTTCTTTTATTCGTTGCATCAACCCACAACTTATAAAACATATTCATACCTCTTGGAGTTGAAACTATAATTACTTTTGTACTTTTACCAGCAGATATCGTAGGATAAACAGAACTAAAAAATTGTTCTGCGATATTACTTGGAACATATGCAAACTCATCTAAGAAAATAATATTATAACTACCACCTCTTACTGCACTAGCACTTGTAGAAGCAGCAAGTATTTTTGAACCATTTTCTAATTCAAGAGAACCTTTGTTCCATTGTAACACACCTTGTTGTAACCACTTAGGTAAATTTTCATATGCAAGTTGTAATCTTCCTAAGATATCTCTTGCAGTTGCAGCTTTGTTTGCAAGAATAGCAACATTAACAGTTGAATTAAATAAAACATAATATAACAAATAAGCTATTATGGTTGTAGATTTTCCAGATTGTCTTGGAAGTTTACAAATACTAAAACGATTCTTATGAAAAGTTTTAACCATGTTCCTTTGAAACTTATACATACCGAAAGGTATTAAACCTTCATCAAGAGATATAATTTTGATATAATGTTCAATAAAATACAGTGGGTCTTTCATACACTTAGTGTATTCTTCAACTGTTTCTGATGTCCAATTCTCTTGTACATTGGCAGACTTTAAGTTAGGATTATTTAAATAGTGACCACTAGTTGACATTTTTCAATTGCTCTATATCTTTTTTATTCTCAGTAATTTTTTCATCTTGCAATATATCAATCATGCTTTGTAATTTTTTTGCTTTTTCTTCTTCAGTATCTAAATGTAAATTAGGATTCATTACCTTTTCTAATTTTAAAAATGCAATTCTTTCATTAGGAACATATCTCCATATCAAACCATTATCAGAATATACACTAAACACTGTTTCTCTTGCACCAATTTTAACAATCATTCCCTCTTGACCATCAAGAATAATTGTATCACCTTCGTTAAAAGCAGGATTCCATTTAAATTGCAATCCTTTTGCTAAAGATGTTGCCCAATCTTTAAACATAATTGCAACAATGGCACTAATTAAAATACCAATCCACGGCAATAAAAAACTAGTCAGTTGTACTGTCTGACTTTCTAATGTCGGCATCTATTATTCTTCCTTTTCCAGTTAATGCTTTTTGTAATTCAGCAGTTGAGCCAATGAACAATGCGTTAGTTACACTTTTTGGTGCATTACTAGGAACTTCTTTTAATTTTTTCATATCATTTTGAAGTTGCATTAATTTTTCTGTTACTTCAGCAACATTTTTAATTAATTGTCCAGCAACTTCATATGTTCTTGGATGTTCTGATTCTTTTGCAAGAGTGATAATACCATCAATTGCTTCTTGACCTCTTTCAATTAGGTTATAGAAATTTTCACGACTATACTTGTAGTCAATTTCTTTTTCGTCATCACCAGATGGTCGGGGAATAACTTTATTATCTTCAGGCATAGAGGTTTTTATATCGCCAACGATACCTAATGATTCATTTATCTTTTCATCAATACTCATAATATTATCCTACAGAAGTATTTATTCGTCAGAACCTGTAATCGGATTATAATCTTTTGCATCTTGATAAACAGATGTTGTTTCATTAAATCCAAAATCATCATCAGCATCGGCTGATGTTGGGTCAGGTGTAACTGTATATCTCTGTTCTCTTGTAGGAGATTTATCAGGCAAGTCTGCATATTGGTCAACTTGCACAGTTTTAATAACGCTTGTTGAAGTAACTGGCCCATATAAATAAAATTTCAATGTGAAAGAAAGATTATATATTATAGAACGTCTTGAAGCAAAATCCCCCTCGTAACTATCTTCATAATTAATACTATTTAATATAATAGGAATATCTCTTTTAGAATCCATTGCAACATTATCATTAATTGTTACAGTATAATCTGGTTGAAAGTATGGAAGTATTTGTTCTAGTATTTGTAATCCATCATCACTATTTTTTGACATGATAGATAATGAAAATTCTAAATTATAAGGAACAGGCATGTATTGAGTATCTAATTTTTTATCACTACCACTTTTAACTTTTTTAAATCTTTGAACACGATTTAATTTTCTTGTTGGGTCATAAGTTAAACCAGTTATTTCAAAACCAATACGAGGTAAAGTTACTGCAACTTTATTATCTAAAGTTGCATCCTGTCTAAGTCTTGCAAGAAACTTTTGTTTTGGTCCGTATGCAAGTGGAACTTTCATAGTTTGTGTAATAACACCAGCATTGTTCTTACGAACTAAGTGAATGTCATTAAACATACTTCCGAAAGCTACTACTAATTTTCTAATTGTTTCGTGATAAAATTGTGATTGCCCTAACATAATTTATAACTCCTATAATCCACCTTCTGAGAATGGATTCGATTCAGAAAAATCAAAAATGCTATCATCAAGTGTATCAATGTATTCATTTTGTGCTTTATAATCTGAACTTTGGTCTCCTACTATATAATCTTCTTTAACTATATAGTGTTTTGTTCCTATTAATTCTTTTATTTTTGCAGTGGTTTGACTGGTTTGTCCAGTAAAAGTTTCACCATCTGTAAATTCTGTTGAAGTAATTAAAGTATATGCCATTGGGTCTAATATATCTAATACATATCCAATAGCACCAGAACTTGCACCGACAATTCTTTCGCCAACTATAAATGATAAACCAAAATTATCATAGAAATCAATTCTTGATTGTTCAGTATCTTCTGCAAGAATCGCACCAGATAAGTATTCAGATTCACCTTGTATATCACTACCAGCATTTGTACTAGAACCATCTGTTCCGTCTAATATTAAATTCTCTCCACCAGTTGAATCTTCTAATAAGAAACTTTCTGTATATGTACCACTTTGTTCCATTGAAACTTGATACTGCATTGAGTCTCTTGTAAATGTTGTTTCTACAGCATCTATTTCTGCAATATCTGTATCAATAATTTCACTTGAATATTCAAATGTTCTACAACTTAATCTATAGGTAGGTCTATTTTGTACTTGATAGAATGGGTCATCATGGTCAACAAATGTTATTTCAAACATTTTATTTAATGTTGGGAAGTAAATTACATCGCCTTCATTTGGTCTTGATGAGACTATGATATTAGAATCAGTTCCAACTAGTTCTTCGAATCTTCTTCTTGAAACTGTAAAAGAACATTCCTCTCTCATTTCTAAACCGAATTTGCCCATTAATTCTTTTTCGCCACCGAAACCATCAACTTCGTTGAATACCATTTCGATTAAATAGGCATCATCAAATTTAGAAAGAGTATCTTCATAAAAAAGATTATCTTCCTTTACAAGTGTTCTTGGTAAGTAATATACTTCTTGACCTTGTATTCTTATTTGTTCTATAGCTATAGCTTCGTAAAGGTCTTGTTCTGATTGAGTTCCAGTATCAAAATACACATTTGTGGGCGCCATTTATCTATCCTATTTGAACCATTGGTGGTACATCATATGCCAGTTTTATTTCTTCATGAAGTTTTTCTAGTTCTTCTTTTGCTTCAGTAAGAATGGTTTCACCATTAATTTCAACACCACCTAACATTTGCATACCCCTAAATTTAAGTAGATTGTTTCCCCATTGTTTTTTTATTAATGCAGTTGCATATCTTTTAAAATACATATCGTTCCATATAGAACTATAAGTTGTTGGGTCGAGTTGTCTATATGCTTCGATAATTAAATATTCACCAGCAGCAATATCATTTGTCCAATCCATATCTATATACAATCTGTTTTGGTGTTGATTATGTCTTAGTGGAATTTCTCCAACTAACATTTGATTTATAAAAGATAAATGTTGCATTGTCATTTTATAATGCATAATAGATGTAGAAGAAAAATCATATAAATCATTTAATCTTAATTGGTATTTTACATCAAATATATTATTTGTTGAACTATCATCAAAAGGAAAAACTCTAACAACGGATAAAACTGTATCTGGAACTGGTATCCATCCTTTTTGTTCTACCCAATCAGCAGTTGTTGAACCATCTTTATCATCTGTTGCAGTTGCAGCAGTATCGTTTGCTTGACCTCTTGTTAAATCTGCAGCGGTCATTACGTGTTTAAGAAAAACCCTTTCTACACCATTATAGTGATATTCTTGAAAATATTGAAGAGCTTCTTCAACTCTATCATCACATTGGTCGTCATCAACATTAATTTCAATGACTGGTTGTCCTAATGCTCTTAAACAGTATTGTTTAAGTGTTGCTTTTGTTGTTGGTGTTGCCATTTACTTCTTCCTTTGTTTATATTTATAAAGAAAATTGACCAATAAACGACTAAGGGGTGTTAACTAATTTAAGTAAAAGAGATTTAATTTCTTGCATTTCAGTTTTTAATGTGTTTATTTCTCTGCTTGCTTCTCTAATTTCATCTCTTTGTCTTTGTGCATCTCTTGACCGTTTAACTGCCATTTCGTATGCATTTCTATTGGTGTTAATAATCGCATTAGAATGAACATCTCTTGATAAATCCGATTTATCTTTTACTGGTATTGTTCCACTCATAGTTTTATGTTGCTAGTGCCAACGCCCTTAAATCTTTTATTCTTGGTACTTCAGCACAATTTGTTCCTTGCATTTTAATCTTAATTGCAAATGAAATAAACCCATCTAATGCACTTCCTGTACCATCATCTTTTTTACCTGCAGTATATTGATATTCAGTAAAATCATCTTTCGTAGTATTTGCACTTACCGTATCATCAGTAGTTCCTGTACTATTAAAATATACCCAACCCAAATCATCAAAGTTAGATGCGTCATCTGACCTTAGAATTTTATACATAACTTTAATATCAGCAGTAGAAGGTTTATGTGCATCAAGAATAACTCTTAATGAACTAGCAGGACTCTTCAACCCAACCTTTCTAGTTATATAAACTGTTTCTCCACTATCGCCTTCTGGTTCGATTGCATCAACAAAGTCACTTGTTGGATAAACATCAGATGAACTATCTACATTTGTTATTCTATTTGCAACACAAACAAGTGATTTTCGGTCTAAATCAATATATGGTGAAACATATTCACTTGTACTATTTAATACAAAATCTAATGATAATGATTTAACAGCAGACATTTCATTTGTTTCATTAATACCAGATGCAATTAATTTTGGAACATCAAAATTATAATTTTCATTTAAATCAAACGATACACCTGTACTTGCTTTAGTAAATGAACTTTGAGTTCCATCTGGACTTGTTCCAGATGTAGATTTAATAGTTGGACTTAATGTTGTTTCTGGAAATCCTAATGTAGGCACTAATGCTTTAAAGGTATCAAACAATGCATTTTGTGTTGCAGTTATAGAACTGCCACCAAATGTTCCAGCAGTTTCAGCTGAAAGTGTAGTTGCAACAGTATAAGAATCAATTCCTACATTCGCAACTGCAGCGTGTGTTTTATTAATTTCATCTAATATTAATCCATTGAATTGATAGAACTCAACCGTTGCACCATCATCATGAGCAGCAGCAGTTGTACTTCTTGCCCCTCTTGATACACCAGTAAGTGTTTTAGTAGAAACACCTGTGTATGAAATAATCTCATCATCAATTTTAATATAATATGTTGATGAAATTATATTATAAACTCCACTTGTATCTGTAAAGTTTGTTACAGAATCTAAAATAGGACTTGTGGTACTATTATTAATCGCACCATTTAATGTTGTTGATAATCCACTTGATACACCAGCAATAGTTACATTGTTTGATGTTGAATACATTTGATGGTCTGTTTGTCTAACTTTAACAAGAGCAGTTGAAGCAAAACTTTCTATAGAATTTGCTTTTAAAGTTTGTGTTGATAACGCATCATTATTTAATGTTAAAGTACCAGATGTTCCAGTTGTAAATGATGCTCTATATAAAGTAAATTTTAAATCTTCAAAATCAAACGCAGTCCAAGTAGAATTATTTTGTGATTTAAACAAGACACCAAGATATGGTTGGTCATTTATAAATCTTCCAGCAGTTACATCTGTTTCTCCCATTCGAGAAATCCAAACATTATAATCCCGTGAATCTGTCATCAACACCATAGCATATTCTACACTAGGTGCAATATAAATTGGTGAGTCAAAAGTAAATGTTGTTGCAGTAGCACCTGTACTCGCATCAACATTTACTGAAGATGGATTTAATGTTACACTACCAAATGGTATAATTTTTTTGGTAGGAAATCCATTATCCATCTCTCTTATTTGTAATGTTACTGGAATTGTAGAATCTTTTGTAGAGAAATATACATCTACTTTTGTTATAAATTCTCCAGTAGCACTTTCCGACACAAATGATTGTGCAAGTGGGTCAACGAAAAATCTTGCCACTACCGTTTGCCTGCTACTAGTAACACTTTCCGTTACGTCTGTTGTTTCTACTCTAGCATTTCTAGTTCCAACAATATCTCTTTCTCTTGTTTCTAATATTCCAGAAGCAACATAAGTTGCTTGTGCAAAAGTATCTGCTCTTACTAATGTTGAATTTGTGGAACTTGATGTTAATCTAAAATTAATATCACCAGTTTGCCATGTAGGATTTCCTTTTACAGTTGGACTTGGAATTGCAAATACTCCACCTACTGCACCATTAGCATCTGTTGTTAAAGTTCCACCTAATGCACCACCAGTCGGTGTTATATATGCAGTTACAAGTTCTTTATCAAAATAAGGATAAACTCTTGTATTAGGTTTCATACCAGTTGCACTAAATGTTACATTTCTTGCACGAATAAATGGAACTATCCCAGTTGAAACAAATCTATCATTTATTATTTCTGTATCAATTTGTTCAACAACTTGTGTGTTTATTCCTGTTCTTGTTGATTGACCTGACTCTTGTACTACATCTTGTAATTCTCGTTGAGACCCATTTCGCCAAATACGAGTACGCACCGAATTTTGGGTTACTCCACTCCATTGTGTTTCCCATGCATTCCATATTGTTCCAATCGCATTTTGATTTTCTGCAAGAATGGTATCAAAGTTTCCTTCAGTAAATGTAATAACATCTGGATTATATTGTGTTTCAAACCACTCATCACCAGATGGACTTAATACACATGTACCAGAGTTTAGAAACTGTAAAAATGGATTTAAATTTTCTGTTGTAGTAGCATATGGTTGAGTAATACTTGCAGTATGAGTATAAGGCAATGTTACGACATCACCAGTTAATTGATATCCATCTGCAGTTCTTTCTGCAGTTGTGGTATTTTCTTCTGTTAAATCAATACCTTTCATAAAGTATTTTGGTCGGAGTTCGTTATTTTGCATATCCACAGAAACTCTATAATCTTTATGATTAACATTTCCTACTCTATGTCCAGAAAAATTATCTACGACAAAACCAGATTTAAATCTATTTAATCCATTTTCATCTTGAACTTCAAAACCTTGTGTTTCGTTTTCCAACATACTTAATGCAGTATAATATTCAATATTTTTAATTCTATTTTCTAAAAGTCCGATATCACGCATTGTGTATCGTTTATGATTCATTTTAACAAATGTAGTATCATCTTTTATATTTCTTACATATGGTTGCAAATCAAAATCTGCAAGTTTCATTGCATTGTCAAGTGGTTTAGGATAAGATGTAGAACCAATTTCGGCAGGAGCTCCATCTATAACTTTAAACTCACCTGATGTTGTTAAGAATAAAGAAGATTTCCTTGCAAGATAGTAATCTATATCTGCCTGAATATTTTTTCCATCTTGACACATATCTGTAATTGATGAACCTGTTCCATTAAATAATCTGGAAGCAAAGTCAAACGAATATCCTGTAATTGTATCTACATCAGTAACAGTTGCACTTGCACCTGCAATGTCAGCAACTCTTGGTCTAAAATCTGCACAATCACTTAAAAAATATTGACCAGTTGGTTGTCTTACATCTGGGTCGATTCTTGTTGCACCATATACTGGTATATCTTTATAACTGAATTCTACTCCAGAAGCAGGATATGAATCTACAGTAAATAAATCGCCACTACCGTGTTCAAAGTAATCAAAGACTACAAGTAATTTTCCAGTTGGTGCTGGAAAACCTGGTTTTCTAACAATTCTTGAAATATCATAATAGTTATCTCGTTGTCCAGTATCAAGTGTAAAATTACTTGTTGCAACTGTATCGCCATCTGTTTTTGCAGTTGCAGTTGCAGTAGCACCAGATGTTGCACCTGTAAGTGCGTCTGTGCTTGAAAAATCTGTTGCAGTTGATAACACATATTGTAGTGGACTTGTTGTGGTAATAAGAAATCCTTTTGCACCACTTGTTCCACCAGTGATTATTTCACCTCTTTGGAAAGTACCTGTGATAGTTCCTGTGGTTAAAGTTGGAGCAGCTGCATTTGTGCCTGAAGCCAAAGATTCATAAACGGCACGAAGTCTAAAACAATCTGCACGACCAAGTGAAATTTCAGTATCACTTGCATCACAACCCCATTTTCTATTTGCAGTAGAACCAACATTTGCAACAATTACAGTTTTAGATGATTTTAATGTTTTTGCTTTTGCACCTACAACTGTTCTTGTTAATGATGCAAGAACTTGTACATGATATCCTGCAGTACCAAAGACCGTTGCTGATGTTATAGTAAAACTTCCAGTACCAGCACCACTCGTTGCGACATTTGTTCCTGTGATATCTATAATATCACCCACACGACCACTACCACTATTAGATGCATTTTGAACAATTGCGATTGTATAATTTGCATTTGTTGCTGTATTAAATGTTTCATTTGAACCAGCAGTTAAACTTATAATACCAGACGAGTTAGGTACTGCAACAACACCAGCAAATTGTCTTCTTACTTGAATTGTAGTATCAGAAACTCCACTATTAGTATCAGTCAATAATGTTTTAATTCTTCTTTTTGGTAATTTTCTGATTGCAATATTTTGGGTTTGTTCATTTAGTTTTGCACGTTTTCTAAC
>Ga0209403_10003206_pt1 | contig 18732 bp, 11 predicted proteins | sample ArcticOcean_MG_C_8_FD_187440 | JGI IMG/M metagenome (GOLD analysis project Ga0209403, IMG submission 187440) | Marine microbial communities from western Arctic Ocean - ArcticOcean_MG_CB11_86 (SPAdes) (version 2) | ecosystem: Environmental > Aquatic > Marine > Oceanic | place: Arctic Ocean... | reverse complement strand
AAGGTCGATTACGACACCCAGCGGGACGTGATGGTGGAACTAAACGTGTTCGATCGCTCCTGGGTCATCGTTTACAACGGTACCGAAGAGGTCGCCCGGGCCTACGCCGTTTTCCGCCTCGAAGAAATTCTCGATCTGGCCTGGTTGGGCCTGTAATCCCAATCGCCAAACACAGCCTGAGACTGGGATAGCGGCAGCCAATGGGCGCTTATGGCCTAAGCATTCTGGCGGGCGGGGTCACGGTTTTGAACCCGTGCGTGCTGCCGCTGCTGCCCATCATTCTGGCCACGTCGTTGCGCGATAGCCGCTATGGACCTATGGCCTTCACTGCCGGGCTGGTGGTGACCTTCACGATTTTCGGCGTTGGGCTGACCTATCTCAGCTTTGCCTTTCGCATCAATACCGATTTCGTTCGCATCACTGCGGCGATCATTTTGGCGCTGGCCGGGGTGATCTTGATAGTGCCCCAGGCCCAAGCGGCGTTCATCCGAGTGGTGACCCCCGTGACCGGAGGCGCCGCCGCACTATCCCAACGCATGCCCGCCAATGGCCTGGCAGGGCAGTTTTTGTTGGGAGGATTGCTGGGCATCGTCTGGACCCCGTGCACCGGTCCCACCTTGGGCGCCGCCGTCGGCATGGCCGCACAAGCCGATAACATGGCGCGGTCCGCCTCGATCATGTTGGTGTTTGGTGTCGGCGTTTCGATCCCCCTGTTGGCCCTGGCCTACAGCTCACGTACCGTCATCGGCGCCCGCCGAGATCGCTTGCGCAAGGTGGCCAAATGGGCCAAGCCGGTCATGGGTGTGGCGTTGCTGTGGGTGGGGTTGATGATCCTCACCGGCTGGGACCGCGCCCTGGAAGCCCTTCTGGTCGATGTCATGCCCATTTGGTTGGTGCGCCTCACCACCATGTTCTAGTACAACTAATTCGTCTAAAGCGCCTCCGCCGCGCGGTGGATGTCTTGGGCGCGGAACCAACTGGGAGAGCTTTCCGCCAGCCGATTGATGGCTTGGTCGGCGAACCGCAAGGTGTTTCGGACCATCCCCAACGCCAAATATTGCTCGGCACTGGCCAGGGCGGATTCTCCAAGGTCTCCGGATCGCCCATGGGCAATGGCCAATTGTCGCCACGCCGAGGCGTTGTGGGGCTCGATCGTTGTTACAAAATCCAAATGCCGGATCGCATCGGATAACAGTTCTGTCGTTTCCGTGGCGATCATGGCCGACGCCAATCCCAGGTGCAGCAGGGGCTGATCCGGCGCCAATTCCACGGCGCGGGCGTAGGGGGCGAGGGACTCCGCCACCCGGCCGCGCTCCATCAACACCTGACCCATGAGCTCGTGGAAATAGGGGTCGTCCGGAAAGCCTTCCAACAGCAGGGCTATTTCCGCCAACGATTCGTCCAAGCGCCCCGATCGGTGCAGGGCCACCGCCCGGGCATACCGCGCAGGCACAGTGGTATCCGATGGGGGAAAACGCTCGAAAATGCGATCGGTAGGCTGCAAAAATCCGGCCAGCTTTGCTTGCAGGCGATCGAAATCCGCCTTGGACACCAGGGGCGGCAGCAAGGGTCTCGGATTTGCTTCGGCGATGCGTGCGGACAATGCGGCAATGCGGTTCGAGAACAACGGATGGCTGCGGGTGTAGGGGTCGCCGCGGGCTTGGAGCAAGCCATCTTCCCGGGCGACGATTTGCAGAAATTCCACCAGCCCTGTGGTCGGCTGGCCGATGGCGGTGACCAAGTTAAAGGCGGCTTGATCGGCGGCGGATTCTTGGGCCCGGGAATACTGTAAAAATCCCCGCTCAGCGATTTGCTGGCCCCCCAACACCACTGCGGCTCCAGCATCTCCGGGGATGCCTCCGGCGATGGCGGCGGCGCCCAACAAGAACGCCATGATGGTCTGGACGTTGGCGGTACGCAGGGCTTCGTGGGTGCGGGCCAAATGGCCGCCGGCCAAATGTCCGGTTTCGTGGGCGATGACCCCCATGATTTGGTTTTCGGAGCCCGCCGCCAACAGGAGCCCGGTGTTCAGGAAAACTTTTTGACCCCCCGCCACAAAGGCGTTGATGGTGGGGTCGTTGATCAGGTAGATGTCAACGTCGCCCGGGTTCAGGCCCGCTGCTGCGAAAAGTGGCGTGGCCCAAGCCCGGCTGATATGTTCGATTTCCGCGTCGCGGATCAGCCCTTGGCCGTGGGCAGGTACGATCACCTGGGCCATGGCCGTGCCGACCGCAAAAAGTGTGGCGCAAAAACTTTTAATGGCGCTAAAGATGCGACTTCTCAAATCCAGTTTTACCATGCACCCGGAGCCTAAGAAGCATGGCCGGTTCCGTCAATCTGCGCTGATCGGTGCCGCGGCCCTGATCGCCGGATCGTGCGCGACGCCAGAGCCCGAGATCACCTTGGCGCCAACCGGATTTGTCCCTGGATATGTGGGTGGCGCAGCGTCCGACGAGCCTCGGGCCAGCGCCGTGGCGTTTGAAATCTTGAATTCTGGTGGCACGGCGGCCGATGCGGCGGTGGCCTTGACATTTACCTTGACGGCGACCCATCCGGTTGCGGCGGGTCTGGGCGGCGGCGGCGCATGCCTGGTGTACAACGGTCCCCATCACACGATCGAAAGCCTAGATTTTCTGCCGCGAATTGCGGCGGCAGGGGGCACTGTTGCGGTGCCGGGCCTGGCCTTGGGCCTGGATCAATTGCACCGCCGCTACGGGGTGCTGGATTGGGGTGAATTGATTCTGGAAGCCGAGGCGCTGGCCCGGCGCGGGGCCCCGGTGTCCCAAGCCATGGCCGTGGCCACAAAAACCGCCGAGCTGTCCCTGCAATCCGAACCAATCATGGCCCAACGTTTTCTGACCGATAACGGCCAAGCGATCGCCGAGGACGGGGTGTTCACCCAGGTGGAATTGGCCACTGTGCTGGCCCAGATCAGAATTCGCGGGGCTGGGGATTTCTATTTCGGCCAGTCCGCCGCGACGTTTCTGGATGGCGCGGCCGAGGCTGGCGCGTCCCTGACTCAGGCCGATTTGCGGGCCTATGCCGCGGTGTGGAGCGACACATTGTTTTTGGATAGGGCCGGCTCGCGGGTCTATGTAGCCCCGGGAGCCCCAGGCGGCGGTGTGGTGGCCGGTCAGCTGTGGGCCATGTTGGCCGACGACCTGCGCTACGTCGGCGGCGGCGAAGCCGAGCGCGCGCATTTGTTTGCCGAAGCTTCCGCCCGGGCCTATGGGGATCGCGGCAACGCCGCCGCAAATCCGTTTTCGGTGTTTCGTGCCCAAACATTGATGTCCGATGTTACCCTGTCCGCTCACACGCAGTTTGTTGGCGGGGCGGGGGCGCCCAAGGTCGCTGCCGCCGACGCTGGGGCCACGGGATTTGTGGTGATGGACGGAGAAGGATCGGTGGTGGCCTGCACGCTAACCATGGGTCGGGCCTTTGGCATTGGCCGCACCGCCCGGCCCACCGGAGTGATTCTGTCACCCAACCCCGATGACGTGGGCACCAACGCATTCGTCGCCCCGGTCATGGTCATCGCTTCCGGCGATACCGCCGTATCAATGGCCGCTGCTGCCGGTGGACCGGCGGGCCCCGCGGCAATCGCCAAGGTCCTTTTGGCTGCGTCCACTGTGGGGCTAGCCTCACCACGCCTGGTGCATCCGGGTTTACCAGATCAGGTGTTGGTGGAAACAGCCATCACCTCTGGCCAACGCCAAGGGCTGGTTGATCGCGGTCACTCGGTTCGGGCTTTCCCAATTTTGGGGTCCGTTAATTCTCTGGGCTGCGTGCCCCAAGGGGGCAACCGCCCGCGCCAATGCAAATTTTTCAGCGATCCCCGCACCGGCGGCCTGGCGGTGGGGGGGCGCCAATGACGGGACGAGGAGACTCCATCGCGCCGTTTTACGTCATGGAGGTCATGAAGGCTGCGGCCCAGCGCGAGGCTGGTGGCGAGGACGTGATGCACATGGAGGTGGGGGAGCCCAGCACAGGCGCGCCGCCCCAGGTGATCGCGGCGGCCCAATTGGCGCTGGATGGAAAGATCCAACTTGGCTACACCGACGCCTTGGGTATTCCGCCTCTGCGGGCGCGCATCGCCCAGCATTACCGAGCGACCTATGATTTGGACATCGATGTCGAGCGGATCATTGTCACCACGGGGTCGTCGGCTGGGTTCGTGCTGTCGTTTTTAGCGGCCTTCGAAGACGGTGCGGCGATCGGCTCGGTGGAGCCCGGCTATCCCGCTTATCGCAACACCGCTAGCGCGCTGGGATTTACCCCGGTGAGCATTCCCTCCACGGCGGCAACCCGGTTTCAACCGACGCCAGCGCTGCTGGATGCCAGCCCAAATTTAAGTGGCTTGGTGATCGCCAGCCCGGGAAACCCCACGGGCACAATGTTGGACCGACCGGCCTTGCAAGCTGTGGTTGATTGGAGTGCTGCCCATCATGTGCGCCTGATTTCGGACGAAATTTATCACGGCATCACCTTTGGCGATCCGGCGGTGACGGCGGCGGCGCTCACCGACGACGCCATCATCATCAACAGCTTTTCAAAATATTTTTCCATGACCGGCTGGCGCATCGGCTGGATGGTGGTGCCGACCGATTTGGTGTCGGCCGTGGAACGCTTGGCGCAAAATTTGTACATCTCCGCCCCGGCGCTTTCCCAATACGCAGCCCTGGCGGCGTTTGACGCCAAAAAGGTGCTGGACGAAAAAGTCGCGGAGTACCGGCGCAATCGGGACATGCTGTTGCGCGAATTGCCGAAAGCTGGGTTCGACAAAATTGCTCCTGTCGATGGCGCATTTTACATGTTCGCTGACGTCAGTGGTTTGACCGACAATGCCCAAGAATTTTGTCAGAAAATGTTAGCGGAGGCCGGGGTCGCTACCACCCCGGGGATCGATTTCGATCCAGTCCGAGGCAAACAGTTCTTGCGGTTTTCCATTGCCGGGGATTTTGCCACCATGGAAGAAGCCGCGAGGCGTTTACGAATCTGGCACGCAGATCGCGGCTAAGTTTTGCTCCGCCACCAACCTCTCTTCGCGAGTTTTTTAGGGGTTTCTTCCGCGGAGGGTTCTGGCTCGTTCTCGACGGCAGTGAGTTTTGCGGCCTCTGCTGCCTTTTCTTCTCGATATGAGGGTTTCCGGGCACCCTCTACTTGAGCATTTGTGGAAGCGACGTAGTCTTTCATCGGAGACTTCTTCGGTGACGGTTTTTCTTTCTCAGAAATCCCTCCGCTGTCCCCTGCAGATTTACCCAAAAGCGCGCTTTCGGTGGTTTGGTTCTCAACGTCCTTGGCGTCGACTTTTTTCGCCCGAGGTTTTGGCGTGCGAGTGCGACGGCGCTTCGGTTTCGCTTCTTCATCCGTGGATGGGGGCTTAGCGTCGGCTGACGCGGTTTTCTCCGTCTTTGCTGCCTTGGCCTCAGGCTTTGCATCATCGGCCTTCTTCGCGCGCGGCTTACGTCTGCGCTCGGTGGTCTTACGCGGTGCCTGTTTGCGTTTGGGCGCTGGTTTTTTTTCTGGGGTGGCGTCGTCTTCGGGCGCGGCATCGGCGCTTTCACTTTTTGTCTTGTCCCCAGACCCATCGGTGCCGGGAGGTGCCTCGCCAAAGGTGGCGGCCTCGCTGGGTGCCTCCGTCGCGGCGTAGCCCTCGGTTGCTGCACCTTCCGTTTCTTGTGTCTCTTCCTTGCGCCGCCGCCGCCTGCCGCCGCGCTTACCACGTCTGCGGCGTTTGGATGGTTTCGCTGTGTCTTCGTCATCGCCAGCGTCCGCGTCCGGCGGGCCTCCGGCCGGGGATTTTGCCTCACCGGACGCATTGTCTGTTGCGGTTTTTGCGAGCCGTCTCTGTGACGGAGCTTTGCGTGATGGTGCGGGGCTGGGTTTGGCCTCTGGCGTTTTGGTGCCTTCAAGATCAATGCGTTCGATGCGCATGTGCGGCGTAACCAGTTCGGCATCGGGGACAATGATCAGGGTCACACCAAAGCGGATTTCCAGATCCGTCAGGGCCAGGCGTTTGGTGTTGAGCAAATAGACCGCCACGTTTGTGGGCACTGCGGCTGTAATAGTCGCCGGCCCGCGCACGCCTGCCTCCTCGATGGCGCGCAGGGCGTGCAGAGCAGCGGATTCCGTTGACCGCACCAAACCGATCCCGGCACAGGTGGGGCATATGTCAGAACTGGTTTCCAACAAGCTGGGGCGCATGCGTTGGCGCGACAGTTCAATCAGGCCAAAGGTCGAAATGCGCCCGACCTGGATGCGCGCCCGATCCATCTTTAGCGCGTCTTTCAGGCGCCGCTCTACCGCACGATTGTTCCGGGACTGATCCATGTCGATGTAATCGATGACGATCAGACCCGCAAGATCGCGCAACGAAAGCTGCTTGGCGATTTCTTCCGACGCTTCCAAATTGGTTTTCAATGCGGTGGCTTCGATGCTGCGTTCCCGTGTCGCCCGGCCCGAATTTACGTCGATGGCGACCAGAGCCTCGGTGGGGTTGATGACAATCGAGCCACCGGATTTCAGCGTCACCTGGGGCACGTACATTTTGTCCAACTGTTCTTCCACCTGGTGGTGGCGGAACAGGGGCACCTGGTCGGTGTATTGCTTGACCCGTTTGGCGTGGCTCGGCACCAACATCTTCATGATGGCTTTTGCCGCCTTGTAAGCCTTTTCCCCCTCCACCAACACTTCCGGGATGTCGTTGGAATACAGGTCGCGGATTGCCCGCTTGATCAGGTTGGCGTCTTCGTAAACCAAGGTCGGTGCGGTGGATTTCAGCGTTAGCTCGCGCACGCTTTCCCACAGGCGCATCAGATACTGGTAGTCCCCACGGATTTCGGTCTTGGTGCGGCTTTGTCCCGCAGTGCGAACGATCAGCCCCATGCCATCGGGCATCCCCAAGGATTCGATGATGGTGCGCAATTTCTTGCGGTCGGTGGCGGCGCTGATTTTGCGGCTGACCCCACCGCCCCGGGCGGTGTTGGGCATCAACACGCAATAGCGCCCAGCCAGGGACAAATACGTGGACAGCGCCGCGCCCTTGCTGCCGCGTTCTTCCTTGATCACCTGGATCAACAAAACCTGACGGTGCTTGATGACTTCTTGGATTTTGTAGTGGCGGTAGCTGGATCGCCGCGGCGGGGCCGAATCTAGGTCGTCGCCGCCTACGGACTCAGCCTTGGGCGGAGCTTTGTCGTCGTTCTCATCGCCATTCTCTTCGCCATCGCTATCGCCGTTTTTGTCCGCGTCTTCGGGCTCCGGGGACTCTTCCGGGCGGGCCAGGGCCTCTTCTTCTGCCTTGGCATGGGCGGCATCTTCGGCCGCCCGCTCTTTCAACAGGGCGGCGCGATCCTCGACCGGGATTTGATAATAATCGGGGTGGATGTCGCCAAAGGACATGAACCCATGGCGATTTCCACCAAATTCCACAAACGCCGCCTGCAGCGAGGGTTCAACCCGCATGACCTTGGCGAGGTAGATGTTTCCTTTAAGCTGTTTTCTCGCAGAGGATTCAACGTCGAACGCATTCAATTGCGTTCCGTCCACCACAACCACTCGGGTTTCTTCGGGTTGGGCGGCATCGACAAGCAACCGTTTTACCATCGGAAGCCGTCTCCATGACGGGGGTCGCTCACGCGAACTTTGAGCGCGGGCCCGTCGCAGTCTGTGCAAGGCCACGGCGCCATATCCTGTCCCGAAAAAACACGTGGGAAAGAACTAGGCTGCCGGCACCGGAAATTCCGGGCTGGCCTCGGGTTAAAAAAACTTCGCCTTGCTCTGACGACCATAACACGAAATCTGGAAACGTTACCGGTTGTGCTGTGGTCGCGGCGTCACTTCTGCGTAGTTTAGAAGTCCTAAAAACTTCGGATATCTGCAGAGGCGGACCGCGAAGGTTCGCTGGGTTAATATTAGACCGGGCGGGCGAATTCGCAACGGAAATAATGTGCAGACCCCGTTAGAACCATCAAATTTGTTCCGATACCATTGCGAATCGGCGGAAATCTACGTTATATCTGGTATGCCAATGGCCACGACCCACTAAATATCGTGAAAAGGTCTGGATTGAACGCCCTTCGATCAATTTTCTTCGCACTGTCTACAGCGGCCGCCTTCGCCTTGACCGCGACCAACACTGCAATGGCCCAGCCGGTGGTTTCCGACGTACGGCTGGGGCAACAGCCCGACGCCACACGCCTGGTTCTGGACCTGTCGGAATCCATCGAATTCTCAATTTTTCGCCTTGATCAGCCCTATCGCTTGGTGATCGATTTGCCATCGGTTGGTTGGGCTCTGGCGCCCGGGATTGAAGCCTCGAAGTTGGGGGTGGTCAAAGGGTTTCGCTATGGCCGCTTTGATTCCCAGACCTCGCGCATCGTCGTTGATATGACCGGGCCGGTGGAGATCGCCAGTGCCTTTATGCTGCCGCCCCAACGCAACGGAAATCACCGATTGGTCATCGATTTGCGTGGCATCGGCCGTGACCAGTTTGTTGCCGCCCTGGCACCGCCACCGGTGGCCGTTCAACCCACGATGCCGATGGCCATCCTTGATTTACGCCCCCAGGGCAAGCCAGTGGTGGCCATTGATCCCGGCCACGGCGGCATCGATCCGGGCACCATCGGAGTTACCGGGGTCCGGGAAAAAACCGTGACATTGGCGCTGGCCAAGGAGCTCCGTCAGGCCCTGCAGGCAACCGGGCGTTTTGAAGTGGTGTTGACCCGGGAATCCGACGTGTTTGTGCCCTTGCGGGAACGGGTCAGCCGGGCCCGAGCGGCGGGGGCGGAACTTTTCATTTCATTGCACGCGGATTCTGTGAAAGCCAGCGGTGTCCGCGGGGCCAGCGTTTACACCTTGTCTACCAAGGCATCGGGGCCGGAAGCCGCGGCCCTGGCGGCGAAGGAAAACCAGGCCGACGTGATCGGCGGCATGGATCTGGGCCAATACACCGGCGATTTAGCCGCCATTCTCATTGATTTGGCCCAACAGGAATCGATGAATGTGTCGGCGATGTTCGCCGCCCGGCTGATCCCGGAATTGGCGTCCGAAGCCCGGGTGCTGCGTAACACCCACAGATTCGCCGGGTTTGCCGTGCTCAAAGCCCCGGATGTGCCGTCTGTGCTGATTGAAATGGGCTATTTGTCCAATCGCAACGACGAGAAAATGTTGGCCTCCACCAATTCCCGTCAGCCTTTGGTGCGCGCTCTGACCCGGGCCATCGGCAGTCATTTTGCCGAACTCGGCGGCTAGTGGCCACATCAGTGCCACAATTGGAAGGCACTGTTGTCAAAGGATAATTTACTTTTCGGCGCCACATTGCCTAATGATAAGCCGGTAATAGGGCGCCAAACGAATTGGCTGGGCGCAAGTGCCAAGTCGGCAGCGGGAAAACGGCAATGATCCGATTTATATCCAAGGTGTTTGCCACACTCTTTGCCTTGACGTTTGTGCTGGTGGTCGCCGCCGCCGGCGGCGCCATTTTTGTGTTCTACAAATACGGGCGCGACCTTCCGGCCTATGCCCAGCTGGCGGATTACAAGCCCCCCACCATGACCCGGGTGCACGCGGGCGATGGCCGCCTGCTGACTGAATATGCCGAGCAGCCGCGGGTATTTGTCCCGGTGTCTGCCGTGCCTCAGTTGGTGATCAACGCCTTCTTGGCGGCCGAGGATAAAAATTTCTACACCCATCCCGGCGTCGACGTTGTGGCCACCGTGCGGGTGGCGATTACCAACATGCGCGACATGGGCAAAAGTTTACGGCCAAAAGGCGCGTCCACCATTTCTCAACAAGTGGCCAAAAACTTCCTGCTGACCAATGAAGTCAGCTACGTTCGCAAAATCCAGGAAGCCATTCTCGCGGTGCGTATAGAAAAGGCCCTGGGCAAAGATCGGGTGCTCGAGCTCTATCTAAACGAAATCTACCTGGGCTATGGGTCGTACGGCGTGGCCGCGGCGGCGCTGAATTATTTCAACAAACCTCTGAGCGAGTTGATCATCGCCGAGGCGGCCTATTTAGCGGCCCTGCCCAAGGGCCCGACAAATTATCATCCCATTCGCCGCCCCGAAGCCGCCAAGGGTCGCCGCGATTGGGTCGTCGGCCGGATGTTGGAAGAAGGCTTTATTACCCAGGCCGCCGCGTCCGCCGCTCAAGCCTCGCCCTTCGAGATTCGGCCGCGCGAAGAAACCGACATCGTCATCGCCGAATATTTTGCCGAAGAAGTCCGCCGGGCATTGGTGGATCGGTTCGGCACGCAACAGCTCTATGGCGGTGGGCTTTCGGTGCGCACCACGTTGGACCCGCGCATGCAGGAAATCGCCAACCGGGTGCTCCGCCAGGGATTGGAATCCTATGACCGCCGCCATGGCTGGCGCGGTCCCATCACCAACATCGATTTTCCTGGCTTCCAATGGCAGCAGCGGCTAGCCGAAATTTCCAGACCAAAGGGCGTGACGGACCAAGTCTTGGCCGTGGTGATTACGCTGGGCGTGGACCGGGTGGAAATCGGCCTAGCCGATGGCGGCACCGGATTCATCCCCATGACCGAATTGGAATGGGCGCGACCGTGGCGGGAAAACCAGCGGGTGGGGCCAACGCCAAAGTCCCCCGGAGATGTGTTGGCCGAGGGCGATGTGGTGATGGTGCTGCCCATGGAGGACGTGGACGGTGGCTTCCACCTTTACCAAATTCCCAACATCGAAGGGGCATTGGTGGCGTTGGACCCCCATACCGGTCGGGTGCTAGCCATGGTGGGCGGCTACAGCTTTGCTGTCAGTGAATTCAACCGCGCCACCCAAGCTCGCCGCCAACCGGGTTCCGCTTTCAAGCCCATCGTCTATTTGGCGGCCATGGAGAATGGCTTCACCCCGGCCAGCTTGGTTTTGGATGCGCCGTTTGTGATCGACCAAGGCCCGGGCCTGGGTAAATGGAAGCCCGCCAATTACACCAACAAATTTTACGGCCCCAGCACGCTGCGATTGGGCATGGAGAAATCCCGCAATCTGATGACCGTTCGCTTGGCCCAATACATCGGCATCGACACGGTGGCGAGCTATGCCGAACGCCTGCATGTGATCGACGACATGCCGGAGATTTTGTCGATGGCCTTAGGCGCTGGAGAAACCAGTCTGATGCGCCTGACCACTGCCTACGCCATGTTGGTGAACGGCGGCAAGGAAATCACCCCAAGCTTGATTGACCGAATTCAGGATCGTCGGGGCCAGACCGTATTCCGCCACGATGACCGCCCCTGCACCAACTGCGCGAATGTGGCGTGGGGTCAAGCGGGGGCACCCGAGGCCCCGGACACCCGCGCCCAATTGGTCAGTCCGGCCGCCGCCTATCAGGTGGTGTCGATGATGGAGGGCGTGATCCAGCGCGGCACCGGGCGCTCAATCCGATCGGTGGGTAAACCTTTGGCGGGCAAGACGGGAACGACGAATGAAGCCTTCGATGCGTGGTTCGTAGGCTTCTCGCCGGATTTGGCAGTGGGAGTTTATGTGGGTTTTGATTCGCCTCGGACCCTCGGGCCATCCGAGCAAGGGGCAAGTGCTGCGGCGCCCATCTTCCGGGATTTCATGGACGAGGCGTTGCAGGGCACCCCGGCAATCCCGTTCCGCATTCCGTCCGGCATTCAGTTGGTGCGCATCAATGCGGAAACCGGAACCCTGGCAGGGTTCGGTGACGAACAAGTCATTCTGGAAGCGTTCCGTCCAGGGACCGCTCCCCGGGGCGAGGCCTTGGTGTTGGATTTCGGCATGATTGCTCTGGACGAAGCCATGCGCCGCGGGCTTTATTAAGCCCGAAAAATATGCGCCAAGAAGCCACCACCCTTGCCGAGCAAATTCGGGAATCCCTGGGGATCCTGAGGAGGCATCTTTGACTGGGATCACGCGCTAGAACGCCTCGCCGAGCTCAATGCTCTGGCCGAAGACTCCGATCTTTGGAGCGACGCTGCCCGCGCTCAAAAGATCATGCGGGAACGTACCCGGCTGAACCAGGCGATCACCAGCACCCGTGAACTAGACGCCAGCCTTGAAAGCACGGCGGAGCTCATCGAACTGGCCGAGCTTGAAGAAGACGAAGAGGTTTACGACGAGGCGCTGAAGGAGCTGCGTCGCCTGGAGGCCCTGGCGGCAAAGCGTCGGCTGGAAAGCCTGTTATCGGGAGAAGCCGATCCCAACGATGCGTTCGTGGAAATTCACGCGGGTGCTGGCGGCACCGAATCCCAGGACTGGGCCGAAATGTTGGTGCGCATGTACCACCGTTGGTCAGAAGCCACGGGATATTCAGTGGCCTGGGTCCAGGAAAGCCCGGGCGAAGAAGCCGGCGTCAAATCCGCCACCTTGCGGGTGTCCGGCAACAACGCCTATGGCTGGTTGAAAACCGAAAGCGGGGTCCACCGGTTGGTGCGCATCTCGCCATTCGATTCCAGCGCCCGGCGACACACCAGCTTTGCTAGCGTCTGGGTGTATCCCGTGGTGGAAGACACCATCGAAATCGAAATCTTGGACAAGGATTTGCGCATCGATACCTATCGGGCGTCGGGGGCAGGGGGCCAACATGTGAACCGCACCGACAGCGCCGTGCGCATCACCCACATTCCTACCGAAATCGTCGTGCAATGCCAAGCGGACCGATCCCAGCACAAAAACCGCGCGGCGGCCATGTCCATGCTAAAGGCGCGGCTGTATCAGCGAGAGTTGGAAATGCGCGATGCCGAACGCCAAGCGGCGCACGAGGCCAAGGAAGACATCGGCTGGGGACACCAGATCCGCAGTTACGTTTTGCACCCGTATCAAATGGTCAAGGATCTGCGCACCGGAATTGAGACCGGCAACACCTCGGCCGTTCTGGACGGTGGCCTTGATGACTTTATGGCCGCCGCTCTGGCTGCCAGCATCGAAGGTAGCGGCTCTAGGTAACCGGCTGATTGGCTGCGGCCTTTTCCTTGCCGTTGGCGCCCGCGGGTTTTGCCGCGGCTTGTTTATCCGCTGCCGCTTTGCGGGTCCTGGCGGCTTCATCGATGCGGTGCAATTGGCCTTCAACGTTGGCGCCGGCTTCGATGGCCAGGACCTCGTGGAAAATGTCGCCGACGACCTTGGCGGTTTTCGCCAAGCGCACATTCTTTGACGTGATCTTACCGGAAATTTGGCCGTGGACCACCACCTTGGCACAGGTCAGTTCGCCGGAAACCCGGGCGTGTCCGCCGATGGTTAGAGAGTGGGCCGACACATCGCCTTCGATGACGCCATCGATTTGAATTTCGCCATCGGTCTTTAGAGTGCCGACGATATGGAGGTTGGCGCTGATGATGGACGGCGCAGAATTACGCGCTGTCGGAGTGTTGGGTACCACCTTTTGTCCCTCCAGATCAGAGGTAGAATCAGTTTTTGAAAACATGTTGTCCCGCCTTTATAAACTTTGTTGGGTCTTGCGGAATACCGTTAAACAATACTTCGTAATGAACGTGGGTGCCAGTGCTGCGACCACTACGACCTATTAGCCCGATTTTCTCGCGAAATTCGATTTCGTCTCCGCGATTTACTTGAACTTCTTCCATATGAGCGTATCGGGTAATTAATCCAAACCCGTGGTCGATCTCGACCATGCGGCCATAGGATCCCCAGCTCCCGGCTTTTGTCACCACCCCCGGTGCGGGTGCATACAGCGGGTTTTTGAATTGCCCGGCCATGTCAATGCCGTTGTGCATGGCGCGTTGGCCATTAAACGGGTCCTGGCGCATGCCGAAATGGCTGGAAATATAATAACTGTCGATGGGCGAGGTCAGGGGGATAATGCCAAGAATTTCCTCCAGCAGGTTCCACCGTTCCAACTGGGTTTCCACCGCGAACACGGACTGGGCAAAGGCAGCCGCTCTTGGCCCCTCCGCTGATCGATCCAGTGCCACAAGTGGGCCGCCACGGGCCACAAGAAAATCACTGGGAGCTGCTGCCAACAGGGTGTCGATATCCAGGCCGGTGGCCAGAATCATTTCTTCGACGCTGGCTACGGTTTCACCTGTGCGGATTTGCAGGCGGCGCACCAGGTCTTCTTGGGATTCCTGCAACGCGGTTAATTGAAATTCTAATTCGTTCACAAGCCGTGCAGTGAAATCACGGGAAGCCAAGGCTTCGTCGCGCTGGAAACTCATGCGTGCGGCTTGATCCTCCGCCGCCGCCAAGTGGTCGACCAGATCGCCGGGCTGCCCAGTCCTCGCTTGCAAACGTTGGGTCAATGCCACCACCTGGGCCGCCATGGTCTGGTTCCGCGCCACGGTGTCTGCGCGCTCGGCATCCAACAACAAGGTGTGGTTTTGGGCCGCCGCCAGATCGCCGAAAACTGTTTCGGCCCGGGCATTAAAATCGTTCACCATTGCGGTCAGGTCGGTGACCTGGACGGACAGTGCGTCGCCGCCCGCCAAGGCCGCGTCCCGCTGCAAGATGACGGTGGCTAAGCCGTCCTGGATTCCCGCCAGCTGCCCGGTCAAATCCCGTTCCAAAGAACGGGCGCCGGCCAAGGCGATTTCCAGATTTTCAGTTTCTGCCTTCAGGGCCGATACCTCGCCAATGGCGAGATCCCTTTGGGCCACAATTGCCGCCAATTCCTTTTGGGTTTCCCCCAATGCCCGGGTCAGATCGGTTTCGCGCGCCAGAGCAGCGCCGGCTGCGGTTTCCAGATTGGCTGTCTGGACGTTCAAGCCTTGGGTCGTCTGGCGGGCTTGGTCCCGCTGAAGGCCGACAGTGTCAAGCTCTACTTGGAGCTGTTCCAAGGTTTCGGTCAGGCCCAACTCCCTGGTTCGGGCTGCGCCCACAGTCTGGGTCAGCTCGGCTGTCTGCAGGGTCAGCGCAGCATTTGCTGCCACGGCCTGATCCCGCGCCAAGGTCAAATCGGTCACATTGTTTTGGGTGAGCGTCAGCGTTTCAGCCAACGATCGCGTGGCCGCAGTGGTGGTTTCCAAATCCGCTCGTAGAACGGCAACTCGGTCGCGCAACTCGCCGGTCAAATTCAGGGCTTGATCCCGATGGTCGATCATATTTTCTAATCGGCCAGGGATTACCCCCAATTGGTTTTCCAATGTGGCGGTGTAATCCACCAATTCCAAAAGCTGGCTGTGCTGGGATTGCACTTCGGTGGTTAATGCCAACAGTCGTTCTTCCCCGGCAACGGTGCGTTCCGCCAACACTTGATAGGCATTGGTGATTTCATCGATGCGGTGATTTTTGGCGTCGATGATTTGGTCCTTCAGGACCACGTGGACGGTGGTAAAGCTAAGCCACCCAGCCAGCGCCAGCACTAGCCCGGTTGTCACCATCTGCGAAATCCGGCCCATGGTAAAGTACCGAACAACGCCGTTGCTGCGATAGTAGAACTGCCGCTCTGGGTACAGGCGATCCAGCGTTTCTGAGACGCGCTCTAGTGGTCGCATTGCCATTGCGATCCCATGACGGCTCCGTGCGAGGCCGCCATCCTGCTCCCAAACATTCGCCGCCCACGGCGAAACCAGCAGTAATGTGCCATTTGGGCGGGTGTTCTGTCTAGGGCGGGGGCATGTTTGTGCCGATCAGATTCACGCGCCCAGCGGGCGCGATCTGCTCGCGCGACAAAATTTTCAATTCAGCGGAGTGTCTCGCTGGTAGGCAGGATCGATCCCCGTCAAAGGGCGGTGACGGCTTCAAGAACCTCTTCGGCGTGGCCATCGACCTTCACCTTGGGCCAGATTTTGGCCAGAACGCCGTTGCCGTCGATCAGGAACGTCGCCCGGTTGATGCCCATGTACGTGCGCCCATAGTTCTTTTTCTCCACCCAGACCCCGTAATCCTCGCAGGTCTTGCCCTCAATATCGGCGGCCAGCAAGTGTTCCAGGGCGTATTTGTCTTTGAATTTGTCGTGCTTCGCCACGGTGTCCTTGGACACACCAATGACCTTGCCCCCGGCGTCGGTGAATTCCTCCAACAGCCGGGTGAAAGCCATAGCTTCCTTGGTGCACCCCGGGGTGTCGTCCTTGGGATAGAAATAAAGCACCACCGGTGAGCCCTTTAGGTCCGCCAACGTTACGGTGCCATCGCCGTCTGTGGGCAGGGAAAAGGCCGGAGCCTTGTCGCCTTCCACGAGTTCATTACCGTTCATTTTTTCCTCCATAACAATGGGTTAAGTTCTAATTGAAACAGAAAACTTAATTCATTCGGCGTTCTCTGCCGGGTCGAAAATCGTCGCCTTGAACAAATCCAATACGGCAACCTGTGTGCGGACCAGCTTCTTTTCCAGGGCGGCGGAACTTTCCACCCCGGCGGCTTGGGCCAAGGCCTCGCGCAACCCAGGAGGCGCCGCATCTGGATCGAAATTATTCTGGAAGCATTGACGCAGAAAATTTTGCACATTGCGATAGAGTATCGCGGCTTCCGCCAAGGTTTTAGCCTCTCCTGTGGTTAGCGCCTCGATGGCGTCCAGGTTGGCGAGGGCCTGACCGGTGCCGGAGTTCAGCACTTTGGGATCATCCCTGGCATGCAGCAATTGCAAATACTGGGCGATGAACTCCACGTCGATCAGCCCGCCGCGAACGTATTTGACCCGCCAGGGGTTCACCGAGCTGTGGCCAGCCTCGATTTTTGCGCGCATTTCCGCCACATCGCGGACCAATGTGGTGGCATCCCTGGGCGCAGTGAGGATGGACTGGATTTGATCCTCTATTTCGTTGGCGAATTCAGGCGGCCCAGCCACCACCCGGGCACGGGTCAGGGCCATGTGCTCGAAGGTCCAGGCCTTTTCCCGCTGATACACCGCCCAGCCTTCCAGGCTGGAGGCGATGGGCCCCGAGGCGCCCGAAGGCCGCAAGCGCATGTCCACTTCGTACAGGCGGCCCTCGCCCGTGCCGGCGACCAATGCGCTGATGGTTCGTTGGCCAAGCCGGGCGAAATAGGCGCTTTGGGTCAAGGAGGCGGGGCCGTCCGAGGCATCGACACCGTCGGGGCATTCATACAGAAACACGAGGTCCAGATCTGATCCTGCGGTCATTTCTCGGGCTCCAAGCTTGCCCATGGCCACCACGGCGAACCGGAATCCGGGGATGTCACCGTGTTTGATCGCGAATTCTTTTTGCACCCGGGGCAACAGCGCCCCCATGACCCCATCGGCCAGATCCGAAAGCAAGGCACCGGCTTCGTTGGCGTCCGCCCCACCGCGCATGATGCGAATGCCGATGCGAAACTTGGCAGCATTGGTCCAGCGGCGGGATTCGTCCAAAACATCCTGGAAATCTTTGGCGCGCTCCAATGCTGCGTTCAGTTCGCTGGCGAAATCGTTCGATGACCCCGGTGGGTCCACCACCAACACGGCATCGAATAGTCCGGGGTCGCGGCTCAATCGGGCGGCCAGGGCGGGGGCGCTGCCCATGACTTCGGCAATCAATTCCAACAGCTCGGGGTGGGCAAGCAGCAACGAGAACACCTGAACCCCAGCGGCAAGACCGCCCAGAAATTCATCGAATTTCAGCAGCGCCGCATCCGGGTCGGAGGTGCGGCCAAAGGCATCCAGCAACCCCGGCACCAAATCGGTCAGCAACCCTCGGGCCCGGGCGCTTTGGGTGGCGCGGTACTGGCCGTGGTGCCATTTTTTGACGATCGCCACGGCCCTGGGGCCATCGGCGAAATTCAGCCCGGCCAATGTCTCAAGGGTGCCAGGGTCAATTTCTGTGCCGGTGAACACCAGATTTCCGGTCAAGGTAAGGGGCTTGGCCTGCTCGAACAGCTTGGCGTAGTGGCCCGAGACAAGGGTCAGCTGAACGATCACCGCAGCCTCGAAGGCCGCCGCGTTCTCGTACCCCAGAAATCCTGAAATCCGCGCCATCCCCGCCTCATCCGCCGGAATTGTGTGGGTTTGTTCATCGCCGACCATCTGTAATCGATGCTCTAGGGTGCGCAGAAAATCATAGGCGTCAGTGAGTTCCTGCGCTGCGCCAGAGGCCAAACGGCCAGTCTCGGCCAAGGCTCGGATGGCATCACAGGTGCCGGGGACCCGCAGCCGGGGGTCGCGGCCGCCGGCAATCAATTGCTGGGTCTGGGCGAAGAATTCGATTTCACGAATGCCACCGGCCCCCAGCTTCACATTGTTGCCGCCCACAGCGATGTTAGCGTGGCCTTTGTGGGTGTGGATTTGGCGTTTGATGGAATGGATGTCGTCGATGGCGGCATAATCCAGATGCTTGCGCCAAATAAACGGGGCGATGCGATCAAGAAAACCCTGACCCCCGGCGACATCACCGGCGATGGGCCGGGCCTTAATCAGCGCTGCCCGCTCCCAATTCTGGCCGACGCTTTCGTAATAGGTTTCGGCGGCGATCATGGAAACCGCCATGGGGCTGGAGCTGGGGTCGGGGCGCAAGCGCAAATCTGTGCGGAACACATAACCATCGACCGTGCGTTCCTCCAACACTGTCACCAGGCGCCGGGTCAGGCGCACAAACAGCGCATCCGGGTCGGTGATGCCGTGGGATTTTTCCTGATCCCACAGCACGATGATGTCGATATCCGACGAATAGTTCAGATCCCGTGCCCCGAGTTTGCCCACGGCCAACACCACCAAGGCCAAAAGCCCGCGCAGCTGTTCACCCGGCAAGCGCCCGGCAAAGCGGGAGCCAAACTGGGCACCGACAACACTGCCACTCAAAAGAATCAATGCCAGCACCGCATCCACGGTCTGGTTGTGAACCGCCTGTAGAAAGGTGACGTTGGC
>Ga0209403_10003205_pt1 | contig 18738 bp, 17 predicted proteins | sample ArcticOcean_MG_C_8_FD_187440 | JGI IMG/M metagenome (GOLD analysis project Ga0209403, IMG submission 187440) | Marine microbial communities from western Arctic Ocean - ArcticOcean_MG_CB11_86 (SPAdes) (version 2) | ecosystem: Environmental > Aquatic > Marine > Oceanic | place: Arctic Ocean... | reverse complement strand
TTCCGGTACATCATCCAGTTCATCAACGAAGATGGCGCCGCGTTCACCAAGCTCTGCAACAACGGTGCGGTTGTGCACGACCTCGTGGCGGACATAGACCGGCGCGCCGTAGATCTCAAGCGCGCGATTAACGATGAGAATCGCCCGGTCAACCCCGGCGCAGAAGCCCCGCGGGTTGGCTAACCGAACTTCCACCAGACCTCCTTCAGGCTCGGGACAACGACGCGCGTGCCAGTTCTCCCAAAATTGTCATCCTGACAATGCCCGGGAGTCGGTTTGCAAGCGAACCTCGCGCCTCCTTTTTGCAGAAAATAGCAGTCCTGCAGAAAATAGCGGTCTCGCAGAAAATAGCGGTCTCGCAGAAAATGGAAATGCATCCCTGCACCGGACGCGAGGACATCCCGAACCATCGCGTTAACCGTCTCTACGTTCAATGCACTCTCCTTTCATCCTCAGAATACCGTTTACCCTTTGACCCGCAGAATGTCATCGGTCATCTGCCGGGTGGCAACGATCGCAACCTCAAAGACAAGATCTCGACCTGCCAGCGGATGATTGAAATTGACGACCACCGCTCGGTCCAGCACCTTTTCGACGACACCAGGCAGTTCCGATCCGGCGTCCTCAGAAAAGGAGAACATCAAACCCTCCGCGATATCCATATTGGCGGGGAATCGGTCCCGCTGGATGTACTGGACGTTCTCAGAGTTGGCGGGCCCGAAGCCATCGGCAGCGGCGATCTCTAGGGTCGCACGCTCCCCGGGTCGCAGGCCAAACATGGCCCGCTCGAAACCTGCAAGCAACTTGCCGTCCCCAACCTGGAAGGTGGCCGGAGTCTCACCGGTCCCATCGATGACGTCGCCGGCAGGCAGACGCAACGTGAATGTGAGGGTCACCTCAACGCCTGGACCAACGGGGACATCATCCGGCATCTTGCGGCCTCATGATGAACATATCGAGCACGAGGAAGGCCGCGCCTACGGATACGGCACTGTCGGCCACATTGAAGGCCGGAAAGTACCAGTCGTCGTAATGCACCACCACATAATCAATGACGTACCCCAGCATGACCCGATCGGCCAGGTTGCCGATCGCCCCACCCAGAATCAGTGACAGCGCCACTGCCAGCACCCAGCCCTGTTCTTTTCGCAAGCGCAGAATCCAGGCCATGATGACAAGGCTCACCGACGATGAAATGACCACCAGAAACCAACGTTGCCAGCCGCCTGCGTCGGCGAGAAAACTGAACGCAGCGCCCGGATTGTGCAGCCGCGTCAATTGAAAGACAGGCAATATCTGGATCGACTCGCATCGCCCCGGCATACAGAGGTCGAGTTCACTGCTGACGGCCGTTTTAACAAGCTGATCAACCACGACAACAAACGCGCTCAGCAACAACCAACTCACACGCTCAAGCGCAAAGGGCCTCTCAGGCAGCAAAATAGTTCTTCGCATCTTTGACATCCTGAACTATCGCGGTCTTCAACTCCTCCAGGCCTGCAAACTTGATCTCCTCCCGGATTTTGTGGCGGAACACGGTCTTGACGCAGCGACCATAAATGTCGTCGTCAAAGCCAAAGATATGGACTTCCAGAATCGGTCGCGGCGTTATCTCGTTGAGGGTCGGTCTAAGGCCCAGGTTGGCGACGCCCTGCAGCGGTCGCGACAATCCCTCGATCTCTACCGCATACACACCGTCAATCGGCGCCCGATAGCGCTTTATCTGCACGTTCGCGGTCGGTGCACCTAGCGTGCGGCCCAACTGCCGGCCATAAACAACGTGCCCCATGATCGAATACGGATGCCCCAAGAGTGTTTCTGCTTCGTCAAAGCTGCCGGCGGCAAGCAGTTCACGGATGCGGGAACTACTCACACGCACTTCGTCCTCGCTCAGCGTATGCAGATTACGGACCGGGAAGCCGGCTTTCTCGCCCGCTGCCTGCAACATGTTGAAGTCGCCCCGGCGCTCGTGACCAAATCGAAAGTCATCACCCACGAACAGGGCCGAAGGCGCAATCGTATCGGTAATCAATTCGACCGTGCGCTCAGCCGGGGTTGTTCGAAACGCCTCGTTGAACTTGAAACAGAGGACAAAGTCGACGCCGTGTGCCTCCAGCAATTCGACCTTCTCACGAAACCGCGTGAGTCGCGCAGGCGCGTTGAAGTGATCAAAGAACTCTTTGGGCTGTGGTTCAAAACAGATCAGCATGGACGGGACGCCCAGCTCGTCAGCCTTCTGACGGACGCGGCCCAGGACGGCCTGGTGCCCACGATGAACGCCGTCGAAATTTCCCATGGTAACGACCGCACCCCTGTGGTGCGGTTTGAAATTCAAGATGCCACGAATGACTTGCATACATTTCTCCGGCTGGCGACACAACAAATAACACCACTGGCACACAGCGATCACTATCCAACGAGCCAAACTGACAACCCGAGACTCACAACGACATCTCGTCCGCTCGAACGCTGGTCACGTTTACCTCAAAAAGATTCCCGCACCTATCGGCGCAAGGCCGCGAGTCGAAAACCGACAAGGAACAAAGCGGCACCATAGGTTACAGCCCCGCCTGCGGAGATCAATAGCATCAACCCGAGTCGCTCAGGAAAACTCATCCCGAGCCATAGACCGATCGCCGGTGTTGCCAGGAGCAGCATCCCAACCATCGCCGCCAACCCCACGCCCATCTGCACGAGCAGCTTCAGCCAACCGGCTTGCGGGGTAAACACACCATGCCGCTTTAGCATGACGAGCAACAGGCCCGCATTGACGAAGGCGGCGAGTGACGTCGCGAGGGCGAGCCCGACGTGTTGCAGGTGTACGATCAGCAGCAGATTGAGGACCATGTTTGTCGTCATCGCCACAATGCCGATGCGTACCGGTGTTTTCATGTCCTGGCGCGCAAAGAAGCCGGGCGCAAGTACCCTGACCAGCATATGACCGAGCAATCCTAGCGCGTAGGCCTTCAAACTGAATCCGGCCATCGTGACGTCGCGGGGTGTCATCTCACCCTGGAAAAACAACGTCGCAATCAACGCATCCGCCAGCACAAATAGCGCCGCGGTCGCTGGCACGCCAACGAGGCACACCCCGCGAATTCCCCAATCCAGCGTTCGCGAAAACTCTGAAGGGGTGCCCGCCGACTGCTCGCGGGAAAGCACCGGGAGAATGACCGTGCCAATCGCGATACCGAAAAGCGCAAGCGGAAGTTCAAGCAGGCGATCTGAGTAATAGAGCCACGACAAGCTCCCGGTCGGCAGAAATGTCGCAAGGGCCGTGTCCAGCAGCAGATTGATCTGGCTGACCGACGCACCAAACAGCGCGGGCACCATCAGCGTGAGTATTCGCTTCACGCCTTCGTGCTTGAAGTTGATCCGGGGCCTCGGGATCACTGATTCCCGCGCAAGAAACGGCAGCTGAAACGTCAACTGGGCGACGCCCGCGATCAAGACACCCCAGGCGAGCGCCATCGCTGGCTCCGCCAGGTAGGGCCGCAAGACCACGGCAGCCCCAATCAATGAAACATTGAGCAGCACGGGCGTGAATGCCGGAACAGCAAAACGATCGTAGCTGTTGAGTATCGCCCCGGCAAAGGCCGTCAACGAAACGAGCATCAGGTACGGGAATGTGAGCCGCAGCATCGACGTCGCGAGCGCAATCTTTTCGGCCTCACCGTTATAAACGAAGCCTGCTGCAAAAAGTGCGATCAACAGCGGGGCCGCGATGACGCCGACGGCCGTCACAATCGCCAGTTGCACACCCAGCGTTCCACTGACGGCATCAATCAACTCACGCACCTCGGGTTCGGTCCGCTGCGTGCGATATTCGGCAAGAACCGGCACAAACGCCTGCGCGAATGCGCCCTCGGCGAAGAGGCGCCGAAAAAAGTTCGGAATCTTGAAGGCGAGGAAAAAGACATCGGCACTCGCGCCGGCACCAAAGTAGTTAGCGATCACCATGTCACGCACCAGGCCGAACACGCGCGAGACCATCGTCATGGCACCAACGATGATGCTGTTGCGAAAAAGCCCGCCCGCGGCGGGAGCATCATTCATCAACAGGCCCCCGCGACTGCATCGGGCGGGCAGGATGGCAATCACTCTCCTGCCCAGCGCGATTGACAATGTTGCTGCCAGTGGGCAGAATCGCGCGTCTCATTTTTCCCCCTTTACACCCGTAATCACACTCGTCTAAACACGCTTTGAAGGCAAAGCGCATTCGCCGCTAACCGTCTGACGCGCTCTGCACTTACCCAACGCTGAGCTAATACCGACTCCCCATACTGACCCCCCATACTGACCCGAATACCGACCCCCATGCCGACCCAACTTAAGGATCAATGAATCGTGGCTAACACACGCCAAGCAAAAAAACGCGCTCGTCAGGCGGAGACTCACCGCCAACGGAATACTGGCCAACGGGCCGCGTTCCGAACTGCACTCAAAAAGGCCATCGCCGCCATTGAAGGCGGCGATGCTGAGGCAGCTCACGCTGCCTATCAGAGCGCTGTCCCCATCATCGACGAGGCCGTTCAAAGCGGCCTGATCCATCGCAACAAGGCGGCCAGGCACAAGTCGCGCCTGAACTCGCGCGTCAAATCACTCGCGTCCTGAGCCCGCTCACAGCAACACCAGATTGTCCCGGTGTATCAACTCCTCATCTGAGACGTAGCCAAGAATCGACTCGATAGCACGACTCGGCTGGCCCATGATCTGCGAGGATTCGGTCCAGCCGTAGTTGATCAGCCCACAGGCTATCTCGACACCCGCTTCCGTTTCACAAGCCACCAGCTCACCCCGCGTGAAATGACCGGTCAGGCCGGTCACGCCAACGGCAAGCAGGCTGCCTCCGCCCTTCAACAGGACCCGAACCGCGCCGGCATCAAGGACCAGGCGTCCTTTCCTAGGCAAACCGGCAAGCCAGCGTTTTCGGGATGCAACAAGCTCGCGATCTGCCCGCAGCAACGTGCCCGTGACCTCGCCATTGGCGAGTCGCGTGATGACATCGGGTTCGGCGCCTGCGGCGATGACAGTCGACGCGCCACTTCGATCTGCGACGCGGGCCGCACTCAACTTGGTGACCATTCCGCCCCGGCCGAGTGCACTACCGGCACCTGCGACCTCACGCAAACCTTCATCCCGCGCTGATGCTTCACGAATCAGCTTCGCCGCGGGATTCTGCCTCGGATCTGCATCAAACAAACCCGCTTGATCGGTCAGCAAGAGCAGCGTCGTCGCCTCGATCAGGTTCGCGACCATCCCCGCAAGCGTGTCGTTGTCGCCGAATCGAATCTCTTCAGTCGTCACGGTGTCGTTTTCGTTCACCACGGGTACCACACCCAGATCGAGCAGCGAGCGGAGCGTGCTGCGCGCGTTGATGTAACGCTCACGGTTGCGCAGGTCCTCATGGGTCAGGAGCACTTGCGCAGTGTGCATATCGTGGCGCTGAAAATTGGATTCATAGAGCTGCACGAGTCCCATTTGACCGACGGCGGCCGCTGCTTGCAACAGATGGATCGACGCAGGTCGCTCACGGAGGCCAAGGCGTGCCATCCCTTCGACAACGGCTCCGGAGGAAACCAGCACAATACCGATGCCATCGCGACGCGCCTGGGCAATCTGATCGACCCAATCAGCCACGGCATCCACAGCGAGGCCGGTGCCGCCGCCCGTGACGAGCGAACTGCCGATCTTGACTACCCAACGCTTGCCCGCGTCGAAGTGCCTCTCACCGCTCATAGAAGACGTCTGCCTCGCCGCCGTCCTCATCATCCTCGTCTTCCTGCTTTTCAGCGACGAAGCGCCGACGGGCGAGTTTTTCTTCGCGATAGTTGATTGAGGCCTGATGCACTTCCTCGGTTATTTTCACGTACTTTTCCGCAGCCGCCGTTTCTGCCAACCCGGCTTGCTCATCTTCGAACGTCCGCTGGAGTTCGACCATGATCGCCTGGTTGAGCTCATCAAGCCCCCGCCGTGTGACGCTTGATATGGTATGCACCGGCCCGCTCCAGCCAAGCGAGGAAACCACCGCCTCAGCCCGCTCAGCGCACACATCACCCGGCAGCAGGTCCGACTTTGTGAGCACCAACCATTGCGGCAACCGGGCGATGCCTTCACTGTAACGTTGCACCTCGCGCGCAATCGCCCTCATGTTGTCTGCCGGATCTGAGCCGTCGACCGGGTCCAGCTCGACGAGATGTAACATGAGGCGCGTTCTGGACAGGTGCTTCAGAAACTGGACACCGAGACCGGCACCATCTGCTGCGCCCTCAATCAGACCTGGAATATCGGCGATGACAAAACTGGCGTTGTCGTCGATGCGAACGACACCCAGGCTCGGTACGAGCGTGGTAAACGGGTAGTCCGCAACCTTTGGGCGCGCTGCGGAGACAGCGCTGATAAGGGTCGATTTTCCCGCATTCGGCAAACCGAGCAGCCCGACATCAGCAATCAGTTTCAGCTCAAGCCGCAGAGATTTGGTCTCGCCTGGATCGCCGGGCTTCGTCCGTCTGGGCGCACGATTGGTACTCGACTTGAACCGCACGTTGCCAAGACCATGCGCTCCGCCGGCGGCAACCAGCATGACCTGGCCGGCATCACTGATATCGCCGAGATACTCGTCAGTCTCTTCATCGAAGATGCTGCAGCCGACCGGGACCTTCAAATGGACATCCTCACCCTTGGCGCCCGTTCTGTCCGAGCCCTTGCCCGCTTCACCACTACGAGCGCGGTGCAGCGGTTGAAAGCGATAGTCAACGAGCGTGTTGAGCGCCACGTCGCCGATCAGAAAGACGCTGCCACCATCACCACCGTCGCCACCGTCCGGTCCACCCTTTTCGATGTACTTTTCCCGGCGGAAGCTCAGGCAGCCGTTGCCACCTTCGCCAGCTTCAACCCGAATTGTGGTCTCATCTACGAACTTCATGCGTGCTCCTTCCGGCGTTTCGATGTTGCCGGGTGAAATAGCGCGTCACTCTTTGCGCGCAGGCCGCCCTTCGAGCATAGATGCCGGTCTTCTACCCGCATCTCACGGTGCCGTATTGCCGCACTGTCGCGCAGGGAACACCGCAGCATATTGCTTTAGTTCCATGAAAGGCTAGGTTAACAGCCGTCATCGTCGACATCGATTTCGCGCCCTGAGATTCCGCCACCGCTGCGCTTGCCACGCAACAAAACCGTCCCCCGGAGCCCTCACTGTACCAACATCAAATGCGTCGGCGTCCGGATCAACTGACCGTGTCGCCTTCGGCACCTGTTCCGTCCCTGACGGACACAAAAAAGCCCTGTCATGCAGGGCCTTTTTTACGATCATGTTTCAACGATCGTGCATCTAGTTCTTGTCCCAAAATTGTCACCCCGACAATTCCTGGGATGGGAGTCGGTTTGCTAGCTAACCTCGCATTTTCCTGTAGAAAACGGCGGCGCATCCCCTCAACGCACGCCAGTTTCCGCCCAGAATGGAGTCCTGCGACAGGAACTAACTATTAACTAACCGGGTATTGCTAACCGGGTACGACGTTCACGTATTTTCTGCTTTTGGGGCCTTTTACCGCGAACTCAACGACACCCTCGGCTTTGGCAAAGAGAGTGTGGTCCTTGCCACAGCCCACATTGGGACCCGGGTGGAAGCGTGTGCCTCGCTGCCGGACGATGATATTGCCAGGAACGACCTTTTGACCACCAAACATCTTGACGCCAAGGCGCTTGGATTCGGAGTCGCGGCCGTTCCGGGTACTGCCACCTGCTTTTTTGTGTGCCATCTCGCTAGCCTCCGGAGATATCTGTGATCTTGACCTGGGTAAAGTATTGCCGGTGCCCGGCTTGCCGACGGTAGTGCTTGCGCCGTCGCATCTTGATGATCGTGACCTTCTTGGCGCGACCATGCGCGACCACTTCTGCGGTCACTTTGCTACCTTCGACATAAGGCGCACCAATTTTCACGTCGGCACCCTCACCCACCATCATGACCTTGTCAAAGCCGACCGTGCCACCGGGCTCAACGTCGAGCTTTTCAAGTTTCAATACTTCACCGGGCTCAACCCGATGCTGTTTACCACCACTTTCGATAACCGCGAACATGTCGATGATCTCTCGTTGCTGTCAGCTTTCTGTGTTTGTCTGCTCAAGGCCCGCTTTTCGAGTCTAGCGACCCTTGCGCCCTACGCCCGCTACCCGTCATTAAGGCCCTTGACAAAGGAAGCCCGTCAATAAGGCCGTCAATAAAGTAGCACCCGCGCAGGAAAGAGGCCCGGTTCTGCGAGGCAGCGCATTCTACGGGATGGTCCCTGTCGTCGCAACAGTGGAACTACAAGCGGGGAGCCCTTGCTTGACGGGCTTCGCACCAAACTCTAGGATTCGGCCCCTCCCCCCTGCCAACCTCTGATCGCGGACACGCATGACTCAGCCGTTCTACGCCTCGGTCGCTGATGACTTCGAGCGCATCGATAGCGTCATCAAGCAGAATCTCGGCTCCGAGGTTCCGTTGGTCGAGGAAATCGCACAATACCTGATTGACGCGGGTGGCAAGCGCCTGCGGCCGCTGCTTGTGCTGCTCTCCGCGCGGGCCTGTGGCTACAACCGGGATGCCCACATACCGTTAGCTGCCGTGATCGAGTTTCTGCATACCGCAATGCTGCTGCACGATGACGTTGTCGATGAGTCGTTGCTGCGGCGCGGTCGCAAGACGGTCAACGCCGCGTGGGGCAATCCTGCGAGCGTTCTAGTTGGCGACTTCCTGCACTCGCGGGCGTTTCAGATGATGGTGCAGATTGGCGACATCCCTGTTATGGACATCCTGTCGGCTGCGACCAATGTCATCTCGGAAGGCGAGGTGCAGCAGTTGGTCAATGTCCGCAATCCAGACGTCACCGAAGCGAGCTATCTCCAGGTGATTGAGCGCAAGACCGCCACCCTCTTCGAGGCGGCATCCCACTCCGGGGCGTCGCTCGCCAGCGCAGCGCCCGCACAGCGTGATGCGCTACGGGACTATGGGCGGCATCTCGGCATGGCCTTTCAACTGGTCGATGACGTCCTCGACTATTCCGGCTCGACTGAAGACCTGGGCAAGAATGTCGGCGACGATCTTGCCGAGGGCAAAGCCACCCTGCCACTTATATATGCGCTGCGGCACGGTGATGAGGCGTCCGGCAACTTCATCCGCAGCGCAATTCGCGAAGGCGGACTCGAAAACCTGGATGAGATTATCCAAACCGTCCAGGACGCAGGCGGCCTCGAATATACGGCCAACCTCGCTGAGCGGGAACGAGACAACGCGCTTGATTGCCTGGCGGTTGTCCCGGAATCCGAGTACCAGACCGCGATGTGCAGCCTTGCCAACTTCTCGATTGAGCGAAGTTTCTGACCGCGCTCCTATTGTCATGCGGCGTTGCTACGCGCGTGGATTGACCTTCATATCCCGCGGCGGGTAGAACGCCGGGCGCCGGGTCGTGAGTTGGACCCAGTCCCGGACATTCGGCCACGCGTCGAAATCGAATTTGATGGCCCGCCCATACTGACCGACGACCGATGCCATCATGATGTCGGCCACTGTGAACCGCCCCGCGCCCTCGCCGATCAGGTATTCTCGCCCGTCGAGTTCACTGTCGAGGGCAGAGAGCAGCGGCTGCAGGTTCGTCGTGTACTCCGCCCGACCTTCCTCCCCGCCCCGTCCGAACACCATCGGCAGCAAGTTTCGCTCGAAGTTCGAGATGGAATTGAGACCGTACATCGTGATCCTCGCCCGCTCGCTAGGCGTCTGGCCTGCCATCGGACCGCCAAAGAGATCTGCGATGTATTGGCAGATCGCCTGCGACTCGTAAAGAACGAGGTCACCGTGCTTCATCACTGGAATCAGCCGATAGGGGTTGAGCGTCAGAAACGCGGGCGTGTCTCGCACGTCGTTGAATCCAGTCACCGGACCACCGGTGTCGACTTCGAGGAAGTCTTCGCCGACCTGCATTTCATACTCACGCAGCAGCCAGTACGGCCGCGACGCCCGGCTAGCCTGATGTCCATAGATAACGATCTTGTCGGTGGGGTCCTGCATGCTCTTCTTCCTTGTCGGTTCCTGTCATCGATTAGCTCGTTACTGTCCCAAGAATTGTCATCGAAGACAATTCTTGGGTCTGGTGGACGGCGTTGAGTACGAACTCGACTGCCTGATCTTCGCGACAGGCTTTGAGGTCGGCACTGCCTATACGCGACGCGCCGGTTACGACATCACGGGCAAGGGCGGACTAAACCTCCCCGAGAAGTGGCTGGATGGCCTGCAAACGCTGCACGGATTTCAGACTAACGGTTTCCCCAACTGCTTCTGCATGGGTGTGACCCAGGGCGGCTTCACCGCCAATTTTCCACACATGCTGAATGAACAGAGCCTGCATATCGCTTACATGGTCAGCGAGTGCATGAAATCAAACGCGAGTTGTGTCGAGGCGTCAATTGAGGGCGAGACCAAGTGGGTTGCGACCATCAAACAGATGGCCATGGCCAATCAGAGTTTCCAGCAGGAGTGAACCCCAGGCTATTACAACAACGAGGGACAACCGGGCGGCGGCAATTCGCTCCTGGGCTTGCAGTACGGCGGCGGCCAGGAAGCCTTCTTCAAGATCATCCGCGACTGGCGCGACGCCGGGGACATGAAGGGTGTGGACGTCTCCTGAGGTTCTGATCGAGTGGAGTCAGCGCTTCGGCGTAGCTTCCGACCGGACCATGCTCTACAATCTGCGCACGTCGGGGTGTAGCTCAGCCTGGTAGAGCACTGTCTTCGGGAGGCAGGGGTCAGAGGTTCGAATCCTCTCATCCCGACCAATCAGCTCCAAGTCTCCACAGTTCCTACCCGCAGTGGGTCATGGCACTGTCGTCGGGAGGCGGGGCCAGAGCGGTTCGTCGATCCGATTCGAATCCTCTCATCCCCACCAATCGGCTCCAAGTCTCCACAGTTCCTACCCGCAGCAGGTCATGGCACCGTCGTCGGGAGGCGGGGGTCAGAGCGGTTGGCGACCCGATTCGAATCCTCTCATCCCCACCAATCAGTTCGCCAAGTCTCCACAATTCCTACCGGCAGTGGGCCATGGCACTGACTTCGGGAGGCAGGGGTTAGAGCGGTTCGGCGACCCGATTCGAATCCTCTCATCCCGACCAATCAGTTCGCCAAGTCTCCACAATTCCTACCAGCAGTGGGCCATGGCACTGTCTTCGGGGGCAGGGGTCAGAGCGGTTCGGCGACCCGATTCGCCACATCGTTACTCACTCGGCGCCCCTACCCGCCGCAATGATGTGCTTTAAGATCCGAAGCGGATTAAGAGGGGAACCCCATGGTCAAACGTCTAATGGTGGGTTGTGTCCTGATTCTCAGCGGGTCAATCGTTGGGGCCCAGGAGAATATCGATCTCCTCACCGTAGCAGACGTAATGAAATTTGAGCATCCGCAAGCGGACGAGCGCATCCAATACGGCAAGCGCCGCCAACAATTCGGCGATCTGCGCGTGCCGGAAGGACCGGGACTCCACCCGGTCGCTGTTTTTATCCATGGCGGCTGTTGGCTGGCCCAATACGACATTGCGCACAGCGGGCGGTTCACCGACGCGCTCGCGTCAAATGGAATCGCCACATGGTCACTCGAATACCGGCGGGTGGGTGACGGTGGCGGTTGGCCTGCGACCTTCCAGGATGTGGCGCAAGGCGTCGATCATCTGAGGTCAATTGCCGCCGAATACTCATTGGACCTCAACCGCGTGATATTGATGGGCCATTCCGCTGGCGGACACCTCGCGCTTTGGGCAGCGGCGCGGTCGGAACTACCGAGTAAAAGTCCTCTAAGCACGCCCCATCCATTGCCGGTGCGCGGAGTGCTGGCCCTGGCACCCGCACCCGGGCTCGCGGCTTTGTACAAACGACGGGTTGGCGGCGGTGTCGTTGAGAAGCTCATGGGGGGATCACCAGGACGACACCGAAATCGCTACCGATGGGTCGATCTGGTTCAGATTGCACCCACTACGCCGCAGATTCTAATCGTCGGCAAACTCGATGCAGTCTGGGCTGGTCGGGCTTAGCCTATTTTAACATCGCCCAAGCGCGAGGCGATGTGATTCGTTTGGTGGAAGTGCCTGAATCGGGACACTTCGAGCTTATCGATCCCGAATCGAGACCCTGGCCACTTGTGATGCAAGAGGCGCGAGATCTTCTGGGAATATTCTGACAACTATTTCACGCTCGATCGCGCAAATAGGGTCGGCACTGTGAGCTCTAATGAAGCCATGTACGAATACAGAGTGGGAATAGAGAGTGGGAATACAGAGCACGAATATGTGCACTATCCGAATACGACAACCCGGTCTCCACCGTCGATATCTTCACGATCCCTGTGTTTGCGCCGATACCTCAGGAAGTAATCTTCGACATCGCCGTCAAAGGTGAACGTGTAAATGATGTCCGAACAATCGGACGAATGCGCGAGCGTGGGCGCACCCTGGGTCACGCAGGCAGGTCGGATACACGCGTGTTGATCGGTGCCGGTATCAGTCGCTCATTGGGCAACAATCCGTTTGCCGGTTCCTTCCTGGAGAGTCACCGTATCGCCTTCGCCAAACTCGCCGAAGGCCTCGACCGCACCAGTCGGCCAAAGCACGCGGACGTCGCTCGCACGCTCGGCATCCGCAAGCCCGAAATGGACCCGCGGGTCGTTTGAAGAAAGGTAGCTTGCTGCCGGTTGCACGTCACGATACTTGCGTTGCCCGCCCGCCACGACCGAGACCGTCGCTGCATGCGCATCCCGACCGCCACGCGTGAGCACGCGAAAACGTATCCAGTTGCCACGCTGGTCTACCCGGTTCATCAGCAGGTAAGGGTGCGTGTCGCGATTGACTACAAGGAGATCCAGTCCGCCATCATTGTCCACGTCGCCGACTGCGAGACCGCGACTGGTGTGCACGAGCTTCTGTGCGGTACCGCCGTCCGGGGTCACTAACGCAAAACGACCACCCTCACCGCGATAGAGTGTATTGGGCTCCGCAAAAGCGTCCCCCTCATTGTCGGGAATGGGGGAGACAGCGCCGTTCGCTTGATACAGGTCCAGCCAGCCATCGTTATTGAAATCCGCGAAGACCGCACCAAAACGGGTATAGCGTCGGCTAACAACGTTGAGCCCGGCCTTGGCGGTCGCATCTTCAAACCAGGTGCCGGCATTCTTGTATAGCGAGTCGCTCTGGCCTTCCAGGTTCACGACCAGGATGTCCACGTCACTATCGTCATCGATGTCGGCTGCAGCTACGCCCATACCGGCTTTCGCATCACCTGCTGCGTCGACGCCGCAGCCCCACTCCATGGCGGACTCGGAGAACCTAAGACCTCCTTGATTAAGCCAAAGCTGGTTGGCCATCATGTCGTTGGCGACAAAGACATCTGGCAGACCGTTCTGGTCGTAATCCGCACTGACAACGCCAAACCCGTTGCCAAAAGCGAGGGGCAGACCGGCAAGGCGACTCACATTGGTGAAGGTTCCATCGCCATTGTTGCGAAACAACTGATCTGGCGCGGGCGCCTTGTAATTCTGCGGCGGGCAAAATGTCCGAGCGCCGGCCATGTAACACTCGATCTCCGCATCGATACGCCACTGGATGTAGTTCGTCACGTACAGATCGAGGTCACCGTCCGTGTCCAGGTCCAGGAACGCTGCGGAAGTACCCCAGCCGGGTTCGTCAACGCCTGCAGCTTGAGCGACGTTCTCGAAACGTCCGGATCCGTCGTTGCGTAGCAATAGATTCGGTCCAAGATTGGTAACATAAAGATCCACGTCACCATCGTTGTCGTAATCGCCCGCCGCCACGCCCATGCCGTAGCCATCAGAGTCCGGCGGTGATGTCCCGACCTTGAAGCGACCATCGCCCTGGTTGAAGTAGATCTGATCTGTCACTTCTGAGTCTGTGGTCAGACTGCCGCTTTGAACAATGTACGCGTCAAGATCGCCGTCCCCGTCAAGGTCGGCCAGCGCTGCGCCGCTGCTGGTGATTTCCGGAATCATGTAACGCCCCGTAAATCCGGAGGCGTGTAGAAAGTCGATGCCCCGGGCCGCCGCCTCGTCGTGGAACCATTCGAGCGACTCCGCCTGCTCCGGGACACTGCAACCTGCCAACAGGCAGGGCAAAAGGCCGGCCATCAGACGTGCGGTAAATCTCATTGCGATTCCGGTTCGGGCGCGGCGCGTTCCCGGGCGGGCGCTTGCAGCGCGGCAAGTCGACTGCGAGAGGCCGCGCGTTCTTCCTCATGCGTGCCAAGGTAATCGGCCCAGTCGAGAGCGATAGCGGCTTCTTCGAAGTGACCCATCTCGGCGAGGCAGCGCCCCAGGTAGACGTATGCCATCGTGTAGGCTGCATCGATTTTGGCCGCGTCGCGAAAACGAGCCGCTGCCTGACCCCAGCGTTCTGCCGCACCGTCCAACAAGCCAAGGCGGTACAGGACCTGCTTGGGAGCCGGGGCTCCATTGGCAAGCGCGCTCTCGAGTAATGCTATGCCCGCGTCGGTTTCCCCGGCTCGTGCGACCAACCACCCTAGATCTTCCAGCGCACGCGCATTACGCTCGTCCAACTCCAACACCCGCTCGAGATGTTGACGCACCTGGTCCGTGTCACCCTCCTCCGAGTAGGCGTTCGCCATCATCTGATGAAACCGGGGTTCATCGGGATACCGTTCGATTCCGTCCCGCAAGACGGCCTTGGCCGTGTCAATGCGCTGCAAGGCGGCGTTAGCCCACGCGAGCGTATTGATCGCGCCGATATCGTTTGGTCGCTCCCGAACGAGCGCCTCAGCCAAATCCAATGCGGCCGCGGGTCGACTGGCCTGAATCAGGTTTTGTGCATGCAACAGACGATTGCTGAAGCCAGCGATGAACTTTGCCTGAATGGCCAACCGGGGATCCAGCCACTGCATGCCTGATCTCGCTGCACGTCCCCTGGCCGACGCAATTCGCGCGTCTACTGCTCGGCCAAGCGCCCGATAGGCTCGTGAGAGCAAACTGTCGATGCGGGGGTCGGGGGTATCCGCACTCAACGGTTCAAGGATGGCGATCGCTTCATCGAATTGACCTTCACCCAGATAGAGTTGCGCTATGCCTACGGCTGCCGGCGCACCCGCACCAAGTTCTGCCGCACGGTCATACGCTACGCGCGCGTCCTCCGTTTGGTTCAAGTCGCGTAGCCACCCTGCGCGCGACAGCCAGGCCGGAACATAAGTGTCGTCCACCTCAATCGCTGCGTCCAGCGATGCAAGCGCGCCCACGTAATCATTGTGGGTCCGCACCATCAGCAAGGCTTGAAAATAGGGCCAGTTGAACGCTTCAGGGGCAAGCACTGCGGCCTGCCCATAGACGATAATCGCCCGATCGGGGAAACCATTGACGTCATACGCCATCGCAAGTCTGCCTCGCGTTTCGCCGTCTGACGGTCTCTGCTCTGCTGCCTCGTGTAACCTTTGCAGGGCGTCCACCAGTTCTTGCTCCTCTTCACCGGACGGTACGCCCGGGAGGTCGCCGGGCAGGTCCTCAGAGCAGCCGCCCAGGCTCAATAGAAGCAGCGTAAGCAAGATGGCGCGCAGCGGCGGGGCACTCGCGTCGTGAACAAACGCGCTACCCAAGGGACGTAATCTCGGCAGGTGGGCATACTCTTGCATCGCTAGCCATCGTCGCGGCCAAACTCGTCTCGTTCGCATCAAATCCTCAATCGTTGTGCGGACCCACTTGCTGGAAGCTACTTACACTGCCCAACAGCGTGTGAGACCTCCGAATCTGCCCAGTTTTGGCTTGCCTTAAAAGCGACCCCACGGCTACTGATATCGTCGAAAGAGGTAATGGTGGGGGTCGACGTCAATACGCTGACGGTCCAACACAGTTTTTGAAAATAGACGTGAGCTCACCAATCAGGGTCGGGGCGCGGTTCCGGCAGCGGTTGTCCAGAATTGACGCCTGGCGTCATATGTACTGGATCGGCTAGCCTTTCCCCCAGAACATTCGCCTTTCTTCGATAGGCGGCTTGGGGTCGGATCCAGCGGTGGACGGCTTGTCTCGCATTGGTTCGTTCAGGACCATCCGAGAAAGCGGGAGCAAACGTTTTTGATTCGTGGAACCTGGACGCCGACGCGTTCGTCGACGCAGGTTTTCTTAGGTAGGTAATTATTCGCCCGGTTGCAACGCGCATTTAGCGAGATTAACTTCTCGCTAAATGCGCCCGCAGTAGGCTTATCGGCTAGAACTAGAAGCCGACGGTAAAACGTACGAAGAGCGTACGGCCCATGATGCTGTCAAGATAGCTCTCGTATCCAACGCCAGACGGGATCGCTTTGGGATTGGATTCGAAGATGTTTCTAAGTGCAACGTTCGCTGACACATATCCCATGCCTAAGACGTCAGGCTTGGTATAGGTGTAGCTCGCATCCCAATAGATAGCAGCTTCAATTTCGCAGTACGGATTCCGATCCTGGTCGGTGCACGCATCGGACTCGTTCCAATCGGTCGTGTCCATACCATGATCATGGCTCAGGTACGGGTTGGTGGCCGAGTGTGGCCGGCCGTAACGTCCCACGATCTCATCCCAGGACGCGATCACGTCCGTTATGCCCTGATGCCAGCGAAAGGCGACTTGCGCGGTGTGGTTGCCCATGAACCAACGTAAGTGACCATTCACCTTCCACTCCGCGGTTGGGGGCAACGGCGAGAACAGTGCATTGTACGGACGCCAGAAGGCAGCAGAGTTGCGGTTCCCAAGCCCGTCGACGTTCATCCCTGCGAACGGGTGCCCACTACCATTCGCGTAGCGCATGAGGCTCATCTCGAGTACGTTCGTAGCCGAAAGCCGGGATTCGAACGAACCCCATCCACTGTCAAGATTGACGAACGGAATCTGGCTTGCATCGAAGCTGTAGCGCGCATTGTAGACAACCGTGCGTACCGACGACGTACCTTGGTTGAGCCAACCTTCGTCAACGCCAGTCAACACGTTGGTTACGGGGTCGCGTTTGATGGTAGCACCGCCCAATCCACCTTCATTATTAGCAATAAAGCTCGCAGCGGCGGCAGCCCGGCAATTGAGTTCGGACACAGACGTTCGGGCGACAAAGTCTGCAACGGTCAGATTCCCCTCTTCATCATCGTCATAGTTGAGCGCCGTGCCGGGGCACTGCGTTGCAGCGAACAACTGAAACGGACCGTTATTCTGGCCGAGGATGACGCCTGCTCCCATCCGTTCAACACGACCGTTGAACTCTACATCGGTGTAGTCCGCGTCAAAAACGAGGTCTCCACCCAGCAGACTCAGTGAGACGCCGGCGTTCCATAGATCGGACTCTTCCGCGTTCAAACCACGGTTGCCCGTGTTTTCCTGCGTGCGGACACCCGTGATGCCACCGCCTTGACCGACGGCATTTGCACATTGAGCGAGCTCTGGCATGACGTCGCAGATGTAGTCTGCCTGCGTCCCTATGAGCACATTGCCGGCGGCAGATGCAAACAATTGGAAGCTGCCGGGAGGCACGAAGCCTTCCGTGACGCTACCTCGAAACGCTAACCATTCAGTCGGTGCATACCGTATCGCAAGCTTCGGAATCGTGACGTCGAACTCGGCAGATTGGCCCGCATTTGCGACGTTCGCGCTGATCTCGTAATCCGAGTACCGAATAGCCGCCTGGATTTCCATCGTGCCCCATCTATCGCTATCAAGCGGTACAATGCGCAGTTCCATGAAACCAGCCACAATTTCTTCTTGCGAACCCTGGAAATTAACACGGTCGGAGCCGATCCCGGCCGCCCCCATCTGGTCAGGACGGACCTCTTCCAGCTCCTCGCGCATGTGCAGACCGACAGCAATGCCGACCGGCGTATCGACGAACGGGAGGTTGAACAACGATCCGTTCGAGATGTTCAGATCCAGCATCTTCATGCCGACGTCACGTTGAATCATACGCGGACTTAAGCCAGCCGCACGGGTCTCGGTGGACGTATTCCAGGCGTCATCCTCCTTGCCACGCCAGCGCTGAAGTTCGGCCGGCAATACGAGCCCGGTAACGGCGTCCTGCGAGAGCCAGGCTGTGGAGAACGGATTCCAGCATTGGTCACCGCGCGGCCCACCCTGGCATCGAAGTGAATCAACGGTCATGGTCCACGCAGGATCCATAGAGACCCATTCGCGACGACTCTTGTTCCAGATCCAATCAACGTCAACGTACCAGTCAGTGTCCGGAATGTTTACCGTTGTGCCCAGTCGCAGGCGCAGATTTTCCTGAAGGCGCCTGTCATCCAATGACATGTCGCGATTCAGCCACGGATAAGACTCGTGGACATAGGGCTGTTTCGGGAACGCGCCGATGAAGCCGTGAATGCCGACGCCAGCGTCACCCATGAGCACATCATCGAAGAGACGAACACCGCCATGACCATTTACACCCGACATGTTGGGATCATAGCGATCCGGTATGCCGTCACCGTCAGTGTCGTCGGCCAGCGAGGCAAGCAAGACGCGGTGCATAGGATTCAGTTGGCCGGAACGATTCCCAAGTTCAGAGAGGTTGGCCACGCCGTCGCCATTCAGGTCGCGATCAGGCAGTCCGTCACCGTTTGCGTCCTGCGCGTAGAGCAGCCACTCACCCGGTTCCTGCAGGTAGTCGTAGTTGCCATCGCCGTTAACGTCCTCGTAGTCCAGGGTGCCGTGCGAAACAAGGATTGGGCCCGTGAGCACGTAGCCGGCTGCTTCAGCG
>Ga0209403_10003204_pt1 | contig 18744 bp, 23 predicted proteins | sample ArcticOcean_MG_C_8_FD_187440 | JGI IMG/M metagenome (GOLD analysis project Ga0209403, IMG submission 187440) | Marine microbial communities from western Arctic Ocean - ArcticOcean_MG_CB11_86 (SPAdes) (version 2) | ecosystem: Environmental > Aquatic > Marine > Oceanic | place: Arctic Ocean... | reverse complement strand
CGCGTTGGGTTTCAATCTGCTGGGTTGGAGCCGCACCGCCAAAGAGATCAATGGCATGCATTGCACCCATGGTAATGGGCACCTGGACGAGGTATTGGGATCCGCGGACATCACGGTGGTTCTGCTCCCTTTGACCGATCGGACCGAGAACCTATTGGACCGGGTGGCTTTTAATACCATGCGGCGGGGCGCCTGCCTGATCAACTGTTCCCGTGGGGAAATCGTGGTGGAGGATCATCTAATCACGGCCCTGAACAATGGCCGTCTGCGCGGCGCCACTCTGGATGCATACCGTGCCGAACCTTTACCCCGCGGCCACCCCCTTTGGCGGCACCCCAAGGTTCGGGTGACGCCTCATATTGCCAGCCTGTCCGCCCCCGGCACCGCCGCCTTGATCCTGGCCGACCAAGTGCGCCGGGCGCGCAACCGGCAACGGCTGCTGGATCTGGTGGATATGAAACACGGTTACTAGATCGGATCAGGGCGAGTCTAAAGTTTAGCGCTGGGCCTGGCTGACACAGCTTCGTACCAGCGGTGAGCGTTCGTAGCCCCGTCCGGCAGGCTTAATTTCAGCCAGCCGGCAAAATCGATCATGATCAACAGATCGATGTCGGCGATGGAAAAATGTGTCCCCGCCACGAACGGTTTGTCGCCAATCACCTCATCGACGCTGTCTAGAAAGCGCTGCGCCCGTTGTTTGCCGCGTTCGGCCAATTCGGGGATTTGCTCATAATCGATGGGTCCCGGCAAGGCGCGGCCCTTCATGCCTGGCACTGAATTGCGCAGCGCGTCAGCCATGGCCATGAAGCCGCCAAATTCGATCTGCCATTGCACATCGGCGATCACGCCCTTTTCCTTTGCCGTGGTGCCCATCAGGCCTGGCTCCGGGTGCAAATCCTCCAGATAGTGACGAATACCAGCCGTGGTGAGGAGACGGGTGCCGTCATCAAGTTCCAGCACTGGCACCGTGCAATTGGGATTGATGGCCCGGAAAGTCTCGCCCAATTGTTCGCCCTTGCGCATGTCGATTTCGACCGTGTCGATCTTCAAATCCTTCTCGGCAATGAAAATGCGGACCCGGCGGGGCGAAGGCGCCGTGCGGCAATCATAGAATTTCATGATGTTGGTGACCCTTTCAGTTGGCCGGGTCCAAAGAGGCCGGCGATGGGAGGTGTTGGCAAAACCCTAACCGAGAGGCCACGGCTTACCAAGTGCTGGTTGTTCGTTATCCTGTGGTCTTGGGAGCTGCCGGGCAACCGGCTGGTGTAAGTCTCGGTCTGGGTTCTCCAATGGCTTTGGTGATTTTGATGCCGGCGCCGCTCTCCGCCGGGCGCGGCGCCGGCTTATGCCGCAGATTGGCAAGCAGCCACTCGACATCTGCCTGACTGCCACGTAGGCCGCCAAGGCGGCGCGGCGGAATGGGCCGGATGCCGTCCGCCCGAGGTGCGGCGATGGCGTACTGGAAGGCGTAATTCGGCGTTAAGCCCATGCGCAGGTCCGAAAAGACAACTTCGTTCCGGCGCAGATCGAGGCGGTAATAGCCCCGGCTGAACCAGGCAAGTTTTCCGAAAGCACCGTTTGTGGCGAGGCAAGGAACCATGGCCATGCCGCGCGGATGGGCATACGCTGTAACGTGTTCGGTGCCGCCAAACACCGGTGTGTACAGGTTCAAGTATTGCCCGTCCTGCAATGCGATCACCCGCCAGAAGTAGCTGTTGAACGGCGTCGGGATGGCGAGCATTTGCATGGGCGCCACGCCGGCCTGATCAAGCATTGACCGCGCCCGGCCTGCGACGATTGTCTGGGCCGTGAAACACCATCCCTGGTAGGCCGTGGACAAGGCTAATCCGAGGCCAATGACGACGTGCATCCGGCGTGACCATTTGCCCAGGCATAGGGCCCAGACGGTCGCCACCAAGAGGGGCAGGGTATAAAGCGGATCGATAATGAAGATCGAGCCGACGGCGAATGGTTCCGGCCATAGGGGCCACAACAACTTGGTGCCATAGACCGTTAGCGCGTCAAGCAAGGCATGGGTGGCCAGGCACAGATAGACCGCGGCATAGCTCAACAGGCGCTGTCCCCGCAGTGTGGCCATAAAGCGCATCATGGCCTCGCCGAACAGCGGCGTCACCGCTGCCTGAACCACCAGGGAATGGCTCCACCCACGGTGCAAAACAAAGGCGTCCACCGGATCATCGAAGCGGACTAGGACATCCAAATCGGGCAGCGTACCCAGCAAACCGCCGGCGATGGCGGCCCGGCGTGGGCCCAGGCGCCGGCCAAGAACGGCAACCCCGATAGTGGCGCCCAGTACGATCTGGGTCAGGCTATCCATATCGCCGTTTTAGTCCGGCCGGTTACCGTTCTACATTTGCACCGCGCACGGGCACGCCAAATTCGGCATGACAGATTTCTGCCAGGCGGGTCACGCCGTCGCGAATGACTTGGTGGCTAGGGTGGCCAAAACAGAGACGCAGGCGGTGGCGGCCGCCGTCCGCGTCGGCGGACCATTCAGAACCTGGATTGATCAGTACGCCCTGGGCTGCGGCGACTTTCGCCAGATGATCCGTATCAACATTATCGGGCAGGGTAATCCATATGAAGATGCCGCCCTTTGGCACGCTGAACTCGGCCGTCGCGCCGAATTGTTCTTCCAGGGTTGTGACCATCACCACGCATTTATCATGCAGGAGTTTCTGCAAATCCGCCACATGTCCGTCGAACTGTGTCGGACAATATTCCGCCAGGGCCATTTGCTCCAATGCGCCGCAGCCGCCATCGGACTTCAAGGGCAAAATCCGGCTTAGCACGGGCCAGTCGGCCACCACATAGCCAATACGTAAGGCCGGTGCGATGGATTTTGAGAAGCTGCCGCAGTAGATCACCTGGCCGGCCTGATCCATGGACCTTATGGTCGCCGGGCGTTCGCCGTCCCACAGCAGATCGGCATAGCAATCATCCTCGAAGATGGGCACGCCGAACTCCGCCGCCAGATCCAGCAATTCCCGGCGCCGTTGCTCGGTCATCACCGTGCCCGAGGGGTTTTGCACCGTGGGTATGGTGTAGATGAATTTCGGCCGCACGCCAGCCCGCTTTTGCGCCGCCAGCACTTCGGCCAAATGGTCCATGCGCATGCCGTCCTGGTCCACGGGGATACCCACGTAATTCACCCCCAGGGTGCGCAGCTTGCCCAACGCCCCACCATAGGTGACGTCTTCCACGATCACCGTGTCGCCTGGGTTCAGAAGGGCCCCGTTGACCAGATCCAGGCCTTGGAGCGAGCCCGTTGTTATCAGAATATTATCCGGGTCCGTGGCCATTCTGGCGCGGGCTTCCAGCATTGCGGCGATGGCGTCACGCAATGGGCCATAGCCCTGGGAACCATAGCCCATGCCATAGGTCGCCAGACGCTTGCCCTCGCGCTTCATCACGGCTGTCAGGGCGTCGGCCAAGGCCGTGACGGGCACGCCGTCGGCATCATTATGGCCGCCGACGAAGTTATATTCCGGAAAGCCGTTCCAACGCGGGCTGGCGGGTGGCAGGTCGGTGCGAAAGAGGGGGGCGTAATCGAAACTCATTTGCATCGTCTTTCTCGTTGCGGCTGCGGCCAAGTATTTTTGTATTTCGTGACTTTAATGGTACTGTAAAATGACAGGAATCACAAAATTGTGTAGAGGATAGAAAAGTGGCAGCGATACTAACATCGATACGCAATACGGTGATCGCGGGGATCGTCCTAGCGGTTATCATGGTCGTCGTTCTCATGTATTGGCATGCGGGCAGCATCGTCTTCGACATGGCATGGGCGACATTCATGGTTCGTTGGCTGCATGTGCTTAGCGCCACCATGTGGATCGGCATCCTGTGGTATTTTAACTTTGTGCAAATCCCGACCATGCCGTCCATTCCGGACGAATTGAAGCCGGCGATCGGCAAGCATATTGCACCGGCGGCCCTGTTCTGGTTCCGCTGGGGCGCCATGGCCACCATCGTTACCGGCCTGTTGCTGGCCTGGATGAGTGGCTATATCGTTGACGCCATTGCGCTGGGTCTGACCGATGGCGTGCCCAAGCACACCGCTATTGGCATCGGGATGTGGCTGGGTGCCATTATGTGGTTTAACGTCTGGTTCATCATCTGGCCGGCCCAGCAGCGGGCCCTTGGCATCGTCGAGGTGGACGCCGCCAGCAAGGCCGCTTCGGCCCGTACGGCGATGTTGTTCAGCCGGACAAACACCTTGCTGTCGTTCCCCATGCTCTATGCCATGGTATCGGCGCAAAACCTCTATTAGGGCCGTTTAGCCTAATTAGGGGACGCAATCGCGAGGCCCGGGCCGGTTGGCTCGGGTCTTGTTGCGTTCAGCAACGGGATATCAAAAACTCAGATTACCGGCATCGATAATGCCCGCGTTGAAACTGGACTTGTCTCGCGAAGTTTCTGGTCACTTGATGGCGATATTGGCGATCAAGGGGATAGAATTTGTCACGAAGACACGGAACGGAAATTTGCTGGGAGTGAAACTGTCATGACTGAAAACGGGCCGGTGACGGCGACGAGATACCGCTATAGCGGCGAGTTGGAGACCGAGGTCTGGTATGACGATGCCGGACGATGGGTGAAACTGCGCTTCAAGGGCCGCGAGGGCACGCCGATTGCCTACAAATGCCGGCGCTGCCAGGGCGGCGCAACGGGGCGGTGAAGTAGGTGAAACCTCCACATAATGATGCGGTTGCCTGGGTCACCGGGGCCGGCAAGGGGATCGGCCGAGCCTTGGCGTTGCGCCTGGCCGCGGCGGGCTGGTCCGTCGCCGCCAGCGCCCGCACGGAAGAAGATCTGGCAAGCCTGGAGGCGGCCTGTCCGTCGCGCCGGATTACCGGATTTCCTCTGGATGTGACCGACGCCGCCGGCACAGAGGCCGTAGTGGCGCAGATCGAGACGCGGTTGGGCCGGCTTGTTTTGGTGGTGCTGAATGCGGGTACCCATGCGCCGATGCCGGTCGCCGAATTCTCCACCGCCACCTTTCGCCGACTGGTAGACACCAACCTGATGGGCGCGGTACACGGCCTTGAGGCGATCATTCCGCGCCTGATCGCCCGCAAGGCAGGGCGGATTGCCGTTGTGGCCTCACTGGCCGGTTATCGGGGTCTACCGACCGCCGCGGCCTACGGCGCGACCAAGGCGGCTCTGATAAACATGTGCGAAGCATTGCGGCCCGAACTGGACAAGCACGGCGTGGTGCTACAATTGATCAATCCGGGTTTCGTTCAGACACCGCTGACGGACAAGAACGATTTTACCATGCCATTCTTGATGCCGGTCGAAGACGCCGTCAAAAAAATCATGCGCGGTCTGCGCGGAGGGGCCTTCGAAATTGCTTTCCCCGGTCGTTTCGTCTTTTTGATGAGGCTGTTGCGCCACATGCCGGACCGGCTGTTCTTTGCCCTGACGGCGAGGATGATCGGCTAATGCAGCAGGCCTGCGACAACTATCGGCAGTTTCTGGAAACCTTGACGACAGAGACGCTGCCCGAACTGCCGAAATTTGTTTCGGCCCAGGTGCACTTCAGGGATCCGTTCAATGATGTGCGCGGCATCGATGCCATGACGGAGATATTCCGGCATATGTTCGAGGCCGTCGGCCCGGTGAAGTTCACGGTTTATCATGCACAGGCAACCGGCAAGAATGCCCTTATGAGCTGGTCTTTCGAAGGCCGGCTATTCGGCAAACCCTGGGTCTTTGACGGTACCAGCGTGGTGACATTCGGTGATGACGACCTGGTTGCCGCGCATATCGATCATTGGGATGCGGCCCGCCATTTCTACGAGCGCCTGCCGCTTATCGGCTGGCTGCTTGCCTGGCTAAGGCGCCGTCTGGCCACACAGTGAGCGCTGGTGCGGCGTCTGCCAAGGCGTCGGCCGTTTTGCTAAATGCCAAGGTGACGGTCCCGATCTCTACCCCCCACTTGGTGACATGGGCGCGATTTAACAGAACGCCTGAGGGCTGCAGGTACATCCAATCATTGAAATGAACCCGTAGTCGGCTGTCACCGATCTTTAGATCCATGTCATACCGCCAGTTCAGTGCGTTGCCGCGGGCCTCACCCTTGGCGATGCCGATGACATCGTCGGCCGTTCCTTCGTAGCTATGTTCGCCGGTTTTACGGATGCGCCAGACACGTCGGTCGCGCTCGCCGTCCCGGTACTCAAAATGCTCATCCAGCATCAGGGTGCCGTCTTGCCAGGTGCCCTGAATGGTCACCGTGAACTGCCGGCGTAAATTGCCGAAGCGATCTTCGAAGATGCCCCAGGCACGGGTCTCCCCGGCGAAATAGTCTTCGATCAGCAAGCGGGGTGAAGCGTCCTTGAAATCGATCGGTTCCATGTTCATGCATCCACCAACAGTTAGGGTGGCAACTACCGCCGCGAGCCAACGTTGCAGCATCTAACACCCTCCCTAGGCCGGAAACGCTTCGCTCTGGCGTGAACCGTGATGGCGCGCCAGGCGACGGACGATGATGCCGTGTTTCTGCCTCGTCAACGGGAAGCGCCAGATCATCGCGACCGCTAATACCTTTATTACGCAAGGCACCACCGCATAGATCACCACCAGCGCGGTCCGGCCTGCTTCCGTGGGCGCGGTCGGGTCAAATCCCAATGCCGCCACGCCGGGCAGCGCCAGGCCGAAAGCGGCGGCCAGCGCCAGTTTAGTGCCCATCCCCCACATTGCGAACAGCTGTCCGGCCCGGTCGGCGCCGAATTTTAGCCGGTCATAGTCGACCACATCGGCCTGCATGGCGGGCGGCAGCGCCAAATCCGCGCCCAGGGCTAGCCCAGTGACCAGGCAAACGACGGCGAACGCGGCATAGGCCCCGGACGGCAGAAACGGCACCCATATGAAGGCCAGGGCGGCAGCCAGCATCGCCATACACCAGACCTTGTGCTTGCCCCACCGCCGGCTTAGCGACAGCCATAGCGGTATGCCGACGATGGCGGCGGCAAAATAGACCAGGATAAAAATCGGCCGAGCCTCGGCGCCGGCGCCCAGGCCATATTCCAGGTAATAGAAGAACAATGCGGCGGGTATGCCGTTGGCCAGGCTGTTGAGAAACCAGGTCGATAGCAGCCGTTGAAACAGCCGGTTGGCGAACAATGTCCGCCATTGGCTTATCTGGTTGGTCCGGGTTGGTCGGGCCTCTGGAATGTCTGCTTCGGGCACAAGCCAAATCAGCAGGGGAAACAACACGACGCCTGTCGCGACGGCCAGCCAGGCGATGGCGCCGATGGCGGCGGTTTCGCTCCAGCCGGCTTGCACGGCAACGGCGTTGACGATGCCGGCCGCAACAATGCCAATTAAGGCGGTGCCTTCGCGCCAGGAGGTGATCCGCGCGCGCTGGTCATAGTTGCGCGACAATTCAGCCCCCCAGGTCAAATAGGGCACGGCGACCATGGTCCAACCAGCATAGAGCACTATGGACCAACCCAACAGATAGCCGGCCGTGGCCCCGGCCGGGGGATTTAGGACCTGCACCAGGCCGATGCCCGCAAACACCGCGCCGATGGCGATCCAGGGCTTGCGGCGCGCACCGGCAATGGGATGGCGGTCGCTCAACCAGCCGATCAGGGGATCGGTGATGGTGTCGAAGATACGCCCGGCTAGCAGGATATAGCCGATAACTGCCAAACCCAGGCCCAAGCTGCCGCTGTAAAGCGGTGGCAGGAAAACCATGACCGGTATGGTCGGCAATGCGACCACGAAGGCCGGCAGGCTGTAGGCGAGGAGAATTGGACGCGGCACTCTTCCCGCGTCAGACGGAGTCTTGGCTATAGGGGGCATTTCGTGGCTAATCGCGCTCGATCAGGAAATGACCCACATCGATCTGGCCATAATCGAAGCCGACCTCACAATACGCCAGATAATAACGCCACATCCTGTAAAACCGCCCATCGAAGCCCAACGCCTTGATCTTGGGCCAATTGTCCTGAAAGGCCCGGTCCCAGCGGCGCAGGGTCTCGGCATAGGACCGGCCAAAGAAATACTCCTCGCGCAACCGCAGCCCCCGACCCGACAGCGCCTGCCTAAAGCGTTTGGGGCTGGGCAGCATGCCACCAGGGAAGATATAGCGTTGGATGAAATCGGGGTTGTTTCGATAATGGTCAAAAGCATCGTCGTCCACAGTGATGATCTGCATTGCCGCTCTGCCGCCCGGACTCAGCCGCGCCTGCAAGACGTCAAAAAACGTGGGCCAGTAGGCCTCGCCGACCGCCTCGAACATCTCGATCGAGACAACCTTGTCGAAGGTTTCAGTGATGTCGCGGTAATCCTGCACCCGGATTTCGACCTTATTCGCCAATCCAGCCTGGGCCATGCGCTGTCGGGCATAGCCGGCCTGCTCCACCGACAAAGTCAGGCAGACCACCTCGCAACCGTATTGCCGGGCGGCGATCTCGGCAAACCCGCCCCAACCGCATCCGATCTCTAAGATCCGGTCGTCCCGGTGCAGATCCAAAGATTGCGCCAGGCGTTGGTACTTGCGTTGTTGGGCCAAGGCCATCGGCTCGTCGAGGCTTTCAAAGAGGGCCGAGGAATAGGTCATCGTCTCGTCCAGCCACCGTCTGTAGAAGTCGTTGCCCAAATCATAGTGGGCGGCAATATTGCGTCGGCTTCCGACCCGGGTGTTGGCATTGCGGCGATGGCGAAACCTGTTCAGCATGTTTATCGCCTTTGGCGGCTTGATATTGCTGGACAGGAAATCATCGTTGGCCATACCGAAGGCTAGCAGACCGGTCAGGTCGGGGGTGTCCCATTCTCCTTGCAGAAAGCTCTCGGCAAAGCCCAGATCGCTAGACACAAGCAGACGCCGCAGCACGCGGAAACTGCGAATGTTGAGGACTGCCTGGGGACCCGGCGCCTCGCCTTCGAAAACCATGTGGCCGCCGGATGGAAAACCGATGGTGATCCGGCCCGCCGGCAGCCGCGTCAACCAGCGGGATATCAGCCATTCATAAACTATTGATGACCGCGCCGGGGCATGGGGTTCCTTGTGCGCCAAAGCGCGAGAGGTGATCTGTTGCATATCTTTTAGGTCCGCGTGAATGGTGGTTGCGCGACGCTGCTGTCGACGGCCCGGGCCGCCGGCGCATGGGTGAATACTGGCAAACCCTTCAGCCATAAGCGAAGGGCCTCCCAATGGATGGCGGCGACGATCTTGAACGTCATTAGGGGAAAGCGCGCCAGCATCCGCGCCAGGTTATTTGTCGTCAGATCGCGCCGGCCGCCGCGAAAAGCAGCTGCCAGCAACAACCCACCGGCATCTTCCTGACGGATAGCAATCCGGACATCCAATCCGGGCGGCACAATGCGGAAATGATAATCCGCTTCCATGTCATTGAATGGCGAGACGTATAGCGATTTGCCGCACTGCTGGCGCACCACCACCGCCGCCTGATCGCCGACGGGAATGACATAGGTGTGCCGTTCCTTGAAGGTATTGCAAACCTCGTAAAGGACAGCTTGCAACGTGCCGCACTGGCGGTAACAGAAAAAGACGCTCAACGGGTTGAACGTGAAACCGAAGATGCGGGGATAACAGAGCAGCCGGATGGGGCCGCCGTCGGCTGTCAGGCCGACGTCCCGCAGGTGCGCCTCGACCCAAGGCCGTAACGGTTGGTCCGTGGTTGGTCCGTGGTCACGATTGAAGAATGATATCGGTGCCGGGCGGTTGTATCCGAACAGGCCGAGTTGGCGATCCAGGACAGGCAATTCGTCCAGATCGAACAGCAGGCTGAAGACCTGATAGCGCAGCCGGTGGCGCTTGGGCCTTAGGCGCTGATGCGTCACCACGCCGTCGTATATCGCCGAAGTGGGCATTATTCGGCGGCGTCCTGTAGTGCCGCCGGCAGCCGGATGCGGCTGTTGGCATTGTCGACCTGCCAGGGTCTGGCCAGTCCGCCCAGTTGTTCGGCCACCGCCAGGCCCGATTGCAGGGCGTCTTCGTGGAAGCCGGCACCGAAATAGCTGCCGCAAAACCAAGTGCGACGATGCCCCTGGAGCGACCACAAATCCTCTTGGCTGGCCAGGGCGGCACGGTCGAAAAAGGGATGGGCATAGTCGAAAGTACCCATCACGGTGTCGGGCCGGGGCTCGTGCACCGGGTTCAGGGTGACGAACAGCGGTGCTGCGGGATCCAAGCCCTGCAACCGGTTCATCCAATAGGTGATACACAATTGCCGGTCCTGGCCGGCCGCGGCATCGCCGATAAAATTCCAGCTCGACCAGACCTGACGTCGCCGCGGCATCAATGATGCATCGCTGTGCAGAACAGCCCTGTTTTGGGTATAGTTCCAGGCACCCAGAAGCTGCCGTTCGGCCGGGTCGGCGTCGCCCAACAGCCGCAGCGCCTCGTCGGCATGGGTCGCAACGACCACGTGGTCAAAAGCTTCGACATTGCCATGCCAATCTGTGACCAAGGCACCGTTCTGCGTTCGGCTAAGTGCTCGCACGCCGCCGTATCGGATGCTGTCACGATAGGATGCGGTTAGCCGCTGAACATACTGCCGGCTGCCGCCGTCAACGGTCCGCCAGGCTGGCCGGTTCTTCAAATTCACCAGACCGTGGTTGACGAAGAAACGAATGAAGGCGCGCGCCGGATATTCCTCCATCTGCCGCCCTGTGGACGACCAGATCGCCGCGCCCATGGGCAGCAGATGGGTTTCGATGAAGACGGTGCCGTATTTTTCCCGGCGTAGATAGTCGCCAAGGCTCGGGTCGTCGTCGCTGCCGTCAGTCAACAGCTCCGGCGCTTCGCGATAGAACCGCAGCAGATCGCGCAGCATGCTCCAGAACCGCGGCCGCATGACATTGCGGCGCTGGCCTAGCAGGCCGTTCAGATCGGTACCGGCGTATTCGAAGCGACCGCTATCCATCGAGGCGGCGAAGGACATTTCGCTGGGCTTGGTCGGGACATCGAAATGCCGGAACAGCGCCGTCAGATTAGGATAATTCTGTTCGTTATAGACGATGAAGCCGGTGTCGACGGGCGTCGCATGGCCCGCGGTGGGCGCATCCACCGTATTGGAGTGGCCGCCAATGTAACTATTCCGCTCGTAGACCGTGACCTGATGGCGCTGATGCAGCAGCCAGGCCGCCGCCATGCCGGCAATGCCGCCGCCGATCACCGCGATGTTCAGGCGCCGCCCGCCGGGCGCGAAGTTCGTATGATCAATCATGTTGCTTTCCTGGCCTCGAACCGCCCGGGGTTTATGGGCCTTATTGTGTTGGCCGGTACCGGGTTGTCCTTTTTACGGCATGACCGGGCGCTTGGATCACCGCGGCGACAATAATTTCCTATCCGGGTGATCCGTCGGTGCGACAGCTGCGTAAAAGTGGTATGGAGGCAACCCTGAAACTCGAACCCATGCTGCGACGTCCGCTGACGGTCGACACTGTCCCTGCATGGTCTTCGACTGTTGAAACACCAGATATACCGGTCCGCCGGCGGTCTGGATGGAGGGGCGCCTTGCCGAACAGCCGGGAGCACGCAGACGAACCTACCGTGTGGGATTTCAACGGCCTGATCGCGGCGGTCGCCGAACAGCGCGATCGCGCAGCATTTCGACAGATCTTTGAGCATTTCGCGCCGCGACTGCTGGGCTTCCTGCAAAAACAGGGTAGTCAGCCGCAGGTGGCCGAGGAAGTGGTGCAGGAGACCATGGTCAACGTCTGGCGAAAGGCCGGCCAGTTCGACCCGGCCAAGGCGGCGGCTTCGACTTGGATTTTTACCATCGCCCGAAACGCGCGGATCGATCATTTACGCAAGACCAATCGTCCGGCGATTGACGAAAACGATCCAGCCCTGGTGCCGGAGCCGGAGCCGGCGGCCCATGACGTCATGTCCCGGCGGCAGGAAACCCATCGTCTAATGAAAGTAGTTGGTGAGCTGCCGGCCGATCAGCGGGAGGTGCTGCAATTGGCGTTCTTTCAAGAGAAGGCCCATGGCGAGGTGGCAAAGGAATTGGGTATACCCCTCGGCACCGTCAAGTCGCGGATCCGGTTGGCGTTGAAAAAAATTCGCAGCGAACTGGGAGAAAGCTGATGACCATTAGCCATCATCCGGGTGAAGCGTTGCTATTGGACTATGCCTCGGGAGCGCTGGTGGAGGGTTGGAGCCTGGCCATTGCGGCCCACCTTGCCCTATGTCCCGCCTGCCGACGACTGCAGGCGGATATGGAAGCTATTGGCGGTGCCTTATTGGCGGAAACGCCGCGGTCATCAACCGGCGGCCTGTCTTTCGATAATATTTTATCTCGATTAGATGAACCGAATGACGAGGTTGCGCGGCCTGTTGCAGGCCCCGCCGCGGGCGCGACGCCGATCCTGCCGGAGCCGCTGCGCGGCTATTTGGGTGGCGACGTAGATGCCGTCGATTGGCAGCGTTTGGGTTTGGGTGCTTCTCAGGCGCTGATCCCGACCAGCGATGCGACGACGACGGCGCGGTTGCTGCGGATACCGGCTGGCCGGCCGGTGCCGGTGCATACCCACGGCGGCTTGGAGCTGACGCTGGTGTTGGACGGCCTGTTCTCTGACGCCACTGGCAGCTATGGCCGCGGCGACCTGCAGGAAGCTGACGAGATGTTGCAGCATCAGCCACATGCCAGTGCCGAGAAGGATTGTATTTGCCTGGCGGTAACCGATGCGCCTCTACGTTTCAAAAGTCTGGCGGCCCGGCTGGTGCAGCCGCTTCTGGGGATCTGACGCGCCAAGGAGGTTTAGCGGGTAGATATCGCGACCCGCCGACAACCTCTCGTGATGTCATAGTGAAATTAAAGGGCTGGTGCGTTCAGCCGCCGGCTTCTGCCGGCGTCATGCGCTGGCGGTAATCCCAACTCATCATGCGTAACGGCCGAACGGCGATGACCACCTCGTCGGCAGCCCCGCGTATCAGCCATTCGCGGAACGGACGGTTGCGGTTGCCGAGGTATCTGTCGGTCAACCGTTCCAACCATTGCTTGCCGCCTTGAACGTCCAGTCCGGCGACGCCTTGGCCGCGCACGCCGAAATAGGGCGGCTTCTCGACGGCGACTTCGAAGCCGCATTGCATGTTGTGTTCCAACAGCTTGACGATGCGTGAATGCTTCTTACTGGCGCAGTAGAAGACGCCATCGTGGTACTTAAACCAGAGCGAGACGATGACCGGCCAGCCATCAGGCGAAATCGCTGCCAACCGCAGGGGGATGGCGAACTCTTCCAGAAAATCCTCGATCTCGGGCATGGTCCACGGACCGCTCAGTTTCGGTGCGTGCATTTCAATGTCCCTTCTTGGCGGATTTGGCGACGTGAGTGTCACAGTCGAAGCGCCCCGTGATCAGCCTGCCGGTCGTGTCTCATCGGCGGCAGTATCGGAACCTAAGCGAAGGCCGGAAGCCTGAATGCAGGCGTTGCCGTTGGGGCGATACTCCACCAGGGTCCATGAACCGCGCCTGGACTTGAACAGTAGGGTGCGGTAGCCGTTACCGAGTTCGTCACTGGAAACAGGCTCCTCGCTCCAGGCTCGCATCAGGTAGTCGGCCACCGCGCCTTGCTTCAGGCAACGTTGCGCAAAATCCATCGCCGCCGGTGACAACTGGCTCGCCTGTGCGGCGAATGCGGTCGCAGCCACCCAAAAAGCCGCGAGAATGGCCATGGCGGATTTCATGGTGGGTTTCTCCGATCTATCAATCAATGGCAGTTTCAAATATCAATGCTTTTACGTTGGTTGGGCTTAATCGGATCACCAAAGAACCTCGGTGGTTGACATATCGTTCTGGCGCGGGCCGCGATGATCCAAAATCCTGCCCCGGCCGTAAGAGGAGTATGTGCGGCAAATGAGAGATAGCAAGACATCATGCCAGTCAAACACGGATTACCGGTCGGCCGGCGGGCGCTCATTGCGGTGGTTCCCGTGGTTTGTATTTTCGGCGCGATGGCGTTGCGCGCCTCCGTGGCCAAGGCGAAAGGTGCGAGCATGCTGATCGACGATTTCACGGATCCCGGGCTGACTTCGAAGCTCGGTACCTCATGGCGCGGGGTCAGCGATCGCGTGATGGGCGGCGTATCGGAGGCCAGGGTCACCCACCGGGTTGACGATGGCCAGCCTAGCCTGGCGCTCGGCGGTGATGTTCGGCTCGAGAATAATGGCGGCTTTATCCAGGCCTCGCTCAACCTGGCGCCGGCCACGGGGACCTTTGATGCCTCCGGCTACCGCGGGCTGCGGCTGTTGGCGCAGGGCAAGGGCGAAGCTTACTCGGTACACCTGCGCACACCAGATGCGGTCCGTCCCTGGCAATCCTACCGCGCTCATTTTATTGCGGACGCGGAATGGCGCAGCATCGAGCTTCCGTTTACCGAATTTGCCCCTTACAGATTGGAGCCGCCAATGGACACCCGCCGTCTGAAGCGCCTCGGCATCGTTGCCATTGGCCGGGCCTTTACGGCGGATTTAAAGCTGGCCCGGCTGGAATTCTATCGCTAGGTCGGGCTGGGAATCATGACAGCGTGGCGGATTGATACATTATTCGGGAAATTTGGGCAGGTGCGTAGTAGTGAATTCATGAGAATAGCCATTGTTGGGACGCCGAAAGTCCTCTTTGACGGCTCTTGCCCGATCTGCCGACGAGAGATCTCGTTCTATCAGCGGCAACGGGGCGCCGCGGATCTATTATGGATCGATGTCAGCCAGATCGCCGAAGGAGAGGTCATCCCAGGCCTTTCCAGGCAGCGCGCCCGGTCCCGCTTTCACCTGCTGGATGAGACCGGGGTCTTGCGTTCCGGTGGGGCGGCATTTGCCGCGTTATGGTTGCGCCTGCCCGGCTTCAAGTGGCTGGGCCGACTGTGCCGCTTGCCGCCGCTTGCCTGGGCGCTGGAGCAAAGCTACCGCCTGTTCCTCAAGTTCCGGCCAAAATTGCAGCGCCTGCTTGACGAGAGGCCGCGGTGACAGCGCCTTTGCGGAAGAATTGGCTTGTTCGGGGAGGGGCCATCCAGCCAACCATGTATGACAACGGCGACATCGTGACCGTGAATGACAAATTCCAACACTGCTATGAATACGTGATCTCGGAAAAACCAGGAGTGAATTTTGACCGCGGCTTCGAACCGTACTTGAGCCCCGATGCAATGCTCGAGATGGGGGTCTTCGAAGGCAAGTATTGTAACGATTGCCGTGACGAATTGCCGCCAGAATGGTTTGAAAAGGCCAAGATCAGCGACAAACCCGATCCGTCCATCAACGCCTTTGGCATCAAGAGTCGGCAACCCTTGAGCGTATGGCGCGACAAAGGCTGGATTATCGAACCGGATCCCCGCGGCTGGTTTCAATGGTATTGCCGATACTATTTGGGCCGGCGCCTGCCGGACGTTGACCGTGCCCAGATCAAACGATGGCGTGCATTCAGGCGCCACGAAGCCCAAGTTCGCGCTAATTGCGAACCCGGCGATGTCTGGTGCCGCCCGCGGCAAAGGCAGGCCCTTCTACAGTGGGCATATGATCCATTCGTCTGAAATCACAAATCTTGCTATGTCCGTAAATGTAGCTGTGGGCGGCTCCCACCCGCCAGAATCGTGAAATCTGCCAGAAGCCGACTTCGCCCTCCGGCCAATTTATCGATCTGCGCCATCACCTCGAATTGAGATAATCATGTAGGCGCTTTCGCCTTGAAGAGGCATTGGTGCCGAAAGACTGTTCTCGGGTCACAAACTTGGCGAATCAGGTTTAGCGTGAGACATGACGGCTGGCATTTTCTGCCGACGTCGCAGGTTACTCCCGTCTAATAAAACAATGCGACGGAATCAAAATACGTCCTCTAAAAGTGCGTTTCGCGGGGCCGATCGGTCCGTTATCGAACAACGCGGAAGGCTCAAATGAAGTACCGGATTAAACATCCATCAAATCCATCAGCCGGCGTTCCATTGAAGGATCGCTACGAAAGACACCAGTCAGAGTCCGAGTCACCATCTCCACGCCCGGCTTATTTACGCCGCGGGTGGTCATGCATTGATGCTTCGCCTTTACGATTACGGCGACCCCTTTGGGATGAAGGGCTTCCTCGATGCAATTGGCGACTTGAGCCGTCATGGTTTCCTGGGTCTGAAGGCGACGCGCATAAGCATCCAAAACACGTGCAAGCTTGCTAATGCCCACGACACGGTCTTTAGGCAAGTAGGCTATGTGAGCGGTGCCAGTGATAGGCACAACGTGATGTTCGCAGTGTGATTGAAACGTTATGTCGCGGAGCAGGACAATGTCAGAATAACCCTCCACATCCTCGAAAGTGCGCTTGAGCAGGTCGGTCGGCTCGGTGTCGTATCCACTAAAAAACTCCTCAAAAGCTTTGGCCACTCGCGACGGCGTATCAATCAAGCCTTCGCGGCCGGGGTCATCACCTGCCCAAACCAGCAACGTCCGCACGGCCGCCTCTGCGTCCTTGCGCGATACGCCGCGACTGCTTGAGGTTACCTCGGTCACGATGTCGGCGTCCCATATTCTCGGTTGATCTAGATGTGCCAAAATTCTTCCCCTGCTTTGATGGATTCAATATTACAAATGTCCCAGCGTTCTCCGGCTTGGGTTCATGTAAGTCTTTTGTTGATGGTCCGATTGGTCCGGATCGCCTCTAGTTCATCGTGAAAACGGGGACCATGCGAGAAGTACGGTCCCCGTTCTTCCGGTACCGTTTTACATCTTCGGCATGATCACCGTGTCGATGATATGGATGACACCGTTTGAAGCGACCACATCAGCTTTGATCACATTGGCGTTGTCGATCTTCACGCCTGTCATGGCATCGACCGAGACCTCACTGCCCTGTACCGTGGCAACCTTTAGGGATTTGCCACTGATGTCATCTGACATGACCTTGATGGGCAGCACGTGGTAAGTGAGGATCGCCGTCAACTTTGCCTTGTTTTCAGGCTTGAGAAGGTATTCCACTGTGCCGATAGGCAGCTTGGCAAACGCCTCGTCGGTTGGCGCAAAGACCGTGAAGGGACCCTCGCCCTTCAATGTGTCCACCAGACCGGCGGCCTTAACGGCCGTGACAAGCGTGTTGAACGAGCCGGCCGAAACCGCCGTGTCGACGATGTCGGAGGCCTTGGCCACCGTCGCTGCCAACGACAGTGCAATCGCAACAGCAGCAGTTTGCAGAATTTTTTTTGGGGATTTCATCGTGGAAGCTCCTAAAGTCTCGTTAAGGTATGTACCAACTTCAACTCGAACCAGCGCCTCGGAAAGACCGGAACGCCGCTCATCTGATCAAACTGCAATTTTGCAGGTCAGGAATTAATACGGCAGCGACCTTCCGCCGGATCACATGTTTCTCGAGAATTTTGGCAGCGCGGCCTCAAATAGGTTCGGCAGCTTCACGAACGCCAAGTTGAACACTTTCTGAACGAGGTACTTAAACAGGCCGGGGACAGCTATTTTCTATTTCCGCGAGGCAGTGATGATCCAATAAGACTACACAGCCGTAATAGAATAGGAAGACAGGCTGAGAGGCGAGAGAGCACGATGCGTCAGTTCCATGAATTCTTGTTGAACGAAAGTAGAAGCGGCTCGCTGAGCTTCTCAAGCGATCAGCGCTTTCAGGTCATTGTTGGCTTGTGGCTCACTTGGACTGCGGTCTTTTTTGTCGCGATCGGTTACTCGGTCTAAGTGTGAGAGGCGGCGACGATCTTTTCACCGTCGGCATTTATATCGGTGCGGTCGTCATGTCGTTTGCGTCATTGCAGCAGTGAGCCGCCATCGGTTAATTCCAGCTGAATGATGACACGTTGCCAGCGAGGGTTTTCAATCTCCGATGCGGGGCTTAAGTGCTGTTTCTTGAAAAAATTCGATTTTGGGTAAGGACAGATAAATGGCAAACGTCCTCGTTATTGGTGCGAGTCGGGGCATAGGTTTGAAAACCGTGGAGTTTGCCCTAGCTAAGGGACATAACGTGCGCGCATTTGCTCGGTCGGCGGACCGCATCAACATGCGTCACGACAATCTCGAACATTTCCGCGGCAATGCACTCAACGCCGAAGACGTACAGCCAGCCCTGCACGAGATTGATGCGGTTGTTCAGTCCCTCGGCGTGCCACTCGGACCTGATCTCATAATTCGACCCGTGACCCTCTTTTCAAAGGCAACCCAGGTATTGATCTCCCTCATGGAACAATCATCTGCTAGGCGATTGATCTCGGTAACAGGATTTGGAGCAGGTGATAGCAGAAAGCAAATTGGCCCTCTCCAGAAAGTCCCCTTCAGGCTGATATTCGGTCGAGCCTATGATGACAAATCCATCCAAGAAGATCTGATCCGACGAAGCAAGCTGGCTTGGACCATTGCCCGCCCTGTCGTTTTGACGAACGGGTCGCCAACCGGACGATACCAAGTGCTTACAGAGCCTATAGACTGGAGAAATGGGTTCATCTCCCGTGCGGATGTTGCGGACTTCCTAACTCAGCAAATTGATCACGATGGCTATGTCGAAAAGACACCTGTCCTGTCTTACTGAAAACAAATATGACTTATTGCCACTGAGATCGGTTCGCGCGCCGCCACAGCGACGTGGTACGCCAACAGGATTGCAAGACCTGATTTAGTTGAAATTTGAACAAAGGCAAGTGAGACCCTTCGGTCCAGAATGCCTAAGCTAGTTGCCGGCTGACTGGTATCTAAGCCGTGCTTGCCTTGAACACAGCGGTTCAATTTCTTGCTGCGAGTAGGTGTCC
>Ga0209403_10003203_pt1 | contig 18746 bp, 16 predicted proteins | sample ArcticOcean_MG_C_8_FD_187440 | JGI IMG/M metagenome (GOLD analysis project Ga0209403, IMG submission 187440) | Marine microbial communities from western Arctic Ocean - ArcticOcean_MG_CB11_86 (SPAdes) (version 2) | ecosystem: Environmental > Aquatic > Marine > Oceanic | place: Arctic Ocean... | reverse complement strand
AAAACCACATCCACCGATGTGGGTGGCCTGTTCTAGTCGCGAAACCATCAAGATGGCGGCGAGATTGGGTATCGGCGCATTAACATTCGCCTTTGTTGATCCTTCGGAAGCCAGGCATTGGGTGGATGAGTACTACGATATTATCAAGAGCGATGCGTGCGTGCCGATTGGCCATACGGTCAACGCAAACATCTGCATGGTCACGAGCTTTTCTCTGCATCAGGATCGAGAGGAAGCTATAAAACGGGGCTTGGAGGGCTTCGAGTTTTTTGGCTTTGCTCTCGGCTCGCTGTACGGTTTTGGTGAACACACACCCGGAAGGACTAATCTGTTTGAGCAATTCAAAGCGCTGCGTGATAAGCGATTGAGCGAAAATCCGCTGGATTTCAGCAGAGCGCTACTGGCAGAGAAAGGCGGCATTGGCACGCCGGATGACATGCGCAAACATCTAAAGAAATTCGAGGATGTCGGCGTTGATCAAGTTACCTTCATACAGCAGGCAGGGATGAACAGGCATGAACATATCTGTGAGTCACTGGCGCTCTTTGGCAGCGAGGTGCTCCCTGAGTTTAAAGCACGGGAAGCCGCGCGGGAGGCCAAAAAGTCGGAAGAACTAGCGCCCTATATCGCTGCAGCGATGGCTCGTAAACAGTATATGCCCGCGCTCAAGGAAGATGAGATCCCGACATTTCCTGCTCTTGGTCGGTCCGTTGTGGAAGGTAAAGCAGATCCGAACAAGGCGGTAGAAAAAAAGTAGGCCCTAGGCTTCAAGTGCTTGAGTGATTTCCAGCCATTTGGTTTCCCGATCGTTGATCTGTGTTTTTAGTTCCATCTGGTCCTTAAGCAATTGTTGAACGCTACTACCTTGTTCTTGTGTATAGATATCTGGATCAGAAAGCGCTGTCTCGATCTCGCGCAATTTTCGCTGAAGCCTGTCCATTTGTTGTTCTATAGTTCTGATACGAGTGCGTAGTTGTCTAACTGTCTTGTGGTCGGGCGCTTTGGCTTTTTCGGGCTGGGCATTCTGATGTCTTTTCTCGGCGTTTTTTTCAATGTCAGTGTTTTTCGAAAAGATTTTTGTTTTGTAGTCTGAGAGGTCTCCCTCGAAGCGCTGTACTCTGCCGTCTTCAATAAGTAGGAATTCATTCACGGTATTGGCCAGTAAATGTCGATCATGAGAAATAAGCACGATGGCCCCGGAGAATTCCTGTAGTGCAACGGTCAGCGCCTGGCACATATCCATATCAAGATGATTGGTGGGTTCGTCCAGCAATAACAGATTTGGTTTTTGATAGGCGATGATTGATAGTGCCAGTCGTGCCTTTTCACCACCGGATAGTGTACTCACAGACTGACTCACCTGATCACCATGAAAATCAAAGCCACCTAAGTAGTCCCTTACCTGTTGTCCGGAAACGGCGTTGTCTAGTACCTGGATGTGGGTAAAGGCAGACTCATCCAATCTCAGATTCTCGACCTGTTGTTGTGAGTAGTAACCAATTTTCAGATTAATGCCGTGGGTTCTCTCTCCCTGTAAAATTTCAAGACTCCCGGCCAAACTGCGCATCAGGGTGGATTTACCGGCACCGTTGTGACCCAGTAGTCCGTATCTATCGCCAGGCTGCAGGCTAAGTTTGACCTTGTTTAATATGGCCTCCTGGTAGCCAAGGGATGCCTTATCCAGAGACAGTAAGGGGTTGGAGATCTTGCCCGCTGTTGGAATAGTGAAATGAAACGGAGAGTCGATGTGCGCAGGTGCAATAAGCTCCATTCTCGCCAGGGCTTTTAAGCGGCTTTGCGCCTGACGAGCCTTGGTTGCCTTCGCCCTAAAACGGCGTACGAAATCCTGCATGTGCGCAACTTCACGTTGCTGCCTTTGATAGTTGCTCTGTTGCTCAGACAGGCGGGCCGCTTTTAGTTCTTCGAAGCGTGAATAGTTACCTCGGAATAATTCGATTATCTGGTGATGTAGATAAGCGATTTGGTCTACACACTCGTCCAGAAACGCTCTGTCATGTGAAATCAGCAGTAGGGTGCCCTGGTAGCTTTTGATCCAATTCGATAACCAAAGGATAGCGTCGAGGTCCAGATGGTTTGTCGGCTCATCCAGTAACAGTAAATCTGATGGTTGCATGAGTGTGCGTGCCAGGTTCAGGCGAATCTGCCAGCCTCCAGAGAAGGCATTGACCGGTTGAACCAACTCATCCTGATCAAAGCCCAGTCCGATCATAAGTTGTTCGGCTCGTGCGCGTGCAGAATAACCATCGATCGCGGCCATCTGCTCATGTAGCTCCGCTAAGTGCTCGAATCGCTCCTGTTGTTCGGCTTGGGCAAGGGCAGCGCTGGCGGAAACAAAAGCCTGATCCCCGGCAAGCACGTACTCGACCCCTGAAATTGCTGAGCTGGTGGTTTCCTGTTGCATGTATGCTAAACGCGTTCCTGACGGGTAATCAATCTCTCCAGCCTCACCTTCCAATTCCCCGGCAATCAGTTTGAACAAGCTCGTTTTTCCCGATCCATTGGCACCAACCAGACCGGTTTTTGTGCCTTTACCCATGGTGAAGGAAACATCCTGAAACAACAGTTCCGTGCCGCGGCGCAAGGCGAGATTGGTCAGTGTCAACATAAGATGGTTTAACTTAAGCGGAGGGCTAGTTTAGCATTCTGCAGGCGCCTGATGTGATAGTTGCTTTTAGACAAAGCATTGGTATTGAATGTAGCCATTGTTGCTAAAGGAGAAACACAGTCATGATGATCAAGGTAATGGTCTTCATTGTGATACTGGCCTGCGCCGGCCCGTTTTTTATCAAAGGACCTGACGGCAAACCTTTGCTGACTATCGACGAAATCATGGCTGATCTGTCTCCCGCTAATCTGATACCCAATGCCGTAAAGTCGGCGGCAGATCCATCAGCACCGGCGCTGACTAAGGTTTATCGATGGCAGGACGAAAATGGTGTGTGGCAGTTTTCCGATAACCCGAATGATGCACCCGGTGCTGAGGTCATGGAATTAGACGGTAAAATTAATACGATTGAGTCTGTTGCCCCCCAGCCTGTGACAAAATCGCCCACCGCGATTCCTGGTGTAGCGACTGTTTCGCCAGGTCAGGCTGCCGAGTTAATGGATACCGTAAACAACCTGCAGGAAACCATCGACCAACGCAAAGCAGATATGGATGCACTTAGCGGCATGCAGCGCTAGATTTTCGGTCTAACGATCTGAAACACATTTATCGCGATCAATCCGATAAAACCGACGAGCGTCCAGCCGGGGATGCTAATACCGAAGAGTGTCCAGGCTATCTCAGCACAGGAGCCATCGCCAGTAAGAATCATATTCAGAACTTCAGTCAGCGGAAGTACCTCCAATAGATAGTCAAGGCCCGGCCCGCATGCAGGAACCTGATCTTTGGGCAGACTCTGCAGCCACAGTTGGCGAATAGCGAGAGCGGCACCAAGAACAGCGGCTAGGATGGCGCCGATGGCGTAAACACGGATGCCGCGTACGCCAGGATGATGCAATGCCGCAACCAGGGTCACGAGCCCGGTCACAATAACCGTCACTCGTTGCAGAATACACAGAGGACAAGGTTCCAATCCCATAGCGTGTTCCATAAAAAGCGCGATGCCCATGAGTGCTGCGCACCCTGCGAATACCAAATAATTAATGCTGCGCGAGCTGGGTAGATTCATAATTCTGGACCGAGTGGAGTTGTACCCAATTGTTTGAAAATGTCATAAGTTCTGGAAAGAATGCGGTGAAGTCAGCTTCCAGGGATTGAGCATGTTTCTCGAACTGAGTGAAACCGGATGCGAGTGGATTGTCTCTCTTAAGTTTACCAGAGAGGTACTCAAAGGAGCGCTCAATAAACGCCGTGCTGCCATATTTTTCCATCGATCTATTGGCCTGCATGTGCTTTACCCGCCGTAGGCTTGATTCTGATAACTGATCGGCATGAAGCAACACCTCAGAAAGTGAACGGGTACAAAAATCTTCGAGAGATTCCGTGTGATAGTGTTGCCAGGATTTTGACAGAAAGTGGTCATAGACAATATCGGTGATGATACCTCCGTAGCGCCGATAGGGTTTGTCTAAGCGCGCGTGACTCGCCTGAACCAGGGGATGAGCATCGGTAAATGCGTCAATGCTGCGGTGCAACTGTATCCCGGCCGCTATGCCAGGCGAGAAACGATCCGACAGTCTACCTCTGACCTCATCGGCAAGCATGTTGCCAATGAGCAAATCTGCGGAACCGGCGGCGAGTTTAAAATGTGCCAGATGGTTCATAGCAAAGACTCGTAGTCACGGTGTATCTCAGCAAGATACTCGGCAAAGGATGGTTCTTTCTGTGCCTCTTTTTGTTGTTGTGCAATCACCGAGGCGAGGGAGAGCTCGTTGAAATAATTTTTTTCGTTGTCGGTGAGCGGCTGCGTTAGAAAATATTCGCGATGTCTGCGCGCGGCCGCTAAAGCGAATTCATGAAAGGAAGCATCCTGCATGTCGTTCAACATGTGTCCACTGGGCGTTAAGTCAGGTTGATTAAGTTTGCCTGCCTGGATTGACAGCGCCGCGCAGTGGTTATCTCGCCCGATGAGTGAATCGAGAAATTCAGCGATCGGCAATAGACTCTCTAACAGCCCTGCGCCCCAATCGGTTAAAGATAATGACTGGCCCATGTCACTTAGCATGGTAGGCATGCGCCCGCCATATACAACTGCCTGCATATTCGATTCCACACTGGCGCATAGGACATCGTCGTGATCGGGGCTCGGTGTTAGTAAGCAATAAATTAGTAAAGTGTCGATGAAGTTAATCGTATCCGCATCAATGCCGATGGGCGCGTAGGGGCTGACGTCGAGTAGCCTGACCTCGATATACTCCACGCCATCCCTGTGGAGCGCCCGCAATAAATTCTCGCCGTCTTCAGGGACGCGCTTGGCTCTAATGGAGGTATAGAATTCAGCCTCGGATTGCAGAATATTGGCATTGAGCTGTTGCCCGGGTTCACTTGTGGCATAGTCACTATGCGCAGTGGTAATGGCGGTGGCTAATGTGTGTATGTAGTTATCAAGAGAGTTGTAGCAAATGTCGAGTAGCCCTGCCTGGGTTGCGCTTTGATATCCCAAACCCCCGTTACGTAGCGATGTCGCGTCCGGTTGATACCAGGTATCACTATCCAGCTGCATGAGATTATGGCGTCTGTCGGTTAAAAATGTGGAAGAGACCGCAGGCGAAGCCCCGAATAGATAAGTCGGTAACCAAGAAAAGCGACGGAAGTTTCGCATTAAATCAAAGTGCCGCCGGTTACGGAAATCTGTTGCCGATTCAGGTGTTGTCTCGATTTGCTGCAAAGCACGCCAAAATGAATCCGGAAGTGAAAAGTTGTAATGGACGGCGCAAATGGTCTGCATGGTTCGACCATAGCGATACCCTAGCCCGTGCCGGTAGGTCTCTTTTAATGTAGCGAGATTGGAACTGCCGTATTGCGCCAGGGGTATTTCTCTCGGTAACAAACACGGCATGCTGGTGGGCCAAAGAAGTCCACCCTGCAATCCCGAGTAAACGAAACGATGTGTGTCGTTAAGTTGACCCAGTGCTTCATCAACGGATTTACATACTGGTGTAATGAGTTCCAGTTGAGACTCAGAAAAATCAGTTGTGATGAGCGGATGACAAAGTTTTGAACCTAGAAAATCCGGATGGGGGCTTAGAGCAAGTTTACCCTTGGCATCCGTTCGCAATGTCTCACGCTCCAGGCCACGTCGAATATCAAGTGAGTTGGCATCCTGTCTAACAATAGACTTAAGGGTATCGAGCATCAGTATCTTGCCTAAAGGTTTTGATCACGGAACTTGCGAATAAGCCTGCGGTCTCGCTTGCTGGGTGGTCCTCGTGAAATGAGGGCGCCTGCAGCTTTGCGCTGCACACTCTGAAGGTTGCGATTCTCGATGCTTTCCTCGGTTTCCGTATAGAGTAGCTGTGCAGCAGGTGCTCCGCCCCGTTTGTCCGTCACATTTTTTACGATAACAGTTTTCTTGTCCCATCCCTGACTGATGACCAGTTCATTGTTAATATGTACATCCTTACTGGGTTTTCCCCTTTGGCCATTGACATGCACTTTCCCGCCGTCGATGGCTTCCTTGGCTTTAGCGCGAGTTTTAAAAAAGCGTGCCGCCCATAGCCATTTGTCGAGTCGAACGCCTGTCACGGTCTAGCTTCCAGTTGAGAAAAATTTTCGAGCATCGGAACGTTTTCTTTTATTACAGAAATCGAGGCATGATCTTATCACGGTGCGAACATGCGGTTGTTGTTGTCCCAGTCCGCGCGTTGGTGTTCAATGTGGATTCTGAAGTAATCATCCGTGGTAATCAGATGACAGATTTTCTACCGGAAATGAGCAAGATAAGTCGTGCTGCCGGTGCAGCCATCCTAAAAGTCTATGAAGAAGGCGACTTTTCTATTCAAATAAAAGCTGATGATTCCCCCCTAACGCGAGCTGATCTTGCTGCACATGAAATTATTGTTGCAGGGTTGAACGCACTGGCGCCAGAGATACCTGTGTTATCCGAAGAATCCGACGCGATTGACTATGAGACAAGAAGCCAATGGCGTCGTTATTTCCTGGTGGATCCATTGGACGGAACGAAAGAGTTTATTAATCGCAATGGTGAGTTCACAGTAAATATTGCGTTGATTGATGACGGTGTTCCAATACTGGGTGTGGTGTATGTACCGGTTAAGGATGTTTTGTATGCAGCAAGTCAGTTAGGTGAGAAGCTGGCCTTTCGTATTGAGAATAATGAACGTAAGCCGATAAAGACGCGTGTACTGGATCAGGATCAACCCTTGACCCTCGTCGCGAGTCGCAGGCATGGTGGTGATGCATTGGCTTCCTTATTGCAACGGTTAGAAAGCAGTTTCCCGGCGATTGATACCGCGAATATGGGCAGTTCACTCAAGCTCTGCCTCGTAGCAGAAGGACAGGCGGATATATATCCACGGCTAGCGCCTACGTCAGAGTGGGACACCGCTGCTGCGCAAGCCATTGTTGAAGCAGCGGGAGGATTGGTTCTCGATATCAATTTTGAGCCTCTGCGATATAACACCAAAGCGTCGTTACTGAATCCGAACTTCCTGGTCATTGGCGATGAAACCTTTGATTGGCGGCAAGTTCTCATCGATTGACCCTTCTTTTGAAATTGTCATGAATTCTATTCACTTAGGCCACTAGCATGCTGGGGCTACCACTAGAAGCCACGTCTACAGCAGGATACAGGACATCGGTCGTCCGCAGGGTATAAGGCATGGGGAGTTCATGTGATTCTGGTTGATATTTCTCGCATCTCCAGTTCATCGGTCGCACGGGCCTTTAAAGGGCGCGGTAGATAGCATTATCGCCACCCAATACGCTGTTAGATCAGAGTACATGTCAGAATAGCTGATACAGGCCTTTATTCACGCGGGACCAGGAGGGACGGGGATAGACAGGGGGGGAAATTGGTCTCAGCTAGCCAAGCTGTACGCGCATCCATCCTGCCGAGGAGAACACTGTATATACATACAGCTTAGGCTAGCGAGAAGACTAATATAACCGCTATGAAATCCAAATAGAAGATCACAAAAATGGAGGTTCCTGTTGTCTTTGTGTCTTGACATTGAGGAAAAGAATATAAGGTTATGAATTGCCGAAGGAAAAGTTATTCATTTTAGCGTAATCCTATGTTCGTGCTCATTCGGAAAAATATTCATAGAGAAATGGCGTTTAAAGGCCTTACAAATGCTTCTATTTGAGGTCCGATAATTGCATGTCAAACCAACCTGGAGTGTGCTGATGAGATTGACCGACCAATGGTGTGTTTCAAGACCTCGGCGGTAGCGAATTTTTCTTTTTTATTGAAATAGTTATGGACAATTAAGGGGTATAAAATAATAATACGCGGTGTGACCAATTGGGGTTCGGATAGACTATTAGCGAGGCTAAATTATCCCGGCATTTACAACCGTTTGTCATGTCACCCTTTGAATCTCGGCATTTGATGCCATATACCCTGTGGGGTGGATTTTTTCCAAATTATTTCAACGAAATTGTTGTCCAAGTAAAACCTATGGAGCCTACGGTCTATGACAAACAACGCTAGCAGCGAGGGAGATTTTGACTCAATCATCAAAGATGATGAGTCGCTTGATGGCACGCCGGAAGACATCGAAACCCTTGATGTTCTCTCGAATCGCGATTCTCTGCTTAATAGTGACAACGATGAAGACGAGGAGGGAGCAGAGTCAGAGGAGTCCAAGCTTAAAGCTCTGATTGCAATAGGCAGAGCTCAGGGATATTTAACCTACGATCAGCTAACGGAAACGCTGCCGGAGAGTATTGAAGAATCTGATGACTTTGAGAACCTCGTTCAGATGTTTGAAGAAATGGGTATTACCATCTATGAAGTCGCGCCGGCTCCAACGGAAATGAAAGACGGAGCTGAAGAGCAGGCCAGCATTGATGCCGCCCTGGCTATCGATGTCAGCGGTAAGACCATGGATCCAGTTCGTATGTATATGCGTGAGATGGGCACTGTGCCGCTGCTGACTCGGGATGGTGAGATCGTGATCGCGAAACGTATCGAAGAGGGAATCCGCGAGACCATGGCCATATTGGCCCGATATCCCGGAACAGTCGAAAGGGTACTGGGTGAGTATCAGAGAGTAGTCGATGAAGAAGGCGAAGTGACTGTCATTATGAGCGGTTTCCTCGACCCGGAGGACATCATTCCAGATATGTCTCGGCTCGCTAAAGCAAAATCCAGCGGCAATTACCAAGCAAGTGAAGACGAAGAACAAACGAAGGGGCCAGATCTGAAATTGGTCCATCAGCGATTTAAAGACTTACAGAAGGCACATAAAGCGGCCGGCAAAGCCATTGCCAAGCATGGCCGTGACGATGCTAAAACGAAGAAAGCGCTCGATAAACTAGGTGAAGCGTTTGGGCTTTTTAAGCTCGTACCCGCTCAGATGGAGCCAATCCTGGAATTGGTCCATAGGGACGTACAGCGAATACGTGACCAGGAGAAACTGATACGCGATTTGTGCATGAACAAATCGAAGATGCCCAGAAATGAGTTTATTGATGGCTTTATGGCCAATGAAACCAACGTCGATTGGATTGATGACCTCATAGCGGCAGATAAAGACTACAGCGAACGACTGCAAAGATATCGGGTATCTATCCGCCATGGCCTTAAGACCATCAAACGGATTTCCGAACGAACTGGTGTCCGAGTTGAAGAGATCCGGGACATCAACCGTCGACTGTTTGTTGCCGTAGGTAAAACGCGAGCAGCTAAGAAAGACATGATTGAGGCAAACCTGCGTCTGGTGATATCTATTGCCAAAAAGTACACCAACCGTGGGCTGCATTTCCTTGATCTCATTCAGGAAGGCAATATCGGATTGATGAAAGCCGTCGACAAGTTTGAATATCGTCGTGGTTTTAAGTTTTCAACCTACGCCACTTGGTGGATCCGTCAGGCGATTACCCGTTCAATCTCGGATCTTGCACGGACCATTCGGGTACCTGTTCATATGATGGAGACGGTGAACAAACTTAATCGCCTGACTCGTCAGTTGATTCAGGAATTGGGTCGCAACCCAACCATTGAGGAATTGAGCGTTAAGATGGACCTCCCCGAGGATAAAGTGCTTAAAGCGCTAGATGTTGCCAAGCAGCCGATTTCCCTGGAAACGCCTGTGGGCGATGATGATGACTCTACAATGTGGAATCTGGTGAGTGACACTTCAGTTGAATCACCACTTGATCATGCGACTGATGAAGGTCTGAAGGAAACAACGACCAACGTCCTGACTGCCTTAACTGAAAGAGAGGCAAAAGTACTGCGGATGCGTTTTGGCATCGATATGAATACCGATCATACCCTGGAAGAGGTAGGTCGCCAGTTTTCAGTAACACGGGAACGGATACGTCAGATCGAAGCAAAAGCGCTACGAAAGTTGCGTCATCCAGCACGTTCCGAACAGTTGCGTAGTTTTATTGACGCGTAAAATCAGGGTTCTCGCCACGACGTTGTGGCGAGATTATTCTTATCTCCCCTCCTCACGATAACCAGCGAAAATGATCCAGGCACCGGTTCATCCCGTTTTCCAAGCGGGATGTTGTTCGGATGTGTTTGCTGCCGATGAACTCGACACTGACGGTAATAACCGGTTTCGAGAACTATGCAGACTAATGCAGAGCGTCTTTCATTTTGAATACCACGACAAGCTTGAAGCCTTAAAGAATAGCTACATGCCTATTAATCCTGATCGCGATACACGTGCGATAGAGGCTGAAAGTGGGGATGGCGACTTTGCTGGACAACTTGAGGAGCTTCTGGACAAAGCGAATTATGAAAAACTAAGCGAAGCAAAACTCGCGATGGCGTTCGAAGAATCCTCTCTCTTTAAGATTCGTCTGAATGTCAATTTCAACGATTTTTCCGACGTCGTGATTTATACCCGAGGCGAAAGTCTACATTCAGAAGAACAGACTAGCTTCTTTGGCCTGGTCAGCAAAACTATTGAATTCTCCAATTTCGATCGAGTCGTGGTTTTTATCAAGTTTGCGTCTGGCGTGGATCAGGATAAACCGGGATCGACCATGCTAAAGATGTTTCAGAACGTACCCAAAGCCGATATTGAAATGTTGTTTCCCAATACCACGGTAGGCATGCGCGTAATCGATAAATTGGTGATTGGTGTGCCGGCGTTGGTAGGGGGTACTGCGATTTTCACAACGAAGATGGGCGCCTCGTTCGTACTACTCGGAACCCTCATTGGATATTGGCTGGGCATCATCAGTGAGCCGGTATCGCTCGATCAGGCCGCGCTGGTGGCGTTGGTGGCCAGTGTTGGCGGTATAGCCAGTTATCTGTTCAAACAGTTTAGTAATTTTAAGAACCGTAAGTTGGCATTTATGCAGACGTTGACAGAAAATCTGTATTTCAAAAATCTGGATAATAATGCCGGCGTGTTTCACCGTCTTATTGATGAGGCTGAGGAAAAAGAATGTAAAGAAGCGTTCCTTGCTTACTATTTCTTACTCGTGAAGCAGGATATTACAGACGCCGACACGCTCGATAGCACCATTGAATCCTGGTTCAGAGCAACGTGGGACTGTGACGTTGATTTTGAAGTAGACGATGCGCTTAATAAACTTCGCAATCTGGGTCTCGTGTTTGAAACACCCCCGGCATTAACAGCCGTTGATATCGAGCGTGGCTGCGAAATACTGGATAAACGTTGGGACGACTATTTTAGCTACAGTCCAGAAACCACTAGTTGAAACAAAAAAGGGGCCACATCACATGATCAGACTTATTTTCACGGGTCGTCCTGTGTGGATGACGGCGTTGTTGCTATTTTGCGGATACATGACCTTTATCTACATGCCGTTCGATCTCTTTTACAAACCGGTCGCTGATGATGTGGAAGTATGGTTTGGTCTGGCGTTGCATGGCTGGGCAGCCAAAGCAACCGAGCCCATACACTGGTTGATCTATGGCGCCGGATTCTATGGCTTTTTGAAAATGAAATCGTGGATGTTCCCCTAGGCTGCAATATATGTGGCGCAGGTTGCCATTGCGATGTTCCTGTGGCCCATCATCAACGGCGGGGGCAATGTGGGTGCGGGCATTGTTTCCGGTGCCGTATTTGTGCTCCTCGGGATTGCGCTATGGCTGGCCAGGGATGACTTTCGTCATTAGTCGGGCAGACAAAGAACCCGGTTGGCGTCAACGTTCAATTGCACTTCGTTAGAGCATTTACTGGTCTAGGAGCTTATCAAAATAGGCGATGGTTCTGTCCAGTCCTTCCTTTAATTGGACGGCTGGCTCCCAGCCTAGGTTCTCCCGGGCAAGACTAATATCAGGTTGGCGTTGGGTCGGATCGTCGGTTGGCAGTGGCCCCATGTTGATTTTTGACTTCGTACCAGTGAGCTCAATAACAAGTTCGGCGAGTTCCCGCATGGTAAATTCTGTCGGATTACCCAGGTTCACCGGCCCGTTAAGGTCTGCATCCATCAGCAACACGAAAGCATCGATCAATTCGTCGACATAGCAGAAAGATCGCGTCTGTTGACCATCCCCGTATAGCGTGATGGGCCCACCCTGCAACGCCTGAACGATAAAATTTGAAATCACACGACCGTCATTGGGTTGCATTCGCGGACCGTAGGTATTGAAGATTCGCGCTACGCGAACATCCAACCCGTGCTGTCGATGATAGTCAAAGAATAATGTTTCGGCACATCGCTTGCCTTCATCGTAACAAGCCCGCGGTCCTATGGGGTTAACCCTGCCCCAATAGCTCTCCTCTTGTGGATGAATCTCTGGGTCACCATAGACCTCGCTGGTCGATGCTTGAAAAATCTTAACACCCAGACGTTTAGCGAGGCCCAGCATGTTAATCGACCCATGAACATTGGTCTTAATGGTTTGTACTGGGTAGGTCTGGTAGTGCATGGGGGAAGCCGGGCAGGCAAGGTTATAGATCTCATCGACCTCTACGTATAGGGGGAAAGTGATGTCGTGACGCATAAACTCGAAAGCCGGGTTGCCCTGAAGCTGCGCAATATTCTGCCTACACCCGGTAAAAAGATTATCAGCGCAGATGACTTCGTGGCCAGCGCGGATGAGACGATCGCAAAGGTGTGATCCCAGGAAACCGGCACCGCCTGTGACGAGAATTCTTTTTTCTGTTTGCATTTTTTTACCCTGACCCAGCGTACCACAGGGCATCTCGTTCTGGTAAGGGAGCGAGGGTGCTTAAGATTGAGCTAACCGTTCACATCGTGTTACGTTGTCTTTTTGGTACGAACGTGGACAACAGCCATGAACTTCGAATTTTCAGAGGAACAGAATCAACTGCGGGAACAGGCGCGAGGGTTTCTGGGTGATAAATGCAATACCAAAGTAGTCCGTAACATCCTGGACACAGATACCCCCTACGATCAGGACCTCTGGCGACAGATTGTCGATATGGGTTGGACGCCGGCGGCGATACCCGAGCAATACGATGGACTTGGGCTCAGTTACCTTGAGCTTTCAGTGATCGCCGAAGAACTAGGTCGTGCCTATGCACCCGTACCGTTCTCATCGTCAGTGTATCTTGCAACAGAAGCCATACTGGCGGCAGGCAGCAAGGCACAAAAAGAGTCGTGGCTACCCAAACTGGCCAGTGGGGCCGCGATTGGCTGTTTTGCACTTAGCGAGGCCGCTGGGCAACCCAGTGCTGAAAGCATGGCGGCAACAGTCAACAAAGGATCATTGACCGGGACGAAGTTACCGGTAGCCGACGGCGATATAGCAGATTTTGCGATCGTCGTTGCGAAAGAGGGTGAGGGAATTTCCGCATACCTTGTGGATCTAGCCGCAAGCGGTGTTACACGGGAAACAGTGACCACGATAGATCCAACCCGATCTCATGCCCGGCTGGACTTTTCCGACACCCCCGCAGAGTTGTTAGGTAATGAGGGTGAGGGCTGGGACCTTGTACAGAATATCTACAATCGCGCGGCCATATTGTTTGCCTGGGAGCAGGTAGGAGGCGCTGATGCTGCCCTCGAGATGGCCAAAGAATATGCCCTTGGCCGATTTGCCTTTGGCCGACCGATTGCATCCTATCAGGCGATCAAACATAAACTCGTGAACATCTACGTCAAAAATACGCTGGCACGCGGTAATTGTTATTACGGTTCATGGGCGCTATCTACAGGGGCGTCGGACCTGCCGGCTGCTGCGGCAGCGGCAAGGGTGGCGGCCATTCAGGCCTATTACTTTGCCTCTAAAGAGAATATTCAGACGCACGGTGGTATGGGCTTTACCTGGGAGTTTGATTGTCAGCTGCCCTATCGGCGATCCAAATTACTTGCCGTGAACATCGGTAGTGAAAGTACCTGGCAAGAGAAGTTAATCACTGCTATTGAATCAGACCGCGCCGCGTAAGGAGAGCACCATGGATTTTAACGACACACCCGAAGAATCGGTATTCCGCAAAGCAGCACACGATTGGCTGGCAGAGAATATCCCTACCGAACAGGCGCTTACCGGACTGGATGAGATTGCAAGTGCGAAACTGTGGCAAAAGCGCTTATACGATAGTGGTTGGGCCTGTATCGACTGGCCAAAGGAATTCGGTGGGCGAAACGCATCGTCGCTTGAAAAAGTTATCTGGGGTCAGGAACAGGCAAAATTTCAGACGCCTGAGCTTGGCATATTTTTGATTGGTCAGGGGATGTGTGGTCCAACGATGATGGCCTGGGCCACAGAGGAGCAGAAAAAGCACTACCTGCCGAAAATGGCCTCGGGTGAGGAAGTTTGGTGCCAACTTTTTAGCGAGCCAGCGGGTGGTTCTGACCTTGCCGCATTGCGAACTAAAGCGGAAAAAGATGGAGACGAATGGGTTATCAATGGCCAAAAAATATGGACATCAGGTGCCCACTATTCTGACTATGCCATTATCGTGGTGCGCACCGACCCGAACGTTCCCAAGCACCAGGGACTATCTTTTTTCTTTCTTGATATGAAATCACCGGGCATCGACGTTAAGCCGATCAAACAGATATCTGGGAGGTCGCACTTCAATGAGGTGTATTTTACTGATGTTCGCGTGTCGGATGCCCAGCGTCTGGGCACGGTGGGACAGGGCTGGCAGGTGGCGCTATCGACGCTGATGAATGAACGTGCCGCGATTGGCAGTGGCGGTGGTGGCGCCGGCTTCGATTCTGTATTTGCACTTGCCCAGAAGGTCAATATGAACGATAGGCCAGCAATTGAAGATAGTGGTGTACGACGCAAACTGGCCGATTGGTATGTCCAGGAGGCTGGCTTGAAATATACGGGGTATCGAACATTGTCTGCATTGTCGCGGGGTGATATTCCCGGTCCCGAAAACTCTATTGGCAAACTGGTCGGCGCGCCCAAACAACAGGATATGGCGTCCTTTGCCATCGACCTACTGGATAACAGCGGTGTTATCTGGGACGAGGAAATGTCTGAGGCGGCAGGACTGTTTCAAAGCACTTATATGAACTCTCCAGGAGGAAGAATTGCCGGTGGTAGCGATGAAATCATGGCGAATATTATTGCTGAACGCGTATTAGGGTTACCCCAGGATGTCAGGGTAGACAAAGGCATCCCCTTCAACGAAGTACCCACGTCCGCATCTAAGTAATCCACGCAAAAAAAAGGGCAGTGAATACTGCCCTTTTTGGTACTGCGTAGGTTAATGCAAATACAATGACTAGAACTGATTCATCGTATTAGCACCACCACCGGCGAGTAGTGCATTGTCGCCAGAGAAATACGCCTTGTGATCATCGCCGATATTGGAACCTGCCATATCCTGGTGCTTAACAGATGCCATGTCACGACGAATCTCGCGACGCTGAATATCACGTACATAAGCGAGCATACCCAGATCACCGAAGTAACCTTCCGATAGTGTATCGGTGCCGAGTGCCGTTTCGTGGTATGTGGGCAGGGTAATCAGATGGTGAAAAATGCCTGCTTCCTTTGACGCGTCTTCCTGGAACTTGCGGATGAGTACATCGGCTTCTGCAGCGAGTTCTGATTCGTCAAATTTCACGTCCATCAAGCCCTTTTCGTGTTCCGCTGGATTGGGGTATTCAGCGACGTCCTTACCAGCCTCTACCCACTCGGCGTAAACCTGCTCACGGAATGCCAACGTCCAATTGAAAGACGGTGAATTGTTGTACACCAGCTTGGCGTTGGGCACGATTTCGCGCACGGCGTTGACCATCGCAGCGATCTGGGCGACGTTGGGTGTTGAGGTTTCGATCCACAGCAGATCTGCACCGTGCTTTAAACTGGTGACACAGTCGAGTATCACGCGATCGAAACCCGTATTCTCGCGGAACGAATAAAGGCCATTATCCAACCGTACCGGCTTCACCAACTTACCTTTCTGGTGGATGGTAATGTCATTTTCCTGAAGTTCTTTAAGATCATTGATCTCGTTGGTCAACAGGAAGTCGTTGTATTGACTGGCGAGATCACCTTGCTCCCGGGACACGGGGACTTTCTGTGTCAGGTTGGCACCCAGTGAATCAGTGCGCGCTACGATGATGCCATTTTCAACGCCAAGCTCAAGAAATGCGTAGCGAATTGCGTTGATCTTCGAGAGGAAGTCTTCATGAGGTACAGTTACCTTGCCAGCCTGATGGCCACACTGCTTGGCATCAGATACCTGATTTTCCACTTGAATGGCGCAGGCGCCGGCTTCGATCATGCGTTTGGCGAGTAGGTAGGTTGCTTCTTCGTTACCAAACCCGGCGTCGATATCTGCGATTATAGGAACCACATGGGTTTCGAAGTTATTGATTTTATCCATCACGGCGTCAACATCGCCGCCGTTCTCGCGTGCTTCATCCAGTTCAACAAAAATATGGCGCAGTTCACGTGCGTCGGCCTGTTTCAAGAAGGTGTAGATTTCGTTAACCAGGTCCGGGACTGAAGTCTTCTCGTGCATGCTTTGATCAGGCAATGGACCAAACTGAGACCGTAGGGCCGCAACCATCCAACCACTTAAGTAAATGTAGGACTTATCCATAGTGCCGCGATGTTTTTTCACCGATACCGCAAGTTGTTGCGCAGTAAATCCATGCCAGCAACCTAGAGACTGGGTGTAGTTTCCCGGGTCATTGTCATAGTCAGCCATATCCTTGCGCATGATGTCTGCGGTATACCGGGCAATATCCAGACCTGTCTTGAATCTGTTTTGCAGACGCATACGTGCGACGTACTCGGCGTTGATACCTTTCCACGTCTCTTTATGACAGTCTTGTATTGTCTGAGCGGCTTGAACCTCTTTCAGGTAAGCGGACATGATGGACTTCTCCTACTGGTGATAATGAACCGCGCAATGTACCAGTGAAGAACGCTTACGATAATGGAATAATTGGATACTAATATATTCCAAATGTTCATGTATTGGGGAAAGCAGTTTGCAGCTGCTCGAAGGCCTGTTTTTGCTCATCGCTGATGATGCGCGGATTGACGATGTTGAGCGTAACGATTTGATCACCATTGCTTAGTCCACGGCCCTTTAACCTCAACTTACTACCGGTTTGACTGTTCTCTGGGATCTTCAGGCTCACCTCACCACCCAGTGTGGGTACGGGTATATTTGTACCGAGTGCAGCTTGCCAGGGGCTCACCTGTAGCGGGAAGTTAACGTCTGTACCGTTAGAGGTGAAACGAGAGTGTGGTGCCAGAGTTATTTCCAGGTACATGTCGCTAGTCTTGCCACCGGGGCCCAATTCCCCCTGTCCTGTCAGGCGTAGTTGTTTACCCGCTGTTATACCTTTGGGAATGTTCACGTTGATCGTTTTCTCACCCTGGCGACCGCCAATACGCAGCTGGCGAGTCCCGCCGTGATAGGCCTCTTCAAGGGTGATCTCGAGCGAGTGATGAAGGTCCTGAACGGGGAAATCGTTAAAAGAAGGCCTTTTGCGACCGAAAATGGAGCTCAGTAGATCGTCGAAACTCAGGTTCGGATCACCATGGAAATGCTGACTCTCACCATTGATGTAAGCGCGTAGCTGATCGTACTCCGCCCTTTTTTCATCGTTTTTCAGATTGTCGTATGCGTCACTCACATCCTGGAATTTCACCAGAGCATCGGCTTCCTCACTGACATCCGGGTGATATTTTCGAGCGAGTTTCTTGTAGGCACGTTTGATCTCCGCCGCACTGGCAGAGGCATCAACACCGAGTACCTTGTAATAGTCAGTAAATTCCACATCCACGCTCTTGCAATCCTGTAAGTGCTATATCGGGGCGTTACTGCGATGTTCAAGTAGTAGCGGTAGTCCTGTCGTCAATGCTATAAGTAGTCTGCTATAGAGGCAGAAGACACGGCTTTAGAGGACGAATTAAACAATGCACATTGTCAGTGTGAATGTTGGGCAAGAATCTGAGCTCAATCGAATTGGGGGTGGCAAGATCACGACAGGGATCAATAAGGTCCCTATCAGCATGGCTGTTTCCGTGGGTGACCTGGGGTTTGCCGATGATGCGGTATGTGATACGAAATTTCATGGTGGCGCGGATCAGGCTGTCTATTTGTATCGACAGGAGGATTACGATTATTGGTCCGCAGCGTTGGGCAGGGAAGTCGCTGCCGGCAGTTTTGGGGAAAATCTCACGGTTGCCGAGTTACCTGATCCTTATCTTTGTGTCGGGGACGAAATCGAATTACCCAATGTGCGATTGCAGGTCACTGCCCCGCGTATTCCCTGTAGTACGCTAGCCGCGAAGATGGGGGACAAGCTGTTCCCAAAAAAATTCATCAAGGCGCAGTTGCCTGGTATCTATTGTCGAGTGCTTGAGCCGGGACGCGTTCAAGCTGGGGATGCTTTTACCATTGCGCCATATGAAGGCGATCGTATTACCACAGTCGAGTTCTTTAACGATTGGCTGGGTAAGATGAGTCATGATCAACTGAAACGCTACTTGAAAGTGCCCATAGATATTCGTTCCCGGCAGGTCATGGAACAGAAGATGCGCGCGGAGATTTAACTAGTTCTTTGTCCGGAAAGTCGGAATTCACATAAGGGGCTAGAGGGCAGACGCGGTGTTGCCTTGCGCGGCTTAAAAAGCCAGGGATGATGGTATGGACCCACTCCACTCCGCTAATCGGCTTCGCAATGAGCCATAATGAGTTATTACAAGTTC
>Ga0209403_10003202_pt1 | contig 18748 bp, 19 predicted proteins | sample ArcticOcean_MG_C_8_FD_187440 | JGI IMG/M metagenome (GOLD analysis project Ga0209403, IMG submission 187440) | Marine microbial communities from western Arctic Ocean - ArcticOcean_MG_CB11_86 (SPAdes) (version 2) | ecosystem: Environmental > Aquatic > Marine > Oceanic | place: Arctic Ocean... | reverse complement strand
AGAGACTGGTAGCCAGAGGCAATGACAAAGGTAGCGAGAAGGGCTAGTGATTTTTTCATCAAACTATTTTTCGCACAGCTCGCTCATTAAGAGAACAATTTTTTTCGGGGGCAGTTGATGTATATATTTAACGCAGCTCGGCGCAGGTGTAACCCCCGCCCCCCTGCTTCGAGATTAGCAAATTGTGGGAGCTGGTGAAACAACAGCTCGCAGGAAAATTGGGTTTTTATCGGAGATTTTACCCCTAATAACAAAAAACGACCCCTGGGATGGATCGTCTTAAATTACGTAAGCCGTTGACTATAAATGGTCGGGGTGGACGGATTCGAACCGCCGACTTCCTGCTCCCAAAGCAGGCGCTCTAGCCAGACTGAACTACACCCCGATATTAAAGAGGGCGTAATCACACGGCTTTTATTGTTATTGTCAAACGGTAATTTATACCAAACGAGAAGCCAGTTTTTGGAACCATCTAGGTCAATTGACCATAGCCTGGAAGACCATCAATGCTTGTCTGATTCTTCTCCTCCCGGTAGGCAGCAACTCCTTCTGGGCCCTTTCTGGTTGCCCATTTATCAAGCAGGTCTCGCTGTCCGACAAATTTAAACAAAGGAACAGAGTACCCACAAGACACAGACGCTCTTTGGATCTTTGTGTGAATGATAGAGCGAAGGCCTAGGTTTGCAGGTAGTTGATTGGAATACCTTTCGAAATCCTCGTGACCAGGAAATAAGGCAGTGCCACTTCCATGAAGCCGCATAATACGAGGTGGACCTTCAAATGAGCAGAACATGATAAGGATCCGACCATTTTCATGAAGATGAGCAATCGTCTCATTGCCGCTGCCCGTGTAGTCGGCGTAAATAAATGAATCCTGATCGAGGAAGGCAAAACAATCTCCACCTTTGGGTGAGCAGTTAATGTGGCCACCTTCACCCGATGGCGCTGTAGATACAAAAAACAGTTTTTGGGACAAGGCCCATTCAATATGTTTGTCGGTCAAGGTTTCAAGAAGATCGCCCATAACGAACTGGCATAGCCCAAGTTAGAATCAAAGAAAAGCACAACATTGGATTGCCTTGGAAGGAGTTCAATTTTATGGATTCTCTTTCTCTCAGATGTCTTCTTTTCATCTTAATCAATTCATTCAACGCAGTCTAAGCTTACTAGTAGGGCTTTGGGTAGCTCAACTCGAAGTCAGGGCACAACAGTCAATGGAGGGTCTGACATTTCAGGATGCGTTGAAAGTTTGTATTGAAGCCGTGAGCTCTGGGGATCTGGAATTAGCTGCAGGGGCGTTTCAAAACCTCGAAGCAGTGTTCGGAAAAGAGGACGAGTATCTTCAAGAAACTGCTCAAAAATGAATCCTTCCTCTCAAAGGTTTAGCAGAGCTGGGTGCAGGTAAATTCGCGGCGGCTTCTCAATCCTTGGAAAGACTCCAAGCTTCATACCCTCAAGTTCTCCAAAGTAACGCGTCCCTACTCTATGGCCTAGCTCAAGCACATCGGGGTGCCGGGGAGCTCGATAAAGCGAGAGATGTGCTCCTCCTTTATGTTTCTCAGTTTTCTGGAACGTTTGAAGCATCCCTGGCTTTTCTAGAACGAGCGGATCTGTTCTTTCAGGAAAATCGGGTCGAGGAAGGGCTGCAAGCGATTGACCTTTTCGTAGCTTCCAGTGCGCCTGAATCCCTAAAGATGCAGGGTAACCTCAAAGCCGTCCAGGCTTGCTTGACTGATAATCGGATCGAGGAAGCTACAAAGCGGATGATCAATGCGAACTGGTCAGTGACTACGATGCCGGAACTGGCACACCTCGCTTTTCTGGCACTGCGTTGTGGAGAACATGCAATGACGGTTAAGGATTATCCGGCTGCTCTTTCGCTCTTCCAACTGGTTCCACCGAAAGCACAACTGCTTCGCATGCAATCGGAGAAGTTGGCGGACCTTTCCGAGCGCCTGGCAAGAGGCTCGGGTAGATGAGGCCAGAGTATTGAAAGGAGATATCTTAATGGGTAAAGGATCGCTCGATGACGCCATCGTATCGTTTAGCTTGGTAAGCCTAGATTCACCGGATTCATTTCTCTACAGCGTTTTTCAAATTGGAAAAATTCTGCGAGCTCAAGAAGAAGAATACGAACGACTAGTCAGTCACTTCGATGTCTTTCTGAATAATGTCAACGCACCTCGAATACGGGTAAGTGAAGCCCTTTACTGGCTCGGTTGGGCTTACCAACAACAAGGCACTACCGAAAAAGCCTTCCCCGTTTTTAAAGAGGCCTTAACTACCTATGGCGACGATCCTAGTGCAGGGGAAACTCCATCTATGCTGAAGGCACTGGAGCAGTTGAAAAACAAGCAGAACACGCCGATTAATCAGACCAATAGTCCATTATCAAAAGCTACTGATTTTAAAACGTGGTTAGGAACTGAGATTGCCAGATCAAAAGCAACGAATGCTCCAACCTACCTTTCTCGTCTCATTTTATACTACAACAACCGATACTCAAAAGAGACTCCGAAACCTTATCCCCTACTCCAGCTGGCGGACTTGGTACCTAAAGAAAAACTAGACCCGGAAGTCCTTGGCAAAATCGGATTAGAATTCATAAAACAAAGCGACCCAAGAGGAGCGGTTTATTGTAATTATTTAATCGAAGCATTTCAGACATCGAACGCTCGGGCCATGGGGTATCTGGGCTTAGCGCGCCTCGCATCAAAAGAAGGCGAGTATGATCAAGCCAGCAATTGGCTTAGCAAATCAGAGGCTCAAGTTCCGGTTCACCCTCTTATGAATGAATCTAAGCTCCTTCTTGGGAGTATCCTAGCGGAGCTCGGTCAATACGATTTGTCCATCAATACCTATGAAAACCTGCTTCGATTGAAATCAGCTCGTGGTCGTCCCCACGCGATGGCTCTCAATGGAATCGCACGTGTGCATCAGGACTTGGGTGACTCTAGCAAAGCAGTGGCCTACTACCAACGGATTTACAATATGTATCGGGCTTACCCGGACCTGGTTGCTTCGGCTTATTGGGCGAGTGCAAGCATATTTGAATCCATGGATCGCATTCCTAAGGCAGTGAAAACGATTCAAGAAATGCTGGAGCACGCTCAACTTTCACAGTTTCCTGGATGGGAGATCGCGAATCAAAAATTGCCGGACCTTATCCCATTATTGCCGGTTGAGACGATCGAACCGGAAGAAGGGAGTCCCCATGAATAAATACAAAAGCTTTCTCCTAAAATTCCTGGCGACCTTGGGATTTCTCCTTTCTTTGTCGAAAGGATACGGCGTCAATGGCATCAACACCGATGGTCGAACGTTTGAAGGAGAAATTACAGCTCTGCCTAATGGAAGCATTGAACTAAAGTTAACTGCGGACGCAGGATCGGTATCTTATAACTTTCTCAAAAATAAATTGGCGGGTATCGAATCCCTTGATGCTGAAAATTTGGAAGACGGATTAGAAGCGTATGGAAATGGGCAATACGAAGTAGCAATAACATTTCTTGAACCTATTCATCGTAGCCGTAGCCCTTTCCTGAAAATTTATCCCAAGGACGTATTCGCCGAACCCAGTTTAGTCCTGGGCAACGCCTATTTAAAAGTCGGACGATTTGCTGATGCAGCTGGCTTGGCGGGTACCTTACTAGGCACGGAATTCGAAAATCTCAGGATTCATGCCCAGGCAGATGACCTTCTGCTCATGGCTTACTTTGGACTAAAAGCTGGGACGAAACAGAAATACTAGCCAGGCGATGGTGCCAGAATCACGATCCTACGGATGAAACAGCCTTAGGTTGGTGGATACTGAGCGAAGTCCATTTAGCTCGTGAGGAGTTGGAGAAAGCGCGTTGGATAAGCCTTCAGCCCATTACTTTTAGCAGTCAGTATCCTAAGGCATATTTGCAAGAATGTTTCCACGTCGCTATTGCTGCCTGGATTGAAACTTCACCTGAGCAAGCCCTACAACTGTATCAACAATACCAACATCGTGGATACGTTTGGCCCGATGGAAAACAAAACGAGATCCAATTAAAATTAACAAGTCTGGGTCTACGCGTGGACAATGAACCGGTCGCAGAAGAAGTGAAGCCACTGGAAATCGAAGAAGGTCAGCCGGAAAAAGATTTAAATTTACCGCTTGAGACAGTAAGAAAACTAACAACAAAAATAGAATCAGGTAACACACCATGAACCGACTCCTCTTAATATTCCTTTCTACGTCTCTACTTCTACCCCCATTTCTCTTTGGTCAATCCGAAGCGCCAGTGGCAGAGTCTTTGGGGAATGATTAAGCAAGGTGGCTGGGCAATGTATCCGCTTGGGCTGTGTTCCCTAACCATGTTTTTCCTGATTCTTCATTGTTGGCGGGAAACTCAGAGATCGAAGTTCATTTCATCGAGTGGAACCGAGCAGTTGGCTGAATCGCTTTCCAAAGGTAACATCGAAGAGGCCATTGGACGACTCAGTCAAATTCCGACCGTGCTTTCCAGGGCCCTGAGTGAAAGCTTGAGTCGGGCAAAAATCCCCATGTCGGATAGAAACAGAGAAAAAGTGGAAGCCACTATGGTTGAATCCTTGGAAGGTGAAGAAAATAATATTAGCCAATGGATCAACTACCTGAACGTTATTGCGGCAATAGCACCCATGATCGGCTTGCTTGGTACTGTCAGTGGGATGATCGGTGCGTTCCAGACGATTTCTAGTCAAGGCATGGGCAATCCTGATAAATTCGCCGGAAATATCGGAGAGGCTTTGATTACCACCGCAACAGGATTGGTAATAGGCATTCCTTCGATGGTATTTTTCTTTGTGATGCAAAACCGCTTAAACAATGCGATGCTTGCTACCATCCAATCAGCAAATTCCTTGCTGGACTTCTTAGGAGGTGATCTCGAATCCAAGAATGGAGATGAAACTCCCTAAAAACCTTTAACCCCGATCGATCCGGGTTAATTCTCTATGGTGAGGCCCTCGGAGGCTTTGGCTTCCGCTAACTTCTTTAACTCGGGCACGCTAGCTTGCAACTGCAAGGCTTTGCCGAGCCAATTTCCAGCACTTGGTAGCTTTTCAATTTCCTCGTGGCGATTCAGCATGGCTTCAAATGAGCTCCCTTGCCAGTCGAGAATCGAAAGGTGATAAAGCGCTTCAGCTCGGGCGGCTTCTGGGTAATCAAAATTGCTGGACATCCCTTCAAGATCCGCGATGGCATCGGATTCATCTCCTGAAAGAAGCCGTGAAAGAGCCAGCCCGATGTGTGCCCGTTGCTTAAACTCAGCACGTTTAAACGCCTTAAAAGCTTTCTCATAATTCGGGACAGCGGCAGCATAATCCTTATCAGAATAAGACTTGTCTGCTAATTCCAAGAAAGCCACGCCCCCTATTTCGGTACTTGAAAACTTTTTAGCAAAAGCCGCCTTTTCAGTATCGTCGGTAGCTTCCACGTAAGCGTTGCCCCGATCAGTTATGGATTTTTCACTCCAGATCTTGGAAACTTGAATCCCAACAATTATCACCATAGCAGCCGTTACGCTGAGTAGAATCTGGGTTTTGTGACGGTTCCAGTAGACAATGAGCTGATCCTCAATGCTGGATTCAGCGTAGGCCTCATCCAATTGCTGGAAGGTATCCTGCTTGTCTTTAGGTGAGGATTGCTCTTTGCGATTCGGTGCCATGGGAAATTTGAAATCGTCTGTAATTTATGGAAACGATGCTTTAGTCAACCTCATAACGGGTGCAGGAAGCTGGGAGAATTCTAATCAAAGACAACTGTCTTTCGCCCATAGACCAAGACTCGGTTTTCCAAGTGCCAACGCACCGCCTGCGCAAGAACGTGTCTTTCGAGCATGCGCCCGCGAACCACAAGATCATGAACGGTATGTCTATGAGATACACGATCGACAACCTGCTGAATGATAGGGCCGTCATCTAAGATCGCAGTTGCATAGTGTGCGGTGGCGCCGATGAGTTTTACACCGCGCTGATGTGCTTGTTGGTATGGTTTTTCGCCCGCGAATGCAGGTAAGAATGAATGATGTATGTTGATAACCGGTTTGGCAAACGCACTGAGAAATTCGGGGCTGAGGATTTGCATGTAACGAGCCATAACAACCAGGTCCACATTATGGTCTCGAAGAATCTGCCACTGAGTTTCTTCTGATTCTGCTTTCGTGGCCTTGGTGACCGGTACGTGGAAAAAAGGGACACCATAGCCGGCAGTCACGTCACCCATATCCGGATGATTTGAAATCACACAAACAATTTCACATTTCAATTCGTTGGAGCGTTGGCCCAATAAGAGTTCGTGGTAGCAGTGATCGTACTTTGAGACAAATATAGCCACACGGCTCCGTTCCGAAGATAATTTGCACTCTACCTCCATATTGAGACTCGTAGCGAACGTTTCAAACGCAGCCTTCTCCGCCTGATAATCGCTGGTGCCTTCCGCAGGGGTCCATTCGATTCGTTGGAAAAAGATCCCAGCCTCCATATCACGGTGCTGATCTGCGTGAATGATGTTACCACCACGTTCAAAAATCCAACCCGACATCTTTGCAACGATACCTGATTGATCAGGACCGGAAAGAAGTGCAGTCAGCGTTTCTCTAGAATCATTCACGATTGTGAGCTATTTACTTTCTGCGTAGTACTCCTGCAGAGACTTTACTTCGACCGGCTTATTCTCTAATGCCTCGATTGCTTGAACAGAGGACTCAGCTGCCATAATTGTGGTGGTTATACACACACTCATACTGATTGCTTCGGTCCGAATTATATTTTCGTCGCGACGAGGAATCATCCCCGATGAAGGCGTATTAACAATGAGCTGAATGCCGCCATTCTTAATCATATCGACCACATGGGGACGGCCTTCATCGATCTTGAAAAGTTTTTCAACCGTCACTCCATTTTCTTTGAGCAACTTTGCTGTGCCTGAGGTTGAGTAGATTTTGAACCCTAGGCTTACAAAGCGATTTGCCATGTTAATCACCTTGTTTTTGTCACTATCCTTTACACTGATAAACACATTTCCGGACGTCGGGAGTGCGGGTTGAGCAGCCATTTGCGTTTTAGCAAAGGCAATACCATAATCCATATCCATCCCCATGACCTCACCGGTGCTCCTCATTTCAGGAGTTAATGCTATCTTCGCTCCAGGGAAACGCTTGAAGGGGAAAACGGATTCCTTAATACACCACTGCTTCGGAGTTACTTCTTTAGTAAATCCTAATTCTTTTAGTGTAGCACCCGCCATAACACGAGCGGCTAGTTTGGCGAGCGGAACGCCAACCGCTTTGGAAACGAAAGGGACCGTCCTGGAAGCACGGGGATTTACCTCAATAATAAAGAGCTCATCGTCTTTGATGACATATTGAACGTTCATTAAACCAATAACATCCAGTTCCTTGGCTAAGGCATAGGTCGCTTCCTTAATCTGGTCGATCATATCCTCAGACAGTGTGTGTGGTGGCATCACCATACCTGCATCACCACTATGTACTCCAGCGAACTCAACGTGTTCCAGAATACCACCGACAAGAATGGTTTCGCCGTCGGATATACAATCGACATCCACCTCCTTAGCATCTTCTAAAAATCGGTCGATAAGCACAGGTTTATCAGGAACCACTTTAAAGGTATCTTCGACAACCTTCTCCATCTCTTTAATAGATGAAACAACGAACATTCCGCGACCGCCCAGGACAAATGATGGACGAAGCAGTATGGGAAACCCAATCTCCTCCGCCATGAGGTAAGCGTCATCAGCATTCATGGCGATTCGGTTGGGAGGTTGCTTGAGCCCGACTTGATTTAAAATATCGGCAAACAATTTCCGGTCTTCTGCTGCGTCGATATTCTCAGGACTGGTCCCAATAATATTCACGCCGTTGGCTTTTAAGGCCGTGGCAAGGTTGAGGGGAGTTTGCCCACCGAACTGAACAATCGCTCCCTGGCATTTCTCCTGCTCATACACAGAGAGAACGTCTTCCAGAGTAAGTGGCTCAAAATAAAGCCGGTCAGATGTGTCGTAATCTGTGGAAACAGTTTCTGGATTGGAATTAACCATGACTGTTTCGAAGCCAGCTTCCTGAAGAGCGTAGGATGCATGTACACAGCAATAATCAAATTCGATGCCTTGCCCAATCCGATTGGGCCCACCACCGAGAATCATTATTTTGGGTTTTTCGGAAGGAACTACCTCGTTTTCATCTCCGTAAGAAGAGTAGTAGTACGGTGTGAAGGCTTCAAATTCAGCCGCACAGGTGTCAACTAAGCGATAAATGGTTTTTAATCCGAAAGATTCGCGTTTGGATTTCACAGCCTCCCATGGCGCATCGAGTAAGTGACTCAATTGAGCGTCTGAAAACCCGGCTTCTTTGGCCTCCCGGAGTAAATCGTTATCAATGGACTCGAGCGTTTGAGTAGAAAGTTCCTTTTCAATAGCCACGATTCCGGCGATTTGGTTAATAAACCAAGGATCAATGGAAGAAAGCTCAAACACCTCTTCCTCAGACATGCCATTGAGTAACGCATAGCGAATATAGAAAACCCGCTCAGCATTTGGAATCGAAAGGCGGCTCCGAATCACTGAGTCTTCGCAATCTGGATCACCTCCATACTTGCCGCCCCCACCCAAACCGCGAGATCCCACTTCGAGCGAACGTAGTGCTTTTTGAAAAGACTCTTTAAACGTACGGCCTATGGCCATCGCTTCACCCACACTCTTCATAGAAGAAGTAAGCGTTGTGTCGGCGCCTTCAAATTTCTCAAAAGTGAACCGTGGAATTTTTGTTACGACGTAATCAATCGACGGTTCGAAACTAGCCGGTGTCTCGCGGGTGATGTCATTTTGGATTTCATCCAGACTGTAACCGACCGCGAGTTTAGCAGCAAACTTAGCGATAGGAAACCCGGTCGCTTTTGATGCCAAGGCAGAGCTTCGAGAAACTCGAGGATTCATTTCAATGACTACCAGGCGACCATCTTCAGGATTAACCGAGAATTGAATGTTGCTTCCACCTGTCTCAACACCGATCTCGCGAATGCAGGCAAACGAAGCATCGCGCATGAGCTGATACTCTTTGTCGGTCAATGTCATCGCGGGGGCAATCGTGATCGAATCCCCGGTGTGCACGCCCATCGGGTCGAGATTTTCAATGGAGCAAACGATGACACACTGATCCTTATAATCGCGCATCACTTCCATTTCGTACTCCTTCCAACCCAACAAGCACTCCTCGATCAATACTTCTGTTACAGGTGAAATCTCGAGCCCGTTGGTAACAATCGAATCAAATTCTTCCTTATTATAAGCAATACCACCACCGGCTCCACCCATCGTGAACCCCGGACGAATTATCAAAGGGAACGGACCGATTTTTTCTGCCGCCTCACGCGCTTCTTCTAAAGAATACACCACCCGAGAACTCGCTACATCAAGGCCGATTTTGATCATGGCCTTTTTAAACAAGAGCCTGTCCTCGCCTTTTTTGATGGCATCCGGTCTTGCCCCAATCATTTCCACATTGAATTGTTGCAAAATTCCAGCGGCGTCTAAATCGAGGGCCAAGTTCAAAGCTGTCTGGCCACCCAAAGTTGGAAGCAGAGCATCGGGTCGTTCTTTCTCTATGATCTTTGTGACAATATCCACGGTGAGCGGCTCGATGTAAGTTACATCGGAAAACTCAGGGTCGGTCATTATTGTGGCTGGATTACTGTTGACCAGGATCACGCGATAACCCTCTTCGCGAAGGGCTTTACAAGCCTGAGTCCCACTGTAATCGAACTCACAAGCTTGGCCAATAACAATAGGGCCAGATCCGATGATTAGGATTGATTCTAGGTCGGTACGTTTAGGCATAAATGGCGAATTCGGACTTTATACGACCGGAAGAGATCGCAAAATTCGCACTAACTTGGAGAATACCCTCTTGCTTGAAAAGTAAAAAGCAGAGTATTTCTTAAACCAATTACACTGCCTAACTTTCGAGCAGTTCTGGAGTAATTACTCTATCTTCAGTGTTCGTCACAGCATTGGTCACTTTCTGCACAAGATGGTCCAAATTCTTGCTCCACTTTTGCTCAACCAAGTAATTAAGAGCTTCTTCTGATAATTCAATTTTCCGGCTATCAAACTTAAAATTGGATGAGTTATCCATAATGGAGCGGATAAGGTCTTCCATGTCATTCTTGCGTTCATCAATTCCAGGTAAGTGGATGACCGATAAAGCGATTTGGTAAAACAATTCGTTGGAAAACTCCCCAGCGTCCATGGCCGCTTCAAGGTCCACTTCGGATGAGCAAATTAGTCGAAATTCATGCCCGACGGCTTTCAATAACTTTGCAAAGGAATTTTGAACCTTCAAGTCCATGGCTTGAACCGATTGTAAGTAAAGGGATCCGCCGGTTGCCCGTTCTAACATGGGACCACCTAAGCCATCTTGCCCCAGTAGCTGATTCTTCAATTCATCTTGGTTAGCTACCGAACAATCTAATCCAACCAATTCGCCTTCGTTGAATCCACTTGAGTGGTGGATAGTAAGAGCCACCATTTTCTTGCCAGTTCCAGAAGGTCCTTGAATTAAAACCGGAGTACTCACCTTAACTAAACGATCTACTTGTTTCTGAGCCTTTACGATCTGCTTGTCCTTGCCGATAAGCGCATAGCAATTTTCTGATGCTTGAAAAGGCGAAATCGTACGCTGGGACGATTGAGAAATAGGCCTGGACACCATTCCCCGCGACTTTGCATCAAGTCCCTTTTTCAGCGCTGCAACAAATTCCTTAATCTTCAAAGGTTTCTGGATGTAATCGAACGCTCCACTCTTCAAAGCCCGAACAGCGGTTTCCATGCTGCCATAACCAGTCATCAAAATGACTATAGCATTAGGATCAATATCCCTAATCTCATTAAGAAGGGTGATCCCATCCATCGGAGACATGGATATATCTGATAATACTACATCGTAAGAATTGTTTTTGAATAAATCCAGTGCTTCCTGACCATCGAAAGCAAATTCGGCGGAACAGCCTAAAGGTTGGACAACAACCTTCAGGATATCGTGCAGTTCTTTCTGGTCATCAACTATTAGAACCGATGACAACCCCAAGGAAACAGATAAGTATCGGTTCCATTAGAGAGGTGAGACCAGAGACTGTAGTTTCAATTTCCGAATCGTAGAAATCTGAAATCTTGTCGAACATGTCGTCCATCTTCCCGGTTTGTTCACCCGCTTTCGCCATGTGTTTTACCATAGGCGGGAAATAGGGCTTTTCAGCAAGCACCTCAGAGACTTGACCACCCTGGTTGATTACTCGACTTACCTCTTTACAAGCAATCTCGATGTAGGTGTTGCCACTTGCGCGGGAAACTATGTCCAACGCTTTTAGGATAGGCACACCACTACGCAGGAGAATCGCAAAAGTTCGGCAAAAGCGTGATACGGCGATCTTTTGACTTAGACCACCTACAATTGGCATGCGGAACAACACCTTGTCTTTAAAACCCGGCCAGGAGGCGTCGCCAGGAATTTTGCCAAAATCTTCCAAAATATGATGCCACCAATTATAACAAAAAGAATATTACCTTTCAGCCAATCCGACTGCGAGTAAGATAACGGCGACCGGATACATCAAGGCGCTCTTCACCTTCTTGGTTAACTTCACTGAATCTTTAAAATAAATAGCTACCTTGGCAAGAATCTCGGAGAGCTGACCACTCGCTTCACCTGCTTCGACCATCGAAGTGAAGAGGTTGTTAAAGGCACGGGGGTATTTCTTTACAGAATCTGAAAACGAAGTCCCACTGGAAATGTCATTTTTAACCTCACGAATGATAACCTTAAATGTCTGGTCATCTGTTTGTTCCTGAAGTGCGTCCAGGGACGAAACCAGCGGTAATCCAGCATCCGACATTGAACCAAGCTGTTGGGTAAAAATCGTGAGATCGGCAAGCTTGACCTTGTGCTTGGGCGCACGCTTTTCGTAAGACCTTTGTTTGGCCAAACGTTGAGACTCGGCGAAACTAATCTTCTTCTTCGTATTACGTGAAGACCTTTTCGAACCGATATTAGCAGACGATGATGTGATAGGCATGGTGTTTATAACCATGTGAACTGGAATGCCTTAGGCAATGCAGAACATGGTTAAGAAAGTGTAAATTTTCACCTCAAAAGTCCTCCAAAAAACTCAAAATAGTGCTTGATCAATAAGGCATTGTTCCCCGGAATAGCCGACTTTTCCGCGGGTGTAGTTCAGTGGTAGAACTCCAGCCTTCCAAGCTGGCTACGTCGGTTCGATTCCGTCCACCCGCACCACCTTTAAACGCCTCTATCCCCTATGATAGAAGGCGTTTTTAGCGTACGCTTATAGCGAGGGCCAAGCCAGATCACTTAAAAGAATAACCCTCTTTATTCAAATGTACCCTATCACTTGACACGATACCCCCTGGGGGTATCGTAGGCTCATGCTTCTACCAGAATATAAAAACAAAGCAATTCGGCGACTGAAGATTATTCACGGTCAGGTAGGCGGTGTAGCCAAACTCGTCGACGAGGAGCGTTACTGTCTAGACATACTTACGCAGATTGCGGCAATTCAGGAAGCGCTAAGAGGCGTATCCAAGGAAGTGGTACGAAATCATCTTGAGACCTGCGTAACCGATGCGATTAAAAAAGGAAACGGTGAAGATCATTACAAAGAGCTCACGGATATAATGTTTAAACTTAGCAAGTGAGACCTGAATGAACACTTGGCTTAAAACATTTTGGACCGAAACATGGAACATTCTTTTAGAAATGTCTCCCTACCTGTTGATTGGGTTTCTACTGGCTGGATTGTTATCCGTAATCATAAAACAGGAAGTAATCGAAAGGTGGCTTGGAAAGCGCACCCTAGGCTCTGTTATTAAAGCATCCCTTCTTGGAGTGCCATTACCTCTTTGTTCCTGTGGAGTTATTCCGGTTACATCCTCCTTGTATCAGCGGGGTGCAAGCAAAGGAGCAACCACTTCCTTCCTAACATCAACACCGCAAACCGGAATAGATTCTATCCTGGCAACCGCAGGGTTAATGGGGCCCGTGTTTTCATTTTTCAGAGTCGTTGTCGCGCTTGTTTCCGGAATAATAGCGGGTGTGCTCGTTGACTTTTTTGAAAAGGAGAACGTTCGCCCAATGGATGTTGCGTCGACAAAAACAGAAATAGAAAACGGTTCGAATGTTGGAAAACTTAAAGGGATGGTTATCTATGGGCTTTATACCCTCCCCCAGGATATCGCTAAAAATTTGGTCATTGGCATTTTGCTGGCTGGGCTCTTGAGCACCGTGTTACCTACAGATTTAGGTGCAGCTTACCTTACGAATCCATGGATAACTTATATCGGAGTCACCTTAGTCGCAATTCCGCTTTACGTCTGTTCTACCGGTTCAATCCCAATCGCCTTCGCACTCATGGCGGCTGGAGTAAGTCCAGGAGCAACTCTCGTATTTCTAATCGCAGGACCAGCTACCAATGTCGCTACCATCACGACCTTGGTCAAAATACTAGGCCGGCGGACTATCGCTATTTACCTGACATCCATTGTGCTCATTTCATGGCTGAGTGGCTTCATACTAGATGCATACGGAAGTAGCCTTATTGGAACTGTAAAAGCACACCACGTGGAACTTGGAACTCCTTCCACCATTAAAATTCTATCCGGAATCGGATTAATTGTAATGCTGGTTTGGACATACCTGTATCCAAAAATTAAAACACCGATCCGTAATTCGTCGGTTGAAGGTTTACGGTCTTCCACTTTGAGAGTAGATGGCATGACATGCAGTCATTGTGGGAGCAGTATCTCAAAGGCCGTACTAAAAATTCCGGGGGTTCAAGCTGCGGATGCAGACCCAAAGCAGAATTTGGTATGGATAAAGGGAAACGGTTACGATTTAAACGCCATTATCAAGGCTGTGGCAGATGCCGGTTTTGAGTATAAAGGCACCGTCTAACGCTATAGGACAATGAACCTTATTCTTTTTGATCCGAACGAGCTAGCGACCCCGCTTTTATTAACTGACCCTAGAGCTCAACACATTATCAAGGTCCTCAAGGTGCAGAAAGGTGAATCCTTTGACGCTGGACAAATCAATGGCCCTCGAGGGAAGGCAAAATTAATTGAGATTGGGAAGGAATCGCTGCTACTATCGTTCCAATGGGAAGCTTACACTCCGAGACTATACCCGATCGATCTATGGGTAAGTTTTTGCCGACCGCAAACCTGTCGAAAGATTCTTCAAGAATGTACCTCATTGGGCGTACGGAGTTTTACCTTTTTCGCTACTGAAAAATGTGAACCCAGTTATAAAGAGAGTCACCTATGGACCACGGGAGAATCTGAGCGGCTAATTTTGCGCGGAGCAGAACAAGCATTTTGCACAAGACTCCCGCAGCTAATACTATCCTCTTCTCTGAAAGAAGCACTTTCGCAAACGTCTGTCAATGGCACGCGGTTAGCAATGGATAACTATGAATCGACTGAACCATTGACGCCCCTGGTTACAGAAGCACTACCGATTATTGTAGCGCTCGGTGGCGAAAGAGGGTGGAGCAATAATGAACGAGAAATTCTTAGGGGCCATAAATTCGTATTAGCCGGTCTTGGAGATCGAGTATTGAGAACGGAGACGGCCTGTATCGCCGCCATTTCAATCCTCAGAAGCAATATGAACCTTTGAATCTCTCTTAAAAATAGCCAAAGACGGGCCATCTCCTCGAGATTTTCCAAGCGTTTTGATCAAGTACCAACCTTCAAAGGTAATATTGAGATTAGCAGGTTTCTCAATTACCAGAGATCCATCCTGGCAAAGTAACGCTTCACCGAGTCGGAAAAGTTCGGGGACAATGTCAGGATAAAGCTGATAAGGCGGGTCAGCAAAAACGATATCAAAGCTCATGGGCTGAAACGATTTCCATTTAAAGACATCGGATCGGGTAAACGAAACTGAGGAGGATTCAACGCCCGAGCTTTTTGCGACACGCTCAATATTCTCGGCGATACATCGAGCACAATGACGGTCGCTTTCAACAAAGACTCCTTCTACAGCTCCTCGACTCCAAGCCTCCAGGCCATAAGCGCCTGTTCCCGCAAAAAGATCAACAAAACGGACGTCCTCCACTTCGTTTCCGAGAGATGAGAATAAAGCCTCCCGAAGGACATCAGCAGCCGGTCTGGCTTTTTGGCCCTTAGGTGAAACCAGTTGGATTCCTCGGGCTTTGCCTCCTGTAATTCTCATTTTGACGTGATCTCCTTCTGGGCTTCAGAAATTAAGGGACAAAAATGGACAATTTAAACTGTTCATGGGCAGTTACTTATAAAAATAATCGATTTTTTATGCGAAAAAAGAGAAAAATTTTGAACGAAATCCGAGAATCCTACGTCTGACTCTACAAAGCTAATGAGCATTATTAGAGTATAGTTCAATAGTTTGTAGTTTGTAGTTTGTAGTTTGTAGTTTGTAGTTTGTTAAGCAAAAGGAGCTCCGTGAAGACGGAGCTCCTTTATGTACACGATAAAGACAGAAAAGTTGATCGCTCGATCTGGACTTTATTTTATAATGTGTAGGATCATGGGGCGATGTCAGATTTTCGTAGTTACCACAAAAACTTAGACTCTGAGGAAAAAAGAATCAACCTTTCACCCTTTGAGTCTCACCATCTGGTCGGCACCAACCGAGCGCGAGTCGGAGATTCAGTGGTCGTGTTTAACGGAATGGGCGTTGAATGGGACTGTGTTCTTGAGGAAGCAGATAAGCGATGCGCACGTCTTGAAAAACTAATTATTCACCAAACTGCCCGCAGCCCGGTTTGCATCACCCTCGCAATAGGAATCGTCAAAGGGAAAACCTTCGATATTATCTTAAGGCAGGCGACGGAACTTGGAGTTAGCAAAATACAACCCCTTCTTACCGGCCGTACCATTGTTCAATTGAAAGATGTTACATCAAAGTTGGACAAATGGCAGGGACACCTAATTGAGGGTTGTAAACAAAGCGGCAACGCTTGGCTTCCAGAATTGGCACCCCCAGTTACCTTCAAAACATTCCTAACAAACAATCACTTGGAATCGGCGATTGTTGCCAGTTTGGAGAGTACAGCAAAGTCATGGAGCGAAATTTATCCCTCGGAATCCACAACTCTATTTATCGGCCCGGAAGGCGATTTCTCAGAAGAGGAGTATCGGGAGCTTGAATCGAAAGGAGCCATCCCGGTTTCGTTGGGACGTTATGTTTTGAGATCAGAAACGGCAGCCGTTGCGGCGGTGTCTCAATTGATAGCTAAATTTTAACGTCGGTTAAGAAAGCTATTATTTGGGATCCAGAATACTGTGCCACCGCGCGATTCACTTCCGCGCGTAAATACGTTTTGTTATTAGAAAACTCTTTGCTAGAATAGCAGTTAAGGTAGATGTGGTCTTTAGTTCCGATGGAAACGATTTGGGACGTTTGGCTAAAAAGCCAACCTTGAGGCACAAACACTCCGAAAGGTATTTCTTGACCTCTGATAATGGAGTCGGAAAGCAAAGGTTCAGAATTCCAAGCAATTCTGTTCCGTCTACTATTACTGGATCTCCATCTTCATCCAGGTAGTAAATGCTGCCATTATCAGAAAAGTACTGTTTCCCATCCTTATCTTCATAAACAGGAACCTGGCTCAAAGCTGTCATTTCTTCGGGATCAGAAAAATCCATCATGATGGCTACCACGTAGATCATCATGACTAAACCAGATCCTTTGCCGATTATTAGGATAAGAGCACCGTCCGGGAATATCTCCACGCGTGCCATTTCCCACAAAAAGAAGAGCACACAAAAACGAAAGATAGATGCCAACAAAAGGGACTTGGCTAGCCAGAGCTCCTGCAAAGCCAGTGATTGCAAGTGGCATGAAATACAACTGCGCTTTCAGAATGGATTTTCCAATCCAAAGGAATGCGATGAGGATGATAGATTCAATTAAGACTTCGAGAAGTACTTGCATGGCGGGAGTTAACTAACCCCCAAGCCTTAAGTACGCTCTTATGCGAAACGAGAACCCGCTTTCCAGGTGCCTGATTTTAATAATATTTTTAACGCCCTCAGCTCCAATCAGGGCCAATTACCATTCAAGTAATCCACCGGCATAGGTGAGACCAGCACCCACCGAACAGAAAATAATTTTATCACCCGATTCGAAAATGCCTTCCTCGGCGGCCCATCCTAGCGCCATCGAAACGGAGGCTGCAGAGGTGTTCGCGTATTTGCCAATAGTTACGACAAAGCGGTCATAAGGAATGCCCACCCTTTTACTAACCGCCTTTAGAATACGCTCGTTCGCCTGGTGAGGCACAACCCAATCGACATCATCCACAGTCAGGTTTTCTCTCTGGAGAGACTCCTCAATGATATCAGAGAACGCCACTACTGCATATTTAAATACAGCGGGACCATTCATGGTTAAGTAAAACTTTGAAAGATCACACCCTGGTTGAGCGAATGGGATTTTCGCACCTCCGCCAGCCCGCTGAATGGCTTCATATTGATTGGCATCGCCAGATAGGCGTAATCGATGCAATTGAGGGCCTTCGGTGGCGTCCGTTAATACGGCTGCTCCGGCACCATCACCAAATAGAAACGCAGTACTATAATCTTCAAAGTTTGTAATCCGTGACAACAATTCCGCTGTTACAACCAATAACTTCGTGGCTGTGCCGGATATAATAAACGCACGACCGGTTTCAAGTGCGTATAGCCAACCAGAGCAAGCTGCATTCAAGTCGAAGGCCAACGCATGCGGGATTCCTAAATGTTTGGCAAGAGCACTGGCGGCGCTCGGAACGGGTTGGTCTGGTATGATCGTAGCTAATATTATCCCGTCGATCTCGGATACATCGACACCCGCCATGGCTAACGCTCGTTTGCTGGCCTTGGCAGCATAGGTAGTAACATCTTCATCCGGCTCAGCAACTCGTCGTTGAGAAATGCCAGTAGTTTTAACGATCTCTTCTTCCGTCTTACCCGGAAATTTTTCGAGTAACTCCTTGTTTGTTCGCACCTTATCCGGGACTGCAAATCCGATTCCGGCAACACAGACTGTTTCACGCGTTGGCGAAGCTGTTGTGGCAGTTTCCAAAGAAGCAATAGCCTCGGGTTGAGTAGCGATGAAAGCCTGAATATCATCTCCCGAAACTCGACCTCCGGGGCCGGTTGAAGAAATCTCTGTTATAGTAGCCGGATCAAACCCGGCTTCCCGGGCGATTCTAATTGCTTTAGGTGTCCACCTCAAATTGCCCGTATCGGCCCCAGGGTGAAGCGCTGTCCTCGACACTGGTTTTCGCGAAGAAACTGGGGACGTTTTTGCTGCCAGATTTGCCTTAACCACATTAACAGCGGGCTCTTCAATTGCGGCCGCCTCTCCGCTCACTTCAAGATGCTTTAAAGATACGTCGTCGGTCTCGATCAGAAGGAATGGTGCATTTGCGTCCACAATATCTCCAGCTCGGACAAGTACCTTTTTAACGGTACCGGCACAAGGGGCTTCAAAGTCGAATGCGGATTTGTCGCTCTCCAATTCAGCGCATTTCTGGCCTTTTTCAATCAAGTCGCCATCCTCAATTTCGAGGTCTATAATGGTTAATTCGTTAACGGTCGCCCCCATGGAGGGGATTGGAATTTGAGCAACGAAAGTTTTCATCTTGTGTTTATAAAAGAGGTTTTCAGCCGGGAACT
>Ga0209403_10003201_pt1 | contig 18748 bp, 10 predicted proteins | sample ArcticOcean_MG_C_8_FD_187440 | JGI IMG/M metagenome (GOLD analysis project Ga0209403, IMG submission 187440) | Marine microbial communities from western Arctic Ocean - ArcticOcean_MG_CB11_86 (SPAdes) (version 2) | ecosystem: Environmental > Aquatic > Marine > Oceanic | place: Arctic Ocean... | reverse complement strand
TTCATGTTTTTGATTCGATATCTCCTCAACTCGAGTGAAAAGTAAAAGACGACAAATCAAACAGTCCGTATTTGTGGTTGTTCTCTGGCCTGTCGTTCTTCTTTGTGACTTCGCGTCTTGGTGGTTATTCTCTGCCCCATCTGTTTTCAACGGACTGCCGCCGTAGCACATCGCGAAATCGAGAGATCAACCCATGTCGTCCGCGATCGAGCAAGCCCTGACCAGCGATTTTCTGGCGGTGGCGGCGTTGGATCGGATGGTCTGGCCCGACACCCCCGAGACGTTCATTCCCGACGGCGAGCACGTCTGGCGGGTTTGGGCCGAGCACGCCACTCTGCTTGTCGCACGCACGACAGGCGGACTGCAACTGTCCGAGACGGGCGACATTTGCGGCGCGGTGGTCATGTTTCCCAGCGACACGGGCGAGACGTTTCTGCACAAGATCATGGTTCACCCCGACAGCCGGGGCCAAGGCATCGGCTCGGCCTTGATGCAGGCCGCCTTGTCGCGAGCAGAATCAGACGTACTACTCACAGTCGATCCCGAGAACGCTCCGGCCGTGCAACTGTACCGGAATTTTGGTTTTGACATCCGTGAACGCGTCACAGGTTATTATCGTCCGCATGAAGATCGCTACGTGATGGTCTATCCGGTTCGCACCCCGTCGGACGGTTGACGCCGCCTACTCTAAACCGCCCGGCCCGAGGTGATTCTTGGAAGAACGACCGGTCTTGATTCTCGGTGCAGGAGTGAACGGCCTGTCGTTGGCGCGGGAGCTGACTCTCAACGGTGTCTCGGTTTGGGTTGTGGATGTGGCCGACTTGGGCAGCGGCGCGACATCGCGTTCATCCCGACTAATTCACGGCGGTCTACGCTACTTGGAATACGGCGATTTCTCGCTCGTTCGCGAATCGCTGGCCGAGCGTTCGCGGTTGCTCCAGTTGGCCCCGCATTGCATTCGACCATTGAGGCTACACATCCCCGTGCGACGACGGTGCGGCGGCTGGCTGAATGCGAGCTTCCGTTTCCTGGGCGCCAGCCGCTTCAAGGCCGTGAATTGGGTGGCCAGGTTCTCGCGACAGAAAACCGAACGGGGACTCTGGTTAATACGAGCCGGATTATGGTTCTACGACCGCTTCGCAGCACGATCGGCGGGCCGCGAATTCTTCCAATCTCACGTGGTCCACAACTTGGGCAACTCTGGTACGCCTGAGTTTTCGGAGGGTTCGTATCGTTGGACGTGCAGTTACTCCGACGCACAGATGATCGCGCCGGAACGTTTCTGTGTCGCACTCGCCAACGACGCACGTCAAGCCGCAGACGAAACGGGGGTCGATTTCCGACTGCTGACCTATCACGAAGTGACAAGGTCTGGATCGGATGTCACGCTGCGACCCATCCATGAAAACGGGCCAGAGCAAACGGTTCGGCCGGCGGTACTCGTCAACGCGACCGGTGCCTGGGGCGACCGCACGCTGGAAGACCTGAATGTCGAATCGCGACGCCTGCTCGGCGGTACCAAGGGCAGCCATTTCATCACATATCACGCCGAGCTTCGCAATCGCCTGAAGGAAAACGGCATCTACGCCGAGTCGGCTGACGGACGCATGGTGTTCGTCCTTCCTTTAGGTGACGGAACGCTCGTCGGTACCACGGACGAACGCTTCGAGGGTGACCCGCGCGAGGCGATCGCCACCGATCGAGAGCTGGATTACCTGATCGAAATGGTGAACGAGGTTCTGGGGAACCTGGTCCTGACGCGCGAAGACATCTCGCTGCATTACAGTGGGGTGAGGCCGCTGCCGCATTCAGGTTCCCGTTCGCCCGGTGCGATTTCTCGCGGACATTCCATCGAACACCACGCCGACGCCAGCTTGCAAATACTCACTCTCGTGGGCGGCAAACTCACCACGGCGCGCGCTTTCGGCGAACTTGCGTGTGATGATGTGTTGTCAATTCTCGACCAAATGCGCAAGGCCGACACGCGATCGCGACCGCTGCCCGGCGGGAAAAACTACCCGGCCTCGCAAGCCGCGATTGACGAGGCATGCGAGCAGATCGCCGATAGAAACGGTTGGCCGATCGCAAGCGTTCGCGCCGTCTGGTCGCTCTTCGGCAGCGAAACTGAGAACGTGATCCACGATCTTGCGACTGACGATACCACACAGCTCGACGGCAGCGAAATTCCGCTTTGCGTCGTCAAGTGGATCATCAAACACGAATGGGTCAGCCGCTTAAGTGATCTGGTCGAGCGACGATTGATGCTCGTTTACCAGCCCCGGTTAACACGCCGCGCGCTCACGCAGTTGGCGGAATGCCTCGCGGAAACAGGGCGGCTCAACCTTAATGGCATCGAACCAATCGTAACCGAACAAGTCGAGCGGCTACAGCGGATGTACGGTCGCCAAATCTAGCTCAGGCGAGCGGTCGGCGTAAGCCGGCTGTTACTTGCGATGTGTCCCTTGCTCGCTCTGCGGGCTAGTTGGGATGAGGATTGCGTCACGCGGTCCAAGCCCGCGCTGGGAATGATGCGTGTTACGAACACACGGGGGCTCTCGGTTGTGACCATCGACCGGTTCTTTCCGGTTGTGCAGGCCTGCACGTCATCCATGCCGTCGCGCTGCGAGGATTCCGCCGCATCAGGTCGTGGATGTGTTGTTTCATCGTGCGTCCTGCGGGAACAACTTCGGCAGCGAGCAACCGACTGCTCCCACGCCGCCGGCTGCCCGTGCTGACGATCGTGCCAATTGCTCCGCTGGTTCGCGTTGCAAAAACCGATTCGTTGGGGAAACGAATGGCGAATAAGCAACGTCCACCGACGCATTTGCGAAACATGAGGTATGTTTTCAACACGACTTCGTCAACATCGAATCAAGTGACAACTATGCCTGAACTCACCACGGAACTTGCTGTCTTCGTCGTATGCGTCGGCCTGTTTACGCTGGCTGCCGCCATTTCGGACATGCGCACCCGCCGAATTCCCAACAAACTGACGGTTCCCGCGTTCTTCGCGGGCCTGGTGTTTCAAGGAGTTTTCAACGGCGGCCCCGGCCTACTCGATGCCCTGTACGGCTTCGGCATCGGCTTTGGACTGCTGTTCGTGCTGTGGATTATTGGTGGCGGAGGCGGAGGCGATGTGAAGTTGATGGGAGCATTAGCCGTCTGGCTGGGCTTCGACCTCACATTGCGAGTGCTGATTGGAAGCACGGTGCTGGTGGTCGCAGGCACCGGAGCGGTCATGCTCTGGAGCATCTGCACGAAGGGCAAGGGCAAGACCAAGAAAAAATACATCGCCACGGGCAAGCCCATTAAGAAGGGCAAGAAGCCGAAGGCGGAAACAGTCAAGGAACGTCAGGAACGACGCATCATGGCGTACGCCATTCCGGTGGCAGTCGCAACGTGGGGCGTCTTGATCTGGCAGTTGCCCAAGCTCTAAGTCATTCAGAACGGAATCACCAACGGATGCAAAAGCGGAGGCAAACCATGACCAGAACACATCGACAAAACAAACGCCTCGATAATCGAGCCGCGTTCATGAGCCTGGAATTGGCACTCACACTGCCCGTTCTGATGATCGTGCTGCTGGCCATGTTCGAGTTTTCGATGCTGTTCTTCGCCCGAGGTGAAGTTGTCGAGGCGAGTCGAATCGGTGCGCGAACGGCTTCGCTGCCGGGAAGCACATGGGACAATGTCGAGAATGCCGTGTATTCGGTTCTCGGGCCACGATTGCGTCAACGTGTTTCCATCAACGCAGAACTGGGCGACCGCACGGGAGACCTCGTGAATGTTGCCGTGATGGTCCCCATGCAAGATGCCTCGCCCGATTTGCTCTGGCCGATCGGGTACGGATTGGGCGGACGAAACCTGGTGTCTGAGACGCGAATGGTTCGTGAGTAAGCAGCGATTCAAACGAAACGAAGAGAGTGGAGACTGATACGGTGAAAAGCCTGAGAGTCCTTTCCAAGTGTTTCGCCTGAATGGATTCTCGCACAAGCAGTGGCACAATTTCAGGGAGGAAGGTCAAATGCTCCGAGAGCGGCGGGATTAATGGGCAGTCGAACTTGAACTTGAGCGGAAAGCGGGTGTTGCGGGCGGCCTAAGTGGGCGCATTTTTCAAACCGCCAAGGTACCATTGGTTCATCTTGCACCCCTCGAAAGGGCATCGAATCATGTGGTTCCGTTTTGGTCTGTTCCTCGTTCTGATCTTGCCGTCGGTGGGTGTGTTCGGTGCGGAGCCGGTCCCTGAGTGGATCTGGCATTCTCCGGCACGCAAGGCGGGCCAGAGAAACTGCCTTTCCAAATCGTTCGATGTGAGGGGACGTTTGCTGCGGGCACGGCTGCGAGGTGTGGCCAACTATTGTCAGGCAAAGTTAAACGTCAACAGCAAGCAGGTCGCCCATTGGCAACCCTATGCTGGACGTCGTGAACTGGATGTGACCGAGCAGTTGAAACAGGGCCGCAATAAGATTGTGATCTGCTGCCAGGCCACCGAAGGACCGGCGGCCGTTTTTCTGCGTTTGGATCTTGAATACGACGATGGTCACAAGCAGACGATCGTCACTAACAAGAGTTGGCATTCTGCTCTCCCCGATGTTCACAAGTCGCCCGTCTCGACATTCGGTCGCGTCGCGAGATTCCCTTGGGGTGATGTCACTGACACTGTCACTGTGCAGCCGATCGATGATTATGAGCAATGGAAAGCCGCCCAGGGAACGAAGGCCGGAACCGACCCGGCCACGTTTCAGTTGCTGCCTGGGTTCGAAATCGAATTGCTGCGGTCGGCCCAGCCAAGCGAAGACTCGTGGATCTGCATGGCGTTCGATCCGCAAGGGCGCATCGTCGTCGCGAGAGAGAAGCAAGGGCTGCTGCGGTTCACGTTACCTAAGAACGATAATGGCACAATCCAGGTCGAGACCATCGACGACAAGCTGAAGGAATGCCGTGGTCTGTTGTTCGCACATGACAGCCTGTACGCGATGGCGAACAACGACAAGGCGCTCTACCGACTGCGCGACACCAATGGCGACGACCGCTTCGATCGCACCGAGAAGTTGAAAACGTTTGCAGGCGATGTCGGTCATGGACGCAATCAGCTCGTGCTCGGCCCGGATGACAAAATCTACTGTCTCTTCGGCGATTCGGTGTTTGAGCCGAGTGACGCGAAAACGTTGCCACCGACGCTGGTTCGTCCTACGGCTGCCGAGAAGACACGCAGCGGATTCCTGGCGCGAACGAACGCCGCAGGGAAGAAGTGGGAAGTCGTGACGCGCGGGTTGCGTAATCCTTTCGGGATCGCATTCAACACCGACGGAGAATTTTTCACCTACGACGCGGATGCCGAGTACGACATGGGTTCGCCCTGGTATCGGCCGACGCGGGTCGATCATCTCATTTCCGGATCCGATTTCGGCTGGCGACGGGTGACGAAACAGTGGCCCCCCTATGTGCCCGACCGGCCCGACATCCCACAATCGACACTCGATATCGGCAAAGGCTCGCCGACGGCGGTGACATTCGGTTCTGGAAGCGCCTTTCCACCCGCCTATCGCGAGGCCTTGTTCATCCTCGATTGGGCGTATGGGCGGATTCTCGCCGTGCATCTGTCACCTTGGGGTTCCAGCTATGCAGCCAAGGCCGAGTCGTTTCTGCGCGGCCGACCTGCGAATGTGACCGACATCGAATTCGGCCCCGCTGGCGCGATGTACTTCGTGACCGGCGGGCGCGGCACGCAGTCGGCCTTGTATCGCGTGCAATATTCCCGACCAGAAAACGAGGTGCCGACGAAGACCGTTCAACAGCAAGCACGCTGGCGGCATGCAATCTCCTCGCGAACGTTGCGGCGAACTCTCGAGGGCTTTCATGGCCGACAAGATTCGCAGGCCATCAAGGTTGCCTGGCCGCATTTGAATAGCGTTGACCCCTGGATTCGGCACGCGGCCCGGATAGCTGTCGAGTGGCAGCCGGTCGGTCAATGGAAAGCGAAAGCGTTAGCCGAAGAGAGAACCTGGGCGAAACTGCAGGCATTGCTGGCGTTGTCACGGATGGGCGAGGACGACCTGCGTTCTCCAGTCGTCCAAGAGTGCGCGTCGATCCGCTGGGACGAGCTGACCGACGATCAGAAACTGACGCTGCTGTTCATCAACGAGAGGTTTTCGGGTGACCGAGATGAGGACCAACGGGTTGACGTCCGGATTCTGAAAAGTCTCAACGCGCACTATCCCGATCGTTCACCGCAGGTGAACCGGAGTTTGAGCCTGTTGCTGCATAAGTTGAAAGCGCCGCGGCTCGTCGAGCGGACACTGCCGTTGCTCGCTCAGGCGGCGAACCAGCAGGTACGAATGCATTATCTGTTTATGCTGCGCGATGTGAAGACCGGTTGGACCAGCGAGTCGCGGCGTATGTACTTCGATCATTTGCGTCGATTCGGTGAATTCGTTGGCGGCGATGGGATGCCCACGTTTCGCCGGTTGATCGAGACTGAGGCACTGCAGTCCGTTCCCGATTCGGAGCGTGCGGCCTACGAGAAACTGCTGCGTTCGACGGCGAATCCGTGGCTGGCGGCGATTCCGCAGGAAAACCGCAAGGTTGTCCGCCAATGGAAACTGGAAGACGTTGACGACTCGCTGGATCAAGTCTCCAAGGGACGCAACTTCAAACGCGGACAGCGGATGTTCGCGGTCGGCCGGTGTATTTTGTGTCATCGCATCAGCGGGCGCGGAGGCGTGACCGGGCCGGATCTGAACGCCATCTCGTCACGGTTTCGTCCCCAAGACGTGCTGGTTTCAATTCTCGAACCATCGAAGGTCGTCTCTGAAAAGTATCGTAGCGATACGTTCGCGCTAGACGATGGACGAGTCATCACAGGGCGACTGGTTCCCGGTGGAGATTTTCGTTCGTCCAGTTTGCGTGTGGCGACTGATCCACTTGATCCGACGAAGGTGGTCGAATTTGCGAAGTCGACGGTCGAACTGCACAAGTTGTCGTCCTTGTCTCCCATGCCGAAGAGGCTGGTCGACACTCTAACAAGGGAGGAGATTCTCGACTTGCTGGCCTATGTCAATGCGGCAGGACGGAAGGAACATCCGAGCTTTCGCGGAAAGTGAGCATCAAAGCGTCTCCGTCCGCAGTCGCATGCAGTCCAAGTCCATCGCCAAGGCTGCTACTCGGCCACGACCTCCAAACCGCAAAGGGAAGCCTTTCCCTGCTTCGAGGCAAACGTGACCAGTAACTCGCGACGTCCCACGACGCCGCGGAATTCCTTGACGATCATCCGCTCCTTGCCGCCCGCCTCTTTCCTCACGTCGAAGTCTGTCAGCAACTCCTTGCCTTGCAGGCTCACGTTGAAGACATCGGCACTCTCGGGCGTGTCATGATCGGAGACGAAGTGCAGTTTTACTTTGAATGTTCGCGCGGGGGGATCCGTCTTGGAATCTCCGATGACCAGTGGGACACGGACCGAGGTCACGCCCTTGATGCCGGACGCCGCCACCCACTTCAGGCCGTCACCCTGGATACGTGTCGGATGCATGCGGAACGACTCGGAATCTTTCGTCCCGACTTTAATTGCGACCTTCGGGGCTGGACCGCCGATGTTGGGGTAGTTCAACCACGTCGTTCCGTCGTCGGCTTGCCGTGTTCCCCTGGCTCCGAAGTTGATGCCGATGCGTTTGACCGGGCCGTCGGATGCCTGAAACGCTCCGTAGGTCCACAGGTTGGATTCAGGAACGTGGTACAGCGCTAATGATGTGAAAATCGAATAGCTGCAACTGCAACCAGACGCCATGTTGGGTGCGTTCAAGACCCCGTTGGCCGGGATGAGACTGTTACGGCAACCCGATCGAAACCCGACCAGTCGTCCTGTGCCGCCGGTCGCCAAGTCGCAGAACCCGGCATCGGCCGCTCGAAACGTCATCAGGTGTTCGCTGGCGATGGCGTAGTTGCAATGATGGCCGATCTTCGTGAACTCCCAGGGAATCTCTTTGCCGGTCAACGGATGCCGACGCATGATCGGTTTGCCTGTGTTGACATCGTAGGCGCGGCCGGGGCCACGTTGATCGAGAACCTGATTCTTCCAGAGAATGACGCGGCCGTAATAGTTCTCGGGATGCCCGCGAAAGCCCTTGCCACTGGTCTCGATCTTCCACAGGTCGCCGCCGTCTTTGCCTTTCCAGGCATCTAGGCCGTCCTTGTTCGATGCCAGCAGGACGTCGTGGTCTTCTGAAAACGCCAGCCAGGACGGCACACGCGCGGTGGTCCGTTCCCAGATGGTCTTACCGGTGGCGACATCGAAGGACCGCACATAGAGCACGTCTTTCGATGTCGGGTTGCCCCGTCGACGGTTCTTGTCGGCCCCTTTGTAAAGCGATTCCAGGAAGCCCTCGACACAAAAGACGCGATCACCGCCGATGGCAACAATCGGAAACGCCTGTTTCGCCTGCTTGCTCCACACGACTTTGCCAGTGTGGCGGTTGAGCGTCAGCAGTTTCGCGGGCTGTGAGCCTTGTCCCTCAACGTTGCGGAAAACCTGTGCGATGAGCATGTCTTTCCAGATCCGAATACGGCCCCAGGTCTCGCCGTCTTGCGGCAAATTGAACTCGTCCAGCGTCTTGCCGTTTTTGGGGTCCAACTTCAGGCACTTGTCGGCATAGGCGAGGTAGATCGCATCTTTGACAGCCACGAAGTGATAACCCGTCGGCTTCCAGTTCGCACGACGTCCGGGGCTGGTCCCTTTCGGCAGTTTCTTCTGCCACAAGAGACGTCCGGTGTAGACATCGACGGCGGTGAATTTCTCAGGCCCCTGGATAAGCATCCGGCCTTCGACGACCGCCATGCTCGGTCCCCATTCGTGTCGGTCGTAGAACAGGCTGCCGTCCGACGACGGACCACCGAACCACAACGCGCCCAGAGGAGCTTTTACCAGCTTGTCGCGTGACAACAGCGAGTTCGAGGGATCACCGAATTCGTGAGTCCAATCGGCCGAACCGGGCAGTGCCCCTTCGCGCGTGAGAGTTGTCAATTCGCCGCTGCGTGCGATGGCCGCGTTCGGCAAGGTACGGCTCGCGAGCGTCTTGCTGACACTTGCGTGTTGATCATCTGTCGTCTCAAGACACGCGACGCCGCCGTAAGGTCTTAATACATGAAAGACATGACCGAGTTGCGAGGAATCGCCCAGCACACCAGCGACGGCGAGGTCTTCCGAGACGACAAGGTTTGTCAGGTAGGGAGGCAAGGGCGTGGTTGACGGGTTGCCAACGATGGCCACGACACGCGAGCCATAAAGTCCTTTGACATCCATTCGACGCCGGAAGGCATCGACCTTCTTGGCGTCGGGATCGATCACAATCACATCGAACTCGGACTGTCGAAGTAGTTCTTCAACCAGCGCCCCGGTACCCAGTCCCATCGCCAGACAATAGCCATCGTTTGCTGTTGAAGCCGACAGGATGTTTTTTACTCGTTTCGACCATACCTTGTTGGTCGTGCCAGCGTTGGCTTCTGTCAGTTCGTGTTTCACGGCCGGTCGTTCGCCATCTCCGAAACAGTGAATGCTCCCTTCCTTTGTGACGACGAACAGCTTTCCGTCCGATGCCAGCATGGACGCGGGCGTCCCCTCAACTGATGCGGTGAAAGAAACTTTCGCTTCGCTCCCCTTTGTTGGGATGTCGATCGCGAAGACCTTGTTCTTGTCGTGCGCGTACAGCCGATTTCCAGCCTTGAGATGGACCAACGTGGCGGTCTGCTTTGTCAGACTCCACAGAAGCGTCGGCATCTCAACCTTGAAGGATTTCCCTTTGCGATCTTTCTTCTCGACCGTTGTCGTGTTCTTCAGATCGTACGCATAGGACTTCCCTTTGGAGGCGAAGTAGATCTTTCCATCGGAGACAACCGGGCGACTGACCGTGAATGGAAGCGTTTTTTTGGTGCTGGTATCGACGATCTTTCCGCCGTGGAACATCCACTTTTCAGCCGCCATGACGTGGTAATCGGTCGTGCCCTTGGAACTGTAGCTGATTTTGAAAGCTTTCCCGGTTGCCAAGTCGCGGCTGTGAATATTCGCGCGACCGCCCGGGATGATTAACTTGCCGTTGCCGGCTGCCAGATGTCCCTGGGGAGCGAAGTCGTCGAGAGGTGTGACGGTGTATCGCGGAACGGAGTTCCCCTTGGCGGAATTCAGGTCGACTGCGTACAGCAACGTTCCCTCGAACGGCCAGACGCCAGCTGTGAAATGGATTTTGTCGTCGACCAGAACGGCTCCGCCTCGAATCGGCCAGATGCTCACCAGGCGTTGGTTGCCGAGTGCGCGCCGTTCGGATGGGGCCGCCTCGATCTTCCAGCGCAGTGCGCCCTGATCAGCATCCAGGCAATAGAAGCAGCCATCGTCGGATCCGAAGTAGACGTTGCCACGTGCGGCAATCGGTGCCAGTCGAATCGGGCCGTCGGCGTAAAACTTCCAACGTTCTTCGCCCGTGCTGGTGTTGATCGCGGTCAGCGAATCGGTGTGAGAACTGGCAACGAACATCGTGCCACCCATCACGACCGGTTCGTAATGCGCGTCGAATTGCAGTCGCGGGTCTTCGGGCCAGGCTGGCTCAATCGCGGGAAGTTGTCGCGACCATCTCAATGTGAGTTTGGCAGGCAACTGCTCATCTACGCTGGCACTGCGACTTGCGTTTCCACGCCAGGTCGGCCAGTCAGCACGAACTTCGGCAGCCAGACTGGCAACAATGGAGAGGGAAGTAACGACAACAATCGGTCGCAACATATTGAAGAGCACGGCAAGTCCTCTTGGTGAGATCGGAACAGGGACGATTGAACTCTACCACCAGAATATCAGGCCGCCGCGTGTGAGGCTACAGAATCGCCATGATTTGAGGACTTTTTCCGTCAACCGTGGAAGGCAGGCAATCATCTGGTGCAAGTATGGCCTACGACGTTCGCTTGGTCAATTCCCTGCGAAAGCCTGGAATGCGCCAGAGCGCGCGGTTGAGATTGCACACTGTGACAGGCCTCATTACTCATGCTTTGTGAATCTCATTGCCGACAACCAGCTAAACAAACATCACACTCGTTGTTCTCGAAGTTGTTCACCGGCATAATGTTGCGGGTCTTCTTCCGTTTGGTTTTTGGCTCGCGATCGAATCGGTCATACGACATGCACCCCATCGTTTCAGATTCGCAAAGATTTCGCGCTGCTCAGTGGAAGATGCTGCTGGCGACGATGTTCTGCTACCTGTTTTACTACACGGGTCGCCACAACTTCGGCTGGGCCATCAATGGGATGAGCGATGATCTTGGATTGACCAATACCGAAATCGGCTGGATCAGCGGTTCAATGCTCGCCTGCTACGGGCTGGGGCAGGCGATCAACGGAAACCTGGGTGACAAGTTCGGGGCCAGGCGTCTGATGGCCTTGGGTGCAATACTGTCCTGCATCCTCAACTGGTGCGTCAGCTACGCGACCTCTTTCGGTGTCGTACTATTTCTCTGGTCGTCTAACGGGTTTGCCCAATCGCTGGGATGGGCACCGGGAAGCCGCTTGATCTCAAACTGGTGGCCGAGAAACGAGCGCGGCAAAGCCTTTGGCTTTTATACCTTCGCCGCAGGAAGCTCGTCCGTCTTGACGTACTTTCTCTCCATTGGTGTTCTGTTGATGATCGGTCTCATTGATGCCGACGGCGAGACTTGGCGGTGGATTTTTCGGCTGCCCGTTCTGCTTCTGCCTGTTGGGGCAATCCTGTTCTATTTTGTCGCCCGCGACCGGCCGGAAGATCTGGGATTTGTCTCACCAGCCGATTCCCATAATCCAACAGACAACGCGGATGATGAAATCGATCAATCCCGTTCCCGCGATGTTCCCGCTGCCGAAACAAGTTTCCAACGGTACTGTTCTGTCCTGTCCAACGGGAGATTCCTGATCGCATGTGTCGCGATTGGGTTCGAGAGTTGGGCTCGCTACGGGTTGTTGTATTGGGTCCCGGTTCATTATTTGGGACAAGATTGGAAAGGGCAGTCGGACACCTTGTGGATCACATTGTCTCTACCTGTCGGAATGGCGCTGGGGGCGCTCACCGCCGGACAGCTCTCAGACCGGCTGTTTCGCTCGAATCGTTCCCGCCCGATTGCCATCTTTCTCGGACTGGGCAGCTTGGTCACTCTGGCGATGTACTTCGTGCCGACGTCGAACACCTACCTGGGAATGACACTGCTATTTCTGGCCGGATTTCTGGTGTATGGGCCTCAGGCGTCGTTCTGGGCGCTCTGCCCGGATCTTCTGGGACGTCACCGCGCGGGCACCGGCGTTGGTATTATGGATGCCTGTGCGTACGGCGTGGCGGCATTGGGGGAAGTCGTCATCGGTAAAATCCTTGATGCCACGGGAACAACAGCATCGGTTTTTCCAGTCACGTCAGCAGTGTGTGCGGCCGGGGCGGTTTGCATCCTATTCGTAAGAAAATAAACATCAACACGGAGATTCACATCCATGTCCCAATACGATCTCGTTGTCTTTGACATGGCGGGGACGACCATTCACGATTCCGAAGAAGTCAGTCACTGTTTTCAAGCGGCCGCAGAGGAAACCGATCTGCAAGTTACACCGGAGAGAATTCTCTCGATGATGGGCTGGTCCAAACGACTTGTCTTCAAGACGTTGTGGACCGAAACTCTAGGCGACGATCATCCGGAACTCGAACCGCGAATCGATTCTTCATACGATGCGTTTCGTCGCATCCTGGAACATCATTACGAGACGGAACAGGTCAAACCAACGGTGGGCTGCCTCGACTGTTTTCAGTGGTTGCACGAAAACGGCATCAAGATCGCACTGACAACCGGTTTCTATCGCCGTGTGACAGACATCATTCTCTCTCGGGTCGGTTGGGATGTGAATTTGAATGCAGACTACATCGGCGATTCCGATTCGATCATTCAGGCATCGATCGCCAGCGACATGGTTGAAAGCGGCAGACCGGCTCCAGATATGATTCGGCAAGCGATGTTCCGACTCGGCGTCGCAGACCCGCAGCGTGTTGTCAAAATTGGTGACACGCCGTCTGATTTACAGGCTGGAAAAAATGCGGCCTGCGGGCTTTCCTTGGCCCTCACCAACGGGTCACATTCTCGCAGCCAGTTGGAAACCGAACCAAACGACGGATTACTCGATTCGCTGGCTGAACTGAAGGATCTTCTCAAATGACAGCCTCGGCACGAGCGATGGTGTTTGAGCACCAGGGACAGCCGCTACAACTGCAGCACTTTGAACTGCCCAAGCTGGGGCCGGGCGAAATCCTGGTCAAGGTTCGCATGACCACGCTTTGCGGAAGCGACCTGCACACGTTTCAAGGACATCGCGATACTCCTCGCCCGACCGTCCTGGGCCACGAAATCCTGGGGACGATTGCAGAGTTACCGCCCGCTGGCCAGGCAACCGATGCTGCGGGCCGGCCACTGTCGATCGGCGATCGGATCACCTGGTCGGTCGCGGCCCATTGTGGCGAGTGTTTCTTTTGCCAGCGCGATCTGCCACAAAAATGCGAACGTCTCTTCAAATACGGACACGAACAAATCCGAACAGGCCATGCGCTAAGCGGCGGTTTGGCCGACCATTGCCATTTGGTGGCCGGCACTTCGATTTTTCGTGTCCCCGCAGACCTCGATGATCGCGTGGCCTGCCCCGCAAATTGCGCAACAGCCACCGTAGTCGCTGCCTTGCGAGCCGCTGGAAATTGCGAAGGTGAGGTCGTTTTGATCCAAGGTGCCGGAATGCTGGGCCTCACGACCGCAGCCCTGGCGCGCAGCCAACAAGCACGCGAAGTGATTGTCTGCGACGTTGACGATCAGCGGCTTCGTCGAGCAGAGCAGTTTGGGGCCACACAGACCGTCCGAGTCGAACCGGACAACCAGGCACTGCAAGCAATCGTCATGGAGACGACCTGCCAACGTGGCGTCGATCTCGTTCTGGAATTGTCTGGTTCACCCGACGCGACAGAAACAGGGCTGCAGCTTCTGAGAACGGGCGGGCGGTACATCTGGGTTGGTGCCGTCTTCCCCACACGACCGATTTCGCTCTCGCCCGAGACGGTCGTCCGCAGCATGCTCAAGATTCAAGGAGTGCATAACTACACGCCGGTCGATCTTTCCGACGCGCTGACGTTTCTGGAAACTCACCACCAGGAGTTCCCCTTTGCGGAACTGGTTTCGAAGTCGTTTGGTCTTGAAGAGGCCAACACGGCTTTCCAGCAGGCTGCCGACAGTGGATCGCTGCGAGTCTCTGTCTGCCCCGAGTAACCCTCCGATTCAGGATTCAGAGCTTCTTGTGAAATACTCACAAGAAAATTCGAGTCCGGACTCCTCGGGTTGCATCGAATCTCCGGTTTGTGAATCGTGAGTGGCGATGCCATTGTACAAATGACCGAGCCGAAGGGCTGAGAAGGTGAGGAGTATTCGCTCTTACTGCGTGTCATTTGACCTTGGTTTTCACTGGCGCGCCAACACGCATTTTGGCCGACGTCTGTGAGTCACGCCCGATTCCGCGAAAAGGTACGAGTTCCGCTGTCGCGTGATGAGTCCACGATTACGGTCGTTTTGCTTTGGTGTCCGCAAATTGACGAGTTTCGCGGACACTCGTCGGAGGTCGCTAGTGGTCACCCAGAAGTGAAAACCATGATAAGGCTTCAGACGGAAGCTACCGTCACCTGTTGCAACATCCCTTACGTCGCCCCTGGGCTAACGGTTTCCGCTACAATGTCAACTAACGCACTCTCTCCTCTTCCGCCGAAGGCCCGTCCAGACATGTGGCATTACTTTTTCACACTCTGTCTTCTCGCGTTTGGTAACAATTTGATAGCGGCCGAACCAATGTTCGACCAGCAGATCGCGCCACTCATCGCGCGGCGTTGCTTGAGCTGTCACAGTGGGAACGAACCAAAGGGGAAGTTGGATCTCTCCACTCGCACTTCCGCCACGAAGGGTGGCGAGTCGGGCAGCGCGGTTGTGCCGGGCAAGTTGGGTGAGAGCCTGCTTTGGGAGTATGTTGACTCCGACGAAATGCCGCCGAAAAAACCTCTGCCGGCAGCCGAGAAAGCACTGCTGAAGAAGTGGATTGCCTCGGGAGCGAAATGGGGAACGGAGAAGATCGACCCCTTCCGTTTCACGACCGATGCACGCGCTGGTTACGATTGGTGGTCGCTGAAACCACTTGCCAATCTGGAGTCCAAACGTTCGATTGATTCGTTCATCGATGCCCGACTGACTACAGCCGGTCTCTCGTCCTCTGCGGTGGCTGGTAAGCGAACATTGATTCGCCGCCTGTCATTCGACTTGCTGGGTTTGCCGCCGACACGTGAGCAGATCGGTAAATTTCTGGCAGACAAGTCCGACGAGGCGTATGAGAAACTGGTCGACCGCCTGCTGGCTTCGCCGCATTACGGCGAGCGTTGGGCGCGCCATTGGCTTGATGTGGTTCGTTTTGGCGAGAGTAACGGGTTTGAATACGATCAGCCCCGCGACAACGCTTGGCATTACCGCAACTGGGTGATCAATGCGCTCAATCAGGACATGCCGTACGACGAGTTCGTTCGACTGCAACTGGCGGGGGACATACTGCGTCCGAAAGATCCGCAGGCGATCGCGGCGGCCGGTTTTCTGGTGGCCGGAGCGCACAACACCACGTTGCCGTCGAGCAAAAAGATGCGGATGACGATGGCTCAGGATGAACTGGAAGACCTGGTCGGCGTCGTCGGCCAGACATTCCTGGGCCTGACAGTCAACTGCAGTCGCTGTCACGATCACAAATTCGATCCTATCTCACAGAAGGAATACTACCAGTTCGCGGCCACATTGTCGGGCGTCACGCATGGCGAACGGACCGTGCAACCGACGACGACACCTGAGCAACAACGGCGAATCGCTGCCATCGACTCGAGCATGGCGAAGTTTCGTAAAGAGCTGAAAGAGATCGACAAGCCGATCCGTGTCAGGATTCTCGCCGAGCGCAAGGCGGGCAGGTACAGCGGACCCCAGCCACCGAAAGCGTTCGCGACTTGGGAATTTGATAATGACCTCAAGGATCGCCATGGCACGCTCCACGCGAAAGCAGTCGGAGGAGCGAAGCGGGTGGATGGTTTTCTGAATCTCGACGGCAAGTCCGCCTACGCAGAGACCGCGCCGCTGCCGGTCGCGATTGGAGAGAAAACGTTGGAAGCGTGGGTGCAGTTGAACAAGCTCGATCAGCGCGGGGGTGGTGTGATCAGCCTTCAAACGACCAACGGAGCCGTCTTCGACGCCATCGTGTTCGGCGAGCGCGAATCGCGAAAGTGGCTGGCTGGCAGCAACTCTTTCAAACGCACAAAATCATTCGGAGGCCCCGCCGAACAGCAGGCGACAACACGGGCCGTTCACATGGCGATCGTCTACCGCAAGGACGGTACCATCACCGCATATCGCGATGGCAAACCGTACGGCAAATCGTATCGCCCAGGTCCGCTGCAATCCTACGCAGCCGGTGAAGCGCAAATCGTTTTCGGGATACGTCATGGACCGGCCGGGGCCAACAAGATGCTCGCAGGCAGAATTCAGCGAGCGCAGTTTTACGACCGCGCACTCACCGCAGACGAAGTAGCCGCCTCAGCGGGAGTGGCCAACAACGACTATGTGCCCGAGTCCCAGATTCTCGAGCGCCTGTCGACTTCCGCTCGCAAAACTCGCGATCAGTTGAGTACAAAGATCAAGCGGGCCGAAAGAGAAAAAGCATCGTTCATCACCACGCCACAGAAAATCTATACCTGCGTGTCACGCAAACCGGGTGTGACGAAGTTGCTACGGCGAGGCAACGTGGCCGACCCTGCCGAAGCGGTTTCTCCAGCAGGCTTGCAAGCGATTCCCGGCATCCTGCCCGACTTCCGGCTGGCTCCGAACGCCAGCGATGCCGACCGACGCAAGAAACTCGCCGAGTGGATCACACACCGCGACAACCCACTATTCGCGCGGGTGATTGTCAATCGACTCTGGCACTACCACTTCGGGCAGGGCCTGGTGACGACACCCAGCGACTTCGGCTACAACGGCAGCAGACCAAGTCACCCAGACCTGCTGGATGGGCTTGCTCAATCGCTACGGCAGCACGACTATCGTCTCAAGCCGATCCATCGTCTGATCGTTACGTCGGCTACTTATCGACAATCGTCGAAACCGAACACGGCCGCTGCGAAACTCGATGCAGGGAATCGACTCTTGTGGCGCAAATCCCCCCAACGACTCGAAGCCGAAGCCATTCGTGATGCGGTACTGCTGGTCGCCGGCCAACTCGATCGGCAGATTGGCGGGCGGGGTTATCGCGACGTGCGGCACTTCTCTTTCAAAGGCAGCAATTTTTACGAGCCGCTCGCCGAAACCGGTTCCCAGTCGCGACGCCGTACAATCTACCGATTCTCTCCGCGCGGCGGACGCAATCCGTTTCTGGACACGTTCGATTGCCCCGATCCGTCGACCACTGCTCCGCAACGCGCCAGCACGACAACCCCGCTGCAAGCCCTCGTCCTGATGCACAATGCGCTGATCTTCCAGATGGCTGACCAGTTCGCACAGCGAATCACTCGCGAGGCCGGCAAGGATGTCGAGAAGCAGTCCGCGTTGACATTTCAGTCGGCCTACGGCCGGACGGCCGATGCCGACGAGATTCAGCTCGCCAGCCGCTTCGTGAAAAAACACGGGCTGCCGGCTTTGTGCCGCGTCGTGTTCAACAGCAACGAATTCGTTTTCATCGAGTAACTCACAGGAACCTTCACGAATGCGTGAGACACTTGATCGACCAAGCCGGCCGCTCCCGACGCGCAGGGAGTTCCTCGATTTCTCCACCGCCTCGCTCACTGGCACCGCGCTGGCTGCGCTACTACTGCGCGACAAACCAGCCCAGGCGGCGAAAGTTCCCAGCAGCGCCAAAGACGCGCCACCCCATCACCCGCCCCGGGCGCGTCGCGTGATTCACATCTGCTTGTGCGGCGGAATGAGCCACCTCGACTCGTTCGATTACAAACCCGAACTTGCCAAGTTCCACGGCAAGTCACTTCAGGCTAAGGAAAAGCCGGAGACGTTTTTCAATAAGGTTGGCTTGATCCGCAAGAACGATTGGGCATTTCGCCAACATGGCAAAAGCGGTCTCTGGGTTTCCGAACTGTTCCCGCATCTGGCAAAAGTGGCCGATGAACTCACGGTCATTCGTTCGATGGTGGCCGAATCAGCCAACCACACCCCCGCCACGTTCGAGGAGAACACGGGCTTTCGCCTCAACGGTTTTCCCGTGATGGGTTCCTGGGTTTCCTATGGGCTGGGTTGCGAGACCGACGAACTTCCGTCGTACGTCGTACTGCCCGACGCGAGAGGATTTCCTGCCGCCGGCACGATCAATTGGTCCAACGGGTTCCTGCCCGCACAGCATCAGGGCGTCGCCTTTCAGTCGAAAGGCCCTCCGATTCGTGACCTGTTCCCTGCCCGAGAAGTCCCCGCCGACCGCGAACAGGCAAGCCGCGACTTGCTGGCGGCTATTAACGGCCGGCATCTTGCCAGGTCAGGCGGCGGCGACGCGCTCGTCGCGCGGATGCGATCGTACGAACTGGCTGCAAGAATGCAATTGGCCGTCCCTCGGATCACCGATCTCTCCCAGGAAACAGCCGCAACCCGCTCGCTGTACGGGCTGGACGACAAAGAGACTGCTGACTTCGGCAATCGGTGTTTAATCAGTCGTCGGCTGTTG
>Ga0209403_10003200_pt1 | contig 18752 bp, 21 predicted proteins | sample ArcticOcean_MG_C_8_FD_187440 | JGI IMG/M metagenome (GOLD analysis project Ga0209403, IMG submission 187440) | Marine microbial communities from western Arctic Ocean - ArcticOcean_MG_CB11_86 (SPAdes) (version 2) | ecosystem: Environmental > Aquatic > Marine > Oceanic | place: Arctic Ocean... | reverse complement strand
AAATTAAAAAAGCGTTGGTGTGATTGGTTGCGGGGGTAGGATTTGAACCTACGACCTTCAGGTTATGAGCCTGACGCACGTACCTTTCTGCAATTAACCAACCACCTCGAAACCAGAGGCGGTATACATGAAAGAATGGTACCTTAATCAAGAAATGAAGAAAAATAAGTATTACGACATAATGGAAGAACCCAAAGTTAATATAAAGGAAAAAGATTTCTTAGAAAATGCTGAAAAAGAAAAGAAAAAATTAGAAGAATGTTATAGAGAAGCTCTAAGACAAACTAATGAAAGAAAAAACAAATGAAAAGTATATCAAGCGGGAGAACTAGAAGACATCATCAAAAACACAAAAGAACAAAGAAAAAGAAAAAAAAGAAAAAATAATAAAAGAAAGTTAACAAATCAGAAACGCTGTGTCTATATACTGAAAAAAAAGGACCTCCAGTTACTAGTCTGATATCTAGTTTGCTCATGGTCTTATTAGTTATATAGGGCTTTATCTTTAAACAAATTTATTTTGATAATTAAAAATTACTACTCTCACAACAATTCTAGGGATACAGTGAGTCACGACAGGATTTTAAAAATAATACGAGAATGGATGGACTGGCCAATGCTTTACACGGGTAATCCGTATGTTATCTAACCAGGTAATGTTTTCTTTATGCATATGATATTGATGGATAGCGCCAATGAATTAGCGATGAATTTAGGAGAAACGTACTTAGTAACTGAGAATGGTAACGAGAGATTAAGTAAGAAGAAACTTGATTTGGTGGTAGGATAATTATCAAATGATAAGAGAAATTCAATTAAAAGATAAAGAACAATGGAAAAAACTTTATAGAGATTATGCAAATTTTTATAAAGTAGAAATGAACGAAAAAATTCTTCAAACAGTTTGGGGGTGGTTACATGATGAAAATCATGAATTGAATGGGCTTGTCTATGAAATTGATAAAAATATATTTGGATTTGCTCATTATAGAAGAATGCCAAGACCGTTAAAAGGACAAGACATCGGTTTTTTAGACGATCTCTTTGTTGATCCAAAATATAGAGGGCAAAAAATTGGGGAAAAAATATTAAATAAATTAAAAGAAATAGCCAAATCTAAAGGATGGAATTTAGTAAGATGGATTACCCGTAGTGATAATCTTAGAGCAAAATCTTTATACGATAAAGTTGCTGAAAAAACTAATTGGGATATATACGAACTAAAATGAAAACAGGAATAATAACTACTGATACTTATTCAAATCATAATACAGGACCAGGGCACCCTGAAAGAGCAGATCGTGTTGCTGTTATAATTGACCATTTAAAAAAATTAAAATCTAAAAACTTGATTTGGAAAAAACCTAAAAAATTTGATCTAAAATATTTAGGATATGCCCATGAAAAAAACTATCTAGATAATGTAACTAATTCTTTTCCTAAACAAGGTTTAAATTTCTTAGATGGAGATACGATTTTATCTCCTGGCAGCAAAGATGCTACAAGAGACGCTGTTGGTTCAATTTTGATAGCTATAGATGGCGTGATGAAAAAAGAGTTTAGAAATGCTTTTTGTGCTGTCAGACCACCTGGTCACCATGCAGAAAAACAAAAAGCTATGGGTTTTTGTGTTTATAATAATGTTGCAGTTGGTGCTTATTATTTATTAGAAAAATACAATATATCCAAAGTAGCTATTATTGATTTTGATGTTCATCATGGTAACGGAACTCAGAATATTTTTTACAACAATGAAAACGTTTTATACATTTCTACTCATCAATACCCTTATTATCCAGGCTCTGGAGCAGAACATGAAAAAGGCATAAATGATAATGTTTTAAATATCCCTTTGCCGGCTGGTACAAAGACTCATGAGTTTTTAAATGCCTATGAACGTATTTTTATAAAACTTAAAGAGTTTAAACCTGAATTTATTTTATTATCAGCTGGTTTTGATGCACATAAAGATGACCCTCTTGCTCAAATAAATCTAGAATCTAAAGATTTTTACACATTAACTAAAAGAATAATGAGCCTTGCAAAAAATCTTTGCAATCAAAAAATAGTATCAATCTTAGAGGGTGGTTATGATTTAAATGCCTTAAAAGAAAGTGTTGATTTTCATGTTAAATCTTTGACTGAAAATTAGTACTTTATTTGACTCAAGTACAGACCACAAGCAGGCGCGGGAGGTGCACATTTTGTTCGACTTTTTGATTTAAATGATTTTTTAAAATTAGATATTTCCCATTTTCCTACACCTAAATACTTCAAACAACCTACCATAGACCTTACTTGTTGTTGTAAAAATGACTTAGATGTAAATTTAATGATAATTTTATCTTTATTTTTTTTTATAGATATATTCTTCATTGTTTTGATTGGTGATTTAGCCCCGCAAGATGAAGATCTAAAAGTTGAAAAATCGTGAGTGCCTAATAACAATTTTGCCCCTTTTTTAATTTTCGCAATATCTAATTTTTTTCTTATATGCCAAGCCTTATTTTTTTCGAGAGCTAATGGTGATTGTCTATTTATTATAACGTACTGATAGGTTCTCATTTTAGCATTAAATCTTGAATGAAATTTTTTACTTACCTTATTTATTTTTAAAATAGTAATAGGTTGGTTTCCTATATGCCGATTTAATCCTGGCAAAAATTTGCTTTTTTCTATTTTTTTTTTTAAATCAAAATGAGCTACTTGTGCAAAAGCATGTACGCCCGCATCTGTTCTTCCTGCTCCTGTAACTATTACTTTTTCTTTAGATAGATTAAATATTGCCATTTGCAACACCTCCTGAATGGACAAACCATTTTTTTGAAATTGCCAGCCAACAAATGGACCTCCATCATACTCGACTAATAATTTATATCTTTGCATTAATGTAATATGGAATCTTTGCTAATTTTTTTACCTAGTAAAAATTCTTTAGCAGTTTGTTTATTTTTTCCTTGACGTTGTAACTCTAATACTTGAATAGAATTTTTTTTACATCCAATTATTAAATTTTCATCAAGCAAACATCCCTCTTTTCCATTTGCTGAGTTTATTTTAACTTTTAAAATTTTAAATCGTTCTTTGTCGTATTCAAACCAAGCTCCTGGGTATGGACTTAAGCCGTGTATGTGCGCAAGAACTTTGTCAGCGTTGAGATTCCAATTAATTTTGGTTTCATTTTTGCTGATTTTTTTTGCATAAGTAGCTTTAGAATGATCTTGATCTATAAATTTTGAATTCCCTTCTTCTATAATTTTTAAACTTTCAATTATTAACTCTGCTCCTATTAAAGAAAGTTTTTTTTCTATCTCACCATGGGTTATACTTTGATCTAACTCTATTTCTTTAAATGTTAACACGGGCCCTGTATCTAATTCCTCTTCAATCTTCATTATACTTACACCAACTTTTTTATCTGTGTTCATTATTGCTCTTTGAATTGGCGCTGCTCCTCTCCATTTAGGAAGTAAAGAAGCGTGAATATTAATAAAACCAAGGGGGGCAACTTTTAAAAAATCTTTTGGAATTATTTGTCCGTAAGCGACAACTATAACTATATCTGGTGACAGTTTCTTAAAAATTTTTAATTCTTCTTCATTTTTTAAACTTACTGGAGTGCTAAAATTTACTTTGTTTTTTTTACAATATTCTTCTATTGGTGATGGGTTAACTTTTTGTCCCCGTTTAGATTTTTTGGGGGGTTGAGTATAAACTTTTAAAACATTAAATTTTTTTTTAATTAATTCATTTAACGCAGGTAATGAAAACTCTGGGGTTCCCATAAAAACTATTTTTAGTGACATTAATCTATTATTGAAATTAAACTACAATTCTTTCAAGTTCTTTTTTTTGTTTAGATAATTTTTTAACAATCATTGTTTTTTTTAATTTTGATAAATAATCAATAAACAGTATACCCTCTAAGTGATCTATTTCATGTTGAATGCAAGTAGCCAACATGCCTTCGGCTTTAATTTCTTGAGTGTTACCATGGTAATCTAAATATTTTATATGACATCTATCTGGTCTCTCAATTTCAGCGAATTGACCTGGAACTGATAGACATCCTTCTTCGTAAATTGAATTATTCCCAGACTTATTAATTAACTCTGGATTTATAAAGCACATAGGGTTTTTTGGTTTATCCTTAGCAGCTATATCGAGCACAATGACCCTCTTTGGTACACCAACTTGAATTGCTGCTAACCCTATGCCTGGAGCCGCATACATAGTATCAAGCATGTCATCCATAAGGATTTGCAACTCTCTGTCTACTTTATCTACTTTTAAAGATTTTTCTCTTAAAGTTATATTTGGTTCAGTTAAAATTAGTCTTACAGCCATATAAATATGATTAAATTATAGGGCCAATTTAGTCAAGTAATTGAGCTTATTTTGATAGTAATATGGATAAACTAAATTCTAACTGGAAGAACTTCGCTCAAAATATTGTTTCTAATTTTCTTAAGATTTAGTTGATTAAGAATTTTATTTAAAAAATATAAAGTTTCAGGATCTAAACTTTCAATATTATCCTCTCCAATTATTTCTATTATTTTTAACATAACTAAACCTATTTGATTTTCTTTTACAAGTTTTTCTAAATTTTCAGGAACCGTAAGTTGAAACGAAATCTCACTAAATTCTAGGTTTAAAGGTAGGGTAAATCCATCAGCTGCTAAAGATTCCAAAACAATAATATCTTTTATAGATATGAAATATTTCTTATTCCTCTTTATTTTTTTATAAATAGACTTAAAATCTTTTTCTGTTTTAGATACTCTTGCATTTTTATCTATAAAATATTTTATAACTTTTGATCTATGCAATACATCATTATCAAACTTAATTTTTCTTGTACTTTTTATATTTTTTTCTAAATTTTCATTAACTAGCTCTGTATAATTGCTGGGAATTTCAGATGGGTCAATTGTGTTCAAAATATTTGACAATTCCTCAACGTATATATTTAATATTTTATCTTTAATAAATAGATCTTTCAGTAAAAAAGAGAGGTAAATTTTTTTTTCAGCGTCGTCACTTAATAATATACTTTGATAAATTAATGCTCTTGCTTTGTAATTGGGTAAATTTTTATAAATCTCTTTTGCATTAACCAGTTGATTAAAATTAAAATCCATTTTTAAATAAATTTCAAAAACATCATCAACATCAAATGAATTTTCTGCTGCTGCTTTTTCATAAGTTAAAATTATATCTTCATTTTCAAATTCTTCTATTTTAATTAAATTTGCAGAAGAAAGGTAGCGCCAGATATACTTGTCTGTTTTTTCGTTAGGTAAGTACTCAAAATTTTCATTAGTTATATGTGATAAATAAAAATTGAAAAGATTATTGTCAATAATTTTTTTATCTGTTTTATTTGTTAAACCTAATAAAAAATTAATTTTGTCTTCAAAAAATTTATCTTTAAATCCACGTTCTTTTAATAACTCATAAATTAGTTGTGCTTCTTCTTTTCTATCATTATTAATTAAACAGTAAATTTTTAGTTTTTCTAAATAATTATTTTCTACACTTTTTTCTAAAATTTCAATTTTTTGGCAAACTGATTTTATATCTGCATTAGAAAGACTTTCGTTAACTAAAAATTTAATTGCTTTAATTTCTTTACCTATCGTAGGGTTTGTCGTAACAAATTTTTCTAAGTCATTTAATCTTTTATTTTTAATTAACCAATCAATTTTAATTTTATTAAATTCATTCAAAGTTAAATTTGACTTTGGTGTGTAAGAATTTGTAAACAAAACTTTAAATAGTAAGTCTTCAGAAAATTTTGATAACTTGAGTTTATTTATTCTTTTGAAAGTACTTTTGATTTCATTCCCATCAGAAGAAGACCACATACTTAAATTGAAATCATTTTCTTCTGGATCAATTAAACCGATCAGTTTTTCTGTCTGATCACTAATTTCTTGTTCACTTATATCTCCTGATGTTTCTTCTTCATCTTCTAATATAATTGGACTATTAATTATTATAGTTTCTTGATCTTTATTTATGTTATTTTTCTTTTCTTTATTTTCCCATATATCAACCGCAGATAAAGAAATATTAACTTTTAAAGTTAATAAAAAGGTAAATATAATTGCTATCTTTATTAATCTACTTAAGCGTAATAATTTTTTCATTTCCTATTTCTTGCTTAATAAGTTTCTCTGGTACTGGAAAATTTATTTTATCAAGCAAAAATATTGCTATAAAAAAAATTGCTAAAAATAGGACAGTTTTTAAAGCAAAGGACTTGCTAAATATACTTCTACTTTCTCTAGGTTTTAGTCTAAGTTGCATAATTCAAAAATTATATTTAAACTCAACAATTAAGACATAATTGTGAAAAATCAAATTTAAAATTTAGGATATTTGTGAAAAAAAACCTTGTTTTGTTGGGAATGATGGCGGTTGGGAAAACTACCCTTGGAAAAATTGTAGCTAAAAAAAAAAAATTCGACTTTATAGATACTGATAAAGTTATTGAGAGAAAAAACCTTATGTCTATTAAAGAAATTTTTGAAAAAAAAGGTGAAAATTTTTTTAGAATGGAAGAAGAAAAAGAAGTTATAGCTTGCTTAAAAAAAAGTTGCTGTGTTATCGCTTTAGGTGGTGGAGCTTTTATTAATAAAAAAATTAGAGAAAACATAATAAAAAAAACTTTTTCTATATGGCTAGATAGTAATTTAAAAATACTTAGATCTAGATTAAGTTACAATAAAAACAGACCTCTGCTATTAAAAAAGAACAACAACGAAATAAAATATATATATGAACAAAGAAAAAAAATTTATAATATGGCACATCATAAAATTATTTGTGATGGCTTAAGTAAAGATAAAATTGTAAAAAAAATTATTGATTTATATGAGTTACAATAAAATTATTATAAAAACTAAAGATAGTTCTTATCCATTGTTGATTGGGGATAATATTTTGTCACTAACAGGAAGTTTAATTAAAAAAAATATTCCAGAGGTAAAAAAAGTTTTTATTATTTCTGATAAAAAAGTTCCTACGGAGCAAATTAACAAAATAATTAAATCTCTTAAAAGATATAATCCTAAAATATATAAAGTTAATTCTAGTGAAAAAATAAAAAGTTTTAAATTTGCTCAAATGTTAATTGAAAAATTAATTCAGGCAAATTTAAACCGGTCAGATTGTGTTATTGCGGTAGGTGGCGGCGTCGTAGGAGACTTGTCAGGATTTGTTGCTAGTATTATTAAAAGAGGTATAAATTTTGTAAATATCCCTTCAACTTTTTTGGCACAAGTAGATTCATCAGTAGGTGGAAAAACTGGAATAAATTCAAATTTAGGAAAAAACTTAATTGGTACTTTTTTTCAACCAAACTTCGTTTTAACTGATGTGTCTATGTTAAGAAGTTTACCTAAAAGAGAGATGTTATGTGGCTACGGAGAAATTCTAAAACATTCTTTAATATTAGATAAAAAATTTTTTTTGTGGCTTTATAAAAATGCTAATAAAATAATAAATAATAAAGAAAAAAACTTATTAAAATTTGCAATAACAAAAAGTTGTGGGATTAAATCTAGTGTTGTAAAAAAAGACGAAAATGAAAAAGGATTAAGAAAAATTTTAAATTTTGGACATACTTTTGCTCATGGATTTGAAGGAGCAAAAAAATTTTCTAAGGATTTAAATCATGGCGAGGCTGTATTGCTAGGAATGATTACGGCTTCCCTTTTTGCCTATAAAAAAAAATTATTGCCTAAAAAAGATTTCAATTTAATTAAACAACATTATATAAATTTGGATTTACCAATTTCTATTAAAAGTAATTTTAAAAAAAATGAAATAAACAAAATTATTACTTACATGCAAAGAGATAAAAAGAATTTTAGTAAAAATATAAATCTGATACTTATTAAATCTATAGGAAAAATAATAGCCCCAAATAGTATAAATATTAATAAAAATATTATTAAAAGTTTTTTAACAAAAAATTATATCTAAATTATTTATTTAACTTTAATTTCAAGTGCATGGATTTTATTTTTTATCTCTGACCCCAATGAGGAAAAAATAGCTCTGTGTATTTCTATTTTATTCATTTTTTCAAATTTCTTTGACTTTATTATTAACTTAAAATGAAATTTATCAGGATCAAAAGATTTGTGTTTTCTGTGTAAATGGGAGTTGTCAATTAGCGATATCTCCTCTGGGTCAAATTGCTCAGAGATTATTTTTTTTATTTTATCTTTATAAGTTATCATTTCACTTATAAAATTTAAAACATATAATGACTTTAAACAATGAAAAATATTTGTGAATGGCGGAGTTGTAAAAAAATTGGCGATTTCAAAGCTCCAATTGAAAAAGACAACAGTAGAAAATTTAAATGGCTCTGTGTAGAACATATAAAGTTATTTAACAACAATTGGGATTATTTTGAAGGTATGTCTCAATATGAATTTGAAAGTTTTTTAAGATCTGATTTGACTTGGCACAGACCTACACAAGAATTTTCATCTTCTGATAATTTTTTTAATATATTGTGGAACAATGCATTAAACGATAAATTTAAAATCTTCAATGATAGCGACGTAAACTCCAATTATAATAAAAAGCTTAATGAAAAAGATAAAGATGCATTTAAAATTATGGGTTTAAATTTGACTGATGATTGGGCTGCAATACAAAAAAAGTTTAAAATTCTTGTAAAAAAATTTCATCCTGATAAGCATTTGGGTAATAAACAATATGAAGATAAATTGAAAAAAATAACTATGGCCTACAGTCACCTAAAAATGATAATAAATACAAAATAAAATTATGAGTAATTTAAATGAAATGACCCCTGATATAAAAATTTCTGTAAATCAAATTTTTGGTATTAATACTGAAATGAAGATTGATGCTTTTTCAAAAAAAAGTGAGTATGTACCTGACGTAGATAGTAACTATAAATTTGATAGGGATACAACATTAGCTATCATTTCTGGTTTTGCTTATAATAAGCGTGTTCTGATTCAAGGCTATCATGGTACAGGAAAGTCTACGCACATTGAACAAGTGGCAGCAAGATTAAATTGGCCTTGTGTAAGAGTAAATTTGGATAGCCATATAAGTCGTATAGACTTGATTGGAAAAGATGCAATTGTAATAAAAAATGACAAACAGATTACGGAATTTAAGGAAGGGATTCTTCCTTGGTCTATCCAAAATCCTATAGCTTTAGTATTTGATGAGTACGACGCAGGGCGACCGGATGTAATGTTTGTAATACAAAGAGTTTTAGAAAAAGAAGGTAAATTTACTCTTTTAGATCAAAATAAAGTTTTAAAACAAAATCCTTTTTTTAGACTATTTGCTACCACTAATACTATTGGGTTGGGTGATACAACTGGCCTTTACCAAGGAACTCAGCAAATAAATCAAGGTCAAATGGACAGGTGGAATATAGTTACAACACTAAATTATCTTAAATTTGAAAAGGAATTAGAAATTATTTTGTCAAAAGCTAATAGCTTTAACAGCAAAGTAGGAAAAGAAACGATCTCAAATATGATTAAAGTTGCTGACTTAACAAGAAAAGGATTTGTTAACGGAGATGTTTCGACAGTGATGAGTCCTAGAACTGTTTTGCATTGGGCAGAAAATACTGAAATATTTAAAGACGTTGGTTATGCATTTAGAGTGACATTTTTAAATAAATGCGATGAATTGGAGAAAAGTATAATTGCAGAATATTACCAAAGATGTTTTGGTGAAGATCTTCCGGAATCTTCGGTTAATATAAAAATATAATTACTAATATGGATGAGAGTGAAGTCCTAAAAGAAAAATTTAAATCTGCAGTAACATCTACTGTAAAAGCAATCTCTGAAGATTTTAATTTAGAAATTAAATTTGGCAAAGATAAAGAATCCAAAAAAAACTCTTTAAGTTTACCTGATGTAACTAATTTAAAAAAATTACAAGATTTTACCAATTTAAGAGCTTTTGCAGATTCTGAAGCTTTAAAAATAAAATATACTGATAATAAAATTTATATCAAAAATGAGCCAAAAGGTTTAATGGCTAAAAATTTATATTCTATAAGTGAAAAAATAAGATATGAAAAAATAGGCTCAGATAAATTAAAAGGTGTAAGAAATAATATTACACAATGTTATGAAAATAAATTTAAAAATAAAAAAATTAATGAGATTAAAACTGAAGCTGACGTTCCTATTGCTGAAGCGTTTGAGCTGTATCTAAGAAGTCATTTCTTTAAAATAAAACAAAATAATACTACAAAAAAAATCTTAAGTTATTGGGGTGGACTATTTGACAAAAAACTAAAAAAAAAATTTAGTGAACTGGACAATTGTATAAAAGATCAAAATAAATTTAACTTCATTATGTCGGAATTAATTGAAAATCTTGAATTTGATGACTCAAACCCTAAGGAAAAAGAAGAAGAAAAAGAATCTCAATCCGATAATTCTTCACAAAATGAAGAAAAAAGTAATGATCAAAATTTAATCGATAATAATGAAGATCAAAAAAGTGATGCTGGTTTTAACTTAGGAGAGGATGCTTTTAAAGAACTTGATGAAAGCGACACCTCAAATCAAAAAGATTCTAAAGAAATTACTGGAGACCCCAGTCTAAGCGGTGAAAAAGAAAGAAATTTATCAAAAAATAAATATAAAGTTTTTACTAATGAATATGACGAAATCACTGACGCTGAAAAATTAGATAAAGAAGAAGAAATTACCAAACTTAGAAAAAATCTTGATCAACAACTTACCAGTTTACAAAATATAGTTACTAAACTTGCTAATAAACTTCAAAGACAACTATTAGCTAAACAAAATAGATCTTGGGATTTTGACCTTGAAGAAGGAATGCTTGATGCTTCAAAACTCTCCAGAGTGATAATCAACCCTGTTCATTCATTATCTTATAAAATTGAAAAAGAAACAAAATTTAAAGATACTGTTGTCACAATCTTGATAGATAACTCGGGGTCTATGAGAGGCCGACCTATTTCTGTGGCAGCAATTTGTGCGGATATTTTATCAAGAACCTTAGAAAGATGTTCAGTAAAAGTTGAGGTTTTAGGTTTTACAACAAAAAATTGGAAAGGTGGAAAGAGTAGAGAAAAATGGAATTCTAACAATAAACCTCAAAATCCCGGAAGATTAAACGACTTAAGACATATTGTTTATAAATCTGCAGACGCACCTTGGAGACAAGCAAAAAAAAATATTGGCTTGATGCTTAAAGAAGGTTTATTGAAAGAAAATATAGATGGCGAAGCGTTAATGTGGGCTTTTAAAAGAATTACAAAAAGGAAAGAGGAAAGAAAAATATTAATGGTTATCTCAGACGGTGCACCTGTTGACGATTCAACCCTATCAGTGAATTCTGGTGATTATTTAGAAAAACATTTAAAAAAAACTGTTAGATGGATTGAGGAAAATTCAAATACTGAAATACTTGCTATAGGAATTGGGCACGATGTAACAAGATATTATAAAAGAGCAATAAAAATTACAGACGTACAAGAACTGGGTGATGTAATGATAAATCAATTAACAGAACTTTTTTCAGATAAAAATAAAAAAACTATACATTAATTTTTTTTTCTAAATTTGAAATTTCATTTATAGATGAAAGTAAAACTCTAAAAGGTAATAGCATCACTAGAGCTACTACAATTTTGACTAACAAATCTCCAAAAGATAAAGTGACCCAACTTATTCCTGTTCCATAAAACGAAATTGAAAAAAATAAAAACGTATCAATGCTTGAACCAGTTAGCGATGACGTTAAAGGTGCGATAAACCATTTTTTTTTTCTTAATTTATCAAAAATTTTTATATCAATTAATTGTGCAACTAAAAAAGCTGTCCCAGATCCAATTGCAATTCTTATAGAAATTAAGTCTGCGTAGTTTGTTGAAAAATATAATGTAAGAAAAACACCAATTGTAAAACCTATATACACAATTTTTTTTGCTGCATTTTTTCCATAACATCTATTAGACAAATCTGTTATTAAAAATGCTATTGGATAACTCAAAGCGCCATAGGTTAATAAATTTTCTAAACTAAAATATTGGATTGGAAACTGAACTAAGTAGTTAGACACAACAACTGTGATTGCCATGAAAAATGAAAAAATAAAAAAAAATTTATTTTTTATCTTAATCATTAATATCTATTTTTTTTTGATTATTTTTTTTTTTAATTTTTTTGCTTTAGGGGATAGTTTAAACGATTTAACACTCTTTAGATAAAAATCTATTCCACCCTTATAATCTACTGTACGTAATGCAGCATTGCTTACACTTAGCCTAATATTTCTTTTCAGTAGATTGCTTTTAAAAGTCACTTTTTTTAGATTAGGAAAAAATTTTCTTTTAGTCTTATTGTTTGCATGGCTGACTTTATTACCCTTTAAGGGTGATTTTCCTGTGAGTTCGCATTTTTTTGACATTTTAAAAATTCCTTAGCTTTATATAGATGCAGTAGTTAATATGGTCAAGTTATTATATTAAAATATTGACAACTTTAGTATCGAAGAATAGTTATATTAAGATTTTTCAAATGAATACAACACTAACTATAGCTTTTTTAGCTGGATTAATTAGTTTTTTATCTCCTTGCGTACTGCCATTAATACCAGGATATATCTCCTTTATAGCGGGGCAAGAATTAAATGTTCTAATTCAAAAAAAGCAAAGAGTGTTATTTAAAACAATCTTATTTTCATTGGGATTTTCTTTAGTTTTTGTTTCTTTTGGTGCCGCCGCTTCCTTCGTATCAAATATATTCCTATATAAAGAAGAAATTAGAATTGTTGCTGGATTAATAATAATTGTATTCGCTTCACAACTTTTGGGTTTTTTTAATATAGGTTTATTAAATAAAACAAAAGTTCATACCTTAAAAAAATTTTCTAATAGTTTATTTTTTCCATTCATTATTGGAATATCATTCGCTTTTGGTTGGACTCCCTGCATAGGACCAATACTAGGTTCGATTTTAGCAATGGCTGCAGTTGAAAAAACTATAACAGAAGGGGTTTTGCTGCTTTGCTTTTATTCTTTAGGATTGGCATTACCTTTTATATTTTCTGGATATGCTGTGACCAGGTTTTTAGGTGCAAGTAAAAAATTAAAAAGAAGTTTACGCTTAATTAACATAATAGGTGGAACTATTTTATTGATAACAGGAATTTTGATTTTAACAAACAACTTACAATCTGTAGGGTTTTATCTTTTTGAATATTTTCCAACTCTAGGTAAGCTAGGTTAAACTATATACTTGTGCCTACAGCATCTTGTATATTTTTTATTCCTTCATTCTTTAGAATTTCTATTAATTCTTTTTTAATATCTTTTACTATTGACGGTCCTTTATAAACAAACCCAGTATAAAGTTGCAATAGAGATGCACCAGCAATAATTTTTTCATAAGCTGACTTTCCAGAATTAACACCACCAACCCCCACAATTGGAATTTTTCCATTAAGATATTTATAAAATATTTTTATCATATCAGTTGATATTTGTTGTATAGGCTCTCCTGAAAGACCCCCTTTTTCATTTTTTGATTTGCTTATTAATTTATCTCTATTTGTGCTGCTAGTATTTGTAAGTATTATTGCAGCAATATCATTTTTAACTGCCGTATCTACAATTTCAGAAATATCATTATTTTTTATATCAGGTGAAATTTTTAGTAATAGTGGGATATTTATTTTTTTATTTTTTTTAATTTTATTGAGAGTAAATAAAAGATTTTTTAGTTTTTCTTGTTCATGAAAATCTCTTAAACCTTCAGTGTTTGGTGAAGAAATATTAATAGTAATATAATCAGCTATGTTTAAAAAACTTTCTAGGCATAAACAAAAATCATTTTTCTGATTTTTTGTACTTTTGTTTGGTCCAATATTAATCCCTAAAATACCCTTTTTTTTCTCTGATATAATTCTATTTTTTACAATCTCCATTCCGTCATTATTAAAACCAAGTCTATTAATTAAAGCATAATCGTCTTCCAATCTAAAAACTCTTGGTTTAGGATTTCCAAACTGTTTTAGCGGCGTAACAGTGCCAACTTCAATAAATCCAAAACCTAATTTTAAGAGTGAATTATAAGCTTCTGCACTTTTATCAAAACCAGCGGCTAAACCTATTGGATTGGGGAAATTTTTTCCAAATAGTTTTATGTTTAACATTTCCTCATCTTCAACTTTGAATACTTTGTCTGGCAAAAAGTTAAATTTGAGTGATTTAATCGCAATATCATGTGCAACTTCGGGGTCTAAGCTAAATACAAAGGGTTTTAAAATAGAAAACATTATTTAATACACTTGTTTATTAGATCTATGGTTTCCTTAATGCCAAAAAAGCTTATAAAAAATCCCATTCTTGGGCCATCTTGATCTCCAAAAATTATTTCGTAAATCGCTTTAAACCATTCTCTTAAATTTGTTTCATACCCATTATCTTTTCCTACTGAATATATTATTGTTTGTATTTCTTCAGGCTGTGTTTGGTCAGGACATTCTTGGAGTTTTTTTACCAAATCCTTCAACGCTATTTTTTCTTTTTCATTAGGTTTTCGATATTTTTTATTTGGTTTCACTATATCATTAAAATATTTTAATGCGTATTCAACAAGATTATCAAAAATAGGGTGTTCTGATATATTGATATTTTTTTTATACTTTTTTATAAATTTCCACAAAATATTTTTATCAGTTGCATTGCTTGTTCCTACTAAATTTAACAAAACTGAAAAAGGCATAATAGATTTTTCTTTAGGAGGTTTTCCATTGTGAATATGCCAAACAGGATTTAATAATTTACTTTTTTGGTCTTGCTCATTAAATTTATCAATTAAAGATAAATATTCGTCAACAGCTTTTGGAACAATATCAGCGTAAAGTTTCTTTGCTCTTTTGGGATTTTGATACATAAATAATGATAGGCTTTCTGGCGACGCATATTTAAGCCATTGCTCAATAGTAATTCCATTACCTTTAGATTTTGAAATTTTCTCTCCCCTTTCGTCTAAAAATAATTCATATGCAAAACCATTTGGACTTTCTTTACCTAAAACTTGACATATTTTGCTTGAAAGTATAGCGCTTTCAATTAAATCTTTACCATACATTTCATAATCAACATCAAAAGCATACCACCTCATCGCCCAATCGACTTTCCATTGAAGTTTACAATTTCCATTTATAATTTCTGTTTCAACTTTTTTATTATCTTTATTATAAATAATTTTTCCTTCTCTTTTTTTAACTTCTAAAATTGGAACCTCTAAAACTTGACCTGTATCTTTGCATATAGGCAAAAATGGGCTATATGTTTTTTGTCTTTCTTTACCTAGCGTAGGTAATATAATTTCCATAATTTTTTCATATTTTTCTAACACTAAAAGTAGAGCTTCATTAAAAGTTCCTTTTTTATAAGTTTCTGTTGAGCTGCGGAAAGTATATTTAAAATTAAATTTATCTAAAAAATTTTTTAACATTTCATTATTGTGTTCCCCAAAACTTTTAAATTTGCTAAATGGATCCGGTACACTTGTTAAGGGCTTATGTAAGTTTTTTTCTAACAACTCTTTATTGGGTATATTTTCTGGTATTTTTCTCAAACCATCCATATCGTCAGAAAAAGTGATAATTTCAGTTGGTATATCTAATAAATGATTAAGTGCGTTAACTATCATTGTGGTTCTTGCAACTTCAGCAAATGTTCCAATATGAGGTAAACCACTTGGGCCATAACCTGTTTGCAAGGTGATTTTTCCTTTTTTTTCAAAGAATTTTTTTCTTTTTTTTATTAATTGTCTGGCTTCCATAATTGGCCAGGCAGTTGTTGTTTGAATTATTGAATTATTAATCACAATATAAAGATTTATTAAATTTTATAGGTAAAATATAGTGATAATTAGTTCTAATTATGTTGAATTTCAAATATTTTTAAATAACCTTTAATTTTTAAAATGAATAGTTATAAAACCGTTTTTTTTGCAATTGGCATTTTACTTCTGATATTGGGGGCATTTATGCTTATACCATTTCTAGTACAACTCATATACGAGCAGAAAAATAGTACTTTTTTATCTTCTGCTTTTGTAACGTCTTTTATTGGTGTTCTTCTTATACTCACAAACTTGGAAGACAATAGAAAGCTAACTTTGCAACACGCTTTTCTTCTAACGGCTTTATCATGGTTAAGTATCGCAATATTTGGATCTTTGCCGTTTTTTTTATCAAATCTCGAATTATCTTTTGTTGATTCTTTTTTTGAAAGTATGTCAGGAATAACAACAACAGGCTCAACTATTATAACTGATCTGGATAATGCGCCCAAAGGTATTTTGATATGGAGAGCTATACTGCAATGGCTTGGAGGGATTGGGATTATTGTAATGGCAATCACTATACTACCTTTACTAAATGTTGGGGGTATGCAGTTATTTAGATTAGAAAGCTCAGATACAGCAGAAAAGATTTTACCTAAAACTCGGGAAATTACTTTTTTAATTACGTCAATTTATATTTCTTTAACTTTTTTATGTAGTTTTTCTTACTGGTATTTTGGAATGAATTTTTTTGATAGCGTTGCGCATGCTATGACAACAATAGCAACAGGTGGATTTTCTACTTACAGTAATTCAATTGGACATTTTGAAAACTCTAATATTGAGGTTGTTTCAATAATTTTTATAATATTAGGTAGCATACCTTTTATTGCTTATTTAAAATTTATAAAAGGAAATAGAAAAATATTTTTTAATGATTCTCAAATAAAAGGTTTAATTTATATTTTACTTTTTTCAGTTATTTTAATTTCTTCATATTTATATTTTACAAAAAATGAATATGGTTTTTTAAGCAATTTAAGAATGTCAGCTTTTAATGTGGTGTCGATCTTATCAGGCACCGGATATGTTACAGCCGACTTTAGTTTGTGGGGTAAATTTCCTTTAATATTTTTTGTCTTTTTAATGTTTATAGGGGGTTGTGCTGGATCAACTACTTGTGGTATCAAAATTTTTAGATTTCAAATACTCTGGTCATTTATTTTAAATCAAATTAAAAAATTAGTTTACCCCCATGGAATATTTATAATTAGATATAATAATGAAAAAATTAGTAACTCTTTTATTTATTCTATAATTACTTTTATATTTCTTTATTTCTTTATTTTTTTTATTTTAGCTATAATCCTTACTTTAAGTGGTTTAGATTTTATTACCGCAATATCTGGTTCAGCCACAGCAATATCTAATGTTGGGCCTGGATTAGGGGATGTAATTGGGCCTAATGGTAATTTCAGTACTTTACCTAGTTTTTCTAAATTGAGTTTGTCTTTAGGAATGCTTCTTGGTAGGCTAGAATTGTTTGCTATACTAATTTTATTTTTTCCATCTTTCTGGAAAAATTAAATTAATTTATAATTTATGGATATATATAAAAAACAATCTTTATCTGAAAGTTTTTCAGTCTATTTTGATAGACGAATGTTAAGAATTTTACTATTAGGAATCATAAGCGGATTCCCATGGGTTCTCATCGGAAGCAGTCTTAGTTTATGGTTAAAAGAAGATGGTTTAAGTCGGAGTACTATCGGTTGGGCAGGATTAATATTTGGTGTTTATGCAATCAATTTCCTCTGGGCTCCCTTAGTAGATCGAATTAGAATTCCATGGTTAACTAATAAAATTGGGCACCGTCGTGGTTGGATTGTTACCATGCAATTTTTTATTTTAGTTAGCTTAGTTTGCTGGAGCACAATTGATCCAACAGCAAATCTCTGGGCAGTAATTGCAATTGGTTTAATTATTGCTATTGCTTCAGCAACTCAAGATATCACTGTAGATGCTTTAAGAATTGAACAAATTGGAGAAAATGAAGGAACATCAATGCAGGCAGGCGCTGCGATGGCCGTTGTTGGTTGGTGGACCGGATATAAATTAGGAGGAGTGATAGCATTGAATGCAGCACAATATTTTCAGAATGCAGGGTTTGAAAATTATTGGCAAGTTACTTTTCTAATACTCGGTATTGTAGTAATTGCTTGCAACATTGGTTTAATGTTCGTGCATGAAGAACAGCCTACTGAAAGGCAAATGGCTCAAAGGCAAACTGACCAGATGATCGAAGAAAAATTAGGATCCTCTGGAGTTTTTGTAAAAACAACAGCATGGATCAGCGGAGCAATTGCCGGTCCTATCATAAGTTTCTTTAAACGTAACGGTTTTAAAATTGCTTTAGGTATTCTAGCATTCATATTTCTTTTTAAAATTGGAGAGGCTTTTCTGGGACGTATGTCTATTATCTTCTACAAAGAGATAGGATTTTCTAAAGGTGATATTGCGCTTTATTCTAAGGGTATTGGTTGGATTACTACAGTCGTGTTTACACTTATGGGAGGTCTGTTTGCAATACGTTCTGGAGTGGTAAAAGCAATGTTTGTTTCTGGAATATTAATGGCAGCTACAAATCTTTTATTTGCAGTTCTTGCTTGGTCTGGAAAATCTGAGTGGCTTTTTGCTGTTGCTGTATTATTGGACGATATTGCTGCAGCATTCGCAACCGTTGCTTTTGTTGCCTTCATATCACTGTTGGTAGATAGAACGTATACAGCAACCCAATATGCATTGCTTGCTTCAATAGGCACTCTCGGTAGAACAACATTAGCTGCTTCTGCTGGATGGATGGTTGATACTCTCGAATCTGGAGGGATT
>Ga0209403_10003192_pt1 | contig 18790 bp, 15 predicted proteins | sample ArcticOcean_MG_C_8_FD_187440 | JGI IMG/M metagenome (GOLD analysis project Ga0209403, IMG submission 187440) | Marine microbial communities from western Arctic Ocean - ArcticOcean_MG_CB11_86 (SPAdes) (version 2) | ecosystem: Environmental > Aquatic > Marine > Oceanic | place: Arctic Ocean... | reverse complement strand
GTCAACCTCGAACTTCTGAAGACCGTCTTCCAGGCTGAGGAACCACGGATCCGGGCTGCCGCAATTCGTACGCTCGGCCACTGGGGTCCCGAGGCCAAGAACTGGCAGCCGACTCTCGTCGCCGCCGCTCGTGATCCATCGCCACTAGTACGAGCCGAAGCGGTCAAAGCGGCGGTTTCATTCCCAGGCCTGGCGGGAGCTGAAATTGTCTTTGAAACAGCAACTCGGCCTACCGATGTAGAACTCGACAAGGTCCTCAACTTCGCACGTCAAACGCTCAAGGTCGACCAGATCGTGACCGACGCCGTCAAGTCCGGATCACCGCTCTCGACCGCTGCCCAGTCCTACGTGCTGCGTAATGCAACCATCGCAGACCTGCTTAAGCTGAAAAAGACCGAGGCTGTCTACCTGGCTATCATCTCCAGGCCCAAGGCCACGGTCAGCCAGTTGCGTGCGGCCCTTACTGGCCTGGCGACAATGAAGAAGATCCAGCCATTACCGCTGGTGCTGGACCTGATCGAGCAACGTGACGCACAGCCTGACGGTTCCCTGGCAGGCCTGGGACAATTGCTTTCCGAACGTCCGGCAGCCGAACTCCAATCCGCACTGCCCAGGCTGGAAGCACTGGCGACCGCTGCCAAGCAAGCCAACACACGCCGGCTCGGATTTACCGCCTGGATTGCATCTGGCCATGCAGACGACGCCTTGCTGGCCGCCAGTCAGAACAAAGACCAGATCCGTTCCTTTCTGGAAGCGGTGCCCGGCGTTGCCAACGATCAGCAGCGAGCAGCACTGTATTCTGCCGTGGAGGCTTTGACCCGAGAACTACCGGCTGCACTGACGGCCGAATCGGGCGGATCGTCACTTGGCCAAGCGGGCATCAAGGTCGACTACTATTTTCCACATGGGGCTAACGCTGCCCGTGAGACGCTCGCTCGGATGACACCCAAGGCGAGTGGCATCGTGCCTCAGATTGTCATCAATGTGCCGCAAAGGAAGCAGCCTGACAGGTTCTCTTTGCGATTTTCCGGGTTCATCACTGTGCCACGAACGGGAAAGTACACATTCTTTTCCAACTCCGACGACGGTTCCCGAATCTATGTCGCCAACAAGGAAGTTGTTAACAACGACGGTAACCATGGCCCGATAGAGAAATCTGGCACGATCACTTTGCCGGCCGGAAGTCATCCATTGCTGGTCACCTATTTCGACAGCGGTGGTGGCGATGCTTTATCGATCAAGTGGTCTGGCCCCGGAATAAAGAAGCAGGCGATTCCTGCAGCACAGCTTTCGGTCGGCGGTGGCGAGACGCTGCATGACGTGGCGATTCGTTCTCTGGGTTCCATACCGGGCAACGAGGAACAGAAATTCACGGACCTGACAGCACTTGTGAAGTCCGGACTGAATCGCCCGGCGGCCATTCGTACGTTGCGCGGGATTGCCGCCGAGAACTGGCCGGGCAAGGAAATCCGCCCGCTGGTCGATAACCTTGTCGGCTACCTGAGCGAGATGCCGGCCCGTTATCGAACCGGTGCCGCCGCCACGGATGCGATTGCCCTGGCAACAGCACTTTCGGCAAAGTTGCCCGCGCCAGAGGCTGAGGCAATCGGGCAACGTCTGCAGAACCTGGATGTCCGTGTGATTGCCGTCGGCACAGTCCCGCACCGGATGATCTTTGACAAGGAGCTGATCGTCATCCAGGCGGGCAAGCCGGTCGAATTCCGATTCTCCAACACGGACAACATGCCGCATAACTTTGCCATCGTCCAGCCAGGATCACTGGAGGAAATCGGTTTAATGGCAGAGGCCACCGCCCGCGACCCCGACGCCATGGCTCGGCATTACATTCCCGACAGCGACAAGGTGATGCTGGCGAGTCGACTGATACAACCGGGTGAATTGCAGGCGGTCTCCTTTGATGCACCCAAGACACCGGGCATTTACCCCTACGTCTGCACCTATCCCGGCCACTGGCGGCGGATGTACGGCGCCTTGTACGTGGTCAAGGACCTCGAGCAGTACCAGGCCGACCCGGCTGCTTACCTGGCTAACAATCCTCTTCCGATCCTCGACGATCTACTCAAAAGGAACACGCGAGGGCAAGCCTGGAAGTTTGAAGACCTGCTGGCCGACGTCAATCCTTTACCGCCGGGTCGTTCCTTTGAAGTGGGACGCCAGTTATTCAAGGTGGCGAGTTGCGTAGCCTGTCACAAGCTGAACGACGAGGGACAACAGTTCGGCCCGGATCTGGCCAAGCTGGACGACAAGAAACACACCACCTCACACATTTTGCGGTCGATGCTGGAACCATCCAAGGAGATTGACGACAAGTTTGCCTCTTACGCATTCCTGATGGCTTCTGGCAAAGTCGTGACTGGCATGATCGTGGAAGAGACTCCGGAGGTCGTCAAGATTGTGATCGATCCGGTCGCAAAGGCGTCTCCGACGATCCTGCCGGTGAGTGAGATTGAGGCTCGCAAGAAGTCTCCAGTCTCGATGATGCCCAAGGGCGTACTGGACCGACTCTCGCGCGAGGAGATTCTGGACTTGATTGCCTACGTCTTCGCCGCCGGCAATCCCAAACACGAACTGTTTGAGAGTCATCACGACCACTAGGCAAGACCACGCTAACAGACGAACCCGATCGAATACCTGCTGGAGTTGAGTCGTGTGCGGCATTATTGGCTTGCTGGCCCGAACTGACGACTGTCGCGCGCGATTGGGTGAGTTGGTCACGCCGATGGTCTTGTGCATGGGTACACGGGGCCCGGATTCAGCCGGTCTGGCGCTGTTCCACGAACCACTCAGGAACGGTCATCGTCGCTTCGCCATCTTCCATCCCGACCGCCAGTATGATTGGCCTGCATTTGAAGCGACCTGTCGTGGCACGCTGGATTCCGAACTGGGGTGCGATGTCCTGGCCAGCCACGCCTCGTTGACGACCAGCTCATCGCCCGCCGAGGTTCGCAGCCTGCTGGCACGTTCTTTCCCTGACCTGCATCTGCTGTCGGTCGGCCACTCCATGGAAGTTTTCAAGGACGAGGGATTACCCGCCGATATTTCCGAGCTCTACGAGTTCCCTACCATGACTGGCAGTCACGTGGTTGCTCACACCCGCATGGCCACCGAGTCGTTGGTTTCACCCGCCCACGCTCACCCTTTCACGGCGGGCGAGGATTTCTGCCTGGTCCACAACGGTTCGCTTTCGAATCCCAATAGCATCCGGCGCCAGTTGCAGCGCAAGGGTGTCGAGTTTGAAACAGATAATGACACCGAGGCGGGCTGTCGGTTTCTGCAGTGGCGGATGAGCGAGGGAGACACACTGGAGCAAGCTATTGAAGCCTCGTTCAGTGTGCTGGACGGCTTTTTCACTTTCCTGATTGCCACCGCCGACCGCATGGTGCTGGTCCGCGACGCTTTTGCCTGCAAGCCGGCAGTTGTTGCAGAGGCGGACGATTATATAGCGGTCGCTTCGGAATTCCGCTCACTGGCACATTTACCCGGCATCGCCGACGCCCACGTCTATGAACCCGAGCCCCAGCATATCTACACATGGCAGGTTTGAAACAATTCGACCTTGCCGAGATTTCGGTACGGGAACTGAATCAAGAGCTTCACGATGCGCCGGCAGAGGCCGGACTGGAACGTATTGAAATCGTCAACCCGGATGGCATGCACAGTATCGTGGCAGGCATGGACCGGGCGGTCGATATCGAGATCCTCGGTCACGCCGGCTATTTCACGGCCGGCATGAACAAGCTGGCGAATGTCACAGTCCACGGCAACACGGGCTGGAGTGTCGCTGAGAACATGATGTCGGGTCGCGTGCATGTCCAAGGGCAGGCCTCAGAATGTGCCGGAGCTTCGGCGCACGGCGGCCTGCTGGTTATCGATGGCGATGCCTCATCGCGCTGCGGCATTTCATTGAAGGGCAGCGATATCGTGGTGGGGGGAAGCGTGGGACATTTCTCCGCATTTATGGCACAGGCAGGCAGGCTGGTTATCTGCGGCGATGCCGGCCCCAATCTCGGCGACTCGCTTTATGAAGCGGTGATCTACGTGCGCGGTGAGATCGCCAGCCTGGGCGCCGATGCCTGTCAGCAGCCACTGGACGATGAAGATCGCCGGCAACTGGCCCAGTTGCTCGAACAGGCGGCACTGGATCATGACCCGGCCAGCTTCACTCGTATCGGTTCGGCTCGCCAACTCTACCATTGGAATGCCGACGCCCGGCAGGAGTATTGAACGTGACCGGAAAACCAACACAGGAAGAAAGCGCCAGCCTCGATCGCCATTCGCAGTCGTACATTCGGCAGGCGGCAGAGATCGGGCTCTACGAGATTCGTGGTATGGGTGCCAAGCGGCCCTTGCCCAGTTTCGATGACCTGGTGTTTCTGACCGCCTCGGCCTCACGCTACCCGCTGGAGGGCTACCGCGAACAGTGCTCAACACAGACGATTCTGGGCAACCAGCACGCCAAGCAGCCAATTCAACTTGAAACACCGATAACGATTGCCGGCATGAGTTTTGGGTCGTTGTCGGCGAACGTCAAACAGGCACTCGGAATGGCGGCCACCGCAGCGGGTACCTCGACCACGACTGGTGACGGTGGGATGACGCCCGAGGAACGCGAATCGTCAGAAACACTTGTCTATCAGTGCCTTCCTTCGCGGTACGGTTTCAATCCCGACGACCTGCGGAAAGCGGATGCGGTGGAGATCGTGCTGGGACAGGGAGCCAAGCCGGGCGGCGGTGGCATGTTGTTGGGTCAGAAGGTGAGTGAACGAGTGGCGGAGATGAGGACGCTGCCGGCGGGAATTGACCAGCGATCTGCCTGTCGGCATCCCGATTGGACCGGTCCCGATGACTTGAAGATCAAGATTGAAGAGTTGCGAGAGGTGACCGACTGGCGGATACCGGTCTACGTCAAGATGGGGGCCACGCGGGTTCTCAATGATGTCAAGCTGGCGGTCAAAGCTGGTGCGGATGTGGTTGTGATTGATGGCATGCAGGGTGGCACGGCTGCCACACAGCAGGTGTTTATCGAACACACCGGCATTCCCACGCTGGCGGCTCTGCCATTGGCTGTGCAAGCACTGGAAGAGTTGGACGTAGTGGGCGAAGTCCAGTTGATCATCTCTGGCGGAATTCGCACGGGGGCCGATGTCGCCAAGGCACTGGCACTCGGTGCAGACGCCGTATCGATCGGCCAGGCAGCCATGGTGGCGATGGGATGTAACCATCACTCTTACTTCCAGGACGACAGCTGGCATGATGCCGCGGATGACTACCAGCAGCTGGGGACCGAGGCTGGCTTCTGCCATCATTGTCATACTGGCCAGTGTCCGGTTGGTATCACCACACAGGACGAACAGCTGCAGCTGCGACTGGACCCGACCGTGGCCGCTCGCCAGCTGCAGAATTACCTGCAGGTCATGACGATGGAACTGAGCACGCTGGCACGGGCCTGCGGCAAGTCCAGCGTTCATCACCTGGAGAGAGAAGACCTGGTTGCCTTGACGGTCGAGGCCGCAGCGATGGCCCGGATTCCGCTTGCTGGCACCGACTGGATCCCGGGGCAGAGACAGTAACACCATGACCGACCAGCTCACTGCACTCAGCGTCCTGTTCACCGAGTTCTATTACTGGGTGACCGTGGTCATGATGTTCCTGATTCACGTCGGCTTCTGCCTCTACGAAGTGGGCGTTTCCCGGGAGAAGAACAAGCTCAACACACTGATGAAGAACTCAATGTTGATCCCGGTGATCACTTTGGGCTTCTTCCTGGTGGGCTGGTGGCTCTATTTCGCTGCCCAGAACGGTCCCGGTATCACCGGCGGTCTCAAGTCCGCACCCTGGTCGGAACCCTGGAGCGAGTTAATGGGGCCGCACATGGGAGGCGCGCCGGAGAGCGACAACCTGACTGCCGACGAGACAGCAACCTGGGCCCGCCTGAATGGCGTATTCTGGGCAGCCTTCCTGCTCTTTTCCTGGACGGCGGGTTCGATCCTATCGGGTGCCGTGATCGAGCGGATTCGTGCCGGCGCGTTCTGGTTACTGGCGATCCTTGTCGGCTGTTTCACCTGGGTGATTGATGCCGCCTGGGGTTGGTCCGACACCGGCTGGATGGTGCAAAAGCTGGGCTACCACGACGCCTATGCTTCCGGTGTGATTCACGGCCTGGCCGGAGGTTCGGCGCTGGCAATCCTGATCCACCTGGGCCCCCGCCTGGGACGGTTCCGCGCCGATGGCACGCCCCGGGTCTTTCCAGCTCATAACACCTGGATGATCATCATTGGCATGTTCCTGATCTACACCGGCTTCTGGGGATTCTATGCTGCCTGCAATGTGCCGATCGCCAATATCGACACGGGCGACGGGTCGTTTTTCTCTGCCACGACGATTTACCTGACGCCAACCACACTCAGCGGTATCACGGTCAACTTTCTGATGGCGCTCACCGGAGGTCTGCTGGCCGGCTATATGGTTTCTGGGGGCGATCCTTTCTGGACCTTCCAGGGCGGTCTGGGAGGAATTATCACTGCCTCCGCAGGCAATGATCTTTACCATCCGTCGCAGGCGTTTTTCCTGGCGATGTTAGGAGTCTGGTGCGGATACAAGCTGCATTATTGGGTTGAAAAACGGTTCAAGATCGACGACGCGGTCGGTGCCGTGGCGATCCACGGTTACTGCGGCACGATCGGCGTCATTGCCAGTGGGTTTATCCTCTGGGGTTATCCCAGCTCGCCGGATCCCAGCTATGCTCCGATCACACCCTGGGGTCAATTGGCGGGAGCCGCCATCATGTTCCTTCTCCTTGGCTTCATTCCCTGTTACCTGGCAGCCTGGGGTCTGAAGAAAGCCGGTCTGCTGCGGATCCCGGCAGCAGTAGAATTGGCAGGACTTGATATATCGATCCTGGCCGAGGCGGAACTCCAGACAGCCGAGCTCGAGCAGGCGGAAGACGAAATGCGTCAGCAGGCAAGGAGCAACGAATGAAACCTACGATTGAAAGCTGGCAGCTGAATCCACTGGAGGTGGGACCGCTCTATCCCTGGGTGGGAATGGAAGTCTGGATGGTGCTGGCAACAGCCCTGTTCTGTGGCTACTTTCTTATCTGGAAGATCCGGGGCGAGCAGCGGCGCTATGTTCTCCCCGCGGGGGAACCGGACAGCAACGGCAGCTCGCACAATAACTCTCCTGCCGACGAGGAAGACCACAATGGCTGATCGTGAACAGACGCGTCAACAAATGAATGACGATGGCATCGAGTTCCTGCTGGCCCAGTTCGTCGACATGAACGGCACAGCTAAAGTCAAAATGGTCCCAGCCTCTGCGCTCGACACCATGATTGACGACGGAGCCGGGTTTGCTGGTGCTGCCGTCTGGGGTTCCGGCCAGGGGCCGCATTCCCATGACATGCTGGCTCGAATTGACCTCGATAGCTACACACCCTTGCCCTGGCTTCCCAACACCGCCCGTTTTGCTGCCGACCTGTACGTCGATGGCGAATCCCATCCCTACTGTCCACGCACCAATCTCAAGCGGGTGCTGGAGTCCATGCGTGAATCGGGCTACGTCTTCAACGTCGGGATGGAGCCGGAGCACTTTCTCGTGACCCGCAATGACGATGGATCGATCTCGCCCTGGGATCCGGACCAGGTCGATAATCTTGCCAAGCCCTGTTATGACTTCCGCTCAATGGCCCCCGCCATCGGTTACCTGCAAGAACTGACGTTGGCCCTCAATAAACTCGGCTGGGGCGTTTACCAGACGGACCACGAGGATGGCAACGGCCAGTACGAGGTGAATTTTGATTACCAGGACGCACTCACGTCCGCCGACCGCGTGACCTTCTTCAAAATGGCGACTTCACAGATCGCCGCCAAGTACGGCGCCATTGCAACTCATATGCCCAAGCCCTTTGGCGATCGGACAGGGAGTGGCCTGCACGTTCACTTCCACCTGGCAGACGCAGAGACCGGTCAATGCGTATTTGACGATGATAGCGACGCTCGCGGGCTGGGCTGTTCCCAGCTGGGCTATCACTTTATCGGAGGCATTCTCAAGCACGCCCGCGCGTTATGTGCGGTCGCCAGTCCGACGGTCAATTGTTACAAGCGGCTCAAGCTCGGTTCCGGGATATTTTCCAGCCGCAGTGGCTTTACCTGGACACCCGCCTTTATCACTTACGGCGACAACAACCGCACCCAGATGATTCGCACTGCCGGTCCGGGCCACTTCGAGGATCGTACCGTCTCCGCTGGCTGCAACCCCTACCTGGCCCTGGCAGCGTATGCAGCCGCCGGGATGGATGGAATTGCCAATCAGCTGGACCCCGGCGATCCAAACCTGAGCAACATGTACGCCCAACCGCTCGCGGACGTGTTAGCCAGCGGCACTCAGATCCTGCCCCAGTCACTTGCCGAGGCGATCGACGAGTTGAAGCGGGATGAAGTTGTGCAGTCCGCCCTGGGACCGATCGCCGAAGAGTTCATTGAACTGAAGACCCTGGAATGGGAGGAATACGACAGCCAGGTTTCCAGCTGGGAAATCCAGAAGTACCTGACATTTTTCTAGGCCGATCCCATTGTCCGCACAGCAGGTCGCGGTGCAGTCGTGAACGTGCCCTCCCACCTACCCTGAAAATCCTCTGCACCCACCATGCCCTATCGCTTACTGAAGTATGGTCTGCGGTCTCGCCATCCTGAAGGGCGCATGTTTCGTAGTCCCGCGTCACTCGGGGACGAATACGACGTGGTCATCATCGGTGGCGGCGGTCATGGTCTGGCCGCGGCCTATTACCTGGCCAAGGACCATGGCATCCATAATGTCGCGATCCTCGAGAAGGGGTACCTGGGAGGGGGCGGAACCGGACGCAACACCGCGATTATTCGTTCCAACTACCTGACCGAAGAGGGAGCACGTTTCTACCAGGCCAGCGTCGAACTGTTCCAGGGTCTGTCGTCCGAGTTGGACTTCAACCTGTTCTACACCGAGCGTGGCCATTTCACGCTGGCCCATTCGCCGGCGTCGCTGCGAACTCAGCGCTGGCGGGCCGAGGTCAACAAGACCCTCGGAATCGACAGCCACGTTGTCGACCCTGCCTTCATCAAGCAGAAGGTACCGGAGATCGATCTCAGCTGTGGTGGCCACCAGGCACCAATCCACGGGGCGCTCTATCATCCACCTGGGTCGATTGCCCGGCATGATGCGGTTGCCTGGGCCTACGCACGCGGCGCCGATCGACAGGGTGTTGAGATTCACCAGCAAACGGCCGTCACCGGCATTGAACTGCGGGACGATTCCGTGATCGGTGTGCATACCGAACGGGGGTATATCAAGACTCGCAAGGTGCTCTCGGCGGTCGCTGGCTGGACCCCCTCGATCACCAGTATGGTTGGCTTGCGAACACCGCTGGTCGTGCATCCGCTGCAAGCGATGGTGACTGAGCCGCTCAAACCGTGGCTCAATTCGATCATCGTGTCGGCCAGCATGCATGTCTACGTCAGCCAGTCGACTCGCGGTGAACTGGTGGCCGGTGCGTCGCTCGACCCCTACGAACTGACTTCGATGCGATCCACACTCGGATTTGCCGAGTCGCTGGCAGGACACCTCGTCGACCTGTTCCCCTGCCTGCCGGATATCAAGGTGCTGCGGCAATGGGCCGGTCTGTGCGACATGAGCCCTGACTTCTCACCAATCATGGGTACCACGCCAATTGAGGGATTCTATCTCGACTCGGGCTGGGGTACCTGGGGATTCAAGGCCACGCCGATCAGTGGCAAGACGATGGCCAGCACGATCGTCGCCGATCGGCCCGATCCGTTGATCGAGAAGTTCGGATTGAGTCGTTTCCGCGACTTTCAGCTTGTCGGGGAAAAGGGAGCTGCCTCAGTCGGGCATTGATCGCCATGAAAATACTCACCTGCCCCATCAACGGCCCGCGGCCGATCCAGGAATTCCACTTTGGTGGCGCATTTCGCGAGCTGCCAGATCAATCCACAATCTCCGACGATCAATGGGCCGATCACGTCTTCAATCGTGAAGGACAGCCGGGCCTTCAGGTTGAATGGTGGTACCACGTTCCCAGCGGCACCTGGTTTCTGGCCGAACGGGACACATCCTCTGACACAGTTCATCGCACCTTCCTCTATCAGCAGGAGGATCACGCGTGAGCAGGTTACCAGCACAAGACCACCATTGGATCGATCAGGCAGACCCAGTCCGATTTTCCTTTGAAGGCCGGAATTACCAGGGTTATCGAGGGGATGTGCTCAGCAGTGCGCTTTGGGCCGAGGGTGTTCGAGTACTGGGCCGGAGCTTCAAGTATCACCGTCCCAGGGGGATTTATAGCCTGGCAGGACACGATGCCAACGTGATCGTCGACGATGGCCAACGGACGAATATCCGTGGCGACCAATTACTGATTGAAAACGGCATGCAGCTGCGAGGCGTGAATACATCCGGTGGTCTGGAGCGAGACCGGCTGCGGTGGATGGGCATGTTCAGTCGCTTCCTGCCGGTCGGTTTCTATTACAAGGCCTTTCACACACCGCGACGGCTGTTTCCGTTTTTCGAAAAGCAGATGCGGAAAGTCGCCGGGTTGGGTGCAATTCACCCGGGCCACGCGCCCGTTGCATCCCCCAAGGACTATGATTTCTGCGATGTGCTGGTGGTCGGAAGTGGTCCGGCTGGACTGGCAGCAGCAACGGCGGCTGCCGATTGTGGGCTCAAGGTCATGCTCGTTGAAGAACAACCGCGCGCCGGCGGCAGCCTCTGTTGGCAATGGACTGCTGACCCAGTGGCAACCCAGCTGCTCTCGGAGCAGTTGGCAGCCGTGCAGGATTCACCCAACATTACCCTGCGCTGCGAAACACAGGCCGCGGGATGTTATGCCGATAACTGGGTGGCGCTGGTCGATCGCCGACGATTAACGAAGTTACGAGCACGTGCAATTGTGCTGGCGACTGGCGTGATCGAACAGCCTGCAGTTTTTCAGAACAACGATCTGCCCGGGGTCATGCTGGCTTCGGCCGCCCAACGCTTGCTGCACCAGTATGCCGTCAGCCCCTGTCGACGACCGGTCATCATGACCGCAAATGATGAGGGTTACCAGCTGGCGAATGAACTGGCTGACCTCGAGATCCCGGTGGCCGGCATCGTCGACCTGCGATGCGATGCGGATCCGACGACCTGGCAGAATCGAACGACAGAAAATGGAATTCCCCTGTTTCCGGCGCATGCCGTCTACAAGGCGCATCCCGGCCGCGGCAAGAAGTCGATCAAGGCAGTTACAATCTGCCGGCTGGATGACTCCGCTGTTCCGGACAGGCGTGATCGACAGCATCTGCGATGCGATGGCGTGCTAATGAGTGTTGGCTGGCAGCCGAATTCTGCGCTCATCTCCCAGGCCGGAGGCCGGTTTGAATATTCCGATGAGTTGAATCAACTTGTGCCCAGCCAGCTGCCCGACGAGCTATTTGTGGCTGGTCGCGCTAACGGTATCTATGGCCTGGCCGACCAGGTAGCCGACGGTCGGCGCGCCGGCCTGGCTGCTGCCCGCCAACTCGGCACGTGGCACCAACCCCTGCCGGAGACAACTCTCAGCCCTGAACGGGTTCCCAGCCACGCCTATCCCATCTTCAGCCATCCTGGCAAGAAGAACTTTGTCGACCTCGACGAGGACGTTCATCTGGCCGACATTGTTAACGCTCACCAGGAAGGTTATGACAATGTCGAGTTACTCAAGCGATTTACCACGGTCGGGATGGGTCCCAGCCAGGGCAAGATTTCGAACTTTCCTGCTGTACGAATACTTGCCCGCCTGAATAATGCTTCGATCGCAGAAACTGGCACGACCACCTCGCGGCCGTTTTATCAACCAGTCCCGCTGGGACACCTGGCAGGTCGCCGCTTCCATGCCAATCGGCGTACGCCTCTCGACCAATGGCATCGAGATGCCGCTGCCGTGATGGTGCACGCCGGAGCCTGGCTACGACCAGAATACTACCGTCGCGACGACCATTCGCGGGACGAGTTAATCCTGGCTGAGGCACAGGCGGTGCGGGATTCGGTTGGCATGATCGATCTAAGCACACTTGGAAAGATCCACGTCTGTGGTCCGCAGGCCGTGGAGTTTCTTGAGCAGGTTTACACGGGCCGATTCAAACGCCAGCGCAACGGCACACTGCGGTACGCTATCGCACTCGATGAAACCGGTGTGATCATTGAGGATGGAATTGTGGCTCGGCTGGCCGACGACCACTTTTATCTGTCGGCCACAAGCAGTGGTGCAGCAACCTTCTATCGCGGCTTGCAGCGCTGGGCGATTCAGCTTGGACTTGATGTCACACTCAGTAATGCAACGGGCCAGATGGCAGCCTTTAACCTGGCCGGCCCGGCTTCACGTAAAGTCCTCGCCCAGTTGACCACGGCAGACATTTCTGCCGAGGCATTCCCTTATCTCGCCGCCCGCCAGGTCGACATCCTGGATACATCCGCGCTCCTGATCCGAGTTGGGTTCGTCGGCGAACTTGGCTATGAAATTCACCTGCCAGCAAACCAGGCCGCAGCTGTCTGGGAAGAACTCATGCAGTCTGGTCAGGATCAACAGATCCGACCTTTCGGCGTGGAGGCCCAACGACTGCTGCGACTGGAGAAAGGGCACCTGATCGTCGGCCACGATACCGACGCCCTGACATTACCCAGCGAGGCAGACGTGGAATGGGCGGTTGCTGCGGACAAGCCATTTTTTGTCGGGGGACGCAGCCTGCAGATCATCGCCCAGCGACCCCTTACCCGCAAACTGGTCGGTTTTCGCTTCGCCGACCAGCACCCTGGCCCCTGGCCTGAAGAATGCCAACTGGTGTTTGACGGGACTGAGATGGTCGGCCGGATCACGAGTATTAGCCGGCAGTCGACACTTGGACACGCGGTTGCGATGGGTTTTGTGAAACCCGAACTGGCATCCGCAGGGACGAAACTTGAAGTCCGGGTGTCCGACGGCAGCCGCGTTGTTGTTGCGGTTTCCGATCTGCCTTTTTACGACCCACAGAATTCACGCCAACAGCTGGAATCGGACTGACACATGGCCCAGACATTTTCCATACAACGGAGTCCCTTGCAGGCCTGGCATCAGGCTCGTTGCGACGACTGGTGTCAGCTGGGTGACACCTCGCTGCCAAGACACTTCACGGAATCAGCGTCGGAAATGGCTGCTGCTGCAGAGCTGGCGCTTTGTGACCTGAGTGGTAGCCCGTTGGTAGAGATCAAGGGGCCATCTGCGTCGCTTTGGCTGACCACTCATGATCTGCCAATTCCGCAGAAGATTTACGACGTTACCAGACTGGACGAGCGAGCATGGATACTGCGTACTGGCGGCGACGAATTTCTGTTGCGTGGTCTGCCTGGCGCGACCATAGCTGAATTGACACCCCACCTGCCGCCGGCTGGCTTTCACGATCGCATCCTCACAACTCACCGTCAGGATGCCCTGTTGTTACTGTCTGGCAGCCGACTGGCGGAACTGATGTCCCAGACCTGTGCCCTTGATTTTAACCAGCTGGAAACCGATCGCGTCTACCTGTCACGCGTGGCGACGGTCAATTGTGGCTTGATGAAGGACCGGCTGGGAACATGCCCCGTCTGCTGGCTTTGGGTCGACCCCAGTTACTCGCTCGACTTGTGGAGTCAACTGGTACAGATCGTGGACGAGCTTGGGGGACAGGTTATCGGGGCTGGCTGTTTTTATCCGGAGCTGGGCTAGGCATGTTTCACGTCACGTCCGCCTGTTACGAATTGGGATTGCGAGCGGCGGCCATACTTCACCGTGATGTGATAGTTGGGCCAACCACCGGCGAATTCCGCACCGAGGTGCAGCGGGCAGCCGCCCAGATCGAGGCACGATTCCAGGGCCGGGCGGAGATACGCCAGTTACCAGAGGTCGCCCAGTTGTACGGCATCCTGCGCCAGGTCGGAGTAAAACCACGACGTCATCCACCGTCGAACCAGAAGCTGCTGGAATACGGACTCAAACACGGAACGCTCCCAGCGATCAACAATCTGGTGGATGCCTACAATCTGGTGTCGGTCCTCACCCGCTGTAGCCTGGGTGCTCACGATGCCGCGACAATCTCGCTCCCCGTCGAACTGAGGATTCTGTCAGGCGAAGAATCGTTCAGACCTCTGGGAAGTCCGTTGCCGCAGGCTGTGGTGGCAGGCGAATTTGGATATGTGGACTCGGACCAGCAGCTCTTGTGCCGTCTCGATTCGCTGCAGGCGGACTTCAGCAAGGTGACAGAATCCAGCAGGGACGTTCTGGTGATCGTGGAGGCAACAACTGCCATTTCGGAAGAAGCTCACCGGGCGGCAGTTGAACTCACTCGGGAGACCATTCAGGCAGAATGTGGCGGTACAGCCGAGGTAACCTGGGGCTCGATGTGAGAGCAGGTGAAGCGACACAAAGAACTCCCCCATCTCGACTCACTTCCTACTTTTCTCTCGATGGGCTATGATCACCTCGCACGCCAATTATGGGTGGAAGAGACAGCTGGGGCGTCACACGAGTACTGATTCTCAAGGGTTACCATGAATGCTCAGAATGTCTACAAGTTCAGCGCGGTGGCCAGTATCGTCATGGTCCTGCTGGCGGCGGTGATGACATTGATGATGATCTGGGGCGATCCATTGGGGATCGCATTCAAGACCGAAGTGTGGGGGACGATTGCGACTCTCTTTGCAACCTCGATCGTGGTCTTTGCGATCACCCGCGAGATGGTCCGAGTTGCCAAGGCCAAGGCACCGGCTGACGATCCTCCGACGGAAGAATAATCTAATACCTCCCGGCTGGCTGTTTCCCTGTGCTGTTTCCCTGTTAAGGGTGCGCGTCTCCTGCGGTTAGAGAGGTGGCAAGAGAAAGCCACCTATCAACACCCTTCAGCCAGGAGCAGAACGATGAACGCCCGCTCATTCCACCTAGCATCCTCTCTTTTCACCATTGCCCTGGTGATGTTAGCCGCCTTCTTGGCGATCCTGACCATCTGGGCCGGAATCGGTGGTGAAATCATGGGCCGCATCTGGGCCACGGTCTGGGCGCTGTTCGGCTGCTCGCTGGTGATTTCGCTGCTCTCTCGCGAGGTCATCAAGCTGAACACTCGCAAGGACCGCGGTTGAGTAGCATGACCTGCAGCCTATTCAACCACCGCAGCTTCGATCAAGACGATTGAGTCATTAATGATCACTGCATCGTGCTCTTCGACCAACCCTCCCGGCCAACGAACCGTCAGCCCGGTCATCTGGCTGTCATCGGGATAACCCCAGTAAAGTCGGTATTCGCTCTGTGACATATAACTTCCGCCCCCTTTGACCATCCGCAGCTGATCACCTGACGAGGTGTGCAGCACCACGGTAGCCCCGACCGCATCCCTGGCACCGTTGCGACCGATCAGTCGGACACTCAGCCAGGCCCCAGCAGCCGACGATTGATTGGCAATCACTGCGCACGGCTGCTGGATATGAGAAATCACAATCTCTGCTTTTCCATCTCCAACCAGGTCACCAATGGCCAACCCGCGCCCGGCGTGCGGAGTCGAGAAGTACTCTCCAGCCGGAAATTGTCGGCGTTGAAAACGTCTACCCTGGTCATTCACAAGCAGCAACGGTAACTGTTCCACTCGTCCGGACAGCGGATACTTGATGACATGTCCGTTCGTAACAAGCAGGTCCTCATCACCGTCCAGGTCAACATCGAGGAATGCTGTGCCGAAGCCGACGAACAGTCCGCCCAGTGACGTGATTCCTGTCTTCTCACTTGAATGCAGGAACATGCCTCGGCCATGGTTCTCATACAGCCCGAAGGCTTCTTGTTCAAAATTGGAGACCCAGAGGTCTGGCAGTTGATCGCCGTTATAGTCTCCCAGGTCGATCCCCATGCTTCCGTTGGCTCCACCCTGGGCATCGAGCGCAACGCTGCGAATCAGGCCAACTTCCTCCAGCAGCCCGGAACCGTCATTGAGGTAGAGATAGTTTGGTGTGGTGTCATTGGCGACATAGATATCGAGGTCGCCATCCAGATCGATATCCGCCATCAGCACACCGAGTCCCTTGGAGTATTCTTGCTCGGTACCGGTGACCAAGCCAACCTGGTCGCTAACATCACGGAAGGTCCCATCGCCGTTATTGAAGAACAGAACGTCGGGCAAGGCGTCGAACAGTTTAGGGGGGCAGACATCCGGCTGGTCCTGCGGACCGACGCAGGAGGGGTCATTTTTGAAGGACCAGTTCACATAGTTGCAGATATAGAGGTCGGCAAATCCATCCCCATTGATATCCCCCCAGGCTGCGGCAGTACTCCAACTGCGATTTGCCAGCCCCGCTTGCTGATGCACCTCCAGGAAGGTCCCATCGCCCTGGTTGTGATAGAGCCGGATATCGCCGTACCCGGTCACCAGCAGATCTGGAAACCCGTCATTGTCCATGTCGCCAACATGACAGCCATGAGTGTAAAGCTGGCCTCCGTCGACACCGGCGAGGGCGGCAACATCCACAAACTGCTCGTCACCCAGGTTCCTCATCAGAGCCGACCTGCGGCCGACAACCACTTTGTCGCCAAAACCACCACCGCCAGGCAGAAACAGGTCCTGTCTGCCGTCCGCATCAAAGTCAACAAACGTCACACCACCGCCAAGCGATTCAAGAATCGAATTCGCCTGATCATCCGCACCGTTCTCATAGAAGAATTCGATCCCTGTCTGTGCCGATACATCCCTCAGCTCTATTCCAGCTCCAACGGATCCAGCTGGCACTCCCCCGATTGGCTCAGTCAAGCTACCGAGCTCAGCGGAAATACCTTCCCCGCTGTCGCTGCTGCAGCCCGTTGCAAGCAGGCAGCCGACGCAGATCAGCACGAGCTGGATGGGTTGCCTGGTTGTCCGCGCGCTCAGATGCATCTGTTAACCGCCCAGTTGTACGAGCAGATTTTTGAAGTTGTCCAATGTCCGTTGATAATCAGGCACGTCCGGATACCGCTGGCTCTGTTGTTGATAATACAACACAAGTTCCTCGACCGTCGGCCGATGCTGTTTGTTGACACTGTATGACCGCAGTAGCCACTGCAGCCCTTCCGCCCGCGACCCGTACTGAAGATGAATACGGGCAACCCGCAGATGTTGATCGGCGCTATCCGGTCCCGACCCCAACGTCTCGGCCAGTTCGTTGGCGTGGGCCAACTGGCGGTTGGTTTCGATTACGAGTGAAAAGTGGTGGTCGGCAGTCTCCTCGTCTCCCAGTTGCCGCAAGGCCTGGGCATAAACATAGCGAGCATTGACAAGTTCCGGATGATCCTCCACCACGGGCTCAAGGAGATCGGCAACAGTCTGGAACTCGGCAGCTTCAAGTTTGATTTGTGCCAACTCCACCGTGGCGGCCGAATCGCCCGTCTCTTTGACCAGCGACAGCAACAGCTGCTCAGCTGCCTTTGTCCTGCCGAGCGTGCGATAGCATTGTGATCTCGCCAGGTCGGCATCGGCCCGCAATTCCGGCTTATTGGCTGCAAAAATCAGCAACTCCACTGCGGCCGCTGTCTTCTGTTGATCGATCAGCACGATACCGAGCGAGTACGCCGCCTGGTGATGTTCTGGGTCCAGTCGCAGTACTTCTCGGAATAGTGCTTCCGCTTCCTGATCACGATCTTGATCCTGGTAGACGGACCCCAGCAGATAGCGTGGAAATGGATCGTCCGGATAGTTCTCGCACCATCCCACCAGCAACTCACTCGCCCCATCGTAACGTCTCATGTGTAGCAGCCCGATCACGAAGGCTTCGAACACCTCCAGCACATCCGAATCGGCTTCCTTGAGGATCGGGCCGAAGCGGGTTGTCAGGATCTGCACATCTCCCTGCTGGGCCATCGCCAGTTGTTTTTCTCGTTCCAGCAGTCGCACTTCGTAACCCAGCTCACCAGCTCGCTCAAGGTGCCGTTTCATTGCGTAGAAGTCGGCCCGGCGCCTGGCGAGGCGTGCCCGCAGAAAAGCCTGATGTCCACGCCGAATCGGTACCCAGGCTGACCACTGCAACCAACTTTCCGCCGCCTCCAGATCGTGCTTCGCCATCGCACGCTGTGTTTGCTGCAGCATGTACCAGCTGGAGGTAAAGACCCCGGCCAGCAGCAATAGCACGAGCACGATGATCCGAACAGTTCGGCTGCTGCGACGGCGACGGCGTTTTCTCTTGCGTCGTTTCATGAAGTCCGGCTTGAGGGGACGGGTCCGTCGTCCATTGTACACGGAGGGCCTGAATCTCACGTGCTGGCCGAACAGAAAGCTGCCGAGGCAGTCGCGGTGCAGCTATTCCGCGTCTTCTTCCCGAGCTGGCAGGCCGACGAGTTCTGTACTGATAGTGCCGTCAGCACCCGGGACGAGCCGGATGATTCGGTCTGCATTATCCTCGAACAACTCGACATCGTGATGGCTGATCACGATCATCTGGAAATCCAGTTCCCTGGCTGCCTTGGAAAGCAGGTTAACGAAGGCCGGCACCCGGTCGGGCCGCAGCCAACAATCCTGTTCATCCAGGATCAGCACCTTGCGATGTTCAGCCCCCAGTTGCTGCAGTGCGAAGATTCGCAGTCCGACCGACAGGACATTCGCCACGGAACCCCCCTGCCCTCGCAGGATATCCTCCAGTTCGCCAGCTCGTTCGATCTGAAAATCAACGGTGGCCGAGTTATTCCTCCAATCGACCTCGGCCTTCAGCTGGATCGGCTGTCCCAGCACATCCTGCAGGGCACGCG
>Ga0209403_10003185_pt1 | contig 18805 bp, 23 predicted proteins | sample ArcticOcean_MG_C_8_FD_187440 | JGI IMG/M metagenome (GOLD analysis project Ga0209403, IMG submission 187440) | Marine microbial communities from western Arctic Ocean - ArcticOcean_MG_CB11_86 (SPAdes) (version 2) | ecosystem: Environmental > Aquatic > Marine > Oceanic | place: Arctic Ocean... | reverse complement strand
CAAATATATTAGTGGCTATACATTCTGTCGGATTATATTCTGCTGCAGTAACATGCTTCATAGCCGCCGCATGAATAATAAAATCAATATTAGCGCACGCTCTGTCTAATCTGTTTTTATCTCTAACATCTCCAATGAAATAACGTATATTTGGATATTTTACTTCTGATAATAATTGAGACATTTCATATTGTTTTTGTTCATCTCTACTAAATATAACTAATTTATTTGGTTTATATTTTTTTAATACTAGTTCAATAAATTTACTTCCAAAGGAGCCAGTGCCTCCGGTTATTAATATGTTTTTATTATTTAAACCCAATTTAAAATTTCCCTTTTTATTAAATAATTTTATATTTCGGCATACTTAGAAAATATTTTTTCTGGGCTACCTGTATCCCTCACTTTACCATCTTCTAAATAAATTACAAAATCTGCGTTTTCAATTGTTGTCTGTCTATGAGCTATAATAATTATAGTAGAATTATTTATTTTAATAAATTCTTTAATAGCCTTCTTTATATGCTTCTCTGAGGCATGATCTAAGGAGCTAGTTGCCTCATCTAAAATTAAAATAATGATATCTAATATTTTAAAATAAATTGTTTTTAAATTAAACATTATAAACTATTGCCATATTTTTCTTATTATACAAAAAGCTTCTGCTTTTTTTAATCCTGACTCTACTCCCCGCTTCACTGCTAAGGCATGCAAAGAATCTATTGATCTAGGATGTGGAAAATTACTAGTCTCAGCCTTATAAGCTTCAAGTGCTTTTATTTTTTTTTCCCATACATCCTCAATATCTACATAAAAATTTGGCTTAAAAATATACCTTTCTGTATATGGTGCTTGCTCAGTAGAAGATACTGTTTCAAATGTTCTTATTTGTGATTTTAAACCTAAAGAATTCATTGGTCTTAATGCTGTTAATACAGCATGGCTGACTATTTGATGGTCATGATTGATGTCACCATCATGATGAATATATAATATATCTGGCCTCAGAGCTTTCAAGATTTTTTCTAAACTCTGTATTATCTCAAGCTTAGGAATTGTATCTAATTTTTGATCAGGATAATCTAAAATACGGAATATATTACTGCCTACTCTTGCAGACCATTCTTTCGCACTTTTCAATCTACGAGACGCGTTAATATCTTTGTTTGACTTTGCAGCCTCTCCAACAGAAAAAATAACTATATTGACCTTGTCGCCTTTATTAATATGCTTAATTATAGTTCCTCCTATACCTAAAGCCTCATCATCAGGGTGAGCAACTACGCATAAAATAGACTTACTAAAATTCTTATCCATATTTATTAAATTACCTTCAGTTAAATTATAAGTTATTACGACATAGCTACCGCACTCTAGGTGCGCATACACCTAAACAAACATATATAATATGTTACTAACCTGCTAGAGATATTCTTGACACAGATAAAGTAACTTCTTTCCCTAATAAATTAAACAAAACCTTGACTCTATTATCATCAGTCAAACCATTGAATATACCTTTTTTTCCTGAAAACACTCCTTCTAAAATATTAACTTCATCCCCCTTTGTCATGAATGAATATGGAACAACATTAATATTTTCATCAGGTTTTTCACACAATTTTATTTTATTTATAATTTCTTCTGAAATTATTACAGGCTTGCCTTCCATGCTAATTATAGCATTAACACCATAAGTAGAATTAATTATTGGCCATCTTTGTGCAACTAAATCCACATTTACAAAAAGATACCTTGTAAATAAAGGCTTAATTACCATACTTATTTTACGAGCATGGCTTATAATTTTTTTATATTTAGGCATATAGGTAATAAAATTTTGTCCAATTAAATTTTTTTCAGCAATAGTTTCTTTATTTACATTTGTATAAACAACACACCAATCCATTTATCTACCTTCCCTATTTTTTATCTTTAATAAATCAGGAACAATAATTTTATTTATTGAAACTGTTTTTGATAATTCGTCATATCTAGATTGGGCATCATAAACATTAGTTATTATTACTTTATCAAACTTTTTAAAAAGCTTAATATTTGCTTTTATTGGAATTCCATTTATATTTTTATTACTATTTTTTCCTATTATACCTACTAAATTGATATTGGTACTAAAGGAAATAATTATAGCGATTTCTGCTAGCTCTGATTGATCAGATAAGACTATATTAAACATTTTTTTTTCTATACAAACAGCCATAATCTGTTTTAAATCATTTTTTGCCCGCCCATAAAAATCAAAAGATGCTTTTAAGTATTCTGCGGTGAGACGAGACTTTTCACTAAAGCCTCTTGGGGTAAGATAATAAGCATACCTATTAGCTGGCACTTGTTTGATTTTAACTAAACCCTTATTAATACATTTTTTAAAATAAGAATTAGTTAGACCTAAAGCAATTCCCAATTCATTAGAAAGAGAGCGCTGTGTAACCCTACTATCAGCTTCAATTGCAGATAAAACACCTAAAGTCATATCATTATTTTTTAAATCTTTATTATTCATATACCAACTTTAATCTTTGTTCACTATATGAACATACTAACATGTTCATATAGTGAACGTCAATTAAATTATCTTGCTATTATAATAATTCCAGTAAAAATAAAAATAACACCTATCCAGTAAGACCCTGTTAGTCTCTCACCAAATAAATATACTGCTATTATTGGCACCAAAACCATTGCTAATGCTGAAAAAGGATAAGCAAGAGTTAAAGGTATTCTTTGTAAAATATATAACCAAAAAATAGTCGCAACTGCATAAACACATAAAGCCATATATAGCCAAGGGACGGATAGTGCCTTTAACATCCCATCCATTAAACCTAGCCCTTCATTAGAGCTTAAAGCTATGGATATTGCAGTTTTTTTAAATAGAATCTGCCCCAATGACATTATTAGTGTAAAAGAGACTAATTGTAATATTTGAAAATAAGTTAACAATTTTTTTTCCTAAAAAATAAATAAAAATATACTACTAAACTACCTAAAAAATAATCTATAGTAAAATAATGAAAATCTTAAAATTAATATTTTTTATAATTGCAACAAGTTGCATTACTCTATCATTTAGCAATCACTATATATCTATCGGCCAAGCCTGGAAAACCTACCATGTAAACTCATTAATTGGTTTTCAAAAAATATTCGAGAGCACATTTAATATTTGGTTTAAAATAATCTTACCAATATTAGAAATAAAAATAATATTAGTTTTTGGTATAATAAATCTAATATTATTTTTATTATTAATGAAAAAAAAATGATTTTTATCAGCCAACATCTACTTTTAAAGCTGCTAAAAATGCAGCTTGAGGTATATCCACATTCCCAACTTGCTTCATTCTTTTCTTACCTTTTTTTTGTTTCTCTAATAGCTTTTTCTTTCTAGTTATATCCCCACCATAACATTTTGCTGTAACATCTTTTCTCAATGCATTAACTGTTTCTCTAGCAATAACTTTTCCTCCAATAGAAGCCTGAATAGCTATTTTAAATAGCTGTCTAGGAATTAACTCTTTAAGCTTCTCACATATTGCTCTAGCTCTAAAGTCTGCTCTTTCTCTATGGACTATAAAAGATAAACTATCTACACTTTCAGAATTTATTAAAACACCTACTTTTACTAAATTTCCATCTTCATAATTTTTTATTTCGTAATCAAAACTAGCATAGCCTCTGCTTATAGATTTTAGGTTGTCATTAAAATCAAAAATAACTTCATTTAATGGAAGGTCATATATAAGCATAACCCTTTTACCTACATAACTTAATTCTACCTGTACCCCTCTTTTATCATTACATAACTTTAATATTTTTCCTAAGTATTCATCTGGACTAAATATTGTTGCGCGTATCCATGGCTCTTTGATTTTATTTATTTTAGTTACGTCTGGCCAATCGGCTGGATTATGTATTTTAAGTGTACTTCCATCATTCATATTTACTTCATAGATAACACTAGGTGCCGTAGTTACTAAATCTAAATCAAATTCTCTTTCTAAACGTTCTTGCACAATTTCTAAATGTAATAAACCCAAAAACCCACATCTAAACCCTAGCCCAAGTGCTGCACTTGACTCTATTTCAAAGTGAAAAGAAGTATCATTTAACCTAAGTTTAGAAAGTGAAGCTCTTAATTTATCAAAATCTCCTGCATCAGTAGGGTAAAGACCACAAAAAACTACAGGTATACTTTCTTTAAAGCCTGCTAAAGCCTCTAATGCAGGTTTTTTTAAATCAGTTATTGTATCTCCTACCCATGCATCGGAAACTGATTTGATGGCAGCTGTTATAAAACCTACTTCCCCAACAGCTAAGTTATCAACTATTCTAGGCTTAGGGTCTAATATTCCTACTTGTTCAATTTGATATTCCCTTTTAGATTTCATCAATTGAACTTTCATACCTTTTTTTATAATCCCATCAACCACTCTAACAAGAACCATTACCCCCAAATATGAATCATACCATGCATCTATTAATAATACCTTTAATGGATTATTTAATTTTCCCTGTGGAGGAGGGATCTTTTTAATTAAAAGTTCTAATAATTCCTTTACTCCTTCACCTGTTTTTCCAGAAACATTCAATATACCATTAGTATCAAGACCTATTAAGTCTTGTATTTGCGTTTTAATTCTTTCGGGTTCTGAAGCTGGTAAATCAACTTTATTTAAAATAGGTATAATTTCTAAATTAGCTTCTAGCGCTAACCATGTATTAGCTAAGGTTTGTGCTTCCACACCTTGACTAGCGTCAACAAGTAGCAGCGCACCTTCACAAGCTGCTAATGATCTAGAAACTTCATAAGAAAAATCCACATGCCCAGGTGTATCAATTAAATTAATTATATATTTTTTACCATCTAAAGATATATATTCTAAACGTATAGTTTGAGCTTTGATGGTAATTCCTCTCTCTCTCTCTATATCCATAGAATCCAGAATTTGATCTTTCATTTCTCTATTACTTACAGTTCCACAAAATTCAATTAATCTATCTGATAAAGTAGACTTTCCATGATCAATATGGGCTATAATAGCAAAGTTTCTAATATAATTATTATCCATAAAAAAATACCAAACAAAATTAATAGTCAATAATCAAAATATCAACTATATAAATAATATGTCTATAGCAAAATTCATTCCTGGGAAAATAAATCAGTGGCAACACCATAAAACTGATGACCTTGATATATGGATAGCAGGTTATGACTCATTGCTTCTATTAAAAAAGTTTATAGATAACATAACTAATTATAAAAATATAAATAAAAAGTTAATTAAAACTCTTTTACAATCCATAAATAATCACTTTGGTATAATAACTAATAAATATGGTGCAAGACATTTTGTTTCTTGGCATACTTTAGCATGTGAATATAAGAACTTAAAATCTAATTGGCAAAAATTAAAATTTTAACTGTATGAGAGTATCAAGTATAAAAAAAAATATTATAATAGGCACAGCTCAACTAGGCACCAATTATGGAATTGCTAACACAGAAAAAAATATAAACATCAATGAAAAAATAAAATTTCTTAATTTTTCCTATAATAATAAATTAACTTCTTTTGACACTGCCTATGCTTATAAAGATTCTCACAGGATTATTGGGAAATGGATTAGAGAATATAAACTTAATCCAGTATTATCCTCTAAAATTCCTAATTTAAAATTATATGCATATAAAAGCATTGATATTATTTTTAACGAAATATTAAAAGAATTAAATGTTAAGAAACTTAAAAATTTATTCCTACATAACCCTAAAGATTGGAATAATAAAGAAGTAAAAAAATTTATAATAAACATTTTAGATAAAAAACTAATAACGCAATTTGGTCTGTCCATATATGAAAAAAAAGACATAATTAAAGACCCCTTGATAAAAATAATACAAATACCTGGAAATATTTTTAATCAAGAAATTCTGTTATCAGAAGAATTAAATAAATTTTTATCTACTGGTGGAAAAATACAGATTAGATCTATTTTAATTCAAGGTTTATTAACTATTAATCCATCTTTAATACCATCAAGTATGCAAGAAACCAAAGAAGGAGTATTATTTTTTCAAAATGTTGCTAAGGAACTAAATGTTAATAATGTACATCTAGCTATATTATGTATAAATTATTTAATACCCAATGCTAAAATTATTATAGGAATAGATAATACTAAACAAATTAAAGACTTACTTAATATAAATGCATCCAACATACAAGATTCCGATATTCAGGAAATTTTAAAGGTGTGTAGATCATACTCAGGAGAGCATTGGGATCCGAGAAATTGGTATAATAAATATTAATTTGATAAATCATTAAATAGATTTGTTGGATCCTCATCATAGCCATTTTTTAATTTTACTTTCATTTTATTATTGTTGATATCTCTTAATAAAGTCCTGAAACCATTCTCATCATCGTTAAAAAAATATGACGTAAACTCTGGTCTCTTTGACTTATAATTTAATTTCTTTCTATATACTTCTTTTTGATCAGTATATTCAATCGTCATACCTCCTATATAATATATTGATTGGAATGCAGTAGAATAATGAGAAGCAATTGAAAACTTCGCTTTAACTGCCAATAAAGCTGGATGTAAATAGGTAATCATAGTTTTGATATTTGTTCTCTTACTCAAAATCTTATTTAGCAAAACCATATCAGTAATAATATGAGGTTTAATTAAAATTATTATATTGGGATTTTCACTATATATAATATCTAATATATTTTCTACTAAAGTAGTAGAACTATCTTTGTTTCTTAAAATTTTTTCCCCTTTAGCTTCTTCACCAGAAATATAGCCTAAAAGTAAAACACAATAATCATTACTTTTTTCTATATTGTGCTCATTTTTTAACATAACATCAGCATTATTCTTAATATAGTCTAGCCAGACTTTTCTATTATGAGAAGATTCAATAATATATTTTTTCGATTTTTTTAATGAGGGATGCTTTAAAAACGGCCATTCACTTGAAAAGGCAATTACTTTATTTGCACATAGTTTAGGTCCAAAAAATATATTAGGATCTTTACGATTCTCATGAACAGATCTGTCTGCATTATACCCTTTGCTTGACCAACCTGAACTATCAGGCTCGCAAATAATCGTATTATTTTTATTTAAGTAATATAAAATTTTGATAGGCCATAAATTCAAAACTCTAAAATCAATAAAAATTACATTAAAAATACTTAAATTTAAAATTAACTTTAATAAATGAGGTAATACTTTAAAGCAATGAGCTATTATATTCAATCTTTTATAATGGAGCCTAGGAATCGAGTTATTTTTTAAAAATTTATTATTATTTTTTCTACCTAAGCAAATAAAATCACCTACTTCATTTATAGCTTTGTTAAGTAATAAATTTTTTAATGAATTGATAAGTTGCATAATCAAAATTTATAAAAAGAATATTAACAAAATTATTTCTTTTTTTGATTTCTAGAATTATTGGTAAAATTGTATCACAAGAAATGATCTTATTATTTATAAAGACGTATATATACTTTTTATTAAATATAAACAATTTTAAAACCTTATATCTTTAATTATAAAAAAATTATCTATATTTAATAATTTATAATAATTGCGTCCAACTATTTTTATAATTATATGACCTATCATCAATTATCAAATGAAATTGTGGCTTGCCCATTTTTAATTCATGAAATTTTAAACCCCAAGATTTTAACTGATCAAATGTAAATTTATAACCAATTTCATTTACTTTTTTAACATCATTATTTGTTCTACTCATAAATCTGGCTGTATAAATTATAATTTTATTTCCTTTATCATATAGCTCGTTAACTTTTTTAATAGCTTCTGGAAAAGGAATTGCATTTTTATAATCACTTTGTGTCTGACTACAAAGAGTGCCATCAATGTCTACAAAAATAACTTTATCTTTCATATTCTTTCCTAGGTTTAAACTTCTATTAAAGTTGAACCATTTAAATCAAATGACCAATCTATTTTCATTAATTTATTAAGCTTTATGTATTGCATTAAAATTAATTTTTTATGATCTGTAGCTAATAAATAAAAGCCTCCGCCGCCAGCCTCTATCAATTTTCGTCCTATAGCCCCATTGTTTTTAAAATTTTCATATTGTTGGTCTAATTGACTATTAGACATCTGTGTGGAAATATTTATTTTTATTTCTTCCTATGATTATAAGATTATTTTTTTGCGCTAAAAGTAATTCCGCTAAGCTTAAGCCCATTCCTCTTGCGCCGCAAAGTATAAGTATATTTTTTTTCATAATAAATTATAATTTATCTAAAATTTATAATTAGCTAACATAGCATCATCATAAAACATTTTAACTGTTTCTAAAGAATACTCTTTAGATGATTTTTGAAAAATATTTGCTTTGGCAAGTAAAGAATTTTGAATTGTAATAATATCACAATTACTCTCGATTGCGGATATTAAATCATATGACATTCTAGGACTCGCCCATAGTAACTTACATTTACTATTATCATGAACATAATTAGTAATTTCTGATAATTTTGCTTTTGCATCAATTCCAAGATCATAAATCCTACCCGCAAATACTGAGAGAATAGTTTTTGTATCAGAAATAACTTTAATGATTTCTTTTATTTGTTGTAAAGTAAATATAGCTGTAATATTTAGTTTTATTCCCTCTGATATTAAAGTTTTTATTACATCAATAGTAGAGACGCCAGAAGTAAAAGTAATTGGTATCTTTACATATACATTTTTACCTAAATTAGAAAGCAGTCTAGCTTGTCTTAATGTTTCTTCATAATCGTCAGAGCATACTTCTAGAGATACTGGTTTTTCCTTCGTTAAATTTACTATCTCTTTGGAAAAACTTATATAATCTTTCGCATGCAATTTTTTAAATAATGTAGGATTAAAAGTAAAACCATCAACCAGCTTTTTATCTATAGATTTCATTTCTTCTAATGATGGTCCGTCTAAATATACTTCAATACTATTACCCTTATAAATAAACATTTTTATACCTTTCTGTATTCATTAATTATATTTATTTCATCAAAACATCAAGATTATTACATATTGCATGCAGAATTGACAAAAGACCTAGAATTAAATATTAACTTTTTAAGAATTATCATGTTCAAACTATGAACGTCAATTAATAATCCAACTATTACAATAATTTCTCTATGTATTTTTAGAGCTTCATTAAATATAAAGTGTTTAAAAATCAATTTATATAATGTGCATTATAATAATTATGTATATTTTTCTATGATAAAATAATAAATTTTCTTTAAAAAATTGAGTTACTACAGAAGACTCTTTATCATCTTCATAAATATCTTCTTAATGCAAAATTATAGATGGCGGAGGAGATGGGATTCGAACCCACGATACAGTTTCCTATATACACGCTTTCCAAGCGTGCGCCTTCGACCGCTCGGCCACCCCTCCATTACTCTCTAAGCAAGGCATTCGTATCTTTTCTCACTACTTCAACTATTAAGCTAGAGATATCTAAAATTTGGTTTTCATTTAAAGTCTTTTCAATAGGTTGAATGATTACTTCTATGGCTATAGATTTTTTATCATCTTCTTCGGATAAATTTTTTGAATATATATCAAATACATTAACTTCTAAAAGATCTATATAATTTAGAGAGACAATAGACTTTCTAATAGAAGTTACGATTTCTGAAGAAGGCGTTTTTTTACTAGCTAAAAAAGCAAAATCTCTTTTAATTGGCATAAGGCTATAAGGTATAAAATTTTTATTTGATTTCTTTTTGAGCGTCTTAGGAAAATTATTATGGAATAATTCAAAACATACTATACGCATTCCATATTTTTCGTAATATTTAGGGTGCAGCTCACCAAAATATCCTAATAACATTTTTCCTAGCTTTATTACTCCTGATCTTCCTGGGTGATACCAGTCAGGCACATCTTTCTCTAAATTTAAATTGTAAGTAGAAATTCCAATTGATTCTAATGCTTTAAAAGCATCTTTTTTAATATCATAAATATCTACTTCTCTATTATCCGTTGACCAGTGTCGTGATGAAATATTGCCTGATCTTATTCCAGCAGAACATATTAATTGGTCCTCTTCTTTATCACCATAATAAATTGATCCTACTTCAAAAAGCCCAGAGTTTTTTAATCCTTTTTTACTATTATTCACAAAATGATCAATTATGTTAGGAAGCAAAGAAACTCTCATAATAGATAAATCTTGAGATATTGGGTTATCTAATATTACAGGAGAAGCATCATTTTTAAATAATTTAGCTGATCTTTCGGAAAAAAACGAAAAAGTAACTAACTCATATAAACCTCTTTTTACTAATGTGGCACTAATTAACCTATTTCTATATTCAACTATACTTAAAACTGGTTTTCTTGTTGGTGAAAAATTGTCTAATGGGCATTCTGCTATACTATCGTAACCTTTAACCCTTAATAATTCCTCTACTATATCTACCTCTTCATGGATATCGTGTCTCCATGTAGGAACTAATAATGACAATATATTTTTATTATGTGTAACCTCAAAACCTAGCTTTAATAAAATATCTATTTGTTCCTTAATATCTATTTCTATCCCACATAACATCTTAAATTTAGAGCAATTAAAATCTATCTTACTTTTTTTTAGATCAATATTTCCAGCATATATGTCTTCACTCACTTCTCCTCCACAAATATCTAAAACTAAATTAGTCATAATATTTATGCCTTCGTCTATATACTCAGGATCAATTCCCCTCTCAAAACGATACCTTGCATCTGATAAAATATTTAATGCCCTTCCAGAAGTAGCTATGTTCTTTTTATTAAAATAAGCTGCCTCTAAAAACATTTCTGTAGTATATTCATCACAGGATGTATTTTCTCCACCCATTATTCCTGCTATAGAGACTGGCTTTTTATCATCTGATATAATAAGGATATCTTTATTCAAATTATATTTTTTTCCATCCAAAGCCGTTAATTCTTCATCATCCTTAGCCATTCTCATAGATAAATTGCCTTGAATCTTATTAGCATCAAAAACATGCAAAGGACGTCCTAAATCAAAAGTTATAAAATTTGTAAGGTCTACCAATGCAGATATTGGCTTTAAGTCAATAGAAATTAGGCGCTTCTTTAACCATTCAGGACTTTCAATATTTTTTAAGCCTTTAAAATACTTGCCTTTAACATAAGAACATGCATTTATATTTTTTGAATTCAAATCAATATTCCAATTGATAGGTGACTTATATGTACCTTTAATATTAGAAGTTTTATTATTTTTAAGCGTACCTAAACCAATAGCTGATAGTTCTCTCGCTAAACCTAATACACTTGCACAATCTCCTCTATTAGGGGTAAGTCCTATTTCAAATATTGGATCTGATAAGCCTGCCCAATCGGAATATACTACTCCTAAAGGCGCCTTATCAGGCAATTCAATTATACCACTACTTTTATCTTCAAGACATAATTCTTCTAGAGAACATAACATTCCTTCTCCAGTAACCCCCCTAATATCTTTCTTTTTTAAAACTAATCCATTTGATGGAATTGTAGTTCCTATAGGTGCAAACACTACCTTAAGATTTTTTTTAACATTTGATGCTCCACATACCACTGATGCCTGATAGCCTCCTAATTCCACTTTACATATTTTTAATCTATCCGCATTAGGATGAGGGGATATATCAATAATTTTTGCTATTAGAAAGTCTTTGAGTTGCTTTGAATTATCCTGAATTGATTCAACTTCTAGTCCTAAGTTAGTCAAACTATTACTAATCATATCAATAGTAATATTTGGTATAAATTCTATATGCTCAGAAATCCATGACAAAGAAAATTTCAATTCTTAATTCTCCTTAAAATTTGACCAAGTATATGAAGGGGCACCTTCTGTAGAAAAACCATAATGGTCTAACCAACGAATATCTCCTTCATAGAAATTTCTTAGGTCTGCTATACCATATTTTAACATTGCAAACCTCTCAACTCCTAACCCAAAAGCAAAGCCTTGCCATTCTTTAGGATCTAAACCACAATTTATTAAAACTTTTGGATGAACCATTCCACAGCCCATAACTTCTAACCAATTAGAGCCTTCTCCAATTTTAATAGTGTTGCCTTGTTTACTATAACCAATATCTATTTCCGCGCTTGGTTCTGTGAAAGGAAAATAAGACGGCCTAAATCTTACAGGCAAATTTCCTACTTCAAAATATTCTGCACAAAAGGCCTTAATAAGACCTTTTAGATGGCTCATATTAATATTCTTATCAATTAATAAACCTTCAATCTGATGAAACATTGGAGAATGTGTTGCATCATCATCACATCTAAAAGTTCGACCAGGCGCGATTATTCTAATTGGAGGCTTTTTGTTGATCATTGTTCTAATTTGAACTGGTGAAGTGTGGGTTCTTAAAAGCTTTCTATCTTCATCAAGTTTATTTTTTATATAAAATGTATCGTGATCCTGCCTTGCAGGATGATCATCTGGAATATTTAAAGCTGTAAAATTATTAAAATCATTTTCAATATCGGGTCCGGTTTCAACTGAAAAACCAAAATTTGCAAATATCTCTATAATTTTATCAATAGTTCTGCTAATAGGATGAATTTTTCCTTCATCATCATTATGGCCAGGCCTGATAGGAAGGGTTATATCTAGATTTTCATTTTTTATTTTATTGATAATTTCCATATCTTTAAGTTCTTGCTCTTTAACGGCAAAAGCCTCTAATACTTTTAAACGCAATTCATTATAATTTTTTCCTAAAGATTTTTTTTCTTTATTACTTACTGTTGACAAAGACTTCATTAATAAAGAAATTTGCCCTTTTTTTCCTAATTCTCTTACTTTAATTATTTGTAAATCTTGAAAAGATTTGGTTTTAGAGATATCTAGTAAAATACTATTTTCTAAATCTTCAATATTTGACATACTAACCTTTATTATCTAATTAATAAAAAATTACATAATATAAAACTAATTATAATTAAAGATTATATAAAGAAAAAAATATACTTTTATTATTTAAGTAGTTTTTACTTTTTCTATTATAGCCTTAAAAGAATCAGGCTCTCTTACAGCAAGATCTGCTAACATTTTTCTATTAATGTTAAAACCCGCAATATTTAATTTATTAATTAAAACCCCATAAGTCATACCTAGTTCTCTAGCAGCCGCATTTATCCTTTGAATCCATAATCCCCTAAAAGTGCGTTTTTTAGCTTTTCTATCCCTATATGCATATTGTCCGTTTTTTTCAACTCTTTGAATAGCTGCACGAAAGGTATTTTTCTGCCTACCTCTTGAACCTTTTGCAGCTTTAATAACTTTTAAATGTCTGCTATGAGCCGTAACCCCACGTTTTACACGAGACATATTATTTCCTTTTCTTCTAGAAGTTTATTATAAACTATTTCTTAAAAAATTCTTTTTTATTATTTTAGCATCTGCTTCTACCATTATAGTAGAACCTCTAGCATTTCTAATAAATTTAGCTGTTCTTTTTATCATGCCATGCCTTTTTCCAGCCTGACCCATTTTTACTTTTCCAGAGCTTGTTAAACTAAAACGTTTTTTAGCACCACTTTTAGTCTTAATTTTAGGCATCTACGTATTCCTTAATATTTTTAATATATTCAATATAATTGATAAAGTTCTCTATATCTCTCTATAAGACTATTTGCAAGCTCTAAAACAAAAAAAAGCTTTAAGATAAAATTTTATTTTTTATCAGGTATTACCTTATCTTGTCTAGCAGAATCAACTTTATCTGATAAATTTGGTGCAAATATTTGAACCATTTGTCTACCTTCTAATTTAGGAAATTGTTCTATTTTTACCAATGTGTCTAAATCTTCTCTAATACGCCTTAAAACTTTTACCCCTATATCTTGGTGGGTCATTTCTCTACCCCTAAATCTCATGGTGATTTTAACTTTATCTCCACCACTAATAAACTTTCTTACACTTCGCATTTTAATTTCATAATCATTTGTATCTATATTTGGTCTAAATTTTATTTCTTTAACTTCAACTGTTTTTTGTTTTTTTCTTGCCTCAGCTGCTTTTTTTTGGGCAGCATACTTAAACTTTCCATATTCGATAATTTTACATACAGGTGGTTTAGCATTAGGTGAGACTTCTACAAGGTCTAATCCAACTTCCTCTGCTTTTTCTATACCTTCTCTAAGAGGCAATATGCCTAGCATGTTTCCTTCATTATCTATAACTCTAATTGGGTCTGTAGTAATCTGGTCGTTAATTTTATGTACATCTTCAGAAAGTTGGTTATTTTTAAAAGTTCTTTTTGCTATGCTTCTTACTCCTTGTTTAATCATCAATTAATATTATAGCATTTGAAAATTACATATTTGTATATAAAACACAAATAGGAAATACAAAATAAACTATATATATTCAATCTATATATTATATTTTATATTTTTCAATCTATTCATATATTTTTAACTGTATTAAATACTAACTTTAGACTTATATCTCTAATAGACCCTTGATTTATAATAATAACATTTTTACCTTTAGGTGCACATAGAGCAGGATCAGAAGCAGATCCAAATAGTACTATAGTAGGCAAACCACTTGTTGCTATTAGATGCATTGGCCCAGTGTCATTTCCAATTGCATATTTTGCATAGGAACTTAAGTATACTATATCTTTATATTCAGTCCTACCTGCATAATTAAGAGGTTGTATTTTTGTTTTTTTACCTACAAGGCTAATAATATTTTGAATATTATTAAACTCATCTTCACCTCCTATAAGGACACATTGTATATCTATTTTAGAAAAATGTTCTATTAATGATGCATATCTACATTGTGGCCATTTTTTATTTAATCTATGCTTTGCAGCGCCAGTGACTAAAATTATAAATTCATTATTGGGAATAATGCTATTATTTTTATAATTATTAACTAACCATCGCCAATTAGGATGATAATTATATTCAATATTAGCTATTTTTAACTGGGCTTTCTGTCTATCTAATGTATGCATCAATTTTCTTTTTGGATTATTATGTCGATAACTACTTCCATAGGCAATTCCAGACCAATCAACATTTTTATAAAAAAAGAAAATAAAAAAATAAAAATTGGATCGGTAAGATGTTTGAAGATCATAGACTTTTTTAAATTTATATTTATGAAAAAAAAAGAATAAATTTCGCCAGCCTTTTATATTATTCCATTTGGGTTTTGAATCTACTACAACCTTGTCAAACCAAGGAGACCCTTTTAATAATTTTTTGAAAGAGTGTGTGGTAAGACAAATTATATAATCATTTTTATGATTTTTTCTTATAGCCTCCATTGCAGCTCCTGCAAGAATAACATCTCCAAAAGCACCATGTTTTATAATAAGAATATTCTTTGTCATATTAATGAATGTCTTTTTAAAAGTTCTTCATATACTTTTAAAGTATTTGCACACATCATTTCATTATTAAAATTTAATTTAGTTCTTTCAATAGATTTCAAAGCCATTTTATCCCTATCTTCTATATTCAAACTAAGTGCTTTATTAATTTTACGAGCTAAATCAGTAGAATCTCCGGGCTTAAATAACCAACCTGTAATCCCTTCTATAATTATCTCAGGTCCTCCACCATGATTTACAGCAACTGTAGGCCTCCCCATTGCCTGAGCTTCTGCAACCACTCTACCGAACGCTTCAGGATCTAAAGACGCTGATACTACTACATCTGCTAATTTATAAATTGTAGCCATATCTGTCTGATTCTCAATTATACGAAAACTATTTTTTAAGTTAACCTTATTTATAAGATTCTCTAACTCAGTAATATATTTTTTTCTACCTTGGCTGTCTCCTACTAACAAACATGTTATATCTGACCTTTCTAACTTAGCAATTGCTTCAATAAGAAGTGTGTGCCCTTTCCATCTAGTAATTCTTCCAGGCAATAAAACTACGTAAGAATCTTCGGGAATATTAAATTTTTTTGAAAAAGTTCTTAATCTTTCATTTGAAACCTTTAAATAATCAAAATTATCTAAATTAATACCTCTATGTATAGTAACTATTTTTTCTTTACCTATTTTATAATTACTTAAAATATGATTTTTTATAAATTTGCTTATAGCTATAATCCGATCTCCACTGACCATAATACTATTATATTTCTTCTTTAAATTATTTTTTATTGCATAGGTACCATGAAAAGTGGTCACAAAAGGTATACCCATTTTTTTTGCTGCAAAATACGCACTCCAAGCTGGGGCTCTACTTCTGGCATGAATAATATTTATTTTATGTTTTTTTATTATTTTTGATAGTTTATAAATATTTAAAAAAATTATTATTGGGTTTTTACTTTCTAATGATAGAATAATAACTTTGGCTCCCGCTCTAGTTATCTCTCTTTCTCTTCGCCCTCCAGCTGAAGCTACATATGAAATCATTCCAGCTTTTTGTAATGCTCCAGAAATTTCTACTGCACCTGAAACTAGCCCTCCACTATTTAAATGTGGCAAAACTTGTAAAACCGAATAATTTTTAATATCTAAACTCATAAAAATTCTTTAAATTAGGACTATACTTTAACTTTTTATTATGAATGTACTTTAATGCATAAAATACTACATACAAGACATAAAAGAAAAATAGCCTATATGCACTATAAAGGAAAATCTAAAATAGGATTTTTATTTTTTCCTGGGTTTAATTCAGACATGATGGGTTCTAAAGCACTAAAAATTTACAATTGGTGCAAAAAAAACAAATATCAGTGCACTCTGTTTGATTACTCTGGTCATGGTAAATCTTCTAAAAATTTTATTGATAGTAGTTTTACAGAATGGATTGAAGACTCGAATGAAATACTTAATAAGGTGACTTCTGGTCCTCAAATATTAATTGGATCTAGTATGGGAGGCTGGATAGCTATTAAAATAGGTTTACTTAATCCTAAAAAAATAAAAGGTATTATAACTATTGCTGCGGCTCCAGACTTTACTAAAAGACTATGGAAAAATCACCTAAGCAAAGCACAAAAAGAAAAAATAATTAAAAATGGCTTTATTATTATTCCTTCATATTATAACAATGAAGGGTATATAATAACTAAAAAAATTATAGAATCAGGAAATAAAAATTTAATCTTAGGTCCTAAATCATTAGATATAAAAATCCCTTTAAGGCTTATTCATGGAGATAAAGATGAGGATGTAAGCTGGAAAGAAAGTCTTAAAATATTTAATAAGTGCAAAAGTCTAAATGCGGAATTAATATTGATAAAAAATGGTGACCATAGACTTTCTAATAAGCAACAATTAGAAAAAATTATATTAACAATTCAATCTTTATTTGATGAAGTTAAAAGATAATCCTTATATATATAATCAAGTCCCTCCTTATAACTAGGGAATATTAATTCTCCATAACGTTTAATCAATAAACTATTATCCACTCTCCTATTATTTTTCCAAAAACGTTTTACTGGCTCTGGAATATCATTGCAAATATCTTGATAATTTCTATATTTAAGCAGACTTATTTTCATAATTTTAGATGCATAATTTATCACTTCTAATTGAGGAGCAGGAAAACTATCAGATAAATTAATTATACCAGAATTTATTTTTGAATATGCAGCCTCTGTCAATACTCTTGCTATATCTTTTTCATGTATTCTATTGAAAAAATGGTTTTCTTTAAATATTGGGTTTATATTCTTAGAAAGAATTTGTTTTATAACATTTCTATGTTTACCATATATTCCAGAAATTCTAAATACTTCTACAGGCACTGAATATTTGATTCCAAAATTTATTATATCTTGCTCACTCTTAAATCTTGCAATTTCTAAATAGTTTACAGGTCTCAAATCACTATTTTCATTAACCTTTTCACCATTATAATTACCATATACTGAGGTGCTAGATAGATATCCTATCCATTTTATTTGTGAATTCAAAATTTGTTTAAAATAATCTCTAATGATTGGACAACCATTTGCATCAGGCGGAACCGTTATTATGATTTTATTAGAATTCATTATACATTCTGTTATTTCATTACGAGTAAAGACTTTTACCCCTAGTTCTTGTAATTCATTTTTTCTTTCAAAATTATTTGTAGTCCCAGAAACTTCGAAGTCTTTCTGTATAAGAAAATTACAAAGCTCATATGAAATATTTCCTAAACCTAAGATAGCTATCTTTTTCATATTATTATTCATGTGCCCATGACTTGTTTATTTCTTTTTTAGATTCTATCCATTCATTTATAACTTCTGTATCTTTTTCCTTAATAATTTGTTTATTCATTTCTAATAAAAATGTATCTCTACATATCTGACCTAGAGCCCAAACAGCTGCTAAGCGAACTATTGGAGAAACATCATATAATAGATTAATAGTAGTTTTAACTAAAGATTGGTCAGCAGAATTTCCTATGGATATTAATACATTACGCATAAATTGATCCCTACCTATTCTTTTAATTGGTGAACCTGAAAAATATTTTTTAAAATCTTCATCAGAGAAAAAAGATAATTTTTCTAGTGTTGGTTTTTTAAGATCTTCTCTTGCTATAAAAGATAAATTATTTGATACTTTTGCATATTTGTTCCATGGACATATTGCTAAACAATCATCACAACCATAAATTCGATTGCCTATTAAACCTCTAAATTCCCTAGGTATATGAGTTTTATGCTCTATTGTTAGGTAGGAAATACATTTTCTTGCATCCAATTTATATGG
>Ga0209403_10003184_pt1 | contig 18810 bp, 12 predicted proteins | sample ArcticOcean_MG_C_8_FD_187440 | JGI IMG/M metagenome (GOLD analysis project Ga0209403, IMG submission 187440) | Marine microbial communities from western Arctic Ocean - ArcticOcean_MG_CB11_86 (SPAdes) (version 2) | ecosystem: Environmental > Aquatic > Marine > Oceanic | place: Arctic Ocean... | reverse complement strand
CATAACCCAGTCGCTTATAACATTAGGGTTATAAGTTGTTAACTGAGGAAGAGCAACAACACCTGGCTGTAGAGCCCAGTAATGAACGTGATCAATAAATTGATCAGCGAGATCTAGTCTCTTAGCCAAATTTGGTTCCTTAGCAGCTTTTTTATACAATTCAGCAATTGTTGGTGTCTCAAAACACACACAATAACCACCTCTTGTTAAACTACTGTTAACCAAACCTTTTGGTTTATCATGAGGATATACGGACTGACCGTCATCATCAGAATAAAGAATAGGAATAGTACTTGTTCTTCCAACAAGTCCTGGCCTGTGAACAGCATAAGGATATTTCAATACTGGAGTTTTAAGTCCAATCGCTTCCATGTATCCACCTACTGCGTCAGCAATTTCTTCTCCTAATCCACCGTTACTTCCACTAGGAACGAAAATTGGCATTTCAAAGAAGTAATCTCCTTTTTTAGTGTATCCAGCTTTTTCCAAGCTTGCTACAGATCCTTGTGGATCGTAAGCAATTTTCCATTCTTCTTTATGAAACTCATTTCCCGGATCTATAAATGCAACGTAATTTGGAGTCCCAAGACCACCAATTAACTCTGAGTTAATTGTATCTCGATCTAAAGATGAAGCAACTGCCCATCTTACTAATCGAGCTTGTTCCATGTCATCCATTCCATCAGGGTTATTACTATCCTTAGGGCTAAACGGGTTACCAATCCAAGGAATTTCTCTAGCATAAACACCGCTACCAGCGATATCTAATTTAGCTCCAGTTCCAGCATGTACTGATTCCCACATATTTCCTGAGAAATAGAAACTAAATTGGTTAGCATTACCAGCAGTTGTTGTGGCAAAACCAGCTGCTGTTAATTCAGGGACACTCTTAAGTGCTAATTCAGTAGCATCAATTTCACCTGTTTGCAAACCAGCAATTCTTACCTCGTTCTGAGGTACTGCTTTTACAATGATTTTTCTTGCTTGAGGATTTGGGAATTCCCAATGTCCGTCCCAAGCAGTGAAAACTGCTGTGTCATCTCTGACCCAACTTTCAACTTCGTAAGGCCCGGTAGCAATAACGTTCTGTTTTGCCCAGTCCTCGTCATTTTCATCAAAAGCTTTTTTGGAATGCATTACTACTCCAACGAAACCACCTGTATTCATCAAGTTATTCACCCATGCAACGTCAAAATTTTCAAAAGAAAAGTTAACATTTTGACCATCTGCCACTGCAGGATTCTTACCAAATAGTGACGCAAAGTTTGCCGCACTTGGCGCAATACTATGCGGAGTAATCATCGGGTTTGTTTTGTTATAGCTATGAACAACGTCATCAGCAGTCAGTTCACCATAACCTTTGTGGAATTGTACTCCACTTCTAATTTTTACGCTCAAAGAAGAAAGATCATCTGACAAAGTATAACTTTCAGCTATTTGAGCAGCTTCATAATTAATACCTCCGCCGTCTTTCCATCTCCATGTAAATAAATCTTCTCCTATACCCCAAGCAACAGAATCATAAGCACCGCAATAAACAGTGTTAACTCCGTGTGGACATTGAAGAGTAGATTCAGCAAAAACAATTGTTCCTTTTGCTTGCTTGCTTGCTCCTGCTCCTTTTGTAGCCTCAGCTACGGGAGTCGCAGTAGATGTTGCAGCATCACTTGTGCTAGCTACGTCTTCATCTGAAGAACATGCAAATGCAAACATCAAAGCAACAGACACAAGAAACATAGGCGTCAAACGCCATAATTTTTTCATATTTTGCCTCCTTTAGGCTTACTAAACCTTAATTTAGTATAAATACCATTTTCCCCATAATAGTGCTATTGGAAATTAAATTCAACTCTATATAAATGATTTAACTGCAAATAAGGGAAAAGAACCTAGGGACACTAATTTAGTTTCGATATTATAATTGTTGTGGATTTTTACTTATAGGCTTATTTAAAAACAAACTAAATACAAACATAACAATAGATATAATAAAATAAATCCAAAACGCCAGGCTGTAGGATCCATAAATATCAAAAATTATTCCCGAAACCATTACCCCTATAGCTGCACCTGCGGTACTAAATGGGTGTGTAACGCCTCTTATCTTGCCAAGTGAATTTACCCCAAAAAAATTAGCATATGCAACTGAAGGAACTGTAAGCATCCCTCCCATAGCAAATCCGAAAAATACAGACGCTACAATTGCCAAAAATATATTATAAGTAAAAATCAAAGCAATTATTGCTAGCATAGAACAAATAAATACAGAAGAAAATGCGTATTTTATATTTACCCTATCGCAAATCAATCCCCATGCTATACTCCCAATACCTGTAGAAATAGCGTTCACAGATATCACTAACGAGGATAATCCCAGGCTAATGCCTCGATCCTGTAAAAATGCTGCTTGATGAGTATTTATACCTGAATGAAAAAAATATAGTATTCCTGTACCTATCGAAATAATCCATAATGACTTTGTTTTTAGAGCATCTTGAACAGAAAAATTGTTATTTTCCTCATCATCTTTAGGTTTTGCCGAAAATTTAATGCCTAAAGATTCAGGCTCTTCATATATAAATAAAATTGCAGGAACCAAAGCTACCAACACAACAATTATTCCTAAATACTCCCAAGCTTGCCTCCATCCAAAATTAATTATAAATATGCTAGCTAATATAGGGAATATTATCATGCCGACAGAATGAAATGCGTACAAAATACCATTTGCCTTCCCTCTTTCAACAACAAACCATTTTGCTGTGATAACAGCCCCTCCAATCATCATAGGTGTGGAAAACAACATTCTAGTTATAGCCACTAATATATATAGTGATATCCATCCATTAACATAAGACATTGCATAAGTAGCAATTCCCATTAAAATTATACTAAATATTAAGACATATCTTGTTTTTTTTAAGTCAAATAAAAATCCAATTGGTATGGCGCTAATAGCTGCGAGTATACTTCCACTCGAAATAGCTCCTGAAAACAGTGTCATCGAAAAATTAAGTTCGTTTCTCATTGGAACAATAAACATTGACAAACCCAAGCTACCCGACGCATTAGAAACTAACTGCACCAATCCGGCGCCAACTAATACGTACCAACCAAAATATATACTTGATTTTTGCCTTATTTTATTAGAAATAAACATTTCAAATTAAATTTTTGAAGTTAATTTCATAAGAATAGCATCTTCATTAGGGTGAGAATAGTAATTTTTTCTATTATTATATTTTACAAATCCTTTATCTAAATAAAGATTTAGTGCTTTTAAATTACTTTCTCTAAGTTCAACAAATACAGTTTTTATGTTTGAGTTGAAATTAATATAAAAATCCAATAATCGTTCTCCATATCCTTTATTTCGATATTCATTCAATATTAGTAGATTATATACATGCAATTCTGAACTATTTTTTTCACCAGCAATATATCCTATATTGCTGTTTTTATAACATGCTAAAAAAATTATGTAATTATTTTCTGGATACATTTTCATAATTTTTTCATACCTTGCGTATTCAGAGTTTGAAGAATTGAAAAAATTAGATTCTGTTTTATCCAACCACAAAAAATCTTGTATATCTGCTTCTTTTATTCGAAACAATTGTTAAATTACCCTAATAAATATTTCGTCAAAAACTCAGCTATCGCTGTATCAGCTGTTATACGGTTTTCTTCTTTTACAAATCCATGGCCTTCATCTGGAAATCGAACAAAATCTACAGGTTTTCCTGCTTCTTTTAGTTCACTTACCAACTGTTCAGTTTCATACATTGGTACTCTAGGATCTTCATCTCCATGCAGAACTAAAAGTGGCGTGGTAATATTATCTATTTTATGAATTGCAGATATATCTTCTAATAATTTTCGATCTTTAATTGGGTCTCCGTATTCATACGCTCTATGTTGAGCTCTATAGGAAGCCGTTCTCTCAAAAAAAGTAACCATATTTACCATTCCATACAATTCTACTGCGGCAGCCCATAAATCAGGATATTCTGTTATACATGCAAGAGTCATAAATCCTCCATAACTACCTCCCATGACAGCAATTTTATCTTTTGATGCCCATCCTGAATCTACTACCCATTTCCATAAATATTCAATATCTTTTACGGAATCCATACGTTTGTAAGTATCGTCTAAATGACCATAAGCTTCACCATACCCTCCGCTACCTCTAACATTAGGTAGTAAAATTCCTATCCCTCTACTGGCTAAATATTGTAATTGTGGTTTAAATGTTGGCCTCTCTTGTCCTTCTGGGCCTCCATGAATTAAAATTAAAACAGGATTATCTTCTCCTTTTTTAAAATCCTTTGGCTTTAAGAAAAAGAAAGGAATGTCTCTATTGTCAAATGTATTAAAAGTATGCAAAGAAGGACTAGGCAAATCATTTAATTTGATATTTCCTTCGTATGATTTTTTAAAAAACTCATACTTTTGGCTATTTAAATCAAATTTAATTATTTCAGGATTTTGATTAGTAGCATTAATTGTAAATAATATATTTGATTTATCCAGAATACATAAGCTCCAAGCCCATCCTGGCTCCATAAACGTCACTTCTTTTGGGTTATCAAATAAATTAAAATCATGATTTGATAAATCTAACAAACCTAATTTTGAGTATCCTTGTTCATTAGTATAGAAAAAAATTCGATTATTAGATTTATCTCTTTTTATAAATTCAACTTCATGTTCTGCAGAATAAATATAATTTAATTTGTTGTCTGACAAGTCTATTGTTGCTATTCCGGAAAAATCTTTCCCTTCGTTGGTTATTATTGTAATCTCGTTATCTTCATCATTAAAAAAAGCATTTTTAAAGCCTCCCATCAAATCATTGTTGGAGATTTGATTTATCTCGCCAGTTTCAATATCTAAAAGTTTCAAGTATTGATATCGATTTGTTCTTTCTTCAGTAAATAGTATGAGTTTTTGATTGTTTGAAAATGCTTTAAAAGAAACATTATGAATATTACCGCTTGTTTGATGAATTAAATTTGAACTTCCATTAATCGAATGAGTATAAAGGTCAAAATATCCTAAGTCTCTTTTATTAGATGAATAGACAACTGTATTGCCATCATTACTCCATCCTCCGAAATCGTTTCTTATATTCGTGTCGTCTGTTAAAGAAATAATTCTAGAATGGTCGGATGCGTCAATAAGTTTAATTTGAAAATTTTCATCCCCGCCTTTGTCAATTGCAAACAATATCCATTCTCCATTAGGAGACCAAGATACTAAAGCTACTGCTTCTAAATAATTAGTAATTTGCCTGTGAATGCCGTTTTCATCTGAAATCCAAATTTGAGGAGTTCCTGAAGTATTATTTAAATATGCTACATTTTTTCCATCCGGAGATGAAGTAGGCGCACAAGAATAAGGTATTTTTATTAATTCTTTTATATCAAGATTAGCCATTATTTACCTCTTAATTTTATGATTTGAATGATTTAATATACATTTGTGTATTGAAAAAAAAAATTTTAAGAATAAGATAAAAAGTTAGAAAAATTAACTAATTCAACATGAATGTTTTAATAAGGATAGCTTCTTACACTTTAAAATTCAAACCATATTTATTACTAGGATACGTATGCACTATTGGTGCTGTGGTCAGTTATCTTATGATACCTGAATTACTAGGCGCAATAGTAGATAAAATAGACCCTAGCACAGACTCTGAATCATTCTACTCTTCAATTAGCTTATACTTTTTGCTATTCTTTCTTTTTGTACTTGGATGTACAAGGGGCTTATTTTCTTATGGGCAAAACTATTTTGGAGAAGCTCTTTCATTCAAAATATCTAAAATATTACGAGACCAATTATATGATCAAACTCAAAAATTAGACTTTTATTTTCATAATAAATCACATACCGGCGAAATGATGTCTAGAGTTATTGTTGATATAGAAGGAATGCGAATGTTCATACCAATGGGGATAATCAGATCCCCTTATGTGTTTTTGATGTTTGTCGGATGTATTGTTTTACTACTTCTTAAGAATACTGAGCTCGCTTTATATGCTTGTTCATTTCTTGTAATTGCAGGCTTTATTTCTGCAAGAATGCGATTGAAATTAAGAGGAATATGGTTAAAAGTTCAAGAAAAAAATGCTGAATTAAATGCTATTCTTCAAGAAAACCTCAATGGAATAAAAGTAGTAAAAGCATTTTATGCAGAAGATCACCAAATAAACAAATTCAAAAATACTAATGAAGAATTTAAAGATGTAAATATAAAAGTAGAAAACTACAGAGCTATAACCATGACTACAGTATTATTTGCATATTGGATGGTGTTAGGACTCGTATTGGCTGTAGGTGGCATTAAAGTCATTAATGGTGAAATGAATATAGGTGACCTGACAAGTTTTATGTTTTATTTACAATTACTTGCTATGCCTGTGAGAATGATTGGTTGGTTACTTAATGCATCCACTCGTGGATCTACTTGCGGTAAAAGAATTTTTGATATTTTAGATACTGAATCAGAAATTCAAAACAACAAAAATTCTAATACAAACTTTTTTAGAATGAAAGGCGAAATAGAATTTCAAAATATTTCTCATCAATTCCCAGATTCGAAAACTGAAAGTTTGAAAAATATTAATTTATCGATTTCAAAAAATCAAAAAATATCTATTACTGGTGAAGCTGGTAGTGGGAAAAGTACTTTAGTCCAATTGCTACTCAGATTTTATGATCCGAAAAACGGAACTGTTCTTATAGACGGAATTGACATAAGAAATATTAACTTAGGTACTCTAAGAAGAAATATTGGCTATGTCCACCAAGACGTTTTTATTTTTAACGAAACATTTAAAAACAATATAAAATATGGAAACCCAGGCGCTTCAATGGAAGAAATAATAAAAGTCAGTAAAATTTCGCAAATTCATGATTATATAAATTCCTTGCCCGAGAAATACGATTCTCTTATTTCTGAAAATGGAGCAAATTTATCAGGAGGACAAAAACAAAGAATAAGTATAGCAAGAACTTTATTGCTAAATCCTCCTATATTAATTTTAGATGACTCAACATCAAGTGTAGACGCAACTACAGAAAAAGAAATTCAAAATTCATTGGATGAGCTTGTTGAAGGAAGAACAGTAATAAATATTGCTCACAAATTAAATAATTTCAAAAAATCCGGAAATATTATTGTAATGCAAACCGGCGTTATAATTGAATCCGGCACACATGATAATTTACTAGGCACTAATGGAGTATATAAAAAAATATATGATTTGCAAACTTCCAACTAAATATAGCGTAATGATATTATGATAGGAAATACTTTTGGCCCCATGTCTAGAGGGAATAGTGACGATGAAATGTTCGGCAAATTGTATGATTACAATGTAATCAAAAGATTGTTACCATATATTTGGAGATACAAAATATATTCACTAATCGGATCGGTATGCACTCTTGTTTCAGCTGGATTAGCAGTCTTAATCCCATACTTCATCAAAATAGGAATTGATGATTACATAATTAACGACCAAATTTCATCATCTGAACAACAATCCGGTTTACTTTTTGTTTCGTTTTTATTTATTTTAACTATGTTTGTTGCTTGGGTTACAAATTTAATAGGGCAAATATTTCTAGCAAGAGTTGGCCAATATGTCTTAAGGGACATAAGAATTGATATGTTTTCTCACTTACAAAAATTAAATCTGAATTATTTTCAAGAAACAAAATCAGGAAGTATTATGTCTAGATTAATGGGTGATACTAATCAGATGCAAGAATCCTTCTCAATTGTAGTCATGACATTAGCAGATATCTTAAGTTTAGTAGGTATTTGCACGACACTATTATTAATGAATCTCAAGATAGGAGCTTTTTCTCTTTCAGTGGTACCTCTGCTACTTTTAGCTGTTTTAGTATGGCAACCAAGAGCAAAATTAGCGTTTATAAATGTACGAATAGCTATATCACAAGTTTATTCCTCATTTAGTGAAAACTTAAATGGAATGAAGGAAGTTCAAAATTTTAACAGAGAAACAAGTAACTATAATACTTTTAAAATAGAAACTGATAAGCATTTAAATTCAGCTTTAAAAGCTCAAAAACTCTCTTCAGCATTACTCCCTCCTGTTGATATTTTAACTAGCGCAGCAATCATTATCGCAGCATTCGTGGCTAGTAGTATGATAAAAGATAGTACTACAGAAATTGGAGTTATAATCGCATCGGTATTATATATTCAAAGACTGTTTGATCCTATTAGAAATTTAATGATGCAATATACTCAAATACAAAGATCAATGGCATCAGGCTCAAGATTATTTGAGTTTCTTGATATTAGCCCTCAGCTTAAGTCAACTAGCATTAATAATGTAAAAAATATCATCAAAGGAAAAATCGAATTTAAAAATTTCCATTTCTCTTATAGTAATAATATTGAAGTTTTAAATAATATAAACATGACAATAAAAGAAGGATCTACAGTAGCATTTATAGGAGATACAGGAGCAGGTAAATCTACCCTTGCTTCGCTTATCACTGGATTATACCCACCTAAAGATAAGGGAGAATTGCTACTTGATGATAAATCAATAAAAAATTATTCAAGATCAGATATTGGTTCGCAAATCTCAATGGTGTTGCAAGACCCATTTTTATTTCAAGGAACAATAAAAGAAAACTTGAAATTTAATCAAGGTAGCGCTACTGATGATCAAATTATTGAAGCTTGTAAATCCATTGGCATCCATGAATATATTTTGTCTCTCGAAAATGGTTATAACACTAGCGTTTCTGAGCGAGGTGTAAATATGAGCCAAGGGCAAAGACAATTAATGGGATTCGCTCGAGCTTTAATCAAAAATCCTAAAATCTTAATATTAGATGAAGCAACCTCAAATATAGATAGTATCAGCGAACAAAAAATTCAAGACGCTCTCAAAATATTGTTTAAAAACAGAACTTCCATTGTTATTGCGCACAGATTATCTACAATTAAAATGTCTGATAATATTTTTGTTGTTAAGGGCGGGAAAATAACAGAAAATGGATCTCACAAAAATCTCATGGAATTAAAATCGGATTATTACGAATTTACTGTTTCGTCCACAAATGATGATAATAAACTCAAGAAATGATTAATTAAATCAAATTACCTTGCTTAGGATCTGTTTCTATACCTAAATGCTCATACGCCAAATTCGTTGCAATTCTTCCGCGATTAGTTCTTGATATAAATCCTAGGTTTAATAAAAAAGGTTCTATTACGTCTTCAACTGTTCCAGTGTCTTCATTTATAGAAGCTGACAAAGTATCAAGCCCAACAGGGCCTCCTCCAAATTTTACAATCAAAGAATTCAAGAAATCTATATCTATTTTATCTAGACCTATACTATCAACTTCCAATTGATCCAAAGCATTTATCACTACGTCTAAATTTATTATTCCATTTGACTCAATTTCAGAAAAATCTCTTACTCTTCTTAATAACCTGTTACCTATTCTTGGTGTTTTCCTTGATCTTTTAGCAATTTGCTCTAAGCCTTCCTGCTCTGTTTTTACTTTAAATATATTAGAAGATCTTTTCAATATTGTAGTCATTTCGGGGTCTGTATAAAAATTCAATCTAAATATAGATCCAAACCTGTCTCTTAATGGGGGGCTGAGTTTTCCATATTTTGTTGTAGCTCCAATCAGAGTAAAAGGTTGGATTCCCAAATTAACACTCCTTGCTTTTAATCCTTGTTCAATTACCCATGAAACTCGATATTCTTCCATAGCAGAATATAAAACTTCTTCTGAAACTTTATTTAGCCTGTGTATTTCATCAATAAATAAAATATCTCCCTTCTGAAGTCTTGTAAGGATTGCAACTAAATCTCCAGCTTTTTCAATTGCAGGGCCAGAAGTAACTTTTATATCAGTCTTCATCTCATGTGCGATAACATTTGCTAAAGTAGTTTTCCCTAACCCCGGAGGCCCGTAAAGCAAAACATGATCCAAAGATTCTACTCTTTTTTGAGCAGCTCTAATGGCAATAGAAAGTGTCTTTTTAATTCTTTCTTGCCCTACATATTCAGAAAAATTTCTAGGTCTTAATGAAATTTCCGTTGGAAAATCTTCAGAAATTTCGTCAGAGTCAATTAATCTATCATTTTCCAATCTTGATTACCTAATTGTGATATATATATATCTTAACAAAATTATATATATATATCTGATTTAAAAAATTATCGCCAATAGAATTATTGTTAAAATAAACAATTTTTGTTAATATTTTATATTCATACATATATAACAATATATTGGGTTTTTAATTTTGACAAACACTTTATGTTGTTGTTTAATTAAAATATTAATGGAGATCAATTTGGCTCAACAATCAGATAATGAAATAGTTGATAACACTTATACACAAGAAGATATTCAAGTTTTAGAAGGGTTAGTTCCTGTAAGAAAACGTCCCGGAATGTATATTGGCAGCACCGATGAAAGAGGGCTGCATCATCTGATTAATGAAATAGTTGATAACAGTGTAGATGAATTTATGGCAGGGCACTGTAGCGAAATACATATACATGTAGATGAAAACCAATATGTAGAAGTTACTGACAATGGGAGAGGCATCCCTGTAGAAACCCATAGAAGCACCAATAAACCAACGGTAGAGACTGTTCTAACTACTCTGCATGCAGGGGGAAAATTTGAGCAGGGTGCATATCAAGTCTCTGGCGGATTGCATGGAGTTGGAGCTTCTGCAGTAAATGCATTGTCTGAAGATTTTATCGTAAGTGTTTATAGAGACGGCAAAACGCATACTATGTCATTTTCTGAAGGAATAAAAAAATCAGATTTGTCATCAATACCTTTGCCCAAAGAAGACAAAAACAAAACAGGAACAATGATACGATTTAAAGCTGATACAACTATTTTTATCGATGATGAAACCAACGAGCCTATTAACTATGATTTTAATAAAATCTTAGCCCGAACTAAAGAAATTGCATATCTAAACAAAGGATTAGAGATAACTTTCAGTAGCGATTTCCATAATCACTTATGGCCTAACAATAAGAATATGTATTATTTCGAAGGTGGGATCTCTTCTTTAGTGAAAAATGAAACAAGGAATAAATCTGTAATAAATAAAACGCCAATATATTACGAAGAAGAAATTATTAAAAATGAAAATGTAACAGACTCCAAAGGGAAAGCTTCCCAGATGCCAGTAAAAACTCTTGTTGAAGTAGCTATACAATACGATTCGTCATTAGGAGAAAATGTACTGTCTTATGCAAATTGTATAAACACAGCTGATGGAGGAACTCACGTTACAGGATTTAGATCCGCAATAACAAGAGTCTTTAATGATCAGGCAGAAAAATTGGGATTAATAAAACAAGGGGAATTGTCATTGCAAGGAGAAGATACTAGAGAAGGATTAACAGCCGCTATTAGTGTAAAACTTTCCAACCCTCAATTCGAAGGTCAAACCAAAGGTAAACTTGGTAACAAAGATGTAAGAAATAAAGTTGAAACCGTTGTTAGAAAAGCTTTAAATATCTTTCTAGAAGACAATCCGCAAGTTGCTAAGATGATAATAGAAAAATGCATGACATCTCAACGAGCAAGAGAAGCAGCTAGAAAAGCAAGAGATCTTGTGTTAAGAAAAAACGCATTAGATGGTGGCGGATTACCAGGAAAACTAGCTGATTGTTCTGAGAAAAATCCTGATGTTTGCGAACTATATATTGTTGAGGGTGATTCTGCAGGAGGAACTGCAAAAATGGGTAGAGATCGTAATTTTCAAGCCATACTACCACTAAGAGGAAAAATTCTTAATGTTGAAAAAGCCAGAGCAGACAAAATGATCTCTCATGAAGGAATTCAACATATGATTACTGCAATAGGAGCTGGATTTGGGAATACTGTCATAGACGAGAATGACGAAGATGCACCTAATGAAGGATTAGATCTTGCTAAATTAAGATACGCCAAAATAATTATAATGACCGACGCTGATGTAGATGGTTCTCATATAAGGACACTTCTTTTAACCTTCTTTTTCAGATATATGAAAGGATTAATAAATAACGGGAATATATATATTGCACTTCCACCACTTTATAAACTAGGATCAGGTAAAAGCAGCAAGTATTGCTACTCAGAAGAAGAAAAAGAAGAAGTCGTATCTAATGCTCAGGGTAGAAATATAAGAGTACAACGATATAAGGGATTAGGCGAAATGAACGCAGAGCAGCTGTGGACCACCACTATGAATCCTGACACAAGAACATTAAAAAAAGTAACAATTCCTGAAGAGAAAAACGAGCTTGGGCAAACAAATGCAGCATATAGTGAAACAGAAGAATGCTTTATGCATTTAATGGGAGACGATGTGTTGCCTCGTAAAAATTTCATACAGAAAAACGCATTATACGCAGATATTGATGTCTAATAATCTGAAAAATCTAAACATCTATTTTAATTGACCTTTAGTTTTTTTTTCCTTTATAATTCTAAGTCTATTAATATTTTTTAGGATCTGACTTAACTTTGAATGCAAATAAAACGTACTTAGAGAAATTAAAACTTGAAGCTTCTAATACAATTGAAAATTTACTTTCTGCAGAAGATATAGAAACTTGGCGGATAAACTACCTTGGAAGAAAAGGGAAAATTTCAGAATTTTTCCAATCCTTCAAAGATATGAAATCTGAAGAAAGAAATGAGCTTGGATCATTAGCTAATAATGTTAAAAATTTTTTAGAAGAACTCTATGACAATAAATCTAAATCGCTAAATAAAAGCGACATACAAGAAAGTGATTTTTTTGATTACAGTTTACCTGGAACACCAAATTCTGCAGGTAGCATACACCCTACAAATCAAATGATGCAAGAAATTTGTATCGCATTTAATAAACTTGGGTTCAATATTTATGAAGGTCCTGAAATTGAATCAGAAAAATATGCCTTCGACAAACTAAATATACCAACAAATCACCCTGCAAGAGATATATGGGATACTATATGGGTAAAAGATGTGGGAGACATAAAATCTCTTGTTTTACGACCTCACACATCTCCGATGCAAATAAGAATAATGGAAAATAATGAACCTCCAATAAGAGTAATTATTCCTGGTAAATGCTATCGATATGAAGCTACAGATAACACTCATGAGTGGCATTTTCATCAAATAGAAGGATTAGTGATTGATAAAAACATTAATTTTTCTAATATGAAATCAACATTATTTGAATTTGCAAGGATAATATTTGGCGAAGAAACTAAAGCTAGATTCAGGTGTGATTTTTTCCCATTTGTTGAACCCGGTGCTGAAATGTCTATAAATTTCAAAGAAAATACTTGGCTAGAATTAATGGGCGCTGGAATGGTTCATCCAAAAGTACTTAAAAATGTAGGGCTAGATCCAAATATATACTCTGGTTTCGCATTTGGGCTAGGCATAGAAAGAGCTGCCATGATTAAGTATGGAATTAATAACATTAGAGATTTTTACGCAAACGATTATCAGTTTTTAAAACAATTCAAATAAAAGGTAATTATGAAAATTCCAATTTCTTGGATAAAAAACTATATCGATTTCAACATTAGCAATGAAGATGTCTCTGAGTTACTTACTATGTCAGGAACAGAAGTTTCTGACATAATTAAAATCGGTAATGATTGGGATTCTAATTTAATTGTAGGCGAAATAAAAAACATAAAAAAGCATCCTAACGCAGATCGCTTGTCTTTGGTTAGCATTGATACTGCAACTGATTTGATAGAAGTTGTTTGTGGCGCACCAAACATTACTCCTGGACAAAAAATAGCTTTTGCACGCCCAGGAGCAAATATTTATAATCCACGTGACAAAAAAATGTCTATTCTTAAAAAAAGTTCAATCAGAGGCGTAGAATCAGAAGGCATGATTTGTTCACCTCTAGAATTAAAATATTCAGAAGAACATGAGGGAATTTTAGTATTACCAAAAGAAGCAAAAAACGGACAACTATTAAATGATTTACTTTCTGATGACATATTTGATTTAGACATAACTCCTAACAGAGCTGATTGTTTGTCAGTGATGGGAATTGTAAGAGAACTTATAACAATATTTTCTGCACAAAAAATTGATCATCAAATTCTAAATCACTTTGATTTAGAAAAAGAAATAATAGATATTAAAAACCAAATTGATTTTAAAATTAAGATTAATAGCACTGATTGCTATAGATATTCAGGAATTTCAATAAATTCAATTAAAATAAATGACTCTCCTTTTTGGATAAAAGACAAGCTGATAAAATCAGGATTACGTCCTATAAATAACATAGTAGACATAACAAATTTTGTTATGCTCGAATATGGCCAACCATTACATGCATTCGATCTGTCAAAAATAAAAACTAAATTTATTGAGGTCAAAAAAAATAATTTAGAAAAAGAATTCATTGCATTGGATAATGTAAATAGGGAATTAAATGAAAAAATGTTAAGAATCACTGATGGCAACAAAACAATAGCGCTTGCTGGTGTAATAGGAGGAGACAATTCAGAAATAGATTCAACAACATCAAATATATTTTTAGAAGCAGCTTGTTTTGATATGTCTAATATAAGGCAAACATCCAAAGAACTTAATTTATCAACTGATGCTTCATACCGATTTGAAAGAGGTGTCCCTTACAATTTCACAATCCCTTCCTTATTAAGAGCAATAACATTAATTAAAGAAACTAATCAAACTCATGTAGAAATAACAGGATTGTGGGACGAGCAATCAAAAGTAGTAAATGAAACAAAAAAATCTGTTCAATTCACGAGTAAAAGATACAAAAAAATTATAGGTGAAAATATATCTCTTGAAAAAGCAAAAAATATATTAAAGAACCTTGGCTTAACAAACGTGCAAGAAAAAAGTATCGATGATGAATTTGAATTAAAACTTAATATTCCCTCTTGGAGACAAGATCTCGATTTAGAAGATGACTTGATAGAAGAAATTGCAAGAATAATAGGATATGATAATCTTAGCTCCTCCCCTATGCAATACGCTGAAAAAAACATACCTATAGAAAAGAATGTAGAATATAGAAATCAAACACGTTTAGAAATGAAGGCTATGGGTTATATCGAAGTTATCAATTATCCTGTATTAAATGAATCGCAATACATTAATACTAAAATTACAAATTCTTCACAAAACCCAATTGAATTAATAAATCCTATTAATCAAGATAATAAATTTATGCGATCTAATTTAAGATCTGGGTTAATAGATAACTTGTCAAAAAATTCAAAAAAGTATCCGGATATCGAATCGTGGAAATTTTACGAATTAGGAAAAACATACAGCTCAATAATAAATCCTGATTTTAAACTTCCAACACAAAACTATACACTTGGGATGATAGCAAACGGCCTTGTAGCTAAACAAAATTGGGCTCACAATCCAAACAAAGTTAATTTTTATACATTCAAGGGAGAAATTGAGAGATTATTAACAAATCTAAAAATCAATTATAATTTTACTAAAAATAATGATTCCAAATATTACTCCAAAGAGTCTGCTACAATAATATCCAATCAAACTATAGTTGGTTCTTTTGGTTTTATAAGGAAAGAAACTTTGTTAAATTTAAATGCCAAAATCAAAAATGTATTATATGCAGAATTTAATTTAGAAAAATTATTTGAAAATATAACTTCAACTAATAAATTTCAAAAAATAAGCCCATACCCACAAGCAACAAGAGATTTGTCATTTGTTGTAGACAAAAATATAATAGCCGATGATATCATTAAAATAATAAATGAGAACCCTCTTATATCAGAATTAAATGTAATCGATGTGTACGAAAATCTAGAAAACGGTAAAAAATCATTAACTTTTAGATTAAGTTATCAAAGTTTTAATGAAACTTTGAGTAACAAACAAATTGAAGAATCTCAAAATAAAACCCTCAAACTTCTTAAGAAAAATTTAAATGTTGAATTGAGAAAACAAATATGATTTCAGCAAACGAAGCAAAAAATATAATAATAGACTCAACTATTCTTTTAGATCCTGAAAAAGTGAGCTTGGTTGATTCTACAAATAGATTTTCTAGCGAAAATATTAAAACTAAAATAAATTTACCGCTATGGGATAATTCTTCAATGGATGGTTTTGCATTTAAGTTGAAAGAAAACTTTGAACTAAAGAACGAATCCGTTAATCAATTTAAAATTATCGGATCATTATTCCCAGGTGACTCTTACTTACCTAAAATCAAAGATGGAGAGGCTATAAAAATAATGACTGGCGCTCCGATTCCATATGGAGCAAATTGTGTTATTCCTATAGAAAATGCCAAAACATTTGAAATAGAAGATTCTTCTTACGTACTTTTCACAACGAACCCAAAACTTGGGGATAATATAAGAAGAAAAGGGAGTGATTTTATAATTGGAGAAAATATTATATCTATTGGCCAAAAAATCCGTCCATATGATATAGCTAAAATTGCAGCAAATGGAATAGATGCAATTAAAGTTTACTCTAGGCCAAAAATTAGTATTTTAGCTACAGGAAATGAATTAGTAAAACCTGGAGTGAAATTAAACAAATATACAATTTATGATTCGAATTCTCTTTCTATAGCTTCAATGGTAAAAGAAGCAGGAGGAATTCCTAACATTGTTGGAATAGCAAAAGATGAAATATCATCCATTGAATCTAATTTAAGAAATGCTTTAGATAGTGACGCAATCATATGTTCTGCAGGAGTTTCTGTAGGAGACAGAGATTACATAAAAGATGTTGTTAAAGATCAAGGCAAAATAAATTTTTGGGCTGTTAATATCCAACCAGGGAAACCTTTTTTATATTCCCATATACAAGGACGAGGAAAAAGTATTCCTTTTTTTGGGCTACCTGGTAATCCAGTAAGTGTAATGGTATTAATGATAAAATACGTAATTCCATCAATCAAAAAAATGCAGGGAGATAATAATATAAATCCAAAAACTATAATTGCAAAACTTGATGAACAAATTGTAAACAACTCAAAAAGAAACATGTTTGCAAGAGTAAAAGTGAAAAATATTGATGGCGAACTTATTGCCTCTCCATACCAAAATCACGGTTCGCATATAATTTCCTCTTTTAGCGAATCGAATGGATTGGCTAATGTGCCAGAAAATTGTAAAATCCTTAAAGCAGGTGCGGAAATAGAAGTAGAAGTATTTGATAATTCAAATATATTATAAATCAAACTAAATATTGGAATAAAAATGACTACACAAGATAAGATAAAATATTCAATCAAATTAACCAATCTTAATGATAATGAGCAAAAATCATTAGCATTAATTTTACATACACGAATCCAAGAAATGAGAAAGGAAAAAATTGATTTTGATATCAATAAAATTGAAGAACCTCAAAAATATTTAGAAGTTCTAGGGAATTTATACAAAGAATCCTCTTCATTCTTAGAGCCCAAAACTCCTGTTAAAGAAGCTTTATTCAGATTGTTTGTTTTTAATGGCAATAAACCCCTAACTATAAAACAAATAAACAAACACTTGTCAGAAGTGTGGGAAATGTCACAATTCCCTAGAGATATAAGTGTTGAAAAACTTACTTCCTTAATTAGTAATACTTCTGATTACTACATCCATCCATATGGTAGAAAATTTAATAAAAGTTCTTTACCATTCTAATTAATTATGAAAAATATATTTAATATATCTGAAAAACTAAAATTACCTGACAATGAAATCGTTGCCATTTCTAACCTTAGACCGTGGATAAATGCTGGCAGAGTCGGTACGATAACTTTGAACAAATTAAAGAACTTAACAAACGCAAAAGAAATAGGATCGCTTGACGATCCAGGAATTTTTTTTGATTTCACTAGGTATAGACCTAGATTCAAATATGAAAATGAAAAAAGAAAATTAATTATTCCCAACATAAAAATTCACTTAGGACATCATAAAAATAAAAATATTTCCTTTTTATTTATCGATTTAAGAGAACCTCACTATAATTCACAGCTTCTGATTGATTCGATATATCAATTTTTATCACAAAGTAAAATTCAAGAATATTGCAGAATAGGCAGCATGTATGATTCTGTGCCGCATACAAGACCAATGATTGTAAGTGGAGCAAATACAAGTAATGCCAAATTAATTAACACATCAAATAACAAGTACCAAGGGCCTACAAGTATTTTAAATCTTCTATCTGAAAAACTAACTGAAAATGGCGTTAAATCATCCACTTTGATGGCTCACATCCCTCAATATATACAATTAGATAACGATTATTTCGCATCTGCAAAAGTACTAGAATGTTTAGCTGAAATGTATGATTTAGATAAATCAATTGCAGATAAATCGTTTGGAGAAACACAATATAACGATTTTACAGAATCTCTAAAATTTAATAGCGAATTAAACAAACTAGTAAGTGCTTTAGAAAAATACTATGATTCAAATTATTCTGAAAAGAAATCTGATGAGAGCAATCCAGACACGCCGATGTCAGACGAATTGGAAAATTTCTTAGATAACATATCATCAAAATTTGAAGATAATAATTAAATTACGGGGTGTGGCGCAGTGGTAGCGCGCCTGTTTTGGGAACAGGAGGTCGCCGGTTCGAGCCCGGCCACCCCGATAAGCTTATCCTACTGTAGAGAAAGTGACACAACAAACAATTGTGCGACAAAATAGAAATGAAACAAAGTAGACACATTTTTTACTAGAGAACAATTATTTGGTACTTTTTCAGGAAGTGCCC
>Ga0209403_10003183_pt1 | contig 18813 bp, 16 predicted proteins | sample ArcticOcean_MG_C_8_FD_187440 | JGI IMG/M metagenome (GOLD analysis project Ga0209403, IMG submission 187440) | Marine microbial communities from western Arctic Ocean - ArcticOcean_MG_CB11_86 (SPAdes) (version 2) | ecosystem: Environmental > Aquatic > Marine > Oceanic | place: Arctic Ocean... | reverse complement strand
CCCAAATGTTATGCTGGAAGTCGAAGTGGAAACATTCGATGAATTGCGAGATGCTCTAAACTCAGGAGTTGACCGCGTGCTACTAGATAATTTTTCTTTAGAAAAAATTAAAACTGCTGTGTTAGAAAAAAATGCACGCGCACCACATATAGAGCTTGAAGCCTCAGGCGGAATTGATTTAAATGAGATTCATGAAATCGCAAAAACAGGCGTGAACTATATTTCCATTGGAGCATTAACCAAAAACGTAAAGGCTATCGATTTTTCGATGCGATTACTTTAGTTTCACTCTCGCGGAACACGAACGCCTTCCTTACCACTTAGTCGTCAATCCACTCCACCAAGGTACTCACTCCCATGCCTACCCCTACACATAACGTTGCAAGCCCGTAGTAAGGCCTAGGCATCGTTTCTGCTCTACGTTTCATCTCATGCAGAAGTGTCACCAAGATTCGGGCACCAGAACACCCAGTAGGATGCCCAAGAGCAATAGCACCACCGTTGACGTTGGTAATAGAATGACTCATACCTAGCTTTTTCATGCAACCAATCGCCTGCGCCGCAAATGCCTCATTCAACTCTATTAAACCAATCTCTTCTATATCAATCCCAAAACGAGCGAGCAATTTCTCCGTTGCGGGAACGGGGCCATACCCCATAACCCCTGGATCTACACCCGCCACAGAAGAACCGATCCACCGCACAAGAGGCTTCATATCAAGATTCTCTGATTTCTCCCGGCTCATGACTAATAACGCAGCAGCACCATCATTTATGCCGCTGGAATTACCAGCAGTCACTGTACCGTCTTTCTGGAAAACTGGTCTCAACTTTGCTAATTGATCCAAGCTCGTATTAATCTCAAAAATGCCGTTCACTTCTCTATAGCGAGGGTGTTCATCAGTATCAATTAGCCTTGGTTGTTTTCTTCCCTCTATCACTTCAACAGGAACAATTTCATCTTTAAATTTTTTTAGATTTATTGCGTTAATTGCGCGACGCTGACTTTCTAATGCAAAAGCATCCTGGTCTGCACGACTAATCTGCAACTCCGTAGCAATTGCTTCCGCAGTTTTTCCAAGGCTGATTATGGGATGCAAATCATTCATCCTAGGGTTTTCATATCTCCACCCCACCGTAGTGTCATACATAATCGGCGCAGACGTAGTCGGCACACGTGTCGGTTTTGGAACGCTCCAAGGAGCACGACTCATCGATTCGACACCGCTACCAATGCAGATAGAAACCTCTCCAGAAAGAATAGATTTGGCTGCAAGATTAACGGACTCCAACGCGGACGAACAAAGCCGATTTATAGTGACCCCGGGAACCGAACTGGGAAACCCCGCAAGCAACGCTGACATGCGCGCAACATTGCGGTTGTCTTCGCCTGCTTGGTTACTACAACCCGCATAAATATCATCGATCAAACTAGGATCAAGACCAGCGCGCTCAACCAAGGCCTTATATGTTATTGCCAATAGGTCGTCTGGACGCACCCCACTCAATGCGCCACCGTAAGCCCCTATTGGGGTACGCACACCATCAACTATGACTACTTCTTGCATCTTGATTGCCTTCTAATTGCATTAATACGCTACTACAAAAATCTTTTGTAACAGTTTCTTTATTACTTGTTCAATGTATTCTGAGGTTCTTCGTTTTCCACTCCAAACAAATCACGGTTAATATACCCACCGTTTACCCATTTTTTCTCTAACCTTTACTAACCGATTTTCAGATACTAAATGGACATATCAGGCGAGTACCTCCTCAGAATACCGCAACAACAGGTTTGGGAAAGTCTACTAAACCCCGACACCCTAAAAACTTGCATACCGGGTTGCGAGTCTCTTGAACAACTTGCAGATGACCACTATCGGGCACAGGTAAAAATATCTATAGGTCCAGTCAGAGCAACCTTTGAAACTGAGCTGCGCATTAAAAATGCACAGCCCCCAAAAAGCTACCGATTGGAAGGTGTAGGGAAAGGGGGAGCCGTTGGCTTTGGACAGGGTTATGCTGAGGTGACGCTTGATGAAGATAAAAATGGAACTATTCTTCGTTATAAAAGCGCTTTTCAGGTCGGAGGACGCCTTGCGCAGATTGGCTCCAGACTAGTCTTAGGAGCCACACGAAAAATTGCAGACGATTTTTTTGATCGTCTTACTCAACACATAGACTCAAGCTCTCAAAGACTAGATGAAGCACCAAAAACCAGCAATCGACTCTCATTTTTCATTGGAGCCATTGTCTTAGCGGTCATGGCCTTGACGTGGTGGCTATCATCCAGCTCAACATGACTAACCATTTAAAATGGTAGAGCGAAGCCGTCTTATAAGCAAAACGAGCATTATGCGAGATCTTTACCTCGCTCTGTAGCTGCAAGCACAGCTTCCTTCAAGAGAGTACTGAGATTCTCATTGTCCATTAAAACATCAAGTGCTGCCTCAGTCGTACCTCCCGGACTTGTAACACGTCGACGCAGCTCAGCAGGAGACGTATCACTACTAATCGCCAACGCACCTGCGCCAACAACCGTCATCAGTGCAAGCTCCTCAGCCAAGTCTTTGTGTAGCCCTACCTCAATACCTGCCTTACTGAGGGCCTCTATGATCAGAAACACATAAGCGGGCCCGCTACCCGAGATCGCAGTCACGGCATTCATTAGTTTTTCATTATCTAACCAGGTAACCCGACCAACAGCTTCCATCAATACTTCGGACGCAGCTCTTTGAGACGGTTTAACTTTTCTATTACTCACAAGAACCGTAACGCCCTGCCTAATAGCCACAGGCGTATTTGGCATTCCACGTACTATTGCAGCCTCTTTGCCAAGAAACGTTTCATAAAACTCAATGGGTTTGCCAGCTGCAATGCTCAGGAAAACACGGTCGCTATTTACGAGCTTTTTGTAGTCGGGCAATATCTGGGCTAAAGATTGCGGCTTAACAGCAAAAACTATGATATTCGCCTGGGGCTCTGCACTTAATTTCCGTGTAACTTTAACTCCTAAAGAATCCGCTACCAACTTTCCATTTTCACCGTCATCAATCACTTCAATATCACTCTTCGACCAACCATGTTGCAACCAACCACGAATAAGCGCAGACCCCATGTTTCCACAGCCCACTAGAAGTATTTTTGGTCGTTCATTCATAAGTTACCCCGAGAATTTAAATCTTAAAATGCCGCGTTCTATCCAAAGGTTTGTTTAGTTCCTATTTCGTTACAAGACCTAACATCCAAGGCTCCTTCGCTGTGAGCAACGACACAAGTGACAGCGCTATCTCCTGCCACATTTATAGCTGTTCGTAACATATCCAACAATCTATCTACACCAATGATCAATGCGATCCCCTCAACCGGCAGACCCACTTGGCCCAACACCATCGCTAGCATAATAAGTCCAGCACTTGGAACGGCAGCCGTGCCGATAGAGGCTAAAGTCGCCGTTAGCACTACTGTGAGGTAATCAGTAAATGCCAAGTTTATGCCGTAAACATTAGCGATAAAAACTGTTGCGACTCCTTGCATAATCGCAGTTCCATCCATATTAATCGTTGCGCCTAACGGAACAGTAAAAGAAGCGATCGATTTTTTAACTCCTAGCCGGCTTTCCAATGTATTAAGCGTTACGGGTATTGTGGCTGCTGAAGAAGAAGTGCTAAAGGCAAACGACATCGGAGCTCGCATATGCATGAGAAATCTGAGCGGCTTGATTCCCACGATTTTGAGCATCACTCCATAAGTGAAAACTAAATGCAAAAGAAGCACTGACGCAACAAGGATGAAATACCCCACTAGCGGCCCAAAAATCTCGATGCCCTCTGTTGCAAAAGTTCTGCTGATAAGAGCAAAAACTCCCACAGGAGCCAGCAGAATAATCATCAGGACCATCTTTAAAATAACCTCATTTAGATCGCTGAATAGTTTTACCACTGGCTTACCACGTTCGCCTGCAAGATTAGCTGCAAATCCAAATAACAAAGCAAAAACAATTATCTGAAGCATCTGGCCATCAGCCATAGCCTGAATAGGATTTTCAGGAAAGATGTTTATGAGCACTTCAGCAAGAGAGGGCGCCTCCTGAGGCACATACCCCGCAAAGTCTCCGGTTAGGTTAAAACCACTGCCTGGCGCAAAAAATTGGGCCAGCGTTAAAGCCAAAATGAGAGCTATAGCAGTAGTCAAAAAATAAAGCCCAAAAGTCTTTACGCCAACACGACCAATAGCTCTCAAATCCCCCATGGCATTAACACCACAGACCAGAGAGACTAAAACCAGAGGAACCACCATGAGCTTTAGCATGGCTACAAATATTGCACCAACAACGTAGAACAGCCCATTGACTAAAAATTCGCTGGTTCCAGGTATTGCTGAACCGCCCATATTCAGAGCCAATCCGACAACAATGCCACCCAGCATTGATAATAAAATGCGTTGTGTAAAACTCACAAAATCAGAACCCTTATAAAAAAAAATACTGTAGCAAAACTAGCGCTTCCGAACGGTTGGCGCAACTTAGATTTGAATGTTTACACATATAAAAAAAACGTCAGATGACTCAAAAAACAGCTCATAAACGATAAAAAATCCAAATACTTGATACTGAGATGATTAACCGGTCAGCTTGCGCCGTGGATCTTCTGGGCCCACTAGCACCACACTTGGCTGTGGCGCAGAGTCGCCGCCTTCAGGCCAACTACTAATTGAATCCTCAGCAGTGCCACCCTGACCTGGGTGTTGTATACCTAGCAAAATACCTCCCTCATCAGGGGTCAGTTCACAACCAGTGATCTCACAACCTACCGGACCACTCATAAACTGACGCACACCTCCCCTACTATCCCCCTCGGTCGGACAAACGAAACACCCATCATTATTGCCCTTGGGTTGATCCCCATCCGTCGTAATCCAGAGATTACCGGCAGCATCAAACGTCAAGTTATCGGGTGAGCCAAATGCACTAAGCTCATCTGAATTTTGATGTCCAGCAAAGTAAGTGCTATCAGGGTTCAATTCTTCTGTATTAGAGGCCAATGAGGTTAAAAACTGTCCTTGCGCAGGATCACCTGCCAGCAAGAAAATTTCCCACTGAAATGATACAGAAGCTCCATCATCATGGTCTTCAGAGAGTTCAATTATATGTCCCCAGGGATTTGGGGCACGCGGGTTTGGGGCAACTGGATCAGTCTGAATCCTACGACCGGCTGACTCTACTTCTCCCTCACCCCTATCGGAGTTGCGAGTACACGCCAAGTAAACTTTGTTTGTTCTAGGATTAACTGCGATGTCTTCTGGCCTATCCATCGGGGTTGCCCCAACAAGATCTGCAGCTTCCCTACACCGGAGTACAACATCTGCTTGAGACTCAAAACCATTCTGAGAAGACAATATTGAAGTCTGTTGCCAAACCATTGGCTCCCATTCTCCTCTCCCATCCTCTCTAAAGCGAGCCACATATAAGATACCTGAATCTAGCAAATCCACATTATTCTCGGGGCACTCCGGATCAAAAGGCTCACTAGTAATAAACTTGTAAAGATATTCAAAAGCTTCATCATCACCCATATAAACTGCTAGCCGCCCGTCACGCGTTAAGGTAGTGGTAGCCCCTTCATGCTTAAACCTGCCCAAGGCTGTTCTTTTTTTGATAGGTTTTGATGGATTCAGCGGGTCAATTTCCACAATCCAGCCGAACTTAAATGCCTCATTAGGATTGAGTGCGACATCAAACCGTTTATCTGCAAATTCCCAACGAAAGCGACTTTCACCACCCCTAGGTCGAAAACGGTTATGCGCTTGCTCAACATCGGCTGACAACGTCGCAGCACGACGATTTCCAAAAAACTCATCTACATTCTCTTCTGCCGTAAGATAAGTACCCCAAGGAGTTCGCCCTGCTGCACAGTTCCATAGTGTCCCTCTAATGCTTATACCCGAACTATCCAAAGAACTTTTAAAAAACCTATGATCGCTAGCGGGTCCTGATAACTGCATAGAGGTCTCTGCTGTCACCCTCCTATTCAATGGTGAATCGATCTTTAAATTCCAGGTTGATCCCATCTGAAAATGCGCAATACTAACTCCAATGGTAGCTTTCATATAGTCAACACAAATGGGATTTTGACGAATAAAATCAGCTGCCATGCCCGCCCGCTGTGCCGTCCTATAACCGGGAAAAAGAAGTTCTGGATTGGGATATTCGTGATTAACACAAACAACTACTTCGTCTTCACCAACCTCAAACAAACCCATACCGTCACAGTTATAGCCGAACTGACCTGTCTGATCTCGAGCTGCTGAGGGCAGCATAAGGTCCCCCCGAGCTACAGTATGTGGATCAAGCGCAACCACACCCGGAAACAGCGGATCACCCCAACTAATTACAATATCAGCACGATACCCATTCGGCACAACCACCTTATCAGCACTTGATGGAGATACGCTTTCAAAATTGAGCTGTACTCTAGGATTGCTTTGCTGAGCAAGTAGATATCCAGAAGGCAAAGTAGAAATTAAAACAATTTCAGAACCACGAGAAATCATTTGCCGACGGCTCAGTCGCCGCTGCCATAAGGATAGTGGTGTCGTATCATTGGGCGAAACCATTTAAACCCCGAGATGATCCTTTTTTACGGCTAAACAAAAAGGGTATGTTAGCCTATACACTCTAAAAACAAACCCACTTATTATCAAACAGAAACGGAACCAGCTACATGTTAGACGAACAACTTGATACTGAAATTCAGATGGAGTCTGAGAATCTCTATCGGGAAGAAACTTATACAGATCGCCGAGTCGGAAGTTTGCAGATACTAACCCCAGTCAACGCTGACGGGACTTCTGACAACACCCGTCAACAGCTATACGTGGGGCAAACGCAGATTTTAACACCGGGGGGTGCTCTACCACTGAGTTTCGAGTTAGAAGCAACTACCATGAAGGAAGCAATCGAAAAGTTTGGAGAAGGTGCAAAAAGCGCTTTGGCAGAAGCCATGCAGCGCCTCGAAGAGATGCGGCGGGAATCTGCATCTTCAATCATCGTCCCTGGCTCTGGCTAGCGATGGTTCGCCTAACGGCGCAGCCGGCCGGGGAATGTAGTTCCCATAAAAGCGAGAAATGTTAGTGCAATCTCTGCTAAAAGACCCATTGCTGCATTTTCTTGGACTAGGGGTAGGTCTTCTACTTTTGTTTCAATTTACTGGGAATCAAGCATCAGATGAACGCAACGTACTGATTGACAGGGAAACTCTTCTAACCTTCCTCCAATATCAGTCGATCGCTTTTGATAGAGAGCAATTTGAGCTTTTTTTAGACGATATGTCTCCACGCGAGATAGAAAATCTTATACAGCAAGCAGCACGAGAAGAAACACTCTACAGAGAAGCATTAGCATTGGAGCTTGACCGTGATGACTACATCATCCGAAGCCGACTTGTGCAAAAACTAAGATACCTTTCAGAAGGTTTTTCTGATGATGATCTCACTCTTAACGAAGAAGACATTCTCACTTATTTCGAAGAAAATCGAAAAAACTACGACATTGACCCCTTTATAACATTCACTCACGTCTTCTATAACGTTCAACGACGTGGCAAAGATGAGGCTTATGGACTAGCAGAAGAAAAGTTAGTGGAATTAAACAAAGAAAATATTCCTTTCGAGGAAGCAGCAAATCACGGCGATCGTTTCCCCTATTTTGTTAACTATGTTGAACGTCCACCACAACTAATAGCAAGCCACCTAGGTGGTGATATCGCAGAATCTTTATTTCAAATCACCCCTAGCACTTCGGTATGGCATGGACCTTTTGAATCAAGCTTTGGTTTTCATCTTGTGATGATCACAAATCAAGAACTAGAACGAGAACCGTCTTTCGAAGAAATCCAAGATCGCGTAGAAGCTGATGCACAAGCGGCTCAAGCAAGGCAAAACACAGAATTAGCGATTCAAGAAATCATGGATCAGTATCAAATCTCAATCGATCCAATTTTAATGCGCTCAAACTAGTAACCTAGGTTATGAAAGTCACCCAAATACTCGTTACAGCGTTCTTTATTACCGTATCATCACCAACGCTTAGCCATGATCTACGTCCAATCTTTATTGATGCTTTTCAAAACTCAGCACAATCACTCATATTACGATGGAAGGTCCCATCAACCGTTCCGCGTGGCCAAGTCCCCATGGTTTTATTATCAGATGGATGCCAGCCTGAAACAGAACCTCAAATCTCCTTAAGAGGGGACAGCTATCAAGCCGAACAAGCCTATCAATGCCTAGCTGGTGTAACTGGAAAAACACTATCGCTTGCATTCCCAGGTTCAAATCCCTCATTAACAACAGTTATTCGGATAAAAACCCATGACGGACAGCTAATATCTGGTCTCCTTGCGCCAGGAGAACTAAACTGGGAAATACCTGAAGAACCTAAGCGTTGGGAGGTTGCGGCAAACTATACAAAGCTCGGTCTGGATCATATCTGGCTTGGATGGGATCACTTGATGTTTATAGCGTTGCTGGTCTTGATTGCACGCACCGGCAAACGAACACTAATAACGGTAACGGGTTTTACATTAGCTCATTCCCTCACGCTGGCCTTGTCTACGTTGGATATTCTCTCGATACCAATACCCGCCGTGGAAGCCATCATTGCGTTAAGCATTGTCTTTATAGCAACAGAGATCGCACGAGCGAATAAAACAACGCTCACCTATCGTTACCCAGTTCTAGTTTCTAGTTCATTTGGGCTCCTACACGGATTTGGATTCGCAAGCGTATTGCGAGAAGTTGGACTGCCGACTACCGAGTTGCTCACAGCATTATTATTTTTCAACTTAGGTGTTGAAATCGGGCAGGTTGTTTTCGTTTTAATTATCTTTGGGACTGCTATCCTGATACATGCAACACACAAAAAAATGAATAGCCAAAGGGCATTCAGCCTTTCTAGAGCTCGCGCCGGAATCATGACAGCGTACTCTCTAGGCTCTGTCGCAACCTTCTGGACCATAGAACGCGTGCTAGTGTTTTGGACTTAGAATAAGCTCAATAAAAATCTACATGGACTTTCTACCTCGCATATCGAAGCCAATCTAAAACTTAGGCCCCACCCATAACTAGTTTTATGGCTCTGACTAAAGAAGTCTTACTGAAGAGCCTCTAACCGATAAATCCAATATTATTGGTTAGAAAATTCTAGCTTTCTATTCTCAATTTTAATGAAACTCGTGACCTTGCAATTACGAAAAAAGGTTATTTTAAAATCAAAGAATTTCAATTTTAATTAAAAAATCGACTGTTTACCTAGCTTCTGCACAGCAAAAAGAATACCAAAAATTATCAGAGCACCACCGATCATATGGTAAACATAAAGCTTTTCCCCAAGAAAAATAATTGCTAAACAAGCTCCAAAAACCGGAATTAAATTTAAAAATATAGCAGCGCGATTTGCGCCCACTGATCGTATTGACACATTCCACAAAGAAACGGCAACCACTGTAGAACCTAGACTAAGATAAAGTACTGCCGTGAACGTTATCGAATTGAACTGCATGGATCGCGAAAAACTCTCCTCTATTAGATATAGCGGTAAACCAAAAATAACTCCAGCGCACGCAGTAAGAAAAAGAAGAACTCCGTAGCTAGGCAGATACTTTGCTCTGTGTAATTCAACAGCATAAAGCGACCAAAAAGTCACTGCGCCGAGCATAGCGAAATCTCCTAAATTCATATTCATCTGCAAGAGTCGAGTCATATTGGCTTGAAACCCCATAACTACAATTCCAATAAATGCAGAAATGATCCCTAATAACTGCAACGCTGTAAGGCGCTCACGCAAGATCATAAACGCCGCTAAGGCGGTTACTGCGGGTTGAACACCGTTGATAACGGCGGCATTGATCGCCGTTGTATGATTAACAGCGACGAGTGATAAAGTGGTTCCAACTGACATGGTTACGCAGATCCAGTAAACAGAATGCCGTGCCTCTGGTTTTAGCGGAAGTTCTTTGCGGAGATTTCGTGCTATAAAAGGAAATAAAATCAGAGCTGTCACGACCCACCTCCAAAACGTTAATGCCATTGGAGGCGCTATTTCATGTACACCACGAGCGACAACCAAGGCTCCGCTCCAAAGGGCCATATTGGCCACTAAAAAAATATAGGCCATAAAATGAGAGATCATGTTTCACAGTGTATATTTTCAGGATAACTGATGCCCAGACTGCATAATTAGAGATTAGAAATACTACCGCAATGGATAAAATATCTACCTTTTGGGACTTTTCACTCGCCACCTATTCTCGGCCTAATGTTGCTGAAGCATGTTTATCCCTTCAGGATCAATACGCCTTAGATGTCAATATGCTCCTTTTTTGCTGCTGGTACGGTTCTACGCGAGGATGTCTAGATAAGGACACATTTGAAACGGTTATAGCCTTCTCAGAATCATGGGCAACTCAGGTAGTGCATCCACTTCGAAATACCCGAAAATGGATGAAACACCACAACTCTACTCAAGCATACCAACACAACTCAAAGCACTTAAAATTAAGAAATGAAATAAAAAAATCCGAACTATCTGCAGAGCGTATACAGCAGGAAATCCTCGAAAACCTCGCATCAACAGTACCTATTAATCTAGAAACACAGAAACAGACAATCAATGCGATAAAAAACTTATGGCGTTACTTAGAATATTACGATGTACGACTCGATCCTCCATCATTAGTCCAACTAGCACATATTGTCACCTCTTTTATTAATGGTTCTGATAAAAAAAATGTTCTTTCAATGCTTAAGAAAAATTTTAAAAAAGTTTGATATGTTAATTTTTAATCCTATAAAAACCTCATTAGAAAAAAATTAAAAACGATCTTGAATAACGGAAAACCCCATAACAGCGCACTAGATGTTGTAATAATTGGTGCAGGTGTGATTGGCTTAAGCATCGCCAGAGAATTCGCTCTAGCTGGGCGTGAGGTTATTGTTCTTGAACGTAACGCTAACATTGGCGAAGAAACATCATCGCGCAACTCTGAAGTTATACACGCTGGAATATACTACGCTCAAGACAGTCTCAAAGCACAGCTCTGCACGCGAGGAAAGGCCTTGCTTTACTCTTATTGCGATGAAAAATCTATTTCTTATAATCGTTGTGGCAAGTTGATCGTAGCATTAACTGAAGATCAGAAAAAAACACTACATAAACTTCAAAGCTATGCTTTAAAAAACGGCGTCTATGACATTCAAACACTTGATGCAGCAGAGGTCAGAGAACTAGAGCCCTCTATTCAATGCTCCGCAGGTCTTTTTTCACCGTCTACCGGAATCATTGACAGTCATCATTTAATGCTTTCATTACAGGGTGACCTAGAAAATTCGGGAGGAAGAGTTGTTCTATTATCGGAATTTACACAAGCATATTTAAAAGAAAATAAGCTTCATCTAAAAATCAAATCAGACGAAACCCCTATATCTATTACTGCTCAATGTGTGATCAATTGCGCCGGACTTTATGGGTCGAGTGTTGCAAATAATATTGATGGGCTTGATGCAAAATATATTCCAAAAACACGTTATGCTCGAGGAGTTTATTTTACGTACCAGGCAAAGCATCCATTCCAACATCTTATCTACCCTGTGCCAGAACCTGGCGGGTTAGGAATTCATCTCACATTAGATTTAGCTGGAAAAGCACGTTTTGGCCCAGATGTTGAGTGGATCGAACAACTCGAATACAAAGTAGATGCACATCGAAGTGATCGGTTTTTTAAGTCTATATCTGGCTACTGGCCAAACGTAAAAAGAGAAGCACTAATGCCTGGTTACGCAGGGATAAGACCTAAAATTGTGGGGCCTAATGACCCTCCTGGAGATTTTATGATTCAGGGACCCCGCGTACACGGCGTTAATGGCTTAGTAAATTTGTTTGGAATTGAATCGCCAGGCCTAACTGCTTCATTAGCGATTGCAGAGCATGTACTGAAGATCTTTTCTGAGGATATCATTTGAATAATATTTCCAACCTTTTAATCAAGGTTAAAACGATTGAAAATTAAACAAAGCTTGAGTAATTTTAAACAGCTCACGCCTGGAATACAGCGTCTGCTTGCCCCCAACCCAGGCATGATGACTGGACCAGGCACTAATACTTATCTGTTAGGCCAGAAGGAAATAGCGGTAATAGATCCTGGGCCTGCTATAGCCTCCCATATAGCCATGATTCAAAAGATAGTTTCTGCTCCAATTCGATGGATTATCGTTACTCATACACATCTAGATCATTCACCAGCAGCCCAAATGCTAGCTGAAGCAACTGGCGCTGAATTGCTGGGGCAAAGTCCACCAGCCGGATCAAATCAAGATCAGACCTTCTCACCTCATCGCATCTTAAATAATGGCGATAAAATTGAAACGGAGGAATTCACTCTTACAGCTATCCATACACCAGGCCATGCTTCAAACCACCTATGTTATCTACATGAAAAGCTTCAGTGGATATTCACAGGGGACCATGTAATGAATGGATCCACTGTAGTCATTAATCCACCCGATGGAAACATGAAGGACTACTTAGATTCTCTTGCACAATTAAAAATTCTCGATCCAAAAAAACTTGCTCCCGGTCATGGAGATCTACTGCCAAATCCCCAAGCAACCCTTGATTGGATCATCACACACAGATTAGAGCGTGAAGCAAAAATCATCACCACCCTTGATTCTATGTCTGGTAGCTCCCTTACTAAATTAGTTAAGAAGGCTTATGACGATATTGATGCAAAGTTGCACCCTCTAGCAGAACGCTCTCTTCTAGCGCATCTTATTAAGCTTAATAGAGAGCATCTTGCTAACGAAAAAAATGGGCTCTGGTATCTATCATAGGGTTAACAATGAAAAAATTTACATGCATATCTACAACAATACTTTTTACATCATTATTTTTGAGTGTAGAAAGCTCAGCTCAAAAAATTGAATCACTTGAGGCTGAGGCTAAAAGCATCCATCTCGACGTCATAACCATCGATAGTCATGACGACATTCCTTTGAACTTTGCCACCGAAACTATTGATCCATTAAATGCTGCTCGTCAGGTTAATTTGGAAAAAATGCGTGAGGGAGGGTTAGACGTCGCTTTCTTTATTGTCTACGTAGGACAAACCGAACGCACACCAGAAAATTATGAGAAAGCCCAGGCGAATGCAATGAAGAAGTTCAATGCTATACATCGCATGACTAACGAAATGTATCCGAACTCTATTGAGCTTGCTTACTCTGCAAATGATATCGAACGAATTCATGCCTCTGAAAAACTCGTTGCAGCAATTGGCATCGAAAATGGTTATGTAATTGGCACTGATTTGTCATTGTTAGAAAAATACTATGAGCTTGGAGCCCGCTATATGACCCTAGCTCATAGCGGTCATAATGATATTTCAGATTCTGCTCAACCACGACCTCAATTTGGTGATAGTCATTCAGAACACGATGGAATAAGTCAATTTGGAGAGCAAGTAATAGCTGAGATGAATCGTATTGGAATGATGGTGGATATTTCGCATATTTCTAAACAGGCAGCACTTGATGCCATACGTTTATCGAACGCACCTGTTATCGCATCACATTCCAATACGCGCGCACTTACCGATCATTACCGCAATATGGATGATGAGACACTTCTAGCGCTCAAAGAAAATGGTGGTGTCATGCAGGCAACGGCCTTAGCAACCTTCGTAAAACAGCAAAATATCACCCAAGTAGAAGCAACTAAAAAAATCCTTGCTGATTACGGCATAGAAAGAATCAGTCAGTGGTGGATTCTTACGAATGAACAGCGCATTCAGATAAAAGACAGACTATCGACTATCGGCTATGCAAGTGTCAGTGATTTCATTGATCACGTCGACTACGCTGTCAATCTAATAGGTATTGACCACGTTGGACTGAGTTCTGACTTTGATGGTGGCGGAGGTCTCTTAGGGTGGTTTGATGCTGCAGAAACCTTTAACGTAACATTAGAACTCGTTAATCGAGGCTATAATAGGGAAGATATTCGTAAGCTCTGGGGTGGAAATCTGCTAAGAGTATGGCGAGAAGTGGAACAGGTTTCTGTAGAAACTCGCTAACCTATAAATCAGCAAACTTTCTGCCGGTAGTCCCTAAATCTTCTAACAATGTTGGCACTTCCCAGTAGGTTGAGCCAAAGCGATCACGTAATTCACATACTGCCTCATATACCCGCTGCACCCCTATTTCATCTGCATAGTGCATTGGTCCCCCACGATAGCGTGGGAATCCATAACCGTTAGTCCATACAACATCAATATCAGCAGATCGCAGTGAAATACCTTCTTCTAGAATTCTTGAACCTTCTACGATCAAGGCATAGATACACCGTTCTGTAATCTCCTTAGTGCTAATCTCTCGCTGGTCCACGCCCAGTAATTCTGCCTCTCGATCAATCATCTCTTGCACCTCTAGATCAGGGACAGGTGCTCGCGAACCCGATTTATACAAGTACATACCCTTACCCGTTTTCTGTCCAAACCTTCCAGCTTGAGACAACATATCAGCAATACGATAAAAACAAGGATCCTCAGATTGGTCGGCTCTCTCCTGGCGAATTTTGTATCCCACATCAAGTCCTGCAAGATCACCCACAGCGTGAGGGCCCATAGCCATTCCCCACTCTTGGAGCGCGCCATCTATTTGTTCTGGAGAGGCACCTTCCAACAAAAGAAGCTGGGCTTCCCGTCCATAACCATGGAGCATTCGATTCCCAACGAAACCAAAACAGTTACCAACAACCACTCCGACCTTCTGTAACCGTTTTGAAAGAGCGAGTGCTGTTACTAAAACATCATCTGCTGTGTTAGCTCCACGTACAATTTCTAATAGACGCATAATATGGGCAGGACTAAAAAAATGTAGCCCAATCACATCTTCTGGTCGTCCCGTTGCAGCCGCTATTTGATCTACATCCAATGTCGAAGTATTGGTCGCCAATATTGCACCAGGACGGCAGATCTTATCTAAAGTTCGAAAAACTTCTTTTTTTATAGCCATATTTTCGAAAACTGCTTCAATCACAAGATCTGAGTTAGCAGCAGAATCAAAATTCTGCGTTGTCTGTAATCGTGCCAGACCTTTCTTCATACCTACATCATCTATTCTTCTGCGAGCAACGTCGTGTGCAAAGAAACCTTTTATCGCCTCTGCACCCCGCTCAAGCCCTGATCTTTCGCTATCTATCAAAGTCACCTTAAAACCGGCCCGCAGAGCAGTGTAGGCGATGCCTGACCCCATAGTGCCCGCACCAATTACGGAGATTTCATCTATCTGACGCCGACAGGCTTCAACAGAAATTCCAGGAACCTTTGCAACTGCTCGCTCAGCAAAAAAAATATGTCTTAACGCCTTAGATTGTGAGGATTTTTTGCATTCGCTAAAAAAACCTCTTTCCTGAATTGACGCTTCATCAAAAGCCATTTTGATAGATGATTCGACACTACGAATAATTTTTTCTGGAGATATTAAGCCTCGTGTTTTAAAGGCTATTTTTTTACGGTATTCATCAAAAAAATCTGCTGAAACCGGATCAACAATAAGATCTCGGACACGTCGAATAGGTTTGCCTTCAGCCAACAACTTGTTCACAAATGCAATAGCACCATTCAAAAGAACTTCGTCCTCGATCAATTGATCTGCAATGCCTAAACTGAGAGCAGTTTTAGCATCCACAGGTCTACCTGAAATCATCATATCTAATGCGTTTTCTACACCTATTAATCGAGGTAAGCGTTGAGTCCCCATCGCCCCAGGCAACAGCCCTAAAGTTACCTCTGGAAGGCCAACTTGTGCTTTTGGATCAACAACTCTGAAGTGACATCCCATAGCAAGCTCAAGCCCTCCTCCGAGAGCTGTACCATGCATCGCTGCAACAACAGGTATTTCACTGCGCTCGACACAGAAAATAACATCTGAGAGATGAGGTGAAAGCGCAGGTTTACTGAATTCGCGTATATCGGCCCCAGCACAAAATGTTCGTCCAGCACAAACAAGCACAACAGCTTCCACGTCATTATTTAATTTAATTGCCTTCATTGCGGCAACAATTCCTGACCGAACAGGTTGTGATAGAGCGTTAACTGGCGGACTATCAATGGTTATAACTGCCAAGTTATTACGATACTCAACGCCAACCTCACTCATAAAGATCTCCTTCAACATGAACCGGCCTTATAGGCCAATTCATACAATTCTTAGTGCTGTTTAATACTTATGACAATCAATGATTTAGAAAATCACAGTATTCGTTATGATTCGCCATAGAACGTGTAAAGTATTTATCTCGTTTTTTATTGATAATGCCTACGGTAGAACTTAGAACCCTAATCACAGAGTAGCGACACAAAACTTTATATTTCTTAAAATATTTGATCTAAAATCAATCAAAACCCCATAGTGATTCCAAAAGGCCTTGATCCCACATATCACGATAATGACCAGTTGGATCACATGGACTGGTTCCTGATACTAATTGAAATTGAATATCATCATCTCTAGCTGAACCTCTTTCTCGAATAAGTGGCTCCGTATAATACGGATCATGAATGACCATCTTTCTATCCATCGTTAATTGATCTTCGCTTAAAGTATAAGTTTCAACAATTCTTGTGTCTTCTCCAGACATAGGCAATCCCAACCCATCAAGCCAACTTGGAGAAAGATGTGAAGTCTCCATAATAAAAATATTACCTTCCCACTTGCCAGTGGAGAAGCCCATTGGGCTGGCTAACAATCCATCTGGTGCCCCTCTTCCATCTAGCCAGATTCTTCTCACCCCTCCCCAAGAAATCATTAAGTAGTAGTCTCCAGCATCAACTATTTCTAAGTTAAATGGCGCACCAAAAGACCTCGGAAGTCCCATCGGAGAACAAGTTTTAGCTGGATCCTCCCATTCTTTAGTTGCCTCATGGACTCTTCTTCCTTCTTCAGTAAAGGGCGTTGGCTTTGGCTCTAAGTCCCCTGCTGTTATTTGAAATTTATACCTATTATTCCATGCTCCTGTTATGTCGTATGGATGCTCTGTAGACGTTACCCCATAAGACTTATTAGGATCGGCATTTATCTCTACAATATCGTAAGCGCTTGATGATGCTCCATCTAAAATACTGAGCTCTTCTCCAGTTGCTAATGTCACCCATTCCATAAAAATCTTTTTAGATGAACTTCTACCTAAAGCACCAGAAAGTTTTATCGTATCTCCTACTTTAATAGTATCTTTATCCCAATTTAATCCTAGCAGAACCCCTACGTTATGTGTTTGTACCTGCCAATCCTCAGTTACTCCATTTTCTAATCGTGTTCTTATCCTATAAGTTACATGAGGATTGGAAAATCTTACCCAAGTTACTTCGCCTTCTAAGGTCGCATTTTGATTCCGATCAAATTCAAAAGCGAACGAATGGTGTGCAACGGAAAAATCCATATAAACTAAAAAAAACAAAGTCGAATAAAATAATTTTTTTAAAATACTCATGCTTTCATCCAGATTCAGTTTAATTTTTGCAATAACAACTTCTCTTCCTTATAGCTTACTAGAGAGAGAAACAGAAGAAAATTTAGCTGCAAAAACTATGGTAGAAGCTACAATACCCATACTTATATTGAGTAGTGAAAAAGAGGGTTAAACCATGACCTATGTAGTCACGGACAGCTGTATTAAATGCAAACTCACCGACTGCGTGGAGGTGTGCCCCGTGGACTGTTTCCATGAAGGACCTAACATGCTGGTCATAGACCCAGAAGAATGCATTGACTGCACTTTATGCGAGCCTGAGTGCCCAGTGGACGCAATTTGCTCAGAGGATGAGATACCAGAGGGTCAAGAAGCATTCCTAGAGCTAAATGCAGAACTCTCTCAAAACTGGCCTGTCATTACGCAAGCTAAGGATGCCCCTGATGACGCAGATGATTGGCGCGAGGTTAAAAATAAACTTCAACATCTAGAGAAATAATAAAAACAGAATTTCGACTCTTTTAGAAGATTTTATCTGATTTTTCGAGATTTTCAGGCTTTAATCTATAACTTCAGGCAACAGGGAAATCTAACTAGTAAAACGGTAGTCTTGTAACTCGTGACTCTTATCTAGTGATAACAACAAAAAGTAATGTAATTTTTATCTTACCCCTCTAATCTCACTAAAAGGACTATAAAAATGAAGCCCGCTCGACCCTCCTCTGCGGTGATACTGATACGCGAGGTTCAACGTAAGATCGAGGTTTTTATGGGCCAACGCCATGAGCGCGCAACATTTGCTTCAGCGTTTGTCTTTCCTGGCGGCGTGCTCAGCAAAGACGACAGTTGTGTATACCCTCGCTGCCGAGGTTTACGTCAAGACGATGCAAATCAAGCTTTATCAGTGAAATCTGGTGGCCTAGACTATTACAGCGCAGCAATCCGAGAGCTTTTCGAGGAAACTGGCGTGCTCCTAGCAGTTACCTCTAATAATCACTGGGTGAGTGATGACGTCCATTCCTACCATCCATTCGCAGAAACCCGAATGAGCCTTAAGGAAGGAAAGCTGTCTTGGCCTAAGGCCTTATCAAATGCAAATGTAAATTTAGCGACAGATGAGTTGTATTATCTGGGGCACTGGGAAACCCCCGTTACCCTTAACGCTCGATTTTCTACACGTTTTTTTCTAGCCGAGCTACCACCAGGCCAAAAAGCACAACACGATGGAGAGGAACTAGTAGCTAGTAGATGGTTAGAACCAGGCCAGGCATTATCTTTACATAATACGG
>Ga0209403_10003181_pt1 | contig 18816 bp, 22 predicted proteins | sample ArcticOcean_MG_C_8_FD_187440 | JGI IMG/M metagenome (GOLD analysis project Ga0209403, IMG submission 187440) | Marine microbial communities from western Arctic Ocean - ArcticOcean_MG_CB11_86 (SPAdes) (version 2) | ecosystem: Environmental > Aquatic > Marine > Oceanic | place: Arctic Ocean... | reverse complement strand
TCCGAGTACCAGTACCATTTGATTTGTCCTTCTGCAGGTTTCAAGCAGTCTAGCCGCCGCCGCGCGGCTGCGGTATGCAAAAGGCGATGAATACCATCCCAGAATCGATGCGGGCGGCGCTCGGACGCATCGTCTCCGCCGAAGATACAATTACATCAGCACCGGTGGCCGGACTTATGGCGGCATTCGGCCGTGACGATCTCGATCCCCGGCCGGGCGATCCGCTGCCGCCGTTGTGGCACGGCCTTTTTTGCACGGCAAAGCTGCCGCCGTCGCGGCTGGGCGATGACGGGCTCGCGAAGGACGAAGGCTTGTTGCCGGCTGCAACCGATTATCCGGATAAACTTTTCGGCGGCGCGCGGTTCGATTTTCGCCATCCGTTGAAGATCGGCGAAGACATCCTCAAAGAATCCGAAGTGATGTCGTTCGAGATGAAAGAGGGAAGATCCGGGGCGTTTATCGTCGGGCTTGTCCAGCACCGGATTTCAAATCGTGACGGTATCGCCGTCGTCGAAGAGAACGATATTATATGCCGCCCATCTGCGATCACCGGGTCATCAGGGGCGGTAGCTCAGAACCGACCGGCGCCGCCGCACGATGCGATCTGGTCGCGCACGATCACGCCCGACCCGGTGCTGATGTTCCGGCATTCGGCGGTTACGTTCAACAGCCATCGTATTCACTATGACCGCGACTACGTGAAGGAAAAAGGCTATCCGGGCCTGCTGGTCCAGGGCACCCTGATCGCAAGATTAATGCTGGAAATGCTGCGGGTGGAGGCGCCGGACTTTGTGCTGAGCTCGTTTTTGTTCCGGTCCGGGCGGCCGATATACGATAATGGCGCTTTCGTCATTGCCGCGGTGCCTGATGTAGGCGGTACGGATATCGCCTTCCGGGCGATTGACCATGCAGGCAATGTCGGGATGACGGGACGGGCTCGTTAGCAGCGCAGGAACGCGCTATTTTTGGGGAGGAAATTTTTCATCGTTGGCCTTTTTCCAGTCAATCGCCATCATACGCGCCTCGCGTTGCATATCCCGACTGAGGAAGCGGCCAACCTTGTTGGCGTAATTGGAGGCCTCTTTGTTGCCGGCACGGGCCGATTCGATGAACCATTTTAGCGCCGCGACCATGTCCTGCTCGATGCCTTCGCCCAGCATCAGGGCGGAGCCCAGGCTTTGCTGCGCCCCCGAGTTTCCGAGCTCGGCAGCCTTCATGAAAAATTCCGCGGCTTTTTTTCGTCCTTCTTGACGCCCCGGCCAGAGCCATACATTTGTCCAAGCACATATAACGCCTGCGCATTGCCGGCATTCGCGGCAGATTCGAGGTGCTTGAGAGTTTCTTCGTATTTTCCACGCTGAAATGCTTTCACGCCCAGATCGACCGCTGCGTAAGCAGCCTGCCATGAGCAGAAAACAACGACGGCGGACAATAATCCGACAGATATAATATTACGCCAACCCATAGCGCCGGAATTTCTACTATTTCGGTTGTCGCTGCCAGCAATCCGTAATCCGTGGTCGCTTCGTTAGGTGTTTTCACCGGGCCGCCAGAGAACGTCAGACCTGCCGTCATCATTTGCCGCACGCGCCATCACGAACAAAAGATCCGAAAGACGGTTGAGGTATTTCAGCCCGAGCGGATTCATCGGCTCATCCGCACCCAATGCCGCCAGCCCCCGTTCAGCACGGCGGCAGACCGTGCAGGCGAAATGAAGGGCGGCCGATAAATCGGTGCCGCCGCGCAATACGAAAGACTTGAGCGGTTCAAGGTTCGCATTGACCCGGTCGATCTCGCTTTCAAGCCGTGCAACCTGGCCGGGCTGTATCCGCAGGCAGCCGTCAGAATAGTCGTCGCCAGGGCGGGTGACGTCTGCTCCAAGATCAAACAGATCGTTCTGAATGCGGGCGAGGATTGCGTCGGTGTCTGCCAGCGCGTCGTCCGGAGATGAAAATCGGCGGGCAAGACCGATCGTCGCATTGGTTTCGTCAATATCGCCCTGGGCGCCGACGCGCTGCGAATGCTTCGGCACGCGGCTGCCGTCGCCAAGCGAGGTTTCACCGCCGTCACCGCCGCGCGTGTATATTTTGTCGAGCTTTACCATCTTCTTGCCTATGTCGATCAGGGTTTCAATATCATTATGTCGCCGCGTACTTCGTATCCCGAGAGCCGGTCGAGGAACGTAAGCCCTAACAGCGATTCCGGAAGACCGTTTCGGCTGATCGCCGCACGCACGTTGCGGGCACGGATCGTACCGGCTGCGATCTCGCCGAGCGATATGTCCGCCACCCACGCAGTGCCGTTCGCTGTCGTGGTACGGACCCCGTAGGTTAACTTGGCGAGGTCGAACCCGAGTGTTTGGGCATCGGTCGAGCTGATTGCGACGCGGCTCGCGCCGGTATCGACCAGAAACCGGATGGGTTTACCGTCGACAGTGGCGGTCAACCGAAAATGACCGTCGCCGCTTCGCCTGATTGTTACCTCACCCGTGCCGTTGATCAGCGCCCGATCCGGGCGCAACTCGCCGACGATACGCTCGCCGATCCCGCGGAAGTCCGAACGATAGCTGTAGCCAAGCACGGCGACCGCGCCGATTGCAATCCAGATAGCCGCGTGACGTAAAACCATGCCCGTACTGGAGTGGCGTCCCGCCATCAAGGCGCTGCCGAGTACAACCAACAGAATTACATGATGGGCCAGATAGGGCTGGGCTTCGCCATCCGTCAGCACGCCGGGAAATTGCCAGCTCAGAAGATAAAGTAACGCTGCGGCGGCGACAGCGGCAATCAGCAGCCACAGCCAGTAGGGCTTGCGCACTGCATCGTCGCCATTTTTCAACATATAAAGGATGTAGCGCGGTTGGCCGGCAATTGCGAGCCGGCTGTATTTTGTTGATGATTCGGATAAGTAAGTGTATTTACACGAATATGTCAGATAAAAACACCCTTCCGGCACCGACGCAGGCCAGAGTAGCGTGGCACTGCACGTGTTTTAACGTCCGGCGCGCCTCACGCGCGGTGACCCAGTTCTATGACGACATCATGGCGCCGAGCGGTATCAAGGCAACGCAGTTCACCATGCTGGGGGCGGTCGCGCTGATGGGACCTGCCTCTGTAACCCGTCTCGCCGAACATCTTGCTCTCGACCGGACGACGCTGACACGCAATATCAAAGTGCTCGCCGATCAGGGTCTGATCGCGATATCTGCCGGGGCAGACCGGCGGGAACGCGTAGTCAAACTCACCGACGACGGTCAGGCGGCGATCGACCGGGCGACGCCGGTGTGGCGCGATGCTCAGGATGCGCTGGCGGCCCGGTTTGGCGAAGACCGTTGGCGGCGCATGATCGAGGATATGAACGACCTCGGCGCGTTGACGATTGACCACGATTGAGTTGAATTTTCGGCGGGCCGATGTATTGCCCGCTCGTTTCCGACCCGCTAACGTGGCCGTCCACTGCGGAGAGAAAGCCCATGCATTTCGGTATTTTTTCAAACGGGTTTCGCCCGCATACCACTGCGGCGCAAACCTATGACGAAGACATTTATGAGATCGTGTTGGCCGACAAGCTGGGGTTCCGGGATGCCTATATCAGCGAACACCATGGCGAGCCGCCTTATATAAACCGGGTCGACACCATCCCGATGACCGAACTTCTGATGTGCAAGGCAGCGGGGCTGACAAGTCGGATCCGCATGGGTGCGGCGGTCAGACTTTTACATATCCACCATCCGCTTGATGTCGCGATCCAGGCTGCGGCAACCGAGCACTTGCTCGGCGAAGGACGGTTCATCTTCGGCTTTGGTTCCGGTTTTCCATCGCCGCTGTTTTCCGAAGAACGCGGATTGTCATTCGAAGACCGCCATGCGCGGCTGGCGGAATCCCTCGATTTTATCCTCAAGTGCTGGACCAGCGACGAGATATTCGACTGGGACGGCGGCCACTGGAAGGGCAAGGGCATTGTTGCGCTGCCCAAACCACTTTCTTCTCCTCATATGCCGATGGCGACTGCAACCGATACCGATTCCGTGATCAAGATGTCCGCCGAGCGCGGCTATACGCTGCTCTCGGCGTTTCTCGAAAGTGCGGGCCGGTTGCGGCCAAAGGCCGATAAGTACGTGCAGTATGCGCAAGATGCCGGGATCGCTGATTCACGGCGGAACATCACCGCCTCCCGTATCGTGTACGTCGCCGATTCCTATGAGGAAGCGTTGGAAGATCTGCGGCCGGCAGTCACTCATGAAATAGGCATCCAGGCTGAACGCGGTTTTCTCAAGATGCTCAAGAATGTCTTCGGTCTCGATGTGCCGAATGACGAACGCGCCGTCGAAGTGCTGGCCGAAGCGGGTTTCTATCTGCTTGGCGACCCCGATCGTGTAGCCGGCAAAGTTCAGGAATTTTATAATGAGTCAGGTGGTTTCGGCACCTTTTTGATTGTGACGGGCAAAGACTGGGCGACCCGGGAAAAGCGGGCGCGGTCGATGACCCGGTTCATGGAAGAGGTGGCGCCGCAGCTCCGCCATCTAGACCCTGTCGACACGGATATCGCCGCACAATAGTTCGCTCGGTTTGCCGCGGCAGGTGATTCAATTAGACTGACGCATTGTGCGGTCACGGCCTCATACACTGCGACGTCCCGCAATTCCTTTCACGGCGGCTTTGATTTGCTTCTGAAAATTTTCTCGGTCATCGCGCCCGTGTTCATCTGCGCCGGAATCGGGTTTGCCTGGGGCCGAATGGGGCGGCCGTTCGACACGCGCATGGTCGGGGCGCTCGCCCTCAATCTAGGCATGCCGTGTCTGGCGTTTTCCGCGCTGACCAAGTTGAAGGTTAGCCCGGAAGCATTCGCTGAAATGGCCGGCGCGTACGCCCTGGTGCTCGCCTGCTTCCTTGTCGTCGGGCTGATCTGCATCACTGTCATGAAGTTGCCGGCACACACATATTTGCCGGTCTTCACGTCTTCCAATACCGGCAATATGGGTCTGCCGCTTTGCCTGTTTGCGTTCGGCCCCGAAGGCCTCGCGCTTGGCATCTGCATTTTTGTGCTGTCGTCGTTGTTCAGCTTTACGGTGGGCTGGAGCATCTATGCGGGGCGGGTGGCGGCGGATGTTTTCTACAACAATCCGTTGATCTACGCGGTCGCGGTGGCGCTGGTGTTTATGACCACCGGCACCGAGCCGCCGGTCTGGCTTGCCAACACGACCCGGCTGATGGGCGGGCTCGCCATCCCGCTGATGCTGATCTCGCTGGGCGTCGCAATTTCCAACATGCGCGCCGCGGGTGCGGGCAGGATTATTATTGTCTGCGTCATCAAACTCTGCGCCGGCTTTTCCGTCGGATACGGGATCGCCACACTTCTGGGGTTTGAAGGCGCGGCGCGCGGCGCATTGATTATCGAAGCCGCGATGCCGGTCGCGGTTCACAACTACATGTTTGCCCAGCGCTTCAATCGCAACACCGCAGACACCGCCAGCATGATCCTGATTTCGACGGTTATCTCGCTGGCGACGCTACCGTTTCTGATGCTGGTCGTACTGTAACCGCCAATGGAAATTATTCCCCAGCTCGCCGCCATCATCACGCCCGTCTTTATTTGCGTCGGGTTCGGTGTGATGTGGGCAAAGATCGGCACGCCATTCGATTCCGACCTGATCACATCGCTTGTCTACAATATCGGCGTGCCGTGTCTGATCCTCGCGACATTTCAGAAGGTCGATATATCGCCGGGCGCGATGGCCGGAATCGCCGTGGCGGCCATTGCCTGCTATGCGGCCTTCACGCTAATTGCGTTCGCCACGGTCAAGGCCCTTCGGCTTGATGTGCCGTCCTATCTGCCGTCGTTGATGTTCCCGCTGACCGGCAGCATGGGCCTGCCGGTCTGCTATTTCGCCTTCGGTGACGAAGGACTTGCGCTTGCCATCGTCTATTTCACGTTTGGCGCGATCGGCTCGTTCACGATAGGCGCCGCCATTGCCGAGGGAAGTTGGTCGATCCGGAACCTGGTGCGCGCGCCGGTGATTTATGCAATCGCGATCGCGGTCACCCTGCAGCTGACCGGCGGGCAAATGCCGAAATGGATATTCAACACCACCGATCTTCTCGGTGGGATGGTGATCCCGGCCCAGCTGGTCGCATTGGGCGTGTCTTTGCTGCAACTCAAAACAGGCGGTATGGCGCGCAGCGCCTTCCTCGGTGTATTCCGGCTCGCGATGGGGGTTGCGGTCGGATTTGCTGTTGCCGCTGTATTCAACCTCGACGGCGCGGCGCGGGCCATCGTGATCATTCAGAGCGCCATGCCGGTTGCTGTCTCAAGCTATCTGTTCGCCCAGAAATTCAACCGAAAGCCCGAAGAAGTAGCCGGCATGGTCGTGGTATCGACCGCCGTTTCCTTCGTGACCCTTCCATTGCTGCTGCTGGCGGTGCTGTGAAGCCCGAATATTTGAATTACGATAGATTGCTTGCCCACGGCGCCAACCAACCCCAGATAACAGGTCAGAATGAATAACAACCAGTTTTCCCTTCCGCCGGTTGCCGTCCGGCTTCTTGTGGCACTTGCGGTTGTCCAGGCAATCCGTGCGGTTCTGCCGCCGGAATTTGACGCATATCTTGTCGTCTTTCTCGGGTTCGATCTGTTCCGTGGCGGAGAGTTCAACCCGGTCTGGCTGTATGGGGCGGTGACATCCGTGTTCGTCCATGGTGGGTGGTTTCATCTGCTCGCCAACGCTACCTGGATTGTGGTTTTGTCGCCGCAGATCGCTCCACATCTGAATGGTAAACGCTTCGTCACGTTTTTCGTCGCAACCGGGACCGCTGGCGCGCTGACCCATGCGCTCCTCAACTGGGGGCAGAGCCAGACCCTTGTCGGCGCGTCGGGGGCGGTATTCGGACTTCTCGGTGCCGGGGCGTACGTTATGATCCGCGGCCGGGACGGATATTCCAAGCCCACGGCGAAAGATTTAGGGCAATACATTCTGGTGATGATGATCGTGAATATTGGTTACGCCGTTCTCAGCGAGGGCAATGTCAGCTGGGAGGCCCATGCCGGCGGGTTCTTCGCCGGTCTCGCGCTGTTTCCCTTTATGCGCAGGTCGCCGCCCTCGTCGGGGATTACGGTCGTCCACTGAAGCGGCCGTCATAAAAAACGGGCGCGAAAATTCCGCGCCCGTTTCTGAAGATATCCGCCGATATTTAGTGCATTGCCGATCCGCCATCGACCACCAGGGTCTGGCCGGTGATGAAGTCGGAATCCTTCGACGAGAAGAACACCAGCGCGCCGATCAGGTCTTCAGGCATTTGTTCGCGTTTAATCGCCCGCGATGCCGTGTTGCCGTCTTTTACGGCGGTCCACTGGTCGTCGTTGATCACCTTTTCGCTCATCGTCAGGCCGGGCGCGATACAGTTGACGGTGATCCCGTCATCGCCGACCTCGCGTGCGAGCGCCCGGGTGAACGCGACCTGCGCGCCTTTGGAGCTGACATAGTGCAGCAGCATCGGGGTTCCTTTGAACACCGTGCCCGAGGCGATATTGATGATCTTGCCATAGCCGTTCTTTTTCATCTCCGGCACGGCCGCCTTGACGCAGCTGAACACGCCGCGCGTGTTGATCTGCATCACCCGGTCCCATTCCGCCTCGTCGATATCGAGGAACGACCCCTGCTTCAGATCGGCAAACAAAGCCGCGTTGTTTACCAGAATGTCGAGCTTGCCGAAGGTGCTGATCGTCTCCGCCACCATCGCCCTGATGTTTTCCGGATCCGTCACGTCGCAATGGATGCCGATCGCCTCGCCGCCCGCCTGTTTGATAATATTGACGGTATTGTCGGTGTCGATGATATCGCTCACCGTGACCTTTGCGCCTTCGGCTGCAAGCACCTTGGCGTATTCCACACCTATGCCGCGGCCCGCTCCGGTGACGATGGCAACCTGTCCGTCGAGTCTTCCCATGTCTTCCTCCCTTAATTGGTCGTTGTGTTTACTCAAGCCCGAGGAACTTGTTCGAAAACCCGGGGTCATTCAAGAGGGCCTCTTTCGCCCCGTCCAGCACCGTCCGCCCGTTCTCAATGACATAGGCGTGCTCGACGAAATCCAGCGCCCGGTGGATATTCTGTTCCACCAATAACATGGTGACGCCCTCGGCGGAAATCTGCCGCAGCGCTTCCATCACCTCGTCGACCAGTATCGGGGCGACGCCGAGAAACGGTTCATCGAGCAACAGCAGACTAAAAATAGTACTGTCGAACCTCTCAGCTGGTGTTGGCGGCTCCCCCCGATGGAAGACGAAAGTATGCGCAGGCCGTTTTTGGATGACAAGTCAGGAATCAGAATTTCAATGAACAATACAATTTACGATTATGTCATCGTCGGCGGTGGGTCCGCCGGGTGTGTCCTCGCAGGGCGGCTAAGCGCGCGATCATCTAACCGCGTGTTGCTGGTTGAAGCGGGCACGGACTATGCGCCGGACAATCTGCCCGACCAGTTGCAGGACGGGTTCGCGGGTGTTGCCTATAACGACTTGCGGTTCATCTGGAACAAATTGAGGGTCACCGTGCCGCCGCGTCCCGGCAATGCGCCGGACACGCGGCCGGACAAGCTGTATCAACAGGGCCGCGTGATGGGTGGCGGCTCGTCGATAAATGGGATGATGGCGAACCGGGGCAGCCCGCTCGACTATAACGAATGGGCCGAACGCGGCGCGGCAGGTTGGGGCTGGGACGATGTGCTGCCGTTTTTCCGCAAGCTGGAATCCGACCGTGACTTCGATGGGCCTTATCATGGCAAGGACGGACCCATCGGTATCCGCCGCCTGTTTCCCGATATCTGGCCTGGCTACACGAAGGCGATCATGAAGGCCGCTGACGATGCCGGCTTCACCTATCTCGAAGATATGAATGCCGATTTCGAGGACGGCTACTTTCCGATAACGATCTCGAATATCGACGACAAGCGTGTCTCGGCCAATGTCGCCTATTTGACGATGGAAGTTCGCGCCCGGCCCAATTTCGATATTCTTGACCGGGCGGAGGTTCAGCAGCTCACCTTTGATGGCACGCGGCTAACCGGCCTCCGGGTCCGGCGGCCCGACGGCGAACGCACAATCCGTGCCAAAGAAGTGATCGTGTCCGGCGGCGCGACCCATTCGCCGGCGATCCTGATGCGGTCCGGCATCGGGCCGGCCGCGCAACTGTCGCATCTCGGTATCGATATCGTCGCCGACCGGGCCGGGGTCGGCCAGAACCTGATGGAACATCCCGGCGTGTCGATGGCGTCCTATATGAAGCCGGGTGCGCGGCTGCCCCCGGGCATGCGCCGCCAGATGATTGCGGCGATGCGCTTTTCATCCGGCGTCGAAGGCTGCGGCGAAAACGATATGTTCATCGTGCCGACCAACAAATCGGTCTGGCACGCGCTCGGTGACCGGATCGGGGCGGTGATGGTGTGGATCAATAAATCTTATTCGACCGGCGAGGTGACGCTGAATTCGGCCGATCCTGCGGTCGAGCCGAATGTTGATTTCAACATGTGCTCGGACGAACGGGACCTGGTGCGGCTGGTCAAAGCGACGCGCCTTCTTGCCAAGATGCATGAAAATCCTGCCGTGACCGACGCTGTGCACGATGTGTTTCCCGCCGCCTATTCGGAGCGGGTACGCAAAGTAGGGGAGTTCAATAATTCGAACCGGGTAAAAACCTGGATAGCCGCGCAGCTGATGGATATTGGCGGGCCGGTGCGCCGCGGCTTTATCAACAATATCATTCTCGAAGGGCCGACCCTGACGGAATTGATGCAGGATGACGACACGATCGCCGACTGGATCCGGAAAACCGTGACCGGCCATTGGCATGCGTCCTGTACCTGCCGGATGGGCGCGGCCGACGACCCCGGCGCCGTTACCGATCCGTCGGCGCGGGTCTACGGGGTCGAAGGACTGCGGGTCTGCGATACGTCGATCATGCCCTGCGTACCGCGCGCCAACACCAATATTCCGACCATCATGATGGCGGAGAAGGTGGCGGATACGATCCTGGCCGGGAATTAACCCTTTCGCGTCGACGCCGCGATCATTTCCACTTCGACCAGCAGGTTGGGCGCGGCGAGGCCGGCGACGACCAGCAGGGTAGATGCCGGGCGGTTTTCGCCCAGATACTCTTCCCGGACCGCGTTGTAGGCTGGAATATTGGCCGGGTCGGTGATGAAATGGGTAATCTTCACCACGTCGCTAACCCGCAGCCGGTTGTGCTCCAGGATCGTCAGGCAGTTGTTCCACGCGTTGCGGGCCTGGGTCTCGAAATCATCGGGCACGTTGCCGTCGAAATCCATCCCGATCTGGCCGGCAGTAAACGTGATCTTGGCGTCTTCCGGGATTTCGACACCATGGGCGTAGGGCCCCCCTGGCAGCGGCATTTTTTCGGGGTAAAAAGCACGATTTTCCATGACTGTTTTCTCCTTGATCCGACCAGATTGACTGCCTCTTCTATAGAAAGCTCAGGACGTCACGGCAAGCGCCGCGTTGGGATAAATTTGCAATTCGCCCCCGAAAACCCGTAAACTGGTTCATCTAAACGAATTTACGGTGGTCCCAACGGACACCGAACACTGGAGAAACCAAATGTTTCTGAAAAATACCTGGTACGTTTGCGCGCAGCCCGACGAAGTCACCCGGACGCCGATGGCGCGCACTATCTGTAATGAAAACCTGGTCTTCTGGCGCAAGGAAGACGGCACGCCGATCGTTTTCGAGGATCGCTGCTGCCATCGCCGGATGCCGCTGTCGAAGGCGAATCTCGTCGGCGATCAGATGGAATGCTACTACCACGGCCTTCGTTTTGACGAAGACGGCAAATGCGTCCATGTGCCGGGTCAGGGGACCATCCCGCCGGGAGCCCAGGTCCAGAAATATCCGATTGTCGAGAAATACAACTGGATGTGGATCTGGATGGGCGATCCCGCCCTCGCCGATGAAGACCTGATCGTGCCGTATCCCTGGAAAACCGCCGATGACTGGGGCGACAAGGGCACCTATTTTTACGTCAAGGCCAACTACAAGCTGGTCATCGACAATCTTCTCGATCTGTCGCATCTCGGTTTTGTGCATCGCTCGACCATTGGCAATGCCGCGGTGGCAGAAGCCGCCCGCGTCCGGACCTTGAAGGACGACGAGTCCGTTACCGTCGCGCGCTGGACCGTCGGTCAACCGCCGGCGCCGACTTATCAGAAGATGGGCGGCTGGACCGAAGACGACATCGTCGACCGCTGGCAGATCATCGAATTTCAAATGCCGGGCGCTGTGCGTCTGTTCACCGGTGCATCCAAGGGTGCTGCGGAAGGCAAGGAGTTCGGCTTCACCGAGATCGACCGCGATGTGCCAGAAGGCGGTTTCGGGTTCCACAACCTAAACTTCGTGACGCCGGAAACAGAAAACACGACCCATTATTTCTGGTCCAACGCCTACCAGATCCAGGGCAAACCGGTTACCGAAGAAATGACCGAACTGTCGTATAGGCAGATCTTCACGGCGTTCCATCAGGACTGGGAAGTCTTCAATAAACAGCAGGAAAACTGGGACGATCGACCGACGATCGATACCGTCCAGGATGCCGGTCCTATCGCCGCGCGGACCATGATCGACCTCAAAATCGCGGAAGAACAGGGCCAGATGGCGATCGCCGCCGAATAATCAGGGCTGTAACAAACTAAAAACGGCGGATCTTCTGGCCCGCCGTTTTTACTTGGCCCCTACAATCCGCCGGTAAACCGGCACGGCTACCAGCGGCAGGATGTAGATCGGGAACTGGCCGACTACGAAATAGACCAGCAGGTCATAGGGCGCGCTTTCGCTGACCGCTGCCATGACCAGCGCGACATTGGTATTGCCTGTGATCAGCCCGATGGTGATCGCCGCACGGCGGCCGGCCCGCCAGAAGATGGCGGCGGCGGCAATCTGCAACGAAATATTGATGGCAAACGTCGTGCCCGTCACGATCGCTGTATAGCCGGGCTTGGCGGCGGCGAATTCGGGCAGGCCGGACATCAGCGACACAGCAACGCCGACCATGCCGAACACCATGATCCCGTCCATGCGTGATGCGTGGGCGGCCAGAAAGTCCGACCCCAGGACCCGGCGCAGCACAATCGCGATGACAAAGCTTGCGCCGACAATGCGCCCAAGCCGCCACATCAGTTCCAGCACGGTCACGTCCAGTTCGATGCCCAGCAGCCACAACGCTAGCGGCGGCAGGGTGAACGGCACCAGCGCGTAAGACATCACGGTTACAATCAGGGCCAGCGCTGCATCGAGACCGAACAGAACGCACAGCGCGGGCGCCGACATGATCGGCGTGGTCAACGCGTGGAAAACGATACCGGCACCCAACGGGCCATCAATGCCTGTCGTCGCCGCAAATCCCCACAAGAAGAGCGGCGCGATCCCCATTGAAAAGACAAAGATTGCGCCGATAAGCGCGGGGCGGCGGAGGTAGTCCTTCAGCGCCGCGGGCTCGATGCGCATCATTGACAGCGACAAGTTCATAACGATCAGCGCTTCGAGCCACGGCGCCAAAAAATCGGCCAGCGGCTGCCAGGCGATACCGCCGAAGACGCCGGCGGCCAGCATCCAGGTTGCGCGTTTGGCAACGAAATCGAGGCCGCGCAGAACCATCACGTGCGCAGCAATCGGCGGTAGACCGGCAGGGCAAGCACCGGCAGAAAATACATCGGCACCTGTCCCAGCACGAAATAGGCGATCAGGTCGGGTGACGCCTTATCGGCCAGCGTCACCATCACGAGGCCCAGATTGGTATTGCCGGTCACCAACCCGACGGTGAGCGCTTCACGCCGTCCCATTTTCAAAAACAGAATGGTGCCGAGTATCTGCAGGCCTATATTGGCGGCGAATGCGGCGGCGAGGGTAAGCACGACATAGTCCGGCTTCTTGATGGCGAAGGCCTGCAGCCCGGCAACGATGCCAAGGCAGAAGACGATGATGAACACCACGCCCAGCCCGTCGATCGCGCGCGCATTCCGGGCCATGATCTCCGGCCGCACCACCCATCGTCTTATGACGAAGGCGATTGCCGCCGGACCGGCGATGGTCGCGAAAAGGCGGGCAAACAGCTCAAAAAACCCGACGCCGAGATCAAGACCGAGCAGCCACAACGACAACGCCGGCAGCGTCAACGGGACGAACGCATAGCTCGTTACCAGGACTGCCACGGTAAGCGCTGAATCGAGTTCGAGGATCGTCGCCATCGCAATGGCCGAACTGACCATCGGCGCCGCGGCCATCAGGATCAGCCCCTGTTCCAGACCCGCCGGCGCGCCGAGGGGAGACACGATCAACCACATGAAAACCGGCGTGGCGACCAAATTGACGGCGACAATAGCGCCCAGGATAGCCGGGCGGCGCGCATAGGCGCGCAGGCGCGCAACGTCGAGCCGGATCATCGCGATCGCGAGGATGATGACAATCGAATGCAGAATGTAGGGCCGGAACAACTCCGCGACCGGCTGGAAAACGATTCCGGTCACCAACCCGCCCGCCATCAGCCAGGTCGCAGCGCTGGCAATCCGTTCAAGCGCCGCTCGGATCAATAGGGCGTTCCGTCGGCGTGCTCGAAGGACCGCGTGCCGTCGGCGGATTTTCTCATCACCATATCGGAATCTGGATAGTGAACGTCTTCGCCTGCCGACCGGTTGCCGACTTCGAGATAACGGACGACCGCGTCCGACCGGTTTTCAAGCCGGTGTCCGTCGCCCGATCCAGCGGGAAAACAGGCGCACATTCCCGGCGCCAACACCTGGTCGCCGGCATCCGTCACCAGCGTCGGGGTGCCTTCGGTGATGTAGATGAACTCGTCCTCCGCCGAATGCCAATGGCGCAGCGCCGAGACCGAACCGGGGGCCAGCTCCGTCAGATTGACGCCGTAGTGCGTCAGACCCCGGGGATCGCCCAGCGCCCGCCGGCTGCGTCCTGCCAGGGCGGTGTTGTGGGGCGGCGGGTACGGGTTGCCTTCAATCGCCGGCAGTGCCAGCGGATCGAAGGCCGGTGATTTATCCGTATCGGACATGATGAGCTCCTTAGTTGGGAAGAAAATCGTTGAGATCGATATCGTCGTAATTCTTCGGCATCGCCATCGCGAAACGGGCCCGGCCCTCGGGGTCGGTGACCGCAGGCTTGGTCGCGTCGATCAGCGTCTTGGTACCGATCCGGTGCATCGGGCTTTGTCCCGGTACGATGTCGGAAACGTTGTCGAGCGACCAGGTGCGGGCGTTCGGTATCCGGATGACATCGCGCTCGGCGTGAACCCGCGTGGTCAGCGACCAGAACACCTGGCGCATGTCCGACGCATCGATATCGTCGTCAACGGCAATGGCGAGCTTCGGGTGCAATTGTGGCCCCGACAACGCCGCCAGCAACGCGGTCTTCGCCTGGCCTTCGACACGCGGCCGCAGCTTGATGACGACCGCCATCATTCCGGCAAGCCCGAGGCATCGGACGTCCAGCAGGTCGAGCCCGCCTTCGACGTTCTTCAGATGCTCCCATAGCAGCATGTCGATGGCGGTCGCGACCAGCGCCTGGGTGTCGGTCATCGGTGCGCCGCATTGCATGGCGTAAAACACCGGATCCTTGCGCCGGGTGATCGCCTTGACGTTGAGATACTGGGTAAAGCCTTCCATCGCGTAACCGCCGGACCCTTCGCCGAACGGGCCTTCTGGGGTGATCGCGTCGGGCGGGATTTCGCCCTCGATGATCATCTCCGCTTCCGCCGGGACTTCGATGTCCATGGTTTCGCACTTTACCAGCCGGACCGCTTCGCCCATCAGGGCGCCGGCAATGGTCAATTCGTCCGTACCGTAAGGCGCGGTGAAGGACGATGAAAAATAGATCGCCGGATGCGCACCGACGACCATCGCGACCGGCATCGGCTCGTTCCGTTCCTGATACTTCTGATAGATGCGCAGCGCCTGGCGCGGGCAAATCAGGTATCCGGTGCGGTTCTTTCCCATAATCTGCTGGCGGTGGATCGACATGTTGCGGATCCCGGTATCGGGGTCCTTGATGATCGCCATACCGGAAGCAATGAACGGACCCGGGTCCAGTTCCGATGTCCAGGCCGCCGGTATTCTGGTCAAATCGACATCGTCGCCCGTCTCGATAATTTCTTTGACCGGCGCATCGGCGCGGTCGACCATCACCGGCGCGATCGGGGTTTTGGCGCGTTCGTTAAAGACCTGGATAACCCGGTCTTCCTCGACGCCGAGGCCGATGGCCCATTTTCGGCGGTCGGTGAGGATCTGGTTGCAGGCGCGCCATCCCGGAAAGCCGGCAAGATTGTCGAATAAAGACGCCTTGCCAAGCCGGTCATAAGTTTTCCAGCCAATGGCCGTCAGGTTCTCATGCGGATCGACCGCCTTTGAGAAACGGACAAGTTCACCCTGCTGTTCCAGATTGCCGAGATATCCCCGGATCGACTGATCCATTGTTATTATTCCTCACACTTATCAGGACGTTGCGTTACCGGTGTTGATACCGGCATCGACACATATCGGGTAAATCATGTCATAATCGGCGTCAACGCGCCATTGAACGGGGGAGAGATGTCCGGCATTTCAATCAGAAAAATTGTCACGATAATCGAGGAAACCCGAACAGAGATAGGTCAACCCGTCGATCCGCCGACGCGTCAATGCGCGGCTGTCGCGGTGATCAAAAACCCCTACGCCGGCCGCTATTCGAAAGACCTGCCCGAGTTGGAGGCGGCAGGGGCGGAGCTGGGCGATCTGCTGGGCCGCCGCGCGATGGAAGCGCTCGGTATCGGCGCGGATCAGGTGCAGAGTTTTGGCAAGGCGGCGATCGTCGGCGAGAACGGTGAAAAGGAACATGCGGCGGCGTGTATGCACCCGACGATGGGCAAGCCGTTGCGTGCCGCTGTTGGGCCGGCCCCCTCGATCATTCCATCGGCGAAAAAGATCGGTGGGACTGGTACAACCATCGATTGCCCGCTGCATCACAAGGAAGACGTCTGGACGTTTTCCCATTTCGACGCGATGGAGGTTTCGCTACCAGATGCGCCGCGCGCCGACGAGATTGTCGTCATCATCGCGATCACCGATTCCGGCCGTCCGCTGCACCGGGTCGGCGAGGGCGTCAGTGTCGCCGATGTGATGTCGGATTAATCGCGGATTTCGACAATCCGGCCGGGCGATGAGTGCACGCCATATGTCACCAGCGGCGCATTACCGGTCACGCGAAATCCGTGACCGGTGTTCGGCGGGAAAACCATTGTCATGCCCGGGCCGACTGCAATCTTGTCTGTTTTGCCTTCGACCCAGGCTTCGCCGGTGCCTTCAAGCACGGTGACGATCTCGACATAGGGATGCGCGTGGTTAGGAGTCGCATAGCCGGGCGGCGATGTCTGGATACCGCAGCGGATCGGCGTGGAGCCGGCGTCGTCGCCGACCAGCGTCTGATAGGTGGCGCCGCCCGGAAATTCTTCCGGCTCGACCGCATCGTGATGAATGATCTTGACCATGTTCAGGCCTCCAGCCCGCCCAGACGGACATACAGGATAGCATTTTTTTCCGACCGAACGGCAGACCCCGATCCGGGCGGGCTTCGGGTCTATGTTCTGGCGGGATATGCGCCGAACTCGTCTTCGAATCCACCCCCGAGCACGAAAACCTCCTCGCCGCCCGGATGAGTGTGATGCGGGCTTTCCGCGCCCGGATCGTATCGTACGGCCGATGTGACAATGCCGGCTTCCACCGGTCCGTCGAGGTAAAGACGCTTGCGCCATACGGTTGGCAATGGGCTGGGTTGCCCGTCCATGTCTCCGGACCGTGCAACTGCGCGGACCCTAAGATCGGCATTCAGTGATCTGTGATTGTCCATAGCGCTAAAATAGGGAGGTCCGCCCGCTGATCAAGCGGTTCCCTGGATCATTCCGCTGCCGCAGGTTCGAGAACCTTGACGCGCCTGGTGACAAAGTACACCAGCCCCATGCCGGCGGCGGCAACGGCCAGGGTTGCCGGGTTCTCGACGCCGAGCCAGATCGTTGAAGAGCCGACGGTCAGTGCGGCGATATACATGCCCGCCGCTGACAGCCACCCCGTGGCGTTTCCGGTGCCGAGCACGGTTACTGAATGAGCCAGCAGAAAGCCCGCGGCGATACAGGTGATAATGGCGTACGCGATGGCGACTGTTGACCCCTGAAGCAGCAGTGCAGGGTTAAACGCCCATAGATAGGGGAGCATGTAGGCGGTTGCTGCCAGCTGCACGCCGATGAAGCCAGTCTTCCACATATCGGCGCCGGCCATTTCAGCGGCGACCATCGATGCGATTGCCACCGGCGGTGTCAACATGCTGATCAGACCAAAATAGAACAGAAATAGATGGGCGCCCATAGGGACTAGTCCCATATTTATCAGGGCCGGGCCAATGACCGAGATCAACACGATATAGACAGTGGCGGTGGGCATCCCCATACCCAGAATAATGCAAATCAGCGACGTCAGCAGTAGCATGACGAATATGCCATAGGTTTCGCCAAGGTGAGCGAGAATAATACTGAGCTGGAAGGCAAGACCGGTCGAGTTCATTACGCCAAGAATAATTCCGGCGGCGCCAGCGATTAGGATCAGAGGCACCAATATTTCGCCGCTACCGAACAGGAAATTTTTCCAGTGTTCTAGTGTTGGTAGTCGTCTGTCTCGTAATATCATCAGGACGATCAGGCTGGCTGCAGAATAAAGCGCTGCGACGCCGGGCGGATAGCCAAGCCAGAACAGAAAATACATAAGGATTACGATAGGAAGTATAAATATCCACCCTACTTTGAGCGCCTCCTTAATCAGCGGCAGTTCGTCCTTAGGAAGGCCTCGGATATTGAAACGACGGGCAACAGCATCGACCTGGATAAATAAGACTAGAAAGTACAGCAGCGCCGGTGTCGCCGCAGCAATCACCACGTCTTGATAGGGCACCTCAAGAAATTCAGCTATAATAAAGGCCGTGGCGCCCATTACGGGCGGCGCTATCTGTCCGCCATTTGAGGCGACAGCCTCAATCGCGCCGGCATATTCCGGTTTGAAACCGGTCCTTTTCATAAGCGGGATGGTGACGATGCCGGTCGACATGATATTGCCAACGGTCGAACCCGAAATTGTGCCGAAGGCACTGGAGGCGACCACGGCGACCTTCGCGGGTCCGCCGCGCCGATGCCCCATCCAACCCATAGCGAGGTCTGTCAGGAAGGCGGTGCCGCCACTAACCTCCATCAGCTTACCAAATATAATAAAGGCTAGCACGAGGTCGAGCACAACCTGAAGCACCAGGCCCGGGACCCCGTTATTGTCGGCGTAGAAATAGGTGACTGTCTTGGTCGGCGGGAAGACAGCGGCTTCGAGCGCTCCCGGCAGGTGGTCGCCAAAAAAAGCGTAGAGGATCAATACCCAGACAAGGCTGGCGATAATGCGACCGGCAGCTTTACGCAGACCCTCCATCATGAGGATAAGGGCGAGCGCACCGGGAACCCATTTGTCTGGCGTGCGCTCGTGGGCGGTTACTATCCAATCTTCGAAGTTGTAAGCCATCCAAAACCATGCGGAGAACACGATTAGAGACAGCGCTATTTCAAGCAGACCGGGCTTTTCGAAATAGGGATATTTTAGGAAGGCGCAGGCACAGGCGAGGCCCAGGATCACCGCGATGGCTTGCTGAAATGTGAGTGCGACACCAAAATAATCAGTAATCGCCAGGATCCAGCAGATACCGAGTATTGGTATGGCGGCGTACAAGGCGCGCAGGAAGATCTGATTAAAT
>Ga0209403_10003179_pt1 | contig 18821 bp, 18 predicted proteins | sample ArcticOcean_MG_C_8_FD_187440 | JGI IMG/M metagenome (GOLD analysis project Ga0209403, IMG submission 187440) | Marine microbial communities from western Arctic Ocean - ArcticOcean_MG_CB11_86 (SPAdes) (version 2) | ecosystem: Environmental > Aquatic > Marine > Oceanic | place: Arctic Ocean... | reverse complement strand
ATTCGAATCATAGCCGAACCGTCGTACATAGCGGGCATAGGCACGTCCTGAACTACGTACTGACCAGTTCCATCATCCAGTGCTGCTCGCATCGTCTCTGCCATTGGTATTCCTAATCTATCTTGTGTCAGCGCGTAAATTGCTGGCGATCTCAACTAATCGCAGCATCTTACCCCACAATTGAAGGGTATATTCTTCTATCGTTCCAATCCAAACCATAGCTTGTAATAAACCATAAATGACCAATTCAACTCAATTCCGCGGCGTTTACGCCATTCCAGTCACCCCATTCAACGAAGATCTTTCCGTCGATTGGGAATCTCTTCGAAAGTGCATCGCCTTCAGTGTTGAAACCGGGGCACACGGAATCGTCCTTCCAGTGAACGCATCAGAAGGTCCATTTCTCACCGACGCAGAACGAAAAGAAGTTCTCAAGACTGGAATTGAAGTCGTAAACGGCGCAGTTCCGGTAATTGCTGGCGTCAGCGGGGCATCCACAGCCGTATCTGTTGAACTAACCAAAAACGCCGCCGAAATAGGTGCAGACGCTGTAATGGCAATGCCACCAAATGGTGCTGCCGGACAGGTAGTTTGGGATCACTACGTAGCCATCGCCGAAATGGGTCAGCTTCCAGTTTGGATCCAGAATAACAAGCCACCTGCCGGACCGGTTGTACCTACAAATATGATGGTCAAAATGCTCAACGAGGTCGAACACATCGACTACGTTAAAGAAGAAAGCTACCTACCGGGCCAGATCATGACGGAATTGCTCGAAAAAGCCGGTGGGTCAGTCAAAGGTTTGATGGGCGGAATGGGCGGACGCTATCTTGTCGACGAATACCGTCGCGGATCAGCAGGAACAATGCCAGCGGGTCACATCACCGACGCCCACGTGAAGCTCTGGAACGCTCTCGACGCCGGCGGTGTCGATAGCGGTGGTCTCCAGATCGTTACAGATGAAGCACGAACCATCTGGGAACGAATGATTCCTTCTCTCAACTTCGAATTTATGTTCGGCGCAAACGCTTACAAAGCCGCTTACTACCGACGTGGAATCATCAAGACTCCGCTCACACGAAACCCGGCAAACAAATACCTCGACAAGCTCGACTACGAAGAACTCGACACTATCCTCGACCGAATGGGCGACCTGCTCAATTGGAAGAAGTAGGTTATTTAGCAACAGAAATCTTTCTCGACTGTGAGAAAGTCGAGCTACCCAAGAATTCAATCATGCAAGAACATCTCCAAGATGAAACAAGAGACGAACTTACCGATCACCTCAACGCCATCGGTGTAAGTTCTGTGCTTGCTGAACGCGATCGAACTGAAGAACTGGCTGGCAATCGCAAGTTCCTCCGTTCACTCGGAATAATCGATATCGACGGTGGCACGATCTACTGGGCGAACGTCGTAAAGAAAGACCCCAGCAAAGATTCTCCTGAACGCTGGTTCATCCAATTTGGAGTTCCCGACGAACGTGCTATTCCGAAAGAACAGTCGGTAAAAATCAAAACGAAACGTAAGAAAGCGTTTCCGGCTTTCGGCAAAGTCGCAGAAGTAAAATGGGAAGGCCAAGATAGAGGTCTTGGGTTAGTCAAAGGCCTCACGGCAAACAACGAAATTAGCCAAATGGCTACCGATCTTGGGAATATCGAAGTCCGCAGCCTTCACGACGATTTTCAAGGCTGGCACATCCAATTCGATCGTAAAATTGAACCAACAATCGATCACTGGGAAGCCCTCGAAGAACTCGCTGAAATTCTTTTAAGCTCAGTTCGCCGTTTTTAGCATCATGACAAATGCGAGACGTTAGTCTCTATCCAATGCGTTGCGTCGTCGCCAAACCAGCACCATCACAACGACCGGAAACAGCACGATTAACGCGCCCAGAATCAACATCATTACGCCTGGCGAAAGACCCAACAAATGATCGATCTTGGTACTTAACCACTCCCATAGATCCGGATCTATTGGCTCTGAGTGATGTAACAGCGTGCCGAATGGATTCGCCATATCAAGCCGAATTTTTCACTGCTAATTCCTGATCTACGGAAGCACCCGCAGGCACCTGCATGTACCGAACGGAGTCCTGCTTCTCTTTGATCGTGAACGACACGACCCCAGCCGCAAACAACGTTGCCGCGCCAATCGCAAATGGAATATCGTACGATTCCCACATTGTGAACGCCCAACCAAATAACATCACAGCGCCAGCTCCACCAAATTGGTGTGCCATATTTGCAAACCCAAACAATGTGCCCAGATTTCGAACCCCGTACACATCTGCTGTCAGTGATGCCGTCAACGGTACAGTTGCCAGCCACGACATACCACCTATAACGGCAAAGGCCCATATCGCAATCGGCCCCGGCAATACAAACAGTGAAATAAAAGCAATGCCACGAACGATGTAGACCACGCCAAGAAGGTTCTTCCGCTGCCATCGATCCGATAACAGTCCGATCGCCAGCACACCGCATGCGTTGACCCCACTCAGCACCCCAAAAGCCAGAGCCGCAGTACCCGTTGATATATCTTCGCTGTTCGCCCATCGAACGAAATGAACAGCTATAGAAGCGGTTGTGATACCGCACACAAAATAGGTAATCGAAAGCTGCCAAATCGGTCGAGAACTAAGGGCGTCCTTCCACTTCTCGGCAAACTTCGGCCCAACTGGATGAACTGTCACTTCAGCATACGGAGAGTCCGCACGCACCTCATCGTCAATCTCAAGACCCATGTCTGACGGATTGCTCCGTACGACAATCAGCAGCAGCGGAACTCCGAATGCCAGCGCCAATCCACCGATCATCAGCCACGCAGTTTGCCAGCCAAATTCGATCAAAACATAGCTCAAAAACGGCACAACTATCATGCCGCCTATCGACCCACCTGAAATCAATACCGCCATTGCGACGCCGCGCTTTTTCTCGAACCATCTGGCGACGACCACACCGGTTGTTGCCGGAGAAATTCCGCCCGCCGCAAAGGAAATAACGAAGCCGTAAAGAGCGATCAGACCGTAAATATTCGTGACGGTCGCAATCCCCATTGTGGCGAGAGACATAACAAGCAACGACCACACCACGACACGCCGACCACCGTAAACATCGGTCAGCCGACCTACAAACGGCTGTGAGAATCCATTCACAACAAACCCAGTCGAAGCGGCAATCGAGATAGTGGCGGTAGTTACACCCCAATCCTGCTCCCATGTCTTGACGAATACGCCAAATCCCTGCCTAGCACCAATCGCAATAAAAGTTGCGAAAAACAGCGCGGCAATTACGTACCAGCCGTAAAACACTTGTTTTTTACGAGCATGCCATATCCAACCCAGAACACTACTCATCAACCTCTCGGATCTTTGTCGCCCAATCCTTGCCTTCATCGATTCTGCCTTGCGCATACCCAGCTTTTCGACCCATGAAGTATATGGTCGATCCAACTACGAGCACAAAGACGAGTATGAACAGGAATTGCATAAATAACTCTTAACAATTAATCGACGCGCAATATCTCAACTGCATCACGATTTATAATCCCCTCGATGTCCTCTGAAGGGATTTGGGGCAGGTGATGATCCTTAGCGAATTTCTCTAATCCGCGAAGGTGGTCGATGTTGTCCTGCGGACGTGTCACTGGCCAGTCAGATGCAAACAAAATCTTATCCGTCACACCCCATTCGTAGAACAACCGCATGCCCTGCCAGAACGAATAAGGACGGTAGTATTGCGCTGAAACATCGGCCCACACGTTTGGATGCTTACGAACGACCGCCATACAGTCATTCTGCCAAGGGTGTCCCAAATGCGCCAAAACCATCGTCAGATTCGGAAACGCCATGGCGATCTTGTCCGATGTTAGAGGATGAGCGTAAGTAAGCGGAGCTTCGGTCATTGGCGAAGTTCCCTGATGAAAAATAATCGGGATACCGTCAGATTCGAGGCGGGCAAATAACTCAAACGCCTCAGGGCTCGTCGGATCGAAGTCCTGGTAGTTCGGGCCAAGCTTGATTCCCTTGCAGCCAAGATCATCAACACAGCGGTCATACTCATCTTTCCAGTTTGGATCGAGTGGGTGAAGCGACATGAAAGGAACAATTTTGTCGGGAGCGTGCTTTGCAGTCTCCGCAGCCACATCATTGTGGTTCATTCCACCCCAGTCAGAAATTTCAAGAACCTGCTCATCAGGTCGCCACGGACGCTCCGCTATTCCAAAAATAAAAGCCTTGTCGACCGGCCCCATGTCTCGCAAATAATCGTCGATCGAATTGGTCAGTTGAACACTCTCGCCCGACCTCATCGTCGTCTCGATCTTCATTTGGTCCTGTGGCACAGTCTCACGATGGCTGGGTAGGTGAGTGTGGACATCAACGATCATATTGTGGTTCTCCAGAAAGCTGCGATCAACGCCACATTAGCAAGTGGCGACGATCGCAAATAGTACGCCACAATCAACGTACAAGGCACTCTTCGGCAGCGGTGATTCACCCCCATATCATTCTGAACTCGATTCCGGATCACGATTTCAATCTAACGATCACTCAACCTAAGCAGCATCGATCGAACTGAATAATCGACGCGTATTGCCACAGCGAACCTCCCACATGTGTACCCTGCTCCGGTGACCGCACACAACGACACAATCCAGCCTGAATTCCACCAATGGCGAAACCGCGTGCTATTCAGTTATGCCGGCTTCTACCTGTTCGTATACATGGGTAGGTTCAACCACTGGCCAGCTGGACCCGTGATGCGAGAGCAGCTCGACTTCACCCACATCGAGCTTGGAATAATTAACGCCTGCCTGCTCTGGGGCTTCGCACTCGGCGGTATGACACACGGCAGAATCGCGGAGGCATACGGATACCGTTTTTGGCTAGTAACCGGAACACTCGCATCGGTAGCACTCAACTGGGTCACCAGCTTCGGCACGAATCTTTGGACGATCGCCATCCCGTGGGGATTCAACGGCTATGTAAACGCCACAGTCTGGGCGCCAGGAATTGGAATGCTCGCCCAATGGTGGCATCGATCGCACCGTGGCCGAGTGATGGGACTCATCGGAGTTTCCGCCGGATCAGCCATGCTCGTCATGTGGCTCGTAACCGGCTGGACAGTCGCCGAATTCGGCTGGCGAGCGGCGTTTAGATACCCGCCGTTATTGATGTTACCCGCAGCAATCGCTCTATTCTTCCTCGTTCGCGACAGGCCGTCGGACGTCGGACTCGACGATCTCGATCAATCCGGAACAATTCCACATCTCGAAGTCATACCGGACCACCCTTCTACGCACACTGCATTCACCGCCTATAGGATTCTCTACACAAATTGGCGATTCGTAGCCACCTCGCACGTAAAAGGACTCGAAAACGTAGTCCGCTACGGACTAACAACGTGGGCACCGCTCTACTACTTCGAAGAAGCCGGACTCTCCATTGAAACCACGGCCATTGTGACTGTCGCACTGCCTCTCGGCTATCTAACCGCACCGATGGTCTCAGGCTGGATTTCCGATGTGCTCCTTGGTGGACGACGTAGCCCGATGATCGCCACATCCGCACTGATATCCGCCGCAGCCCTCATTGGTCTCGCCGTAATTCCCGCTGAAAACATATACGCAGGTGCAGCACTGCTCTTCATCGGAGCCTTCGCAATGAGCCTCTCGATGACATCGACGTTAGTGGTCGATATGGCAGGACCCAAATACGCAGCCACCGCCTCAGGCATTCTCGACGGACACGGCTACGTCTATGCCGGAGCCCAAGCCATCATCTTCGCCCTCGTACTCGACACCACAGGCGCACCATGGCACCTCGTCTTCCTAGGAATGGCAGCCGCCCGAATCATCTCCGCCCTAATCGCCTGGCGAGTAAAGCTGTAGGAGAGACTCGACCATGATAAATACTTCACAGTAATCTAATCCCGCAGCACCCGGAATCCGATCTCGGCACCCAAGCTCTTCTTCATCGAGAGCTTGATCATCAGCAGGCAGAGAGGCTCCAACAGGCGAGAAATCTCCAGCTTGCCAGCGTCTATAACATCGAATCCAAGTTCGCCGATCAACTCACCAACAACACGTTTAGCGTCCTTGTCGTCACCGCATATCGGAATCGAAATCTCTCGGTCGTCCAGCTTCGTGCCGTCTAACAACCGAGCATCAACTATATTCAATGCCTTAATGACGTGAGCACCAGCCGCCCATCGAGCCACTTGCTCTCCGCCTGAATCGTCGTGACCAATCCCGAGATTCAGCCCACCAACAAATGGGTTCGTGGCATCGATAATCACCCGTCTCGAAAGATCACCTAGCGCCGCCAAAGAAACTTCAGCCGCACCCCATGGAACCGCCAATACAATCACATCTGCATCAGCTACCGATTCAGCCAATCCAGCTGCGGAAACATCGTTCCCTAGCGAAGCAACCAACCCAACAACACGATCCGACTCCGGAGAACGCGAACCAATCACAACCGAATGCCTTAAACCTGACCACGCTTTAGCCAGTCCAGTCCCAACGCTCCCGCTTCCAATAACTGCGATTCGCATTAGTTCTCAATATCAAGGTGTGACTGCGGAACCCAACCAAGCAGCGTCTTCGCCTTGGTCAAGTTGTGCTCTTTCTCGTTCTCGTCACCAGCAATGAACACCGCATCGAACCGACCGTGCCCGATCTGAACGTTCTCCAATGCAGCTAGATACGCACGAGCAAGATCAGCTTCATCAGTAACGAACAACGGATTTGCAGGCGGAGGTGGGATAACGGGCCGTGCTCGTTGTTCCAAATATGCTTCGCGACTACGTGGTCCGGTAATTCGCAAAGCGGTAATGTTCATGTCGAACCACGAGGCAAAGTACGAACAAATCCCCTCGCCAAATCCCTTGCTCAATCCGTAGGCACTTGGCGTATCGAGCGGAAGTTCATCTTCGTTCTTGTAGTAATCACGATTACGGTGATGAACGCTCATCGAACTTGTGTAGACGCCGCAATTCAATCCGGCACCCTGCGCTAGCCAAAGAAAAGTATGAAGTCCGAGACAGTTGACCTCATAGTTCTCTCGAATCACCTTCAAATCTTGGTTGGTGACAGATCCGCCCTGAGGACTCAGCATTACCAGCCAGATAAATGCATCGACACCCTCGACTGCCTTTTGAATCGCCACAGGATCGGTAACCGATCCCTTCACGAATTCAACTCCTTCGTGTTTCGGCTCGGCTAGGTCAAGGACGCGTACTTCATGTTTTTCCTGAATATACGGAGTGATAAACGAGCCGACCATTCCAGATCCGCCAGCAAGTAGTATTTTCATTTTCTATTTTTCATTGCTTAGTACTCGGGAAAGCACTTGTTTACGTGGTGCACGTCTCGAACGCTATAAGTCCATCCATCTATTGAAAAGAGAATCTGTCAGGCTAGTCTAAATCGTCGTCTACATCACTCGGGTTGCCATCGAGAACCGCCCGCATGCCCGATGATACTTCATCAAGCTGCGAAATCGCTTCGGCAGGTAAATTCAACTCCAACGCTCCTGCAACATCCTTCATCTGATCGACCGTGTCAGCCCCCGAAATCGCAACCGTAATCTCCGGGTGAGACATTACCCAAGCCATAGCAACTTGAGGCATCGAAACCCCAAGATCGGCAGCAACTTCGCTAACAGCAGAAATCACCTTGCCAGCTCGACCCTGCATATACGTATTAAGACTTCCTTTACGCTTAGAACCCCATAACGTACTTTCGCTAGGAACTTCGTCAGCCCTGTATGTACCGCTAAGAAGACCGACACCCAGCGGACTATAAGCCATGATCCCCACGCCAGTCTCACGAACCATCGGAAACAGCTCATCTTCCTGAGTTCGATTCATCAGGGAGTACGGATTCTGCACAGCAATCAGCGGTTGAGCGTTAATTCGCTTCTGTATTTCCAGCGCCTGCATAACCTGCCAAGCCTGGAAATTACTCACTCCCACATAACGTATCTTGCCCTGCTGAATCAACGTCTCCATAGTTCGAAATTGCTCTTCAAACAGGCTCATGTCATCAACACCATGGAAGAGATACACATCGATATGATCGGTATCGAGTCGACCAAGCGACCGTTCAACCTCACGCATTATGTGAAATCTAGAAGGACCCTGATCATTCGGACCCGATCCAATCGGGCTAAACACCTTCGACGTAATTACAACATCGTCACGTCGGCCCTTCAATGCCTTACCCAGCACCTGTTCAGAGCTACCAATGTTGCGCCGATCGTCCATAAAGCCATAAACGTTCGCACAGTCGATCAAATTGATCCCAGAATCCAGAGCCGTAAGGATGACCTTCTCTGCTTCATCCCTATCAAATTGGCCTCGAAAGCCCAGTCCCAGAGCCAAAGGCGTGATTTTCACACCTGCCGTACCGAAGTTCACGTATTTAATACTCAATTGGAATTCTCTTAGATCATTGTTTCAAATAAACTCATTAGTGGCGCTTTTTTTAGCGCAGCAACTGATCGCAGATTCTATCCGTAATCCAGAGTAGTTTTCCGCTCTATAACGTCGATTCTCAAATTTGTTGGTCAATTCCGAGAGACGCCTGACTAAATGACTACCGCAATCGATCCAGTAATCGTCGCGAAAGACTTACGAAAAAAGTACGGAGACATTACTGCCGTAAACGGCATATCATTCGAAGTTCACCGCGGCGAAGTATTCGGAATGCTCGGTCCAAACGGAGCCGGAAAAACTACCACCATCGAAATTCTCGAAGGAATGCGAGACGCCGATTCAGGCGATGCAATCATCAACGGTATAAACGTAAAAGATGATCCCACAGCAGTGAAAGCGATCATCGGAGTTCAGCTTCAACAAAACGCCTTCTTCGACAATCTCAAACTATCTGAAATTGTCGATCTCTACGCAAAGCTGTATCTGACCAATGTCGACCCCGTTGAAATACTCTCGCGTGTAGGGCTCGACAAACGTAAAAACGGAAAATTCGCGGAACTCTCTGGCGGACAAAAACAACGACTTTCTATCGCCGTAGCGTTAGTCAATAATCCAGTCGTTCTCTTCCTCGATGAACCAACCACAGGCCTCGACCCACAAGCTAGACGGCAACTTTGGGAGCTTGTACGAAAGATTCAAGCTGGTGGAGCAACCATAATGCTCACGACCCACTACATGGAAGAAGCCGAGGAACTTTGCGATCGAATCGCAGTAGTAGAAAACGGCGAAATAATCGCTCTAGACACCCCTGACGCATTAATCGACCAGCTGATCGCTACCGGGTTCAAACCTAAAAAACGTGTGCGTGAAGCCACTCTCGATGACGTTTTCTTGAACCTAACCGGCCGTGACCTTCGAGATTAACTCCTATGAAAATTTATATAGCACTCACAGTTGCCTCCCTAAAAATGTATTTCAGGAACAAGCAAGCTTTGTTCTGGGCGTTGTTCTTCCCGATGTTAATCATGATCATCTTCGGAATGATGAACTTCGAAAAGTACAACTCACCAAAAGTCGGTATTTACGATGCGGCCAATAACGACGCCTCTCAGGCACTAATCCAGGCACTCGGTGGCACCAGTGATGAAGAGCTTCTCAGCATCAGCACGGGTACCCTCGACGAGCTGCACCGTGAACTAGAATTTGGTAGCAGTCGCGCCGTAATTGAGATTCCTGCCAACTACGGAATTCCTGGCGAATTTTCCGAAATCAAATTCACCTACGACGAACGGTTCCAGCAAGAACGAGCAGTCATTGCCACTATCCTAGAAAAAGTAACCGACGCCGTATTCAAAGAAGCTGCTCAGGTTCCTGATGAATATAGGGCTGAGAATTCAATCGCAATCTCAGATTCTGTCATCACCGGTCAGGGTCAAGGTTTCAAAGCCTGGTTAATCCCGGGAGTTGCAGCCATGGCGATCATGCAGACAGGGCTATTCACCGTCGTCTTCACCCTAGTTCGATTCAAATCTCAAGGTGTCCTGCGCCGACTCAAAGCGACACCAATCGGAGCTGCACACTTCCTCGCCGGCCAGCTCACAACGAAAGCTATCGTCGTTGTACTGCAAACCTACGTACTTATCATAGTCGGGGCAATCGCTCTAGGAGTAAGCGTCGGCGGCGGAAGACTGGGTGCGTGGTTCGATCTATCGATCCTTGCACTCCTAGGCGGAACACTATTTATAGCGATCGGCCTCGCAGTATCCGGCTGGGCTAAGAACGAAGAAACTGCTGCACCCTTAGCTAACATAATTACAATGCCAATGATGTTCCTATCCGGAGTTTTCTTCCCACTGTCAGTCATGCCCGATTGGCTCACAAGGTGGTCGCAATACCTGCCCTTGACCTACTTGGCAGACGGCATGCGAGCTATCACCGTTGAAGGAGCGTCAATCATGACTCTGGGCAGCGAATTGATAGGCCTTGGCATCTGGATCGTGATTAGTTGTTCGATTGCAATCAAAATGTTCCGATGGGAATAAGACTGCCACATCCCAACGCCGGTACTCACAAACACCGTGGTCGGTCGGTTATGCTTCAGACCGACTCGTATAACCTGCACGAAGATTAAAGAAAGCGAACCCTTCAGCCTGGTGCACGGTTCCTGACTAAAAGGTTCGCTCCCTTTTTACTGCTACGCCCGTTCGACTACATCGGTTTCCATAGTTACACCTAAGTTCTCATGACCAGTTCAGGAAATAACGAAATCCCCAAATCCCGGACTACATCAGGGATTCTTTCCCCAGACGCCGGAATACTCGCAGTTGGCGAATTGTCCAAACGCACTGGCGTAACAACAGCAACTATCAACTACTACGTTCGCATCGGTGTCCTGCCACCACCGCGCAAAACAAGTCGTACACGGGCTCTGTACCCCGCCGACTTTGAAAGCCGAATCAACAAGATAAAAGCGCTACAGGCAGCTGGTCTGAACCTAAAGGGAATCAAACAGGTAGTGAACGGCGATCCAACCTCGCCTCTTGCATCAGCCATTCCCGACGATCGCTCCACCGCGCCTTCAGGCCAGCCAGTGCCAGCAGGACCGATATCGATCGCGGACTTCCTAACCCAGAGCGGTCTCGACGACGATCTCTACGACAAGCTGATTTCTGCCGGACTAATACGTCGCCCCAGAACCGGACCCGACGGTGCACCCGCGCATGATCGGCGTGATCTGGCAGCTGCTAGAGCATTCTCTCGGCTCACATCTTCAGGAATCGAATACTCGCTACTCGAACGCCACACTGAGTACAACCCACTCTCTAAGGCAGAGGCGCTATTTCTCGCAGAGCACCTGAGTTCATCAACACGGCGAACATCAACCAGCCAACCTGCGAATTTAGTTGCCGCATTCGATTCGATAAGGCGCTACTTACGTAGCCTTCAACTGGACGAAGCCTACCCCGATTGGCGAAATCCTACGACATAGTCGCAAGATTTGTCAGTGCGAGGAGTGAAGAATGAATGGCGTGGCTATCCGCGGACTCAGTCAACGCAACTGTCGAACCAGCCAAGCAAGATAAGCGCTGCTCCACGATGGCCGGCCCACCCAACGACCGCTACTTCCGCTGCGCCTTTACGTAGTCGATAACCGATCCAAGTCCATCGGGTGGAGCGCCGAGATTAACTGCCTCTGCAACATCTGCTTCTGACTTCTCGTCCTCGCCAATAGCGGCATGGGCAACCGCGCGATTTCCGTACACATCAGCAACCCCAGGCCTAAGTTCGATCGCCTTCGTAAAGTTGTTTATCGCCTGCTCAAAATCCGCCATTGAAAGATAGGCAACACCCAAATTGAATTGTATTTCATGGTTTTCAGGCTCCATCCACGCAGCTTCTTCGAAATCAGCAGCAGCCTTATCAGGTATACCCAATTGGGCGTTCTTTAAACCGCGATTGAAAAACTCAACAGCCGTTTTGGGCGGAAAATCAATATCAGCCATGTTCAACTTGTTCGGCTTATCGCCCGGCGTCATCAAAATCTACATCTCCTATTAAAAATTCGCTTACCCATAGTTCAACTGTCTGTTCCAGCACTAATGCTAACCGACAAAGTGTCGAAGATCGTGTTAGAACTACCGCACCAAAAACGAAGCAACCAACCGTCCGGTTACCAACCTATAAGCGCACACCCGGCACTAAATAGATTACCCCTCACAGAGTTGAAGGGAGTTAAAGGGTGGGAGACTGCGACGCTGAGCCGAGTCATCCAATAACGAGCGCGAGCAACAAGACTGTGACTCGTGACTGAGTCGTTCGACGACGATGGAATCTAAAGAAAGACAAAACTTGAAAATCACGATAATCGGTCAATCCGGATTCGGAAAATCAGTCCTTGAAGCACTCGTCGAACAAGGCGATGACGAAATCGTAGGCGTATTCGCACCACCAACCAAGGAAGGTCGCTCACCCGATCCGATTTCTGCAGCCGCAACCGATCTCGACATACCGCTGTTCGAGCACCGACGACTACGTGATCAACCTGCTGTCGATCAGTTCAAAGCACTCGAACCCGAACTCTGCGTCATGGCGTTCGTAACCGACATCGTCCCGATGGAGATGATCAACTACCCATCGCTCGGCACCATTCAATACCACCCATCACTGCTCCCGCTCCACCGAGGCCCTAGTTCGATAAACTGGCCCATCATCAACGCTGAAACCGAAACCGGACTCACCATATTCTGGCCAGACGAAGGACTCGACACCGGTCCAATATTGATGCAAAAACAGGTTGCAATCGCCCCTGAAGCAACACTCGGCAGCGTCTACTTCAACAAACTCTTCCCGCTCGGAGTACAAGCCATGATCGAGTCGGTCGATCTAGTGCGAAACGGCGAAGCTCCAAAAACCGTCCAAGACGAATCAAAGGCCACCTATGAAAGTTGGTGCAAAGCCAGTGACGTCGTCGTAGATTGGTCAGTAGGCGTCGACACCGTATTCAACATGATTCGTGGTGCCGACCCTCAACCCGGTGCAAACACTACTCACAACGGATCAAAGCTGTTTCTTTACGATGCCGCCCGATCCTCTTACGGCTCGGCAGGACACCGCGTCGGGTCAGTGATAGAAGTGGGTGTCGAAAAGATCATAATTGCTTCAACCGATGGCTCTATAGCAGTGGGCCGTGTAAAAGCAACCGGTGGCAAGAAAATCAGTTCAACCGAATGGGCAGAATCCGTCGGTCTGAAAATTGGAGATACCCTCGGTAATTAACCGCCTCCGAGGAATCCTAAAATAAGTTCGTTCACGTCATACGGCTTGTCCAGCAGTGGCACTTGGGCTGAGTCTTCAAGCATGTGCAAACTCGAATTTGGCACTAATTCGCCAATCGATATACCTGCGCTACAGGAAACAACGGATCGTGCTCTCCCCAGATCGCTAGTACGGTGACAGCGATTGACCGAAGTTCGTCACCAGAAAATATCTATCCCATGAAAGCAGTGTAGACATTCTGGCTACAATCTTCCTTCTGCTCAGCATAATCAAGCATCGGGTGTGCGCCAATATTTACTTCAGGCGCGATCATTTTTCATCACCGCTATAACTATTCGATCCTATTTCACGAAGCAACCCGAGTATAAACAAGCGATCCGTCTTACAATCTTCGTTGCACTATGAGTACCACCAACAACTTCTCCAACATATCGCACTTTGAAGAGACCATCAGCGAAGCAGACTTATCTGGCGTTTCCGAACTCCAACTGCAGGCGTGGGAGCTTCTCGAATTCACCAATGTTCGAGAACTACTCGCCAATCACACACACTTCTTCATGTCACGTCAGATGGCGCTGGCCACTCGACCAACCGTCGATATCGAAGTTGTCGAACGATTGCAAAACGAAACTGCACAAGCATCCCTAATGCTCGGAACCGTAGGTGACATCGGATTAGTAGGCGCCCGTGACCCTCGTCAACTACTCCATCGAGCCGCCATCGACGGCATGCTCACAGGCGAAGAAATCGTATCTGTGCTTCATCTACTCGACTCAATCTGGTCGGCACGCAACACCGTCGTATCGATGAAAGGGCGAGCATCACTTCTCGAAACGATTGCCGCCGACATCCCCGATCTACGAGATCTGGGCAAAGAAATATTTAAGTCAATCTCCGACCGAGGGGAAGTACTCAGTTCAGCAACTCCTAAACTCGCCCGCCTCCGCGCAAACGTCAGCAAGACCTTCCAACGAGTAATGCGAGCAATGGAACGCCTAGCCCAAAGCTCGTCAATCAGAGCGTCGCTACAGTCAGGTGCCATCGCCACCAGAGGCGAGCGACTCGTTCTGGAAGTTCGATCCGATGCCCGCGAATCTGTGCCCGGCATCGTCCACGACGTATCAGGCAGTGGCGCAACACTATTTGTCGAACCATTCAAAGCAGTCGAACTCTGTAACAACTGGCGAGAAACAGCCGCAGAAGCCCAGCGAGAAGAAGAACGCATACTTCGTAGACTCTCACGGCTAATCGGCGACCAAGAAGACACAGCGATTATTGCCGTTGAAGCCGCGGCTGAACTCGATTTCATCACGGCACGAGCCAGGCTCGCCGCCTCCATGAAGGCACGCCGCATCGTAACCATGCCCGCAGGATCCGACAATGTCGCCAATCTCGTTGGCGCCCGTCACCCCCTGTTGGGTAGCGACGCCGTTCCGATCACAATCAACATCGGACCCGGCTTCCGTGGTCTCGTAATAACCGGACCCAACACCGGCGGTAAAACAGTTGCGATCAAAACGATCGGACTCTTCGCACTAATGCACCAGTCGGGAATGCAAGTGCCAGTGAGCGACGGAGAAATGGCCATCTTTGATGCAGTCTACGCCGATATCGGAGACTCACAGTCGATCGAACGATCCGTATCCACGTTCTCGTCTCACATGGGGCGAGTCATAGAAATACTATTAGAAGCAACGCCAAACTCGCTGATACTGCTTGATGAACTCGGCACCGGAACCGATCCCGAAGAAGGCTCCGCTCTAGCAAGAGCAGTTCTGGCTCACACTGCCGAAAACGACATGCCGATTGCGATCACATCGCACTACCGAACAGTCGCCGAATTTGCAGCCGAATCAGAAGATTTCGCAAACGCATCCGTCGAGTTAAATCCCGACACTATGCTCCCGACCTACCAGGTACTTATGGGTATTCCAGGTCGAAGCTACGCCATTCACGTCGCTCGTCACCTCGGCATGCCCAGCCATGTGCTCGACCACGCCCAATCGATGATGGATCCGTCTCGTGCTGAAGCAGAAACCATTCTTCAGCAACTTCAACGAGAGCGTGACGAAGCTAGCCGAATGCTCGCTAAAGCCGAACAAGCCAAGATAGAAGCGGAAACGACTCGGAAAGATCTTCAGTACAAGCTAAAAAATGTAACTCGTGTGCAAGAGGACATGATCGAGAAATCGCGCATGGAGCTAAAGCGTGAAACCGAAAAAATCCAGCAATCACTCCGCAAAATCGTAACCAAAACCAAGAACGACAACGATCTCGAAGTGGCGAAGCGAGCCATCGGCAGAGTCCGCAGTCAATTTTCCGATCCTACATGGCTTCCTGTTTCTCCTACCGAGAAAGTCGATAAATCTGGTGATGTTGATGAGAATCGACCTCTACAATCGGGTGACGAAGTTGAAATCAAAGGCTTGAATGTTCAGGCATCCGTGATCGAAGTTAGCTCAGGTGGAACCATCGAACTGATGATGGGTAACTCTCGAATTGAACTAAATGAACAGCAGCTACGACTAATAAAAGCCGCCGATCCAGTGAATGTGAAGAAATCGCCCAACGAACTTCCAAATGTCACGATCAACACGATTACAGCAGGAGAAGCGACCAACACATCTGGCGAATTGGATATACGCGGTTCACGGGTGCACGAAGCAGACGACATCGTGAGGCAGTTCGTAGACGACTCTTCGATCCAAGGGCTGACAAGTGTGAGGATCATCCACGGAGATGGAACCGGTGCTCTCCGAGAAGCCATTCGTACCCTGCTCTCAAAGCACTCACTCGTATCATCGTTCAGCGCAGCCCCGAGAAACCGCGGCGGTAACGGCGCAACGATAGTCGACCTCAGCTAATTTTCAACCTCCCGCTTAATTCTGAACCGTTATGCCATACTCCTTACAAAGTAATACATCTGGCTTTAGGAGAATCTATGACGACTAATAAATCTCTCGTACGGTTGATTTTAGCCACAGGGTTTTCGGCTATTTTAATTTTGGTTGTGGGTCTATCTTGCAAATCCAACGAACCTGAAACTGTGGGTGACCTATTGGATCCCTACGAGTCAGAAGGATCTGTTCAGGTACTTAAGCCAAATGGCTCGTTTACCGTGGATGATGTCGTTGCAGCCGGATGGAAAAAATCTAAAGAACTTTCAGCTGAAACACTTCCTGATGCGATGAGCGTCTGGTACGGCTTCTACAACCAACGGGACGTTGAAGTTCGCATTTATGAATCTCACGAAACCGCTAAAAATTCAGGAGCAGAGCCGGCTGACGAGAGCACGGGCCGGGGGAAGCCTGATAGGACCGGCGAAGGAGCGGGATTCGTTTCTACTCGCATGAGTTATTCGACTTATGCAATTGTCGGGAATCTCATTTTGATGTGCGAGCTTGATATCGAATATTGCCAAGGGTTGCTCGATAACATCAAATAGCAGTCCCTCGGTGTCATATCCCATGGCACTCTCAGCGTCCTCAGACGATTAACACAAGATTACGACCACGAACAGCAATACCAGCGCTAAACGATAAATCAAAACACACTCATATCAGCGCTAATTACAGTTCCCAGAATCACTGGCCAAGTAATATTCCGTCTGATTCAACCGTTGACGCCGACCTCACACGGTCAGATAAAGCTTACGACGGTAGCGAGTTAGCGACACCTTCCAGTGTCTGTGCGATGTCTGCATCGCTGTGCACAGTCGAAACGAACCAAGCCTCGAACTGCGACGGTGGCAGATACACGCCGTTGTCTATCATGCCGTGGAAGAACGCCCCAAACGCCTCTCTATCGGTCGCAGAGGCACTCGCCATGTCAGTCACCTCGTTACCGGTGAAGAACACGGTCATAAGCCCGCACGCACGATTCACGACCGCCGGAATACCAGCTTTGCTGAAAACACCCAGAACACCGTCTGCCAATAGATCGGTCTTAGCCTGAAGACCCTCGTACACGCCAGGTTTCGATAGTTCATCCAAAGTGACAATACCTGCTGCCATCGCCACCGGGTTACCGGAAAGAGTTCCAGCCTGGTACATAGGTCCAAGCGGTGATACTTCGCTCATGATCTCAGCGCTGGCACCATAAGCCCCAACCGGGAATCCACCACCAACGACTTTGCCGAGGCAAGTGATGTCAGGAGTAACGCCATATACAGACTGAGCTCCTCCAAGTGCAACTCGGAATCCTGTAATTACTTCATCAAAGATAAGCAATGAACCGTGTTCGGCTGTCAGATCACGCAACCCCTCAAGGAACTCCGGTACCGGAGGGACAACACCCATGTTGCCACCAATAGGCTCAACAATCACAGCCGCTACTTCGCCCTTATTCGCCTCAAGAAGAACTCGAACCGACTCGACATCATTGAAATCAGCAACCAAGGTCGCAGCAGCATAGTCGGGATGAACACCAGTCGAAGACGCTATTCCCTGATTCGCCAAGCCTGATCCCGCCTCGACCAGCAATGAATCCTCATGACCGTGATAGCCGCCGTTGAATTTCAATATCTTGTTGCGACCGGTCTTTGAACGAGCTAAACGCAGAGCCGACATCGTCGCTTCAGTACCAGAACTAACGAATCTAACAACCTCAATAGAAGGAATAGCATCAACGACCCGCCGCGCCATTTCCACTTCCAACTCGGTAGGAGCACCGAACGAAGTGCCAGATTTCGCAGTCTCAATCGCGGCGCCAATCACTATTGGATTAGCGTGCCCAAGAATCATCGGACCCCAAGAGCACACGTAGTCGATCAATTCGTTATCGTCGACGTCCCACACTCGCGACCCCAACGCCTTTTTGAAAAAGATAGGGTCGCCACCGACCGATCCCCACGCACGAGCCGGACTATTAACTCCACCAGGGATTAGTGCTTTAGCATCGCTAAACAGCTGTGCTGACTTTGCGCGAGACAATATAGTCCTCCGAATTACAAATCGCTCATACTAAAAAATACAACTTGCCTATTTTGGCGCGGAAAGGGACACTGTGAACATCGTCAATTAGTCAGATTTAAACCAATATTGTAATTCTGACGAAATTACTCGAGGTCGTCTTTATCCCAATCAGCGAGTGCAAATACCTTCTGTACGGCCTCGGATGCACTCTCTTCTTCACTTCGTAAGAAGCTAATCGGGTCGGCAAGAATCCGTCGTACAAGCGAACGAGTCATCTTCTCGACAGATGCCGCCTGTTTATCAGTGAGACCATCTAGGCGAGCGAGCGTTTGCTGAACTTCCTCACGCCTCATCTGCTCAACACGAGCACCAAGTGTTCGAATAACTGGCTCGCTCTCGATCCCAGTCAATCGTTCCTTGAAACGACGAACACCATCGTCAATCAGACCCTGAGCCTCTGCAGCAGCCTCTTCACGAAGCTCCCAGCTCTCAGCCGATCGCGCCTGGAGTTCGGTAAGGCTAATCAAATTCACGTTTGCGACATCACCAGATGTCGACTCAACGTCGCGCGGCATACCTAGATCGAGGATGCTGAAATTACGATCAGGGCGAGTCGACATCACATCGGCAACAAGATCGGTGGTAATTACTGAATCAGTCGCAGCAGTGCAGGTAATCAACACATCAGCTT
>Ga0209403_10003177_pt1 | contig 18842 bp, 20 predicted proteins | sample ArcticOcean_MG_C_8_FD_187440 | JGI IMG/M metagenome (GOLD analysis project Ga0209403, IMG submission 187440) | Marine microbial communities from western Arctic Ocean - ArcticOcean_MG_CB11_86 (SPAdes) (version 2) | ecosystem: Environmental > Aquatic > Marine > Oceanic | place: Arctic Ocean... | reverse complement strand
CGCGAAACAAGCGAGAGCTAAATACTTCATGCCTACTCGCCCACCTCCTGGAAGTGTTTGGCAAGCGCCATCAGACGCTTGTCGCGCCATGCCTGGCGCGCTGGTTGATCCTTAAGTGGCAATTTTTCGCGCATCTCACCATGCGCTTTAGCGATGACGGCGTCGGACCAGGGTTCTGCCGGCTCACCTTGCTTGACGAATTCAAAGAAGCCCGCACCCAGGCGGGCAGCGTAATCCTCGAGGCCGCCCGGCGCGTTGAGGTCGATGGTCTGGAACGGGCCGATGAAGGTCCAGCGTCGGCCGAGACCCTCGGAGATCGTCTTGTCGATATCCTCGGCGGTGGCGATGCCGGCTTCGAGCAGACGGAAGGCTTCCCAGAGGAGCGCCGCCTGCAGGCGATTGGCGATAAATCCATCGACCTCGCGGGTCAGGCGCACCGGTTCCATGCCAACTTCAATCATGAAATCCCAACAGGTTTGTACGGCGGCGTCATCGGTCCAGGGTGTCGGCACGATCTCGACCAAGGGGATAACATAAGGCGGGTTGATGGGATGGGCGATCAAGCAGCGCGGCGCGCAATCCAGGCCCTCGGTGAAGACTGAGGCTGGGATGCCGGAAGAAGACGAACCGATCACCAAATCAGCGGGCGCTACCTTGTCGATCTCTTTATAAAACTCAGTTTTGACATCAGCGCGCTCAAACACGCTCTCCTGGGCATAATTCGCACCTTCCAACGCCTCACCTAAACTCCCGGCGATGGAAATGCGCGCCAGCGCCGCTTCGGCATCATCGATCAGGCCGAAGCCGACGAGCTCGCGCATATTTTCCGCCACACGCGCCATGGCTTGGCTTGATTGCTCCGCCTCACCGTCAAACAGCGAAACATTGCGCCCGGCGCGGGCAAAAACGATAGCCCAGGCACTGCCGACCAGCCCGGCGCCTAAAATCGCGACTTTAGTCAGCATGTGATTCTCCTTTTCTATGGCACGGCTTTACGCTGTTTTTCTTATTGCGCGGCTTGCGCCGTGGCTTCATCTGCGGCAGCGGCGGCGTTGAAGGCGGCGAGCGAGCGTTCAATCAAATCCTGCTCGATATCATCGACGATGAAGACGATGCGCGAGCGATGATCATCATCCGGCCAGGCCTTGAGGTGCATCGGTGGATGCACCACATGTTGCACGCCATTGATTACCACCGGCGCCTCGACGCCCTTGACGTTGAGGATACCTTTAACGCGCAATACCTTCTCACCGTGCGCATGCAGCAACATGGTCAGCCAGATACCGAAGGCGGTCCAATCGAGCGCCTCGTCGAAGATGAGTGTAAACGTGCGGATATGTTCGTCATGGCGATTGACGTCATGGCTGTGGTGATGGTCGGAATCATTCTGTTTTTCTGCCTCCAACCAGCGCCGGACTTCAGCGCCCTTGGTGCGGGCGTCATAGATATCGGCGCGCAGCAGACGCTTCACATCAACCTCACCATTCACCGCCTCAATTAGTTCTGCGGAGGGATTGAGACGCTTAAGCTTGACGCGCAGACGTTCTGTACCCGCCGCATCGGCAATATCGGTTTTGGTCAGCACGATGCGATCGGCAACACTTGCCTGTTTGACCGATTCGCTGCGGCGCTTCAATTGCTTGAGACCATTCACCGCGTCAACCGTGGTGATGATGGAACCAAGGCGATAATGGTGCTTGATGATGATATCGGAATTGAGAGTGAAGATAATCGGCGATGGATCGGCGAGGCCGGTGGTCTCGATGATCATGCGCTTGAAATATGGCACCTCACCGCGCTCGCGCTTGCTGTTGAGCTCGATGATCGCTTCCTTGAGATCGTCGCGAATGGTGCAACAGAGGCAGCCGCTATCGAGCAGCACCGTGTTCTCATCCATCTTCTCGACTAGAAAATGATCGAGCCCAACATCGCCAAATTCATTGACCAGTACGGCAGCGTCTTTCAGCGATGGATGACGCAACATGCGATTGAGCAGCGTTGTCTTGCCGCTGCCGAGAAATCCAGTGATGACGAAAAGTGGTGTCAGGCGGCTATAGGCGACCATGATCGTTCACACCCGCCCCTCAAGACGGCCAATCAATTTAACATCAAGCGGGTCCGCTAATTTGCGCGTGATATTCTCGATCGACTGCCACAGTTGCGGCAGATTGATCACCACTTCGCTCGCCCCGCCGGACAGATTCTGCACAACATATTGACTGCTGGCGAAATCGCGCGCCGTGCAACCGTAATGGCCAAGCACGCGATTGATTAGCTTGATGCGGTAGTCCCGATCGAGCTGGCGTTGGTGCCCGACCGGTGCTTCGTCGATGCGGCCCGCATTGGTCCCGGCTTCGGTCCAATGCGGGCCATCCATCAACACGCCGCAGAGCGCGCACATTATCTACGCTTCCCTGCTACGGCTTATTTCTTTTTCTTGGCCGCTTTTTTCTTCTTCTTAACCGCCGGCCTCTTGCCTTTGAACGGCGAGCGCTTGATAAAGTCATCGGCGATTTCGTCGAAGGTTGCCCAGCGGATGCCGGAATGATTGTTAATGTGCGCAATGATGCGTTCAAGCATCAACAGCGTTTGCGGCCGACCCGAGATATCGGGATGCACAGTGAAGGTGAAGGTGGCATAATCCATCTCACGATAGACCCAATCAAACTGATCACGCCACCAGTCCTCGATATCGCGCGGGTTGGTCCAGCCGCCACTATTGGGCACGTTCTTCATGAACATCATCGGCGGCAGGTCATCGGTGTACCAGCTACCGGGAATCTGCACGATCGGGAAGGTCGAGCCCTTCTTCATGGGCTTCATCCAGGTTTTCGCTGGCTTGGAATAATCGATCAGGTCCCATTTCTCATTGATGCGCATCCAATAGGGCAGGAAGTCATCATGCATCTGGCTGTGATCATATTTGATGCCGCGCTCCATCAGAAGACCTGGCGTTGCCGGACTCATTTCCCACCACGGGGCGACATAGCCGGTCGGCCGCTTGCCGGCGAGCTTGGTCACGAGGCCCAGCGTCTTGTCGAGCACATCGGCTTCCTGCTCAGGCGTCATGGCGATAGGGTTTTCATGGGTGTAGCCATGCAGGCCGATCTCATGCCCGGCGTCGGCGACCATCTTCATTTCTTTCGGGAACGTCTCGATCGAATGGCCGGGAATGAACCAGCTGGTGCGGATGCCGAATTTGTCGAACATTTTCAACATGCGCGGCGTGCCAACCTCGGCGGCAAACACACCACGTGAAATATCGGACGGCGAATTGCCGCCCGCATAGGAGCCGATTTGCCCGGCCACCGCGTCAACATCGACGCCAAATGCACAAATAATTTCTTTCTTCGCCATAACGTTCTCCATGGGTTTTTAAGTTGTCCGGAGATTAGGCAAGCAGAGGCGGGATATCAAGTATCCACGCTAAATTTCCATGCTGAACTCTGCGTGAGCTAGCTGTCAAAAGGCGGGCATTAGAGCGCAATTCCTGTCATCATGGCGCGGCGCAAGGAGGGGTTGTGCAACACGAGGAAGGCGGCAGAGCTTGTTGGCGACAATCAGACTGACATCCGGTGTGGTGCTGTTCATTTATGTGGGGACGCATCTGATAAATCATTCCTGGGGCCTAGCCTCCATGGAAGCGCTCAACATCGGGCGCGATATCTTCGTTGCCGTGTGGCGCAGTTGGCCCGGCACGATCCTGCTCTATGGCGCTCTGCTGGCGCATTTCATCTTGATCCTCTGGAGCCTCTATCGGCGGCGCTCGTTTCGGGTGCGGCTATGGGAGGCGGTGCAGATCCTGCTCGGCCTCGCTATTCCTTTTCTCCTCGCCGAGCATGTTCTGGGGACACGCGGACTAAATGCCGCCTTTGGCGTGGCCGATGATTACATCTATGAAATTCTCGTTCTTTGGGTTTACGCCCCGGAGAAGGGCATCCTGCAAACGGTGCTGTTGGCGACCGCCTGGCTGCATGGTTGCGCCGGTCTACATTTCTGGTTGCGTCTGAAGCCCTGGTACCGCGCCTGCTCGCCCTATCTGCTCGCCTTTGCCATTGTCTTGCCGATCACCGCGACTTTCGGTTTCGTCGCTGCCGGGCGCGAAACCAAAGTGCTGGCGGAGAATGTTATTTGGCTGGAAGACATGACGCTCCAGATCAATTGGCCGGACGAGAGCGCCGTTATCTGGGTGGGCCAATGGAAAATCGTGATCTGGCAGATATGCGGCGGCCTGTTGGCTCTGGTTGCCGTCGCGCGCAGCTTGCGTTGGCTGATCGAACGCCGACGCGGCATTGTGCGTCTTACCTACCCCGGCGGTCGCATCACCCAAATCACCCCAGGCATCACCGTGCTCGAAGCCAGCCGGGAAGCCGGCATCGACCATGCCAGTGTGTGCGGCGGACGCGGGCGTTGCTCGACCTGCCGTATTCGGCTGGGCGAAGGGCGCGAGCATGTGGAGTCTGCCAGTGCGGATGAGCAGAAAGTTCTGAAGCGCGTTAGCGCGCCCAAACATGTCCGCCTCGCCTGCCAGCTGCGCCCGACGAACGACCTCGAAGTCATCCCCCTTTTGCCGGCCAACGCTACACCTAAAGACGCCCACCGCAAACCGACCCGCCTGCAAGGTAGCGAACGAGAAGTGGCAATTCTCTTTGCCGATATCCGCCAGTTCACAAAATTCTCGGAAAACAAGCTGCCCTATGATGTGGTCTTCGTTCTCAACCGCTACTTCCGCGCCATGGGAGAAGTGGTCAATGAGACCGGCGGCGAACTGGACAAATTCATCGGCGATGGCGTGATGGCCCTATTTGGCGCCAACACCAACCCGGAGGAAGGCTGCCGACGGGCACTCGAAGCGGCGCGGCGCATGAGCACCGCACTGGATGAGCTCAATCATGCGCTGCGCGCTGATCTCGATGAGCCGCTCAGGATCGGCATCGGCATCCATCTCGGCACGGTGATTGTCGGCGAGATGGGCTTCTCCAACGCGGTCTCTTTTACAGCCATTGGCGATGCCGTCAACACGGCAAGTCGTCTCGAACAGGCGACAAAAGAATATTCCTGTCAATTTATTGTCTCGGAAGAAATCTGCAGCCGCGCCGGTGTCTCGCTTGATCAATTCCCGGCCCATGAAATCCCTATTAGAGGACGCAATCAGCCGGTAAAGATACGCTGCATCAACAAGGCCTCAGACATGGCAGAGACTAAATTGGCGCTCGGCCGGCGCGGCAAGCGGGAACGCACTTCTGCTGCCGAATAAGCATTATACCTCTATGACCACGGTGCGGTGTCGCGCAGATCTTCGGCGAAACCGTCGCTCGGGCGGGCGTCGGGCAGACGCAAGTAATTTAACAGCGCGAGTAATACAACACCGGCCAAGAAGGCGAAAACCGCACGGTAGGCTTCTCCCGGCGCTTCACCATCCAGGACTGGAAAGGCGCCCATGATCAGGCCGGTTGCGGGTTGCATGATTGCCGGGCCGCCCATCAGGGCAATCGCCATCATGGCCATGCCGCGTCCGGCCAAACGGTCGGGAAAAAGCGAGCGCCCATGGCCGGTAATGACAATATTATAGGCGCTGAAAAAGCCGATTAGGCCAACCAGCGTGATGGCCGCAGCGAGCGGCATGTCCGGTATCACAGCAAGCAGTATGAACGACACCAACACCATTGCGGAGCATCCGACAATGATCCATTTTCGTGTATCCAGGAAGCGCTCCAGGGGGCCGAAAATAATATTTCCGGCAATCAACGCTGCCGCTATGAGTAGCAAAATATTGCCGCTTGAGATGGTATCCAGGCCATGCACATCGATAAAATAGGGTCCGCCCCAAAGGCCGAGAATGCTGGTCAGAACAGGATATGAGGCGAAGGCCATGGCCATGACTGACGGCAGGCGTTTTGTTTTCAGAACTTCACCGACGCCTTTAACGCTCTCCCTGAAGCTTTCTGGCGCGCTGGTCTTGGCGACATAGCCGGGCGGCGCGTCGCGCACCAACAGATAAATCAACAGCGCGCCCAAAGCCGTAATCACCCCGGCGCCGTAAAAAGCGTAACGCCAGCCGATGGTTTCCGCCACCAAACCAAGCGGTGATGTGGAGAGTAAGACTCCGATACCACCCAGCGCGATCATTCGTCCGAGCCAGGTAGCGTATTGATCCGCCGGCACCCAGCGGCCAAACAGGAACAAGGCACCGACCAGCACGCCACTGACACCTAATCCCATCATCATGCGGCCAACCAAAAGGCTGGCAAGGCCCTCTGCCAGCCCGAAAATCAATGCGCCGCACACGGCAGAAGTTAAGATTATCGGCAGGGTGCGGCGGACGCCGAAACGGTCGAATATCATGCCGAGCGGAATTTGCGCCACCGCGAAGGAGACAAAAAAGGCCCCGGTCAACACACCCAGTGCTTCCGCCGAAAGGCCAAAATCCCGGCTTAAATCCTTGGCAATGACGCCGTTGGAGGTGCGGTAGAATTGGCTCATAACATAGGCCACTCCGATCACCGAAATGATCGTCAAAAACTGGCGATGGCGGCTGTGGGGGTTCATAGGCATTGGCTAATTCTGATCAGGAGTGACGGTGGAAGGGTAAAAATGGCAACATCGCTTGGCCTCTGCGCCCACTCGCAATAAAATGGGATAATATTCTCTGGCCATGATGGTAAATTCGATTTAGGTGAATAGAATAATTTATTCAATGCATAAGAGAAAATGACGAATTTGCGCGCCATCTATTTTGTTCTAGCGGTTTGTGCCGCGTTCATGGTGGGAATATTGTCCGCCACACCTGCGCATGCAAACTTTGAAGACGGCGTGCGCGCCTATTTGGCGCAGGATTACGCCGCCGCCCTCGATGTCTGGCGGCCGCTTGCCGAAGAAGGCCACGCCCCGGCCCAGTTCGGCATGGGGCTGTCCTATGAAAATGGCCGCGGTGTTGAGCATGATCCGACCCAAGCGGCCGTCTGGTACCATAAGGCTGCCGAACAGGGCCTAGCTGACGCGCAGTTCAATCTCGGCAATCTATATCTCAATGCCTCCGGCGTGCCCAAAGACTCGGTCGAGGCAGTGCGCTGGTTTCGTCGCGCCGCCGAGCAGGGCATGCCGCATGCCCAGGTTAATCTCGGCTATTCCTATGAAACCGGCTCCGGTGTCGCCAAAGACCCAGCCAAGGCAGTGTCCTGGTACCGTAGGGCTGCCGAGCAGAGTTTTCCGCAAGCACAATATTATCTCGGCGCAGCCTATGAGCGCGGCAGCGGCGTCGAAACTGACCCTCCCCTTGCCGCCGCCTGGTACAAAAGCGCCTCGGACCAAGGTGTGGTGCTCGCCAGCAAGCGGCTTGATGCGCTAAAAGAAAAAGGCGTTGAGCCCGATCTGAGTATTTTAACGGACGCAACACCGGTAGAAGAACCGGTTGAGCCCGAGCCTTCAGCGGAACCTGCATCAGAGCCTTCAGCGAAAATTGAAACAGAGCCGTCAGTAACTCCTGGACCTTCAGCGGAAGCTGAACCAGAATCCTCAGCAATGCCTGAGCCCGAGCCCGAGTCAAAAGTAAGCGCAACCAAACCAGAAGCGCCTGCCGCTGCGCTGGAAGTTAAGAACGTGGAAAAGGCGGTGCCGCAGGCTGAAACGATAGGGAGCGAGGCGGCGACAATGACCGCGCCCGCCGGTGAGCAAGTAGCCTCACTCACCGGTAGTTTCCGGGTGCGACTTGCTTCCTACCGCAAACCGCCAAATGCCCATAAGGGCTGGAAAATTCTCGCCAATAAATATGTCGACCTGCTCGGCAACCTTAACTACGCCCTTGCCGAGGTGGATTTAGGCGCCGAAAAGGGAATTTATCACCGCCTGGAAGCGGGGCCGTTTGGATCTTTGGCGGAAGCTCAGGTGATTTGCGCCGAAATCAAATCCCGTAAAGATGGCTGTGTTACGGTGAAACCCTAAGCTTAGCCGCCCAGCGGTTAAACCGCCCACCCATTCCGTTCCCTGGGATTGATGCACCTATGACCTCAGCGGCTCACGAAGGATGGCTTGAACGAAGCGAGACAGCTGAATCGCTGATCCTGAATATTGGCGGCCGCTGGAATATGCGCTGCGCCCAGCACTTTGAAAAAGAATTACGCCAACTGAAGCCCTCAGGCACACAAACCTTACATATTAATTTCTCTGGGATTGAATCTCTCGATACCGCCGGCGCGTGGTTGCTGCTGCGCTTGGCGCAGCGCCTGCACCAAGACGAAACTGAAGTGGCATTCGACGAATTGCAGTCGGCCCATGCCGATTCGCATGCGCTCACGCGCAACGCTCTGTCTCTTTTTAATTGAAGCAAATCCACGTCGCAAATGATTCCACTTGCTCGGAATTTGCTCTATGCCGGGTAGCTCATCAGGGCCGTACTAGGCAAACCGCCCAGACGCTCACGCCCGCCAAGGCCGATCAATTCGATCAAAAAAGCGGCGCCGACTACATCCGCACCAACCTGATTGAGCAACTCCATTGTGGCCTGCGCCGTGCCGCCGGTGGCCAGGAGGTCATCCAAAATAACAACCCGCTGACCAGGTGCGATGAAATCTTTTCTGATCTCCACCGCGTCGATGCCATATTCGAGTGCATATTCATGTTTGATCGTCTCGCCCGGCAGCTTGCCTGCCTTACGAATCATGACGAAACCGCAGCCCATCTTGAAAGCCAACGGAGCGGCGACTAAAAAGCCGCGCGATTCAATACCGACCAGAAGGTCCGGCTTGTAAGGCGCGATAGCCACCGCCAATCGCTTAATGGCTTCCGCCCAGGCGGCGGAATGAGCCAGGAGCGGCGAGATGTCATAAAATAGGATACCCGGTTTGGGGAAATTCGGAATTTCCCCAATATGGTCTTCTAACCTTATGGACATGAGGCGACCGCCGCTCCTGCTCGAGATCGTCGATTAAGGCTACTTGGCCGCTTCTTTGAGATAGGCGATCAAATTGACGCGCTGCTTCTCTTTTTTAACGCCCCTGAAGGACATCTTGTTTTTCGGGATATAGCTCTTCGGATTAGCGATATATTCTGAGAGCGTCACTTCGTCCCAAACAATCGCAGCGTCTTTCATGGCGTCAGAATATTTAAAGCCCTCGGCAGTGCCGGACGTGCGGCCGAAAATGCCATAAAGATTGGGGCCAACCTTGTTCTTGCCGCCCTCTTTCACGGTGTGACAGGCTTTGCACTTCTTGAAGACTTTCGCGCCTTTTTTAACATTGCCATCGGCAAGCGCCGCAGTGCTGACAACAACAAAAATTGCGGCAGCACCCACCGCCAAAATATTACGGAAATTCATTCAACTTCTCCTCATGCCTAAATCTGTGAGAGAGCGCACAATATTCTCCCATTGCGAGCGGTTCAAGCGGCGCTGATGCTGGAGACGGCCTTTTCCGTTAAATAGGTTCTGCTCTGAAAATCAGACGCAGAAGATAATCAACCGCAGGGGTTGCAACCGCCGCGAGGATTACATGGTTTGAATGCGCTACACGAGGCCAAAACGATGGGCTTCTCAGCGGCCGACACGGCAGTGGGAAGCAGGGATGCGCCCGCAGTCATGGTCACGACGGTCATGGCGACGAAGTTTTCTTTCAACATTGCTTCACTCACTCCTGTGGTTACATTTAGGATCTAACGGAATCTTCTAAACCGCGAATGCGGGTGTTCGAATCCTTTGCACTGAGAGTTAATGGTGGAAACAACCGCCAGGAAAAAGGGTCTCGCAGAGGTATCGCGATATTGTGGAGGCATGTTACTGCAGCGTTTGTATGTCAGGATTTCGTAATTTCCTAAAACACCTATCCTTATAATTAGCCAAAGATAATACAGATCATGATCGAATCCGAACGCATAAAACTCGCCGAATTGGCTCGCAGACTGGCCGTCGAAGCCGGCGACAAAATCATGCCGCTCTATCGCCAGGATATCGCCGTACAACAAAAACCCGATGCATCGCCGGTCACCGAAGCGGACGAACTGGCGGACGAATATATCGTCGCCGGGCTGATGCAGGGCGCGCCGGGCATTCCCGTTGTGTCAGAGGAGAGCGTGGCCCAGGGCCGCTTGCCCGATATTAGCGGCGGTCTCTTTTGGCTGGTGGATCCGCTCGACGGGACCAAGGAGTTTATCTCCGGCTCCAATGAATTCACCGTCAATATCGCGCTTATTGAAAATGGCACCCCGGTACTCGGCGCCCTGCACGCGCCCGCATTAGATGATTGTTACCTAACCGACGGCAGCACCGCCTTTCTCATCAAGCGGGATGGCAGCAAAACACAGATTAGCGCGCGAGCGGTGCCGCCTGAGGGCGCTGTAGTCGTTGCCAGTCGCCATCATCGTGATGCGCAAACGGACACCTTTATCGCCGAACACCACACGGCAAGTGTGACCAGCGCCGGTAGTGCGCTCAAGTTCGGCCTGCTGGCGCGTGGCGCGGCGGACATCTATCCGCGCTTCGGCCGCACCATGGAATGGGATACCGCCGCCGGTCATGCCGTACTTTCCGCCGCCGGCGGCAGTGTGCGGCGGACCGACGGCAACCCGCTCGAATATGGCAAATCCTCCCTCGACAATCCCCACTTCATCGCACGCGGCCAAGAATGACGACGCCACCTCCTAGGGCGCGCCTGTTGCCTGCCACTCCCGACAATATTAACGCCGCCGCCGCTATCTTGCGCACCGGCGGCCTGGTCGCCTTCCCCACCGAAACCCTCTATGGGCTCGGCGCCGACGCGCGCAATAAAAGCGCCGTGTTGAACCTGTTTAAGGCCAAGGCGCGGCGCGCCGACAAAGCCCTGATTGTCCTTGTGAAAGATATTCAGGAAGCCGCTCTATATGGGGTGCTCGATGATAAAGCGCATCGCCTCGCGGCGGTCTTTTGGCCGGGAGCACTCACCCTTATCGTCAAACAGTCCAATACCAGTCACCTCGCGCCGGCGCTTAACCCGGGCGGAGGAAATATAGCGTTGCGCGCACCGGGTAGCGCCACGGCAATGGAGCTATTACGCGCCTTTTCAGGTCCGATCACAGCACCGAGCGCCAATCCCAGTGGTGCGGCTCCGCCACATACCGCCCAAGACGTCATGCATGGTCTCGGCGATGTGATTGACGCCGTGCTCGACGGCGGCCCGTGCCCCGGCAGCGAATCAACAATTCTGGATCTGAGCGGCGCCACGCCTCGGCTCCTCCGGAGCGGCGCCATATCATGCCGACAAGTCGAGGAAATTATTGGGCCACTCGAGAGCAGTTGATTGCATTGCTTGACCCAAGGTGGATCAATTTGCAGTCTGGCGCCGATAAGGCGTACAACTACCGCCTCACACTAACCTGTCCGATTTAATTGTGGATGGTCTGCCGTATGACAAAGATTTTGGTAATTGAGGACGAAGCGCCCATTCGGGACAAAATCGTTACTGTTCTCAAATATGAAGACTACGACGTTATCGACGCGACCAATGGCCTCGAGGGCGTAACCTTGGCTCAGGAAAATCGACCGGACCTGATTATTTGCGATGTTCTTATGCCCGACTTGAATGGCTACGGCGCCCTGGCGGCGTTACGCGATAACCCGAATACTTCTGACATTCCAGTGATATTTCTCACAGCCGCCGCCAGCCGGGCCGATATGCGGAAGGGAATGGAGATGGGCGCAGATGATTACATCACCAAGCCCTATACGGTCGAGGAACTGCTCGCCGCCGTGCGAACGCGCCTGGGTCGCCAAGAAACCATAAAACGTGCCGCCAGCGATGCTGACGGCGATGCTAACGGTGGCAATTCCCCTGAAGGGACTGTTAATTCCTAGCCGGATCGCGTTGCTCGGCAAAAAATTGCGGCGCTCGGCGCTGCTGCTGCTTGTTCTCTTCACCATCAATGCCTGCGCCACGCCACATCAGCAAATGGCCGGGCCACCGACCGGTAAGCCGCATTTCAGCGAAAACGCCTTTATTACCGCTGACGGCGTAAATCTGCCGATACGTCGTTGGCTGCCTGACGAAGCGCCGCAGGCCGTAATCCTCGCCTTGCATGGCTTCAACGACTACAGCAATGCCTTCGAAGCGCCGGGTCAATTTTGGCGTAGGCACGGCATCGCCACGATCGCCTATGACCAGCGCGGCTTTGGCGCGACAGAACGTGCCGGCGTGTGGCCGGAACAATCATCACTTATCTGTGACATGAGAGCCGCATTGGCAGCCTTGCGCGAAGTATACCCAGGCACGCCTATATTCTTACTCGGCACCAGTATGGGGGCGGCCGTATTGCTAAGCGCGGCGGAACAGTCAGCACTTGGCGCGGATGGCGTGATCCTCGTCGCGCCGGCGGTATGGGCACGAGCAACCATGAACCCGTTCTACCGCGTAGCGTTGTGGCTTGGCGCCCATCTCATGCCAGCAACTGAATTGACCGGTCGCGGTCTGGGTGTGGTGGCATCGGACAATAGAGAGATGATACTGGGCCTGCAGGCTGACCCCTTGGTAATTAAGCACACCCGAATCGATGCCATGTGGGGCTTGGTCAATTTGATGGATAGCGCGCTTCAGGGCAGCGCAAAAATTGGCCCGCCGACGCTGATATTATACGGCCTGAATGATCAGCTCATCTCCGCCGGGTCAACGGCTAAGATGATCTCCCGCTTACCCGACAATATCCCGGTGGCTGTCTATGAAAATGGATGGCATATGTTGTTACGTGATTTGCAGGCTGAGATCGCGTTGCGCGATATCGTCACGTGGATTGGCGACCCCAGCGCCGAGCTACCATCGGGCGCGTTGGCTGCCGGTAAACTCAAATATCCACGAGATAGACCAGAGCCATAAAATGGCCCGTGCACCACTTCCGCCGTGCACCTTCCGGCGGAAGTGGTGCACGGGCCGCTTAGAGGATGAGGCGACTATTCATCCCAAGCAGGATTGGCCAGCCAACTGCTGAACTTATCTGAATCCACCGGTCGGCTGACATAATAGCCCTGCGCGCAATAGCAATTCATTTCCCGAAGAAGGTCATAAATTTCCCGGCTCTCAACATCTTCTGCGACCACTTCCATCCCGAGATTATTCGCCAAATCAATGACCGAGCGCGCGATCGTCTTATCATCGACATTCTGGTGCATGTTGAGCACAAAAGAACGGTCGATCTTGATCTCCTGGGCCGGCAAGCGGCGCAAATAGGCCAGGGATGAATAGCCCGTGCCAAAATCATCAATAGAGATTCCAACAGCCAGATCCGATAATGCTGTCACCACTCCCATCGCCTTACCCGCATCAATCATGATCGCGGTTTCCGTGATTTCTAATATCAGGCTTTCAGGCGAGAGCGTATGAAAATTCAGGCGCTCGGAAATATGCTCTGGAAGGCGAGAAGCATGCAGGGCGCGGGGTGATAAGTTTACGGCAATGCTCAAAGGGTTGCCGGCATCGCGCCAAACCCGCGCCTGTGCCAGCGCCGTATCGAGCACCGAAAGTGTGGGGCTATTTATCAATCCGGTACGTTCGATCAAGGAATGAAATTATCCGGATAGATCAGCCCCTGGTGAGGATGGTTCCACCGTACCAGCGCTTCGGCACCAATAACCCGGCCATCCTACATCGCCACTTTGGGCTGGTAATGAAGGATCAATTCATTCTTGTCGATGGCTTCACGAATATCACCGGCCAGTACCACCTGGTCCGTCGGCGCCTTAATTTGATCAGGCGCGCATCCGGCAAAACCGCCACCGGACCGCTTGGTTTCATCCATCGCACCCACGGCCAGACTGACGAGGCTTTTCTCATCCATTCCATTGTCCGGAAACATCGATATGCCAATGCTGACGCCGAGAATCAGACGATCGCCACATACCTGTAGGGGCGCTTCCACGGCGGCGGCAATTTTTTGCGCGCCCACGATGGCGCCATCGAGGGTTGCGGCGGTCGGTAAAACAATACCGAATTCATCGCCACCGAGGCGCGCCGCAGTATCCGAATCGCGCAGCTCCTGCGAAATTCTTTTGGCACTTCACGAAGAACCATATCGCCGACCTTGTCACCCAAACTGTCATTAACATCCTTGAATGCATTCACATCGGGGGCGAGCAAGGGAAGTTTGCGTTTTTCACGCTTGGCAAAGGCGATAAAGCTGGCCAGCTGATCATAAAACAAGGTGCGGTTGGCAAGGCCGGTCAGGGACTCATAGCTGGTCAGGCGCTCCAAATCCTGATTGACCTAGTCAAGCTGGTTGGTGAGGCGCCCAAGATTCTGTTGCGACTCATTGAGCTCGGCCTCCAATTCCGTCAGCCGCGATCGGGATATATCGACCGCGCCGAGCGCATATTGATTGCGAGAGGTTTCCAAACGCCTGTTTCCGAATTTCTACCCACCACGAACAATACGACAGGTCATTTAAGTGCCTACCCAACCCCCATAGAAAAGGCGTTCGGCTTAATACTCAGGTAGATTACGGAAAAACGCCTAATCGTTCGTTAAGCTCTGAGAAAATGCTTTATCCTCGCATCGCCGCCAATTGCTCGCCATAACCGGCCGGGTCCACCGTAACATCGATAAGTCCTGCCCCCTCATGCGCTAAAGCGGCGTCAATTGCAGGGCCCAAAGGCTGGTCACGCCCGACTTTCCAAGCGCCACAACCCATGCCAACCGCCGCTGCGGCAAAATCTATGGCCGGATAGCGTACACCAATGGGCTGAAGTTGGCGGCGCTGTTGCTTGATGTCGATCAAGGACAATGCGGCATCATTGAGAACCACGACGGTCAAACGACAGCCGAGGCGGGCTGCGGTCGAGAGTTCCGCCAAGCACATCATCAGGCCGCCATCACCGGTAAATGCAATAACCCGCCGCTGAGGCGCCACCAATGATGCAGCAATGGCCGCCGGCAGAGCAAAGCCCATGGTCGAGAGGCCAGTGGATTTGAGCACCTGGCGCGCTTCCCGCACCTGAATTCGTGCCATTGCCGAGATCATGTGCGCACCGGCATCAATGGTGAAGCTGGTCTCGTCGTCACACGATGCGATGACCGCTTCGATAACACTCTCCGCCGTATGTTCGGTTCCACCACTCCGTGTTCGACCTAGCCCCGTTTGACCAGACTCAGATCGAGCAGGTAGCGACAAACGCTGCACCAAAGCATCGCGCAGCGCGCTAATTTCGCCATCTTCCCACGCCGAAGGGGCGGAAGCCGCAGCCAGCGAAACCATTTCCTGCGGCAGGAAACCGAACAATTCAGTCTCTGGCGGGGCCGGATATTCCAGGCCGGGCCCCTCAACGAGAGCCAGTAACGGCGCTTTGTGGCGCCACGGCACCGCAATGAGCTCAACCGGATCTACGCCCGCCCAAATAATCAAATCAGCGCGCCGGATAGCCTCCGCCTCTCCCGCAGCGCCGGTAAAATGGCCGATCATTTGCGGATGGTCATCGGCAATCACGCCTTTGGCCTTATAGCTGGTCAATATCGGACAGCCCAATCGCTCGGCAAATTGGCGCAATGCGGCGCCAACACCGGGTGAACAGGTCTGTAGCCCAGCCAACAAGACGGGGCGCCGGCTCTGGCCAAGCAACGCACAGGCCTTGTTCAGATCGCCGGAAGGTTTTTTTATACCGTGCTCGTGCGTCGCTACAGAGGCGGTTGACGTAACGGCCTCTGTAGTAATCACGGGCAGCGAAACATCCACAGGCAGCGCAGCATCTGATGCCGAAAGCTCGACCAGAGCCGGGCCATAAGGCTTGCGCAGCACCAGAGCAACGAGATCGTCAAACGGCGCCACCCCGGTTTCTGGCGCCATACGGTGGCATGCCTTGGCAATGGGTTGAAAGAGCGCTTTCAGGTCAAACACCTGGTGTGGCGGAATATCTCCTCCCAACGCCGGTGCGTCGCAGATCAGAATCAGAGGCGCGCGCTCCAGATGAGCATAGGCGACACCGTTGACGGCACTCGCCGCGCCCGGGCCAATTGCAGTCAGGGCGACACCGGGCGTTCCAGTCAACTCGCCGACCACCGATGCCGCCAATGCCGCCGACGTCTCGCCTCGACAGAGAATAAACGCCATCCCGGCCTTGTCGGCCGCAGCGATCAAATCGAGGCTGGAGCCCCCGCCCGGCACGCCGAACAGGAATTTAACGCCATGCGCCTTCAGAGTGGCGATCAACGCCTCGGCGAGGGTCATTTGCACGGTTTGAAGCTCCAAAAAAAATTCGGCAGAAAACCCCGCCATGAACAGGGTGTAAGCCTCAGTCGCAAAGGTAATTTCCCCGAATTGTAATTTTTTATCTTATTTATTGCAATTCTCCTTCGCCCGGGCACTATATTTTTCGGCCTCGCTGCTGCGGCCTTCGGCGGCCTAAAAGGTAGCATAACGCTCCAGGCCCTGGACAATACCCGGATGTTTGCGACCGAGCGCATGTTCATAGGCCTTCAGCGCCCGCTTAAAATCAAATTCGGCCGAAAAATATTTTCCCTGGCCATGATAGAGCACCGCCAGACGATTGGAGGCTGGCCGCCACATCAGGGTGATTTAAGCCCAGCGCCTCCTCGCGGATAGTCAGTGCCAGCGCATAGTAGCCCTCGGCCTCGGCAGTCCTGTTTTGCGCTTTGTAAAGCCCGGCAAGGTTATCGAGCAGGACGGCACTAGTGGGGTCTTTGGCGCCGAACATGCCTTTGCCGATCGCCAAAGCAGTTTCGGCAAAAGGCACCGCCTCTTCCAGGAACCCCTGTGATCGCAATTGTTTAAACTGGCTAATCGCTACCGCCAGCTCTTTGTCCTGGCTCCATCCGGGAGCGGATCTTATCAAGCCCCCGAGCATAATGATGATGAGCCAACCCGCTACTCTCAAAACCCGACCTCCCGCGCGTAAATTACGATGCAGACTATCCGACAATCACTCTATGTGGTGCCCGCTTACGTCGCAATCGGACTCCCATGCAATCATTTAGTAGCAGTGTCATATTCGTCCCCAGCGTCGCCAAGCTCTTTCTTGGTTCAACAATGATTTGCCAAGCTGGCACAGCCGCCTAATATTCATGACAACTAAAAAACATCCTCGCAAAATTCCTGCGCCCCCTCATCGCCAACGTGAAACAGACCAGGGCCGTGCCCTTCAGCTCAGAATATTCACCGTTACAAGGCTTCATAAGCACCTACGATAGAGGATAGCAGCCCGCGCGATTGCCACTCCCGAACGCATCAAGCGCGACTGATTGTGCATCAAGGGTCCCTACTCCAGAGCAAATGACATTGACCACACTCAATTTATTTGCAGCACAATGGGAGCACTGATTGTATAACCTCGAGATTCAAAATTCACGACCAAGGGTACTAACCAAGTGAGCAAAAAAAGCAGCGACGCCAAAGCATCAAAATCAAAGGCCTCCTCCAGCGCCAAATCAACCGCGGCGGAGAAAAAATCAGCAAAAAGCAATGATTCCAGTGACTCCGCGGCCAGTAAAACCGACGGTGCCGTCGATAAGTCACAGGATTCCAGTACGGAAACATCAGCCACGGAAAAATCCACACCAGAAACATCCAGTGATTCCGACGGCAGAAAGTCACAAAAAGAGACAATTTCTACCGGCGATGTGCATTACGGCTATTTTTCCAGTGTCCGCACACCGGCCTACCGCAAGGGCTGGGACGATATTTTCAGCAAGAATAAATCCGCCGATTCGCCGGAGAAAAAGACCGGTTCCAAAGCTCGGAAAAACAGCAAGAGCTCGCAGATCAAAGCGCCGCTCAATCTCGAGCTTGATATTAACGAGCTGCCTGAGGCCCTCCGCACCGCGCTTACCGATGAAATTCGCCGCCAAACTAAGCGTCGGCGCATCAATTACGACAAGCTAGACGCTGCCGGCGCCGTATATTGGCAGATCAGCTGCGAAATCAAACGATAAGCGCGAATTTGCCGCGCAAGTCCGGCACCAAATGAGCTGTGCCGCACGAAATAGCGAGTGAAATAAGGGACGAAGTGGTGGGCGCAGCAGGGATTGAACCTGCGACCCCTACGATGTCAACGTAGTGCTCTCCCGCTGAGCTATGCGCCCTTCAGCTTCCGATTAGCACCTGAGGGCTATGGGAAGCAAGCCTCTCTATGCGACGGCAAGAACCCGATCGATTACATCGATCAGGGTGCGCAGATGAAACGGCTTGGACAGGACCTTGGCATCCGATTTCTGCGATTCATGATTATTGAGCGAAACCGCGGCGAAGCCGGTAATAAATATCACTTTCGTATCTGGCGTCTCAACGCTGATTCGGCGTGCGAGCTCCAATCCGTCCATTCCGGGCATGACAATATCGGTGACCAACAAATCAAACTCGCCGTCCTCAATATGAGGCAGGGCCTCAAAGCCATCGCTGACTGAACAGACTTCATGACCGACCCGAGTGAGGGAGCGGGCTAAGAAGGCGCGCATGGATTCATCGTCTTCCGCAAGAAGAATTTTTACCACCTTTACCCCAACTTATTAGTCTGCTGTCCTATTCGCACGGTGCGTCATAGCTCTTAATATGGCGTTAAAGCACGTCTTAATATAGCGCTAGATTTCTCCCGCAGGTGCTTAAATAACGCCTCCGCCATCACTCCGAATCGAAGTACCAAACTAAGGTTCAGGTTATCACCCGCGAACACAGGGCAAGATCGAGCGATGGCACCAGACCCTGAAGAACCGCATCTTGTTGGAAAACTACTTCTTCCCGGCAGACCTGGAGGCGCGAAATGAGGCGTTCGTCGATCATTACAATCACCGGCGATACCACGAGAGCATTAACAATCTCACGCCCGCAGACGTTTACTTCGGGCGTGGGCAATCAATTCTAAAACAACGAGAAAGGATCAAACTGAAAAC
>Ga0209403_10003176_pt1 | contig 18844 bp, 20 predicted proteins | sample ArcticOcean_MG_C_8_FD_187440 | JGI IMG/M metagenome (GOLD analysis project Ga0209403, IMG submission 187440) | Marine microbial communities from western Arctic Ocean - ArcticOcean_MG_CB11_86 (SPAdes) (version 2) | ecosystem: Environmental > Aquatic > Marine > Oceanic | place: Arctic Ocean... | reverse complement strand
CAAATACCCAATTAAACTGAGAGTAGGCTGAAGATCGATACCTAATGACTTTGGAAGCAAGTCGTTTGCAAGCAAGGGACTAAAAACCCCGATAAGGTAGGCAATAATTGAAGTAACAATTAGTATCAGAATGATTTCATAAAAATACATAAGCTGAATAAATTGTGAAGAAAATCCAATAGATTTTTTTACCGCGATACTAGTATTACTTTGATTTACAAATGAAAGCAGGGTGTTACTTATACCTATACCAGCAATTATCATAGCGCTCACTGATACCAAATTCAAAAAATTAGAAAAATTGTCTATAACTCTGCTCAGACTTTGGCTACTATCATTTGGAAGCAAAGTTTCAATGGTATTGTCATAAGCAACAATCGACTCAACCAGTTTAGCTTGCTCACCATCCTCGTTAGGATTGTTAAACTTTAAGCGATATTCATAATCAAGAAAACTGCCGCCAGCGCTAAGTTCAAATTGATCATAACTCGTCTTACTGATGATAGCAAATTCACCAAAAACAGCGCTATTTTGAAGATCAGGAACAGATGCCACTATGCCAGCGACTTCAAAACTTTTGCCCATAATTACAACATCTTCACCAGTTTTAACCTGGAGTAATTTTTGAATACTCTCATTAATTAAGACAGTTGGTTTTTGTGCACTTAAAAATAATTTTTCACCAACACCTTCAGGAATAGTCTCTATCTCACCATAGAGCGGATAATTACCATCAACCGCTCTAATTTCAGTAAAGACTGGTGATTGTCCTTTTTTTGAAACCATTGTTGCAAGCTCAACGGCTGAGCTAATTTCACCCAGACTGGAAAGTTCCTCAAGTATATTAACTGGTAATGGCTCAATACCACTATTTACTTGTATATCACCACCCAACAACTCTTTTGAGTTTGCTTGAATTTCATCATTGAGGGCTTGCTTAACAGAAAATGTTAGCGAAAGAAGCAGTAAGCTAATAAATAGAGTGGTAGTTATCACCCAAAGTTTTTTGTAACTTCGTAAGAAATCTCTTAACGCATATTTATTGATTAAGAGTAATTGCTGAAGATTAAACAATTTGACCATCCTTAATTTCGATAATACGATCACAGCGTCTAGCCACCGAGTCGTCATGTGTCACCATCACAAGAGAAGTTTTACTTTTCTTTGTGTACTCAAAAAGTAAATCCATCATGCTCTCAGAATTAGCACTATCCAAGTTTCCTGTTGGTTCATCAGCCAAGATAATTTTTGGTTTGTTAATTAAAGCTCGAGCAATAGCAACCCTTTGCTGCTCTCCACCAGAAAGCTCACTAGGCAAATGGTTAATTCTATGTGACAGGCCAAATTCGCCTAACAATGATTTAGCCTCTTCGTCTCGATTATATTTTTGATTGGCCTCTAAAGATAGTAAGACATTTTCTACAGCAGTAAGGTTAGGTATTAGATAGAAAGATTGAAAAACAATGCCAATATTCTTTCTCCTAACATCTGATAAATCATTTTCTCTTAAGCCAACAATTTCTTGGGAGTTAATTTTAATTGAGCCTTCAGATGCCATTTCAAGTCCTGCAGCAAGCATAATAATTGAAGTTTTGCCAGAGCCACTTGGCCCAACAATAGAAACAATCTCATCACTATTAACTGAAAAATTTACACTTTTTAAGACTCTTACAAGGCCATCTTCTGAACCATAATTTAATGAAACGTTGTTGAACTGTATAGCTGTACTCATTAGTTAATCTAATATAAAATTCGAGCAATGATTATCTCATCAAAAAAAACCTTAAAAGCATTACTTATAGCCATAATAGTTGTATTTGTTTCCACTAAATCTTTTGCCGAAAACCCCATAAGAATTATGCTCTATGGTGACAGCTTAATGGCTGGTTATGGCTTATCCCCAAGTGAAAATTTAGCAGCTGAGCTCAAGCGAAATTTTGAAGCTAGTGGGCCCTCAATAATCATTATCAATGCCAGTATTTCTGGGAATACATCAAAAAATGGACTATCAAGACTAGACTGGTCTCTCGAAGATAACCCAAGTATTGTGGTTTTATCTTTAGGTGCTAACGATATGCTAAGGGGTCTTAACCCTGAACTCACTATGCAGAATCTAGACTCCATAATAAATAAATTTAAAAAAAATGGATCTATAGTTATTCTTGCAGGGATGCTTGCATCAGAAAGCATGGGCCCAAAATATCAAAGTCAGTTTGATGGAATCTACCCAGAGCTTGCTAAAAAATATGACTTAATTTTTATGCCTTTTTTGCTCGATGGTGTAGCTTTAGACAAGAAATATTTACAGGCTGACTATAAACACCCTAATGCCCCAGGCATAAAGATAATTGCCAGTAACTTATACCCATATATTATTGAAGCTATAGCTGGAGTTGAATTTTAATAAGTACTATTTGATCAGAAGACGCTCTACTACCTCGCCACCCTCTAGGTGTGACTCAATGATCTCATCAATATCTTCTTCATCCACATATTGATACCAAACATTATCAGGATAAACAACAGCAACTGGTCCATTTTCACAGCGACCCAGACAGCGAGATTCACTGACTCCAAATTTCCCTTCACCTAGTGATGAGTTTCCACGGCATTTATCTTTAGCATATCGATAAAGCTCTTTTGCACCATTTTGTGAGCAACATTGTTTGCCATTTGTGCGAACATTGTTACAGAAAAAAATATGGTGCTTGTAAAAGTTAGTCATAATTCAATAGCCTTCTTATAGCAATGCCTCTTATCAATACCAGTAATTTTAGCTGCCAATTTAGCCGCTTTTGATGCTCCCATTTCAGCACAAAGGATCGGCAGTAGTTTATCCAATTTATTTTCAGCATCCATCAAATCTATTTTATCATCCGATGAAATCAATATCACAAATTCACCTTTTTGATGGGCTGGATCAGTAGTAAGATATTCGATTAGACTCGGTATTTTGTCAGTATAAATTGTCTCAAAGGATTTAGTCAATTCTTTGGCAAGACAAACCTCACGTACACTTCCAAAAATGCTAAGCATATCAGTTAGTGTTGCTAATATACGCTTTGGAGACTCGTAGAAAATACTTGTTTCACTGCTACTAATTAGCTTTTGAAGGAATTTCACTCTTGCTGTTTGCTTGCTAGGTAAAAAGCCAAAAAAAGTAAAACTGTCACTTGCCAACCCTGAAGCAGACAAAGCTGTAATTAAAGCACTAGGGCCAGGAATAGGAGTGACATCAATCCCTTCTTTTTTTGCATACGCGACTAAATAATATCCCGGATCACTTATAAGAGGAGTACCTGCATCACTTATAAGAGCGATTGATTTTCCAGAATGTATTTCGTCAATAATAGCTTTAGTTTTCTCTCTCTCATTGTGTTCGTGAAACGCTCTTATTGGCGTTGTAATTTCAAAATGTGTAAAAAGTTTTTTGCTGTGTCTAGTGTCCTCAGCCAAAACTATGTCAACATTTTTTAGAACATCGACAGCCCTAAAGGTAATGTCATTCAAGTTACCAATTGGAGTTGCAACAATAAAAAGCTTCCCGGTCATATACTTCTCTTATACCCAATAAGTCAATGTTAGTTAAAGATATGTGACATTATGCTTTATATCATCATCCATTAAATAAATTTATATTTCGCTTTAGTGCAATAAAAACTAAATCTGATTTAAAATATAGACCTATCTTTTTTTTAAATTTCGTCCAACTTGATACAAGGAGTGATAATGAAAAAAGTAATCCTTTTATGTGCTTTATTAGTTTGTTCAACTATTCTGAGCTCTTGCTCGCCAATAGTTCAAGGCGCTGCAGCGGTTACTACAGTTGCAACAATGTCTAACGATCGTCGAAGCATGGGTGAAATTATTGATGATAAAAATCTCTATACAAATTTAGTTAATATTGTAAAAAAAGACCCAAAGCTTGAAGATTCACATATTAGCTTTAATGTATACGATGATTCTGTACTAATGACTGGAGAGACTCCAAGTGCAGATCTAAAGAACTATCTCGAAAATACAATTAAAACAAAAGCCAAAAAAATAAAGCAACTCATTAATGAGGTTTCAGTGATGAAGAATAGCAGCTATTTAGCGCGCGCTAAAGATGGAGTTATTACTGTTCAGATAGAAACATTATTTTTTAATCAAGAGGTTTTTCATCCCACTCATGTTCGTATCCATACCGAAAGAGGTACAGTTTATTTAATGGGGGCGGTAACTAAACGAGAAGCCGAACATGCAACCAATGTTGCAAGTAAAGCGAAGAATGTCAAAAAAGTTGTCAAACTATTTAACTACCTTTTAGTTAGGCCCGCCGAAGAAATTGAAAGAGACAATAAGAACAAGGTAGAGGCAGAAAAAAGGGCAGTTCTTGAAGCTAAAAAGGCAGAACTTGAGGCAGCGCAATCCGAACTACAAAGTCAGATTGACGAAATTAACTCTAAGTAAAATTTTTAATTGGTGCAAAAGTATGTCGATGCATGCCTTTGATTGGACCATATTTTGATAATGCAGTTAAGTGCTCTTTAGTGCCGTACCCTTTATGTCGAGCAAAACCGTAATCAGGATACTTTAAATCCAACTCCTTCATTTGTCTATCTCGTGTTACCTTTGCGATAATTGATGCAGCTGAAATCACAGGCTCAATCAAGTCTCCTTTTATTATTGAAAGGCAGTTAGGAACATCTGGACATTGATTACCGTCCACCAAAACTCTGAAAATATTTTCATGACTAGAGCTGGGAAATTCATTTTGTAAGTTATTTATTACCCTTTTCATTGACAGCAGAGTGGCTTGTAGAATGTTAATTTCATCAATCTCAATACTACTAGCCTCTGCTACAGACCAGTGACATTGTTCTGTAATTTGAGTGTATAAGTCTTCACGCTTTTTTTCCGTTAATTTTTTTGAGTCTGTTAGACCTTCTAAATAAAAGTTAGCAGGAAAAACAACTGCAGCGGCAACTACACTTCCAACTAATGGCCCCCTACCTGCCTCATCAACACCAATGATAGTCAAATTAAAACCACTCTATAGACCTTTAAGTCCGATGTCAGTTCGATAATAGGCGCCTTCCCATTTAACCTTTTCAATAAGTTCATATGCCTTTGTTTGCGCATCTTTAATATCAGCCCCCAAGGCGGTAGCACAAAGAACACGTCCGCCATTGCTATAAATATTTCCTTTCTCTAGTTTTGTCCCTGCATGAAAAATTTTGGAATCTAATGATTCATCTGGAATTTCAATCTTCTCCCCCTTAATATAGGCTTCTGGATAGCCATTAGCTGCCATTACAACACCTAAACAAGTCTTTTCATCCCACTCAGCTTTAGCTAAATCCAAGGTTCCTTGAGTCGCAGAAATGCATAGCTTAGCTAGATTTGACTTCAATCGCATCATTATAGGCTGGGTTTCAGGATCACCAAATCTGCAGTTATATTCTAGAACTTTTACTTTACCTTTATCGTCAATCATTAATCCTGCATATAAAAAACCAGTATAAGGTATCCCCTCAGATTGCATTGCATCTACAGTAGCCTTTATGACGGTATCCATAACTACATCAAAAATAGCTGGACTTACAATGGGAGCGGGCGAGTATGCCCCCATACCTCCAGTATTGGGACCTTTGTCACCATTATCTCGAGCCTTGTGGTCTTGTGATGTTGCCATAGGAAGTATATTGCTACCATCAACCATCACTATAAAACTTGCCTCTTCGCCAGCGAGAAACTCCTCAATCACAACGCGTGAACCAGCATCACCAAAGCGGTTTCCCTGAAGCATATCGTGAATTGCGTCAAAGGCTTCTAGCTCTGTTTGTGCAATGATTACCCCTTTACCGGCGGCTAGTCCATCAGCCTTAATGACAATCGGTGTGCCCTTTTCTTTAACATAAAGTTTTGCTTTTTCAACTTCTGTAAAAGTCTTATAAAAGGCAGTAGGTATGTTATTTCTATACAAAAAATCCTTACAAAAAGCTTTCGAGCCTTCTAATTGAGCAGCCAATTTAGTGGGCCCAAAAATAGCTAATCCCTGATCTCGAAAGTCATCGACAATTCCCATCACTAAAGGCGCTTCAGGACCTACAATGGTAATATCGATTGACTTCTTCTTGGCAAAATCTATAAGCGCTGGAATGTCCTCTGAGCCTATCTCAACATTTGATACTTTATTTTCTAATGCACTGCCTGCATTTCCTGGCGCTACAAAGATATGATGAACCTCACTAAACCTTGCACATTGCCAGGCAATAGCGTGTTCGCGCCCACCCGAGCCAATTACTAAAACCTTCATAAAAATTCCTTTGTATTATTTCTAGCCGAATAATTTGAGGTGAATATTCGTTCAAATTATAATGTAACGATATATCGCTACCAATAAAACAACTGTTCTGATTAGATAAAAAGTCTCTTTGGCAAGACCTCAGATATCAAGTTACTCTCTCCAATACCGATAAATTGCTTGTTATCATCATATAGCTTAAGTTTTTGAATCGAACTGAAGCCTGTAAACTCAATTTTCTTTCCTTGCCTAATATCTCTTGATTGTTCTGTATCTAAATAAATAGCTTCGATGTTTGGCAACATTTCATCAGCGCCTAAAATAACTGAGTCTAGAGACTCGAGATCTATTTTTTTAAGCTCTAAAAGTTGCTCATAAGTTCTACTTTGAGTGATATCAAAATGAGAAAAGCCTATTCTTCTTAATTCAATGACGTATCCCCCAGACCCTAGAGATTTTCCTATATCTTCAACCAAGGTTCTTATATATGTACCTTTTGAGCACGAGACCTCCAAGCTTAAGATCTCTTTCTCATAACCTAAAAATTTAATTTCATGAATACTGACTGGTCTTGGAGATCTTTCAACCTCAATCCCTTTTCGAGCAAGCTTATAAAGAGGAGTTCCATTGCGCTTAAGAGCAGAATACATTGGTGGAATTTGATTAATGTTACCAATAAAATTTAATAAAATATTTTCTATAGAATTTGAATTAATTTCTTGAGTTGAGCCAAAATTTACTATCTCACCTTCTGAGTCACCAGTGTTACTTATCTGCCCTAACTTACCTCGAACAAAATAACGCTTATCGCCATCTAGAAGAAATTGAGCTACCTTTGTAGCCTGACCTAAACAGATTGGAAGAAGGCCGCTTGCTAAAGGATCTAAACTCCCTGTATGGCCTGCCTTATTAGCATCAAACAAACGCTTAACCTGCTGCAAGACATGGTTTGAGCTTCCACCACTAGCTTTATCTAGTAACACTACTCCATTAATGTCTCTTCCTTCTGGATTGCGTTTAGACATTAACCTTAAGAGCTAAAGTTTACTAAGGAGATCTTCCATTTTGGCTCCTGCGTTTGGAGCCGTATCATAAATAAAACTGAGTGATGGAGTGTGTCGCAAATCTAGCGATTTAGACAAATTGGATCTAAAAAAACCTCCAGCTTTATTAAGTAAAGATTTTACAGTTTTTTGAGAATCCTCATCAACTGAAAAAAATACTTTTGCACTAGTTAGGTCTCGAGTAACTTTGACGTCGGTTATAACTACTGTCTGCAGACGAGGGTCTTTAGTTTCATTTTTTATCAACAAAACTAGCTCACGCCTTATAAGCTCATTCACTCTTTCAGCTCTAAAACTTAGTTGCTGCACCATAAAGGAAACTACTCCTATAGTGTACGAGCTCGCTCAATGCGTTCGAACACTTCAATTTGATCACCAGACTGAACGTCAGTATAGTTCAAGACACCAATACCACATTCGGTACCTGACTTAACCTCTTTAACGTCATCTTTAAAACGCTTTAAGGATTCTAATTCACCCTCATAAATAACGACACTTTCACGTAAAACTCTTATTGGGCTGTTCTTTCTAACGACCCCTTCTTCGACCATACACCCTGCAATATCACCAAATTTAGGTGACCTAAATACATCTTTTACCTTAGCTATACCAATAATATTTTCACTTAATTCAGGACTCAATAAGCCGCCCATGATGGCTTTAATGTCATCAATCAAGTTATAAATAATACTGTAATACTCAATTTTAACGCCTTCTGTATCAGCAGCTTTCTTAGCAACTGCATCAGCCCTAACATTAAAACCAAGAACGATTGCATCTGAAGCACTGGCTAAAGAGATATCGGTGTTATTGATTGCGCCTACACCAGAAGAAACGACTTTGACTTTGACTTCATCTGTTGAAAGCTCTTCTAAGGCCTCAACAAGTGCCTGCGCTGAACCTCTAACATCAGACTTAAGTAAAACATTTACAGTAGAGATTTCACCCTCTTCCATTTTTGAAAAGAAATTGTCCATCTTTTCAGCTTGTTGCTTTCGCAGTTTTGTCTCTCGATCTTTTGATTTTCTAAAGTCTGCTACTTCTCTTGCTTTACGTTCACTTTCAACTACCAATACTTCAGCACCAGAATCTGGCACTCCAGACAAACCCAAAATCTCTACTGGAGTTGATGGACCAGCAACATTTATGGGCTTACCATTATCATTAATAATTTGCTTAATCTTGCCATACTCTAATCCCGCAATCACAATATCACCTTTCTTGAGCGTTCCCGATTGAACAAGTATCGTAGTAACTTTACCTCGACCCTTATCTAATCTCGCTTCAAGAACAACGCCACTTGCTGGCTTATCAACAACAGCACTAACTTCATACATTTCTGCAGTTAATGATATACCTTCCAATAGCTCATCAATACCCTCACCAGTGTGTGCTGATACGCCAACCATCATAACATCCCCGCCCCACTCTTCAGAAATAACATCATGGGTTGAAAGTACCTGCTTTACTTTATCAATTGCCACTCCCTCTTTGTCTATCTTGTTAATAGCAACAATAATAGGAACTCCAGAGGCCTTAGCATGTTTAATAGATTCAATAGTTTGTGGCATCACCCCATCATCTGCTGCCACCACTAGAATTACAATGTCAGTAGCTGATGCACCTCTAAGCCTCATCTTAGAAAATGCTGCATGTCCAGGTGTGTCAATAAAAGTAATAAGGTTGTCTTTATGACTGACCTGATAAGCACCGATATGCTGAGTAATTCCGCCCACCTCAGCAGATGCAACTTTAGATTTTCTTATGAAGTCAAGTAGTGATGTTTTGCCGTGATCAACATGACCCATAATAGTAACAATAGGTGGCCTCGGAGAAGACTCAGCATTGTCACTAGCTTCTTGAACTAGGGTATCTTCAACGGTTTCTTCGTTACTCTCAAGAGGAATATGTCCCATCTCTTCAACCACAAGCATCGCAGTATCCTGATCAATTACATCATTAAGCGTAGCCATTACACCCATACCCATCATAACTTTTAGAACTTCACCAGCCTTAGTAGTCATTTTTAAAGCGAGTTCGGATATTTTTATTGTCTCAGGAATATATACTTCACGAGTTATTGGCTCAACTGGTTTATGAAAACCATGTTGAGCCTGTTCATCTTGAACTTTTTGTGAAATCTGAGTTCTCTCTTTTTTCTTAAGCTTTCGATTTGGATTATGCTTAGCGACATGAAGCTGTTTTTGCCTGTATGCAGGCTTCGGAGTGGCCTTAAGTCTTTTCGGTTGTTTTTTATCTTCTTTAGCCTTTTTAACTTCTACTTTTTCTTTATCTTTATTGGCGAGCTCATCTTTCTCAGAGGCCTTATTTTGAATATTCAGAGCTTTGAGCTCTTCAGTTTTAATTTTTTGCTGGCGAACCATATCATGACGCTTAGCATCATGTTCTTGATCCTTTTGCTCTGCAAGCCTTCCAGCCTCCAAAGCATCTCTAGCCTTTGATACTGCCTCATCGTTAACAACATCAGGTGCGGAAACTATAGGGTCTTCACGCTTCTTTTTAACTTGTATCTTTACACCACCTGTAGAGCTTGAGGTTGTGCTCATCTTTAGCGTTTTACGTGGTACAGAAATGTTTAATTTAGTACTAGATCGCTTACTCAAGCTTGACATTAAAATCTGTCTTTCGTCTGCTGAGATATTCGAATCCGCATTTTTCCCCTGAATACCAGCAGCAGTCAAGATTGATATAACCTGGTCAGGTGTTCTCTTGAGTAATTTTGATAAACTTTCTACAGTATGTGCCATATTTATTACCTATATATTCTATTTAATTAATAGTTAAACACCTATAAAGTTAGTCAAACCAGCCTTCTTTTTCTCTGGCTGCCATGATAACAGTAGAAGCACTATCCTTTCCAATATCTTGAATTTCTAAAAGCTCAACAATTGCAAGCTCTGCCAGAGAATCTACTGTATGAATATCAGCATCAACAAGTGCCATTGCGAGTGCATCATCAACACCCTCAACGGCAAGCAGAATCTCCGCTGCTTCAGAATCATTAAGTGCCTTGACTAATTGTGCGTCTTGCGCTCTCTCTTGAAGATCGTCTACCAGTTTGGAATCGAACTCCTCAATTTCTGACAAGGCTTCAGCTTCAGCTTCAGCAATCTCGTCTAGACTGGTATATCCCTCGTCTATCAAAACACCTGCAACTTCAGCATCAATCCCTAGGGTTTCTGCTAATTTTTCACCTGTTTTCTGAAGTTCTTTTGCATTTAAATCATCTGCATCTGCAAGAGACATAACATTCAATTTCCAACCAGTAAGCCTACTAGCCAATTTGATATTCTGCCCACCCCTTCCAATTGCCAGTGCCAACTGGTCTTCTTCAACTGCAATATCCATTGACCCTTTTTCTTCATCCACCACAATGGAGCTAACTTCTGCTGGCGCCATTGCATTAATTACAAACTGCGCTGGATCTTCATCCCAAAGAATAATGTCAACTCTTTCGCCATTAAGTTCGTTGGAGACTGCCTGAACACGTGCACCACGCATGCCAATACAAGATCCTATTGGGTCAATACGCTTATCTTTTGCTTTAACGGCTAACTTTGCGCGAAGCCCTGGGTCTCTGGCGCCCGCCTTGATTTCAATTACGCCTTCACTAATTTCAGGAACCTCCATCTCAAAAAGTTCGAGCAACATCTCATTCACTGTTCGACTTAAAAAGATTTGAGCGCCTCGTGGAGTTGACTTAACTTCTTTAATAAATGCCCTTAATCGATCATTTTTTCTGATTGATTCATTTGGTATTAAGTCGTATTTCGAGAGCATTCCATCGATACCGCCCATGTCGACATAAACATTTCCTCTGTCGACTCTTTTTACTGTAACCATAACGACTTCACCAACGCGATTGGAGTAATTCTCAACTACAACAGTTCTCTCAGCTTCGCGTACTTTTTGAATAATGACTTGCTTAGCAACTTGAGCTGCAATTCTGCCAAACTCAATAGACTCCATTGGCTCTTCAAGATATGAATCAACAGGCAAGCCATTGGCATCGGCTTGGTAGATGTGAAGTTCTGGATCAAACTTTTCTCCTTCATCATCAACGAAATCTTCTCCATCTTCAATTACTTGCCAACGCCTCAACGTTTTAAATTCACCACTATGCCTATCGACCTCAACGCGAACATCAATAGTGTTGCGTTTTTTTGTAGCTACAGCGAGAGCCTCTTCTAACGATTCAATAACATCCTCTTGGGTTATATTTTTCTCATTTGAGATTGCCTCAATCATTAAAAATAGTTCTTTGCCGTCCATACGCTTCTCCTAAAAATGAGCAACTAAATTTGCTTTTTCAATTAAATCTATATCTAAAGTAACAGGCCCAAGCTCTGTTACCAATTCGAATGAATTGCTAGTTTCACTTACACTCCCAATAGCGCCAGTAAAATTTCTCCTGCCTTCTATTGGCCTATACGTTCTTAAACGAACATCATGCCCTAGAAAGCGCTGGTAGTGTGCAACTATAAAAAGAGGTCGCTCAATACCTGGAGACGACACCTCAAGATTATACTGGCTACTTATTGGATCTTCAACATCCATTATAGCGCTGACCTGCCGTGAAACAGCCTCACAATCATTCACTCCAATTCCTTCATCTGCGTCAATATACAGCCTTAATACTGAATGTTTTCCACTCGAAACGTATTCAATACCTAGTAATTCATACCCCAACTCATTGATGCTTGAGTTAATTATTGAAAACACTTTATCAGCTATCTTGGCCATAAAAAAATTCTTAATAAAAACCCCCAAAAGAGGGGGTCTAAATTGGTAGCGGGGACAGGATTTGAACCTATGACCTTCGGGTTATGAGCCCGACGAGCTACCAGACTGCTCCACCCCGCACTAAAGAGGCGAAATTATACGCTCAAAACCCCGATACTTCAATAACTTTTGCCCTGTATGCTTATTTATACACAAACTGATTACTTTATAATAACCGCATGAAGCCAATTACTCTTGCTGTGCTGATGGATGATATTGCCAGCATTAACCCAAAAAAAGACTCTTCCCTTGCAATGATGCTTGAAGCAAAGAGGAGAGACTGGGATATCTACACTTTTGATAGTGCTGATATGTTTCACCTTCAAGGTGAAGTATTTGCTAAAGCACGAAAAACTCTTGTTGCAGACTCTCAGAGTCACTGGCATGAGTGTGAAGAAGCGGAAATACTCCAACTAAAAGAAATAGATGTCGTTTTCATGCGCAAAGATCCTCCCTTTGATATGGACTACATCTACTCAACATACCTTTTAGAGCAATTAGAAGCTAGCGGTGTTATGGTTGTTAATAAGCCCAGCTCATTAAGGGATGCCAATGAAAAACTTTTTGCTCTAAATTTTCCAGACCTTATACCTAAAACGCTTGTCAGCTCGAACAACGAAAAACTTTCTGATTTTATCAATGACAATGACTGTGTTGTTGTCAAACCTCTCGATGGAATGGGTGGTATAAATATATTCAAACTTAAAAAGGGTGACGATAACATCAAAGAGGTACTATTAAAACTAACAAACAATGGTCAACGCTACATCATGGCTCAAGAATTCTTGCCAGAGATAGAGCACGGTGATAAGCGCATTTTATTGATTAATGGCAAACCTGTTGATTATGCCCTTGCTCGAATGCCTGCAGAAGGGAACTTCAAAGGGAACCTTGCTGCTGGTGCTATAGGGGTTGGTCAACCACTTTCAGAAAGAGATCGATTTCTATGTAAAAAAATTGCTCCAATACTGATTGAAAAAGAGCTGATATTTGTTGGTCTTGATGTTATCGGTGATTATATTACTGAGATCAATGTAACGAGTCCGACCTGTATTCGCGAGCTTGACAGTCAATTTGATCTTAATATCTCAGCCGAGCTGTTAGATGTAGTAGAAGAGAAGTTAGCTCTGCGCTAAATTAAATCCATACTTTGCTAGCATTACCCCAAGACTTGCAGCCAATAGAGAGAGAGCAATATTTAATAAGATATTTAATAGTGCTTGGCTATAGCTTCCACCACTGAGCATTTCAACTGACTCTATTGAAAGAGCAGACATTGTCGTCAATGAACCAGTTAATCCAACCAATAGCATCAATCGATATGTCTCGCTAAGCAAGAGCTTTTCCAAGACAAAAACCACCAATATTCCTGCGATGAAAGAGCCAATAACATTCGAGATCAAGGTGCCATAGGGCAGTGCTTTGCCAAGATACTGCATTGACAAAATGCCTATATAATAACGACAACTTGCGCCAACAGTAGCGCCTATTCCTATAATCGCAATCGATGAAATTGTATTCATAAATCTGCCCTCAGTTGCTTCAACTTTTCCTTAATTTTAATCTCAAGTCCTCGGTCGGTGGGCTCATAATAAATTTGTTCTCCCATTTCTTCGGGGAAATAAGTTTGACCCTGACTGAAGCCACCAGGCTCGTTATGTGCATATCGATATCCCTTGCCATGTCCAAGCTCTTCCAATAGCTTTGTAGTTGCATTTCTAAGATGCACAGGAACGCCAAGGTCACCGGTATCTTTTGCTGCTTGTATTGCCTGATTAAAGGCGCTATGAACTGCGTTGGATTTAGGTGCACAAGCACAAAAGACAGCGGCATGCGCAATAGCGCGATTCCCCTCCTTATCTCCCAGACGCTCATAGACATCCCACGCATTAAGGGTAATTTGTAACGCCCTAGGGTCGGCGTTACCTATATCCTCTGATGCGATTGCCAAAAGACGTCGCGCAATAACTTTTGGGTCACATCCAGAGACAATCATTCTGGCCATCCAGTAAAGAGCGCCATCTGGAGAAGAGCCACGTACAGACTTATGAAATGCGGATAACTGCTGGTAATAGATATCCCCACCCTTATCAAAATTACCGACCTTGCCTTGGAGTGTTTTAGCGATATCTTTCTTATTCAGAGTTACTTTTGATTTTTCAGATAACTGCTCAATGATGTTAATAAGTCGGCGCGCATCACCATCACTATTGTCAATAATTAATGACAATGAGCCGTCCTCTTTGAGCGTAGTTTTTTGCCTATCAAGCGCTCTTTTAGCAATAACCTTTAGATCATTATCACTTAACTTATTGAGGACATACACCCTAACTCTGGACAACAATGAGGAGTTAATTTCAAATGATGGGTTTTCAGTGGTTGCGCCAATTAATGTAATAAGTCCAGATTCAATATGAGGCAAAAAAGCGTCCTGTTGTGCTTTGTTAAATCGATGAATTTCGTCCACAAATAATATCGTGTTTTTATTATGCTGCTTATAAAGTTCAGCGTGTTCAATTACATTTCTGAGCTCCTTGAGACCATCAAGAACTGCAGACATCTGTTCAAAGTGTGCACCCATCTGGCTACATATAATTCTTGCTAGAGTTGTTTTCCCAACCCCTGAAGGGCCCCACAAAATCATTGAATGTAACTGTTTATCAGCCAACGCCTTACCTATAGGCTTATCAGACTCGAGCAAATGATTCTGACCTACAAAATCAACCAAATCACTGGGTCTTAATATTTCAGCTAGTGGCTCATAGGTTGGCATATTATGGAAAATTAATTTTTATAACTTGATTATTATCTTCTTTATTTGTTATAAGCAATACAGATAATTTTAATTTATCTACAAGCATTTTTGCCTTGCTACTTCCCATAGCCATCCTCAGAGCTTTCATTTTCAAGGCAACCACCAAGTAAAAAAAGGATTAAAATAAGACTGTATTTACGCATTATAATTTACTCATGTTTTTAAGATTTCTTTGCCTTGTTTTTCTTACAACAAGCGTTTTTGCCAATTCACAATCTTTTGAAGACTTTCTAAATCAAGTCCGCAAAACTGCTACTGAACAGGGCGTGTCTAAAGCGACAATTGACAAGGCATTTTTTGGGCTTACCCCCAACCTTGACATTCTCAAGTCTGACAGCGCTCAAGCTGAATTTAATCAAAATTTTTGGCACTATGTCGACAAAAGAGTTAGTCAAGTTCGCCTTAATAATGGCAATGATACATTAAAACAAAACGCCTCATTACTCAACAAAATCTCTCAAAAGTATGGTGTTCCTACCTATGTTTTGGTTGCATTTCTAGGACTTGAGAGTAATTATGGTAACTACATGGGAAATGAAAACTTGGTGCGATCTTTGGCAACACTAGCTTTTGACCCTCGACGTTCAGGTTTTTTTACTAAAGAATTTATAGCACTCTTAAAGCTTATTGATAAAAACACCATACCTCTCGATGCAAAAGGTTCATGGGCTGGCGCAATGGGGGCAGTACAATTTATGCCAACTAATGTTATTGCCTATGGTGTTGATGCTAACAATAATGGCAAAGTAAACTTATGGAACGAAAAGGAAGATATATATGCTAGTGCTGCAAATTTTCTTAAGAAGCTTGGCTGGAAGAAGGGAGAAAAATGGGGAAGAGAAGCTTCCATTCCTAAAAACTTTGATTACCGTTTAACCGGCCTAGAAACAAAGAGAACTGTTAATGAGTGGGCGGCGCTTGGTGTTCTTAGAGGGAATGGTTCACGTCTACCAAACTCGAACTTTAAATCCTCCTTGATTGTACCAATGGGTCATCGCGGACCTGCATTTTTAGTTTACCGAAACTTTGATGTAATCCTCGGCTGGAATCGCTCAATCTTGTATGCACTCTCTGTCGCCTACCTATCAGACCGGTTAAACGGCAATGGAAAATTAACTGCTAAATCTATTGATGAGCCGCTTCTTAGCAAAGTGGATATCTTGCAGATTCAAAACACTTTAAATTTACTCGGCTATAATACCGGCACTCCAGATGGAATGGTCGGACCTAAGACAAGACAAGCGACTAGAATGTTTCAGTCTGATATTGGTCTCGTTGCAGATGGCTATGTCGGCTATGAACTCTTCCAGCAGCTTCAATGACAGTTAAAACCTACCTTGGTTTTGATGTCGGAACTAAACGAACCGGTATAGCAATTGCTAATAGCCTCACCGTTAATGCAAGTGGTATTGAAACCATCCTTCATAACAAAGATGGCTCAACCAATTGGGCTCAAATTGAGCAATCCGTCAGCAAGCATCAGCCCCATAAATTTATCGTTGGCTTGCCCCTAGACAAAGATAACAAGGAGCAAGAGATGACATTTATAGCTCGCTCATTTGGCAGAAAGTTAGAGCAGCGATTCAATATTGAAGTAATCTTTATTGACGAATATTTATCCTCTTCAGAGGCCAAAAACCAATTAAAATGGCACCACGCCCACAAGAACGCTGATAGGGGGGATGTAGATAAGCGCTCTGCTGAACTAATTTTGCAAACTTGGCTCAATGAAACCACACACGATTAGTAACGAATCACAACTAAACTCCGCCGGAAGATTAATCCACCTTCTGGGTTTAAAAGGCCTCTCAAAGAAACAACTCGAAAAAATATTAGATGTAGCTGATGACCTTATAGATAAAAAAGGTAACCTTCAGAAATCAAAAATTTTAAGGGATATGTCGGTTGCCAATCTCTTCTTCGAGCCCTCAACCCGAACTAGAAATACTTTTGAAATTGCCGCCAAACGCACTAGCGCGCAAACAATTAATGTTGACCTTGCAAATTCAGCAACCAAAAAAAATGAAACTCTGATGGATACAATGCATACCTTAAAGGCAATGCAGATTGACATGTTCGTTATCCGCCACAAGCAAAACGGTCTGCCTCATCACGTTGCAGAAAACATAGAAGGCGTATCTATTTTAAATGCGGGTGATGGTATTAATGCCCATCCAACTCAAGCCCTACTAGATATGCTCACCATTCGACAGCATAAAAAGACATTCGATAACTTGTCAGTTGCCATTGTTGGCGATATTAGACATTCTCGTGTCGCTCGCTCAGGAATACAAGCGATGAAAACATTGGGCACAACTGATATTCGCCTTATTGCCCCTGAAACTCTTCATTATAAAGAGGAGACACCAGGGTTAGAGCGCTTTGACAACCTCAAAAAAGGCATCGAAGGTGCCGATGTTATTATTTCACTTAGAATGCAAAAAGAAAGAATGGTCGCAGCAGACATTCCAGATGAGCAAACGTACTTTGAAAATTTTGGTCTTACAAATGAAGCACTAAAGTGTGCAAAACCAGATGTAATTTTGATGCACCCAGGTCCAGTCAATCGCGGAATCGAACTTGAATCGAGCGTTGCAGATGGCCCTCATTCAGTTATTCTTCAGCAGGTAACTAACGGCATTGCAGTTAGGATGGCTGTCATGGTAATTTTGGCTGGGGCGTTTTGAAGTAATGAGTCAGCCCATCAATTACGAACTAGCAAAGGACGCCCTTCAAAAACTAAACACCGATGACACTGTCTCTTCAGCTCACGGATTGTTGTGCGGCTTTTATTGTGTCAAACAAGATATATCTCTAGACGATTGGCTCAATGAAGTGTTGGTTAGTATCGATTTAAATAACTTACTCGAAAAAGAATCTCACCAGATACTAGCAGAGATCTTCAATAACACCAGTGAGCAACTTGCTGATCCAACTCTAAATTTTTGGCCCGTTATTGCCGACGACGAATCGCCCCTAAGAGAGCAGGCAAATACCCTTGTTGAGTGGTGTCAAGGTTTGTTAGTTGGTCTAGGGCTTAGCTCAGTAGAAACAACAGATGAAGAAGTGCTAGAAATGATCAAAGATATCAGTGAGATATCACAACTCGATGCTGACCTATTAGATAGTGAAGAAAACACTCAAGACTTTTATGAAATTGTTGAGTTTGTTAGAATTGGCGTTCTATTTATTCAAGAAACTCTACAGCCCTCAAAACAGGACTTTATCAGCCCTACTCATCTTCACTAAAAAGTTGTCGTTTGATTTAACAGGAATCATGCCTACTAAAGTTTATAATTACATCTAGCTCATTGGAGCTTAATAGAAAACTTTGATAACTTTAGGAGTAAAAAAATGACTTTACAAAATCTACTTAGAGCTCAAGCTATTTTTGTTTGGGTGTATGCATTATTATTTTGGGTTGCGCCTGAAATGGCAGCTCAGGGAGCTGGCTGGACTGTAAGTGAAAATATGAGGTCTTTTGGCCAGATTCTATCTGTTCCATTATTTGCCCTTGGACTGTTTGCATGGATGGCTCCTTCATGGGTTGGCGACAACCTTAATAGAGTTTGTGTTATTTATGGTGTCTATCTCAACCTTGCACTTATTGCAGTTCAGCTTCTACACATCTCAACAGGTGCTGCTAAGCTTGACCCTATGTCTTTATTGCCTGCAATAGTTTTGGCAGCTTTATTCTTCTGGAAAACTCGCGCTACTAGCTAATTAGTTATAAAAAAAGCCGAATTAAACGAAAGTTTAATTTGGCTTTAAATTAATGGTGGCCACACCTAGAATTGAACTAGGGACACAGGGATTTTCAGTCCCTTGCTCTACCAACTGAGCTATATGGCCAAATCGCGTAATTATACACAA
>Ga0209403_10003172_pt1 | contig 18868 bp, 19 predicted proteins | sample ArcticOcean_MG_C_8_FD_187440 | JGI IMG/M metagenome (GOLD analysis project Ga0209403, IMG submission 187440) | Marine microbial communities from western Arctic Ocean - ArcticOcean_MG_CB11_86 (SPAdes) (version 2) | ecosystem: Environmental > Aquatic > Marine > Oceanic | place: Arctic Ocean... | reverse complement strand
TTGGTTCACCGAATTCATAAATGGAGATTTCCATTTATGAATTCTCAGTTGATCACGTCAAGAAGGATATTACCACGTCCAAACCGGAAAAAGCCGTAAGTGTCAGGTCTGCGAACCCCTGATATTCGGGAATTCAGCAAACGCGAAAATTCATCCAGAATCTAGTTGAGAGCCGGTGCCTCTTCAGCCATACACCAACAGGCAGCCCCGGAAAAGATGTGTAAAGCCCCTAGCAGACGGGAAACGCAATCCGAGCTGCTCGGCCGCTGTCTCGCTTTCGCCAAGTGGCGTCCCTTAAGGCAGCCTCAAAACACAATTGGGGAATTTTAAATGGTGGGCGGTGACGGGTTCGAACCGCCGACCTACGCGATGTAAACGCGCCGCTCTACCAGCTGAGCTAACCGCCCACGAGTATCTGTCACGGACATCTGTATAGCAGAAAATAACGCGCATAGCCCCAAAACGGAACCGGCCACCCAAAGGCAGCCGGTTCACAGTCTCGTTCGTTAAAAACGCGACTTAGTTAACCGCGCCCTTCAGGCCCTTACCTGCTTTGAACTTCGGCTGCTTGGAAGCCGGGATCTGGATTGCTTCGCCAGTCCGCGGATTACGACCGGTAGATGCTTTCCGGTCCGCTACGCTAAATGTTCCGAAACCGACCAAACGAACTTCCCCGCCGCTCTTCAAGGAACCGGTGATCGAACCGAACACCGCGTCCACAGCTTTCGCTGCATCAGCTTTGGAGAGGTCAGAACCGTCGGCTACGGCAGCCACGAGATCATTCTTGTTCACGACACGCCCTTTCAATTCATGAAACCGCAATAGATTGTCGTTTTTCGTCAAACACCGGACCACGACAGAACTCCCGATGCGAGATACAAGTGTAATGGCGGTTTTTCGGGTGCGTCAATTATGAAAACCGCAGAAAACTGCGGTTTCAGGGTGATTTAGGCAAAAAATCACCCGAATCGATTCGGGTTTAGCATTTTGGCGCTATTTTAGGACGGCTGGTTTCCAAAGAAAAACGGCCTTCGCGTTTCTGCGAAGGCCGTCATAATTCTTCGAATATCGAGTCGATCAGTGTGTAACGACCCCTTCCGAATCGACATCGCCCTCTTTTTTGGCAACGACATCGGTATCGTCTTCCCATTCGATCGGAACAGGTTCGCGCGTCAGGGCCGCGCTCAGCACCTCGTCAACCGTGCTGAGAGGAATGATCGTCAACCCCTTCTTCACGTTATCGGGGATTTCCACCAGGTCCTTTTCGTTGTCCCTCGGAATAAGGACTGTCGTGATGCCACCCCGGTGGGCCGCAAGAAGTTTTTCCTTCAAACCACCGATTGGCAGGACCCGGCCGCGGAGGGTTATCTCGCCGGTCATGGCCACATCCCGGCGCACAGGGATACCGGTCAGCGTCGAAACGATGGAGGTACACATCGCAACACCGGCGGACGGACCGTCTTTCGGTGTCGCCCCTTCCGGCACATGGACGTGAATATCGCGCTTGACGAAGAATTTCGGACTGATACCGAAGATTGCTAAACGTGACCGCACATAGCTCCGCGCGGCCTGGACGGATTCCTGCATCACGTCGCCAAGCTTACCGGTCTGCGAGATATTGCCCTTTCCAGGCATCAACAACGCTTCGATCGACAGTAATTCACCGCCGACCTCGGTCCAGGCAAGGCCCGTGGTCACACCCACCAGGTCTTCGCTTTCCATTTCGCCGAACCGATAGCGTGGCACGCCAGCGTACTTGTCGAGGTTGCGGCGGGTGACACGAACCGATGTCCGGGAATTCGTCGCCAGTTCCTTAACAGCCTTTCGGGCGAGGTTTGCAAGCTCACGTTCCATGTTGCGGACGCCTGCTTCACGGGTATAGAGCCGGACTAGATCGCGCAGCGCCTCATCCGAAATGGACCACTCGGATTTCTTAAGTCCGTGCGCCTTGACCTGTTTTGAGAGCAAGTGCCGCTTGGCGATTTCAACCTTTTCGTCTTCGGTGTAGCCGGAGAGACGAATAACTTCCATGCGGTCGAGCAACGGCTGCGGCATCCGCAACGTGTTCGCCGTTGTTACGAACATTACGTCGGACAGATCGTAATCCACCTCGAGATAGTGATCTGCGAACGTATTGTTCTGTTCGGGATCCAGCACCTCAAGAAGCGCCGACGTCGGATCCCCACGCCAATCTGCGCCCAATTTGTCGATTTCGTCGAGCAGGAACAGCGGATTGGATGTCTTTGCCTTCTTCATCCCTTGAATAATCTTACCCGGCATGGAGCCGATATAGGTCCGGCGATGACCGCGGATTTCCGCTTCGTCACGGACACCGCCAAGCGACATGCGGACAAAATTACGGCCGGTTGCCTTCGCCATTGATTTGCCAAGTGAGGTTTTACCGACACCGGGGGGGCCTACGAGGCACAGGATCGGCCCCTTGATCTTGCGAACCCGAACCTGGACGGCAAGATATTCGAGAATTCGCTCTTTGACTTTCGCGAGCCCGTAATGGTCCTGATTGAGAATTTTTTCGGCAGCCTTAATGTCTTTTTTCACGCGAGAACGCTTGGCCCACGGGATACTGAGTAACCAGTCCAGATAGTTCCGCACGACGGTCGCTTCCGCCGACATCGGGCTCATTGATTTAAGTTTCTTGAGTTCCTGCGTCGCCTTTTCCTTGGCGTCCTTGGGAAGCTTGGTCTTTTCGATGCGCTCCTCGAATTCACCCGCCTCGTCGCGGCCGTCCTCGGTTTCGCCCAATTCCTTCTGTATCGCCTTCATCTGCTCGTTCAAATAGTACTCGCGCTGGGTCTTTTCCATCTGTCGCTTGACGCGGTTACGGATGCGTTTTTCGACCTGCAGCACGCCGATTTCCGATTCCATGAACGAATAGGCGCGTTCCAGGCGATCGGCCGCAGAAACAAATTCCAGCAGCTCCTGTTTTTCCGAAATCTTCAGGGCAAGGTGCGAAGCGATCGTGTCTGACAGCTTTCCGGAATCTTCAATTTGGCTAAGAGAAACAAATACTTCGGGTGGAATCTTCTTGTTGAGCTTGATGTATTGCTCGAACTGCGTGATTACCGAACGGCTAAGCGCCTCGAGGTCCTTGCTGTCTTCGACGATGTCTTCAATAAGCTCGGCTTCAGCCTGAAAGAATTCTTCCTTGTCGGTATACCGAACAATCTTCGCGCGCTGGCTTCCCTCAACCAGAACTTTGACGGTCCCGTCAGGGAGCTTCAGCAGCTGCAAAACAGTGCCGATCGTGCCCATTTCGTAAATATCGTCTACGGTCGGATCGTCCTGACCGGCATTTTTCTGCGCAACGAGCAAGATTTGCTTGTCGTCCTGCATGACATCTTCGAGCGCTTTTACGGATTTATCCCGGCCGACGAATAGCGGCACAATCATATGCGGGAAGACAACAATATCCCGCAAGGGAAGAACCGGAAAAATCGCGGTTTTGGTAGTATCCGTCATATTCTGTTCCTGTCTACGCTGTTGCAGCGCGCACGAAGCGGCGCCGCGTCTAGTCTTAAGATGGCGCGCCCGTTCACAAAATCAAGCTGGTGCGAGTCAGGCAGTGGTGCCGCTTTCTTCACGGGTGTCCGCATAGATATAGAGCGGCTGAGAGCGCCCCTCGACAACTTCGGCGTTGATGGCTATCTCTTCGACGCCTTCGAGGCTGGGCAACTCATACATCGTCTCCAGCAGAATGCTCTCCAGGATAGACCGGAGACCACGTGCGCCTGTCTTGCGCTTGATCCCCTTTTTCGCGATGGAGTGTAACGCATCTTCACTAAACGTGAGCTTAACGTCCTCCATCTCGAACAGCCGGCCATATTGTTTCACCAGCGCGTTCTTCGGCGATGTCAGAATATCGACCAGAGAAGGTTCATCGAGATCTTCCAGTGTCGCAAGAATCGGCAAACGGCCGACAAATTCAGGAATCAACCCGAAACGGAGCAGATCTTCCGGTTCCACTTCGCGGAGAATATCGCCCGTCGTGCGGTCGTCCGGACTGCGGACGTCCGCTCCAAATCCGATACTGGTACCCTGCCCGCGATCGCTGATGATCTTTTCAAGCCCGGAAAACGCCCCGCCGCAAACGAAAAGGATATTGGTGGTATCGACCTGCAGGAATTCCTGCTGCGGGTGCTTGCGGCCGCCCTGCGGCGGAACCGACGCAACGGTTCCTTCCATGATCTTGAGCAGGGCCTGCTGAACACCTTCGCCGGACACATCACGGGTGATCGACGGATTGTCGGATTTGCGTGAAATCTTGTCGACCTCGTCGATATAGACAATCCCGCGCTGCGCGCGTTCGACGTTATAGTCAGCCGATTGCAGAAGTTTAAGGATAATGTTTTCAACATCCTCGCCAACGTAGCCAGCCTCGGTCAGCGTGGTCGCGTCCGCCATTGTGAATGGCACATCGAGGATACGCGCCAGCGTCTGCGCGAGGAGCGTTTTGCCGCAGCCGGTCGGACCGATCAGGATGATGTTCGATTTTGCAATTTCGACGTCGCTATTCTTCTGACCGTGCGACAGCCGCTTGTAATGATTGTGAACGGCGACCGACAGAACCCGTTTGGCGTGGGATTGGCCGATCACGTAATCGTCGAGAACGGCACAAATTTCCTTCGGCGTCGGCACACCTTCGCGCGATTTTACCAGCGTTGTTTTGTGCTCTTCGCGAATGATGTCCATGCAAAGCTCGACGCATTCATCGCAGATGAACACTGTCGGCCCAGCAATCAGTTTCCGAACTTCATGCTGGCTCTTTCCGCAGAACGAGCAGTAGAGAACGTTTTTGGAATCACCGCTAACGGACTTGCTCATAGTTACCCCTGAAAACTTAGGTGGTTTCCGCGCATGTTAACCAAGGCTGTCGCAAGCGTCCATCCGCAAACCAGCGGTGAAACACGGCGGAAATCCGTAGGTTGAACGCACATTCCAGAAAATCTCATATAATTCCCGAATCTCTCCCGTATAGAGGCATAGTGCCCCGACAGGCATCAACAATGCATTAACGAAAGGTCACGAATCCGGCTAATCGTCCTTTTTTTCCGGCGGAGTATCAGCATCCGCAGGGACGGGTCGTTCATTAACAACCTCGTCGATAATGCCGAATTCCTTGGCATCCTCGGGCGCCATGAACCTGTCACGGTCCATCGCTTCCTCGATCACCGAAAGACTCTTGCCGGTATGCTTAACGTAGATATCGTTCAGCCGGCCGCGCAGGGACAGAATTTCCCTGGCATGGATCTCGATATCCGTGGCCTGGCCGGAGAATCCGCCGGAAGGCTGGTGAACCATGATTCGGGAGTTCGGCAGCGAATATCGCTTACCAGCCGCCCCGGCCGCCATCAGCAACGATCCCATCGATGCCGCCTGACCGATACAAACGGTGGAAATATCCGGCCGGATATACTGCATGGTGTCGTAGATCGCGAGACCGGCGGTCACGAGACCGCCCGGCGAGTTGATGTAAAAAGAAATATCCTTTGTCGGATTCTCTGATTCCAGAAAGAGCAACTGGGCACAGATCAGGCTGGACACATGGTCATCAACCGGTCCCACGAGGAAGATGATGCGCTCTTTCAGAAGGCGCGAATAAATGTCATAGGCCCGTTCGCCGCGATTGGTCTGTTCGACCACCATGGGAACCAGTCCGTTCATCCGGGTTTCGTTACCGAGGCTCATTCGATCTCCAGCAATGTTGTGGCGTCACCGGTCATGCCCGGTCCGCCTGGTTTCGACCGTCAGGTCTCCATTCCAGTCCGGCCGCCCTATTTTCCCTTGGCCTTCGCTTTTGCGGCCTTTGTCTTGCCAGCCTTCTTTGTCTTGCCCTTTTTGTCGGCCGCCACTGCGTCGTCATCGGGATCGGCCAGCAATTCTTCGGTGGTGACAGCGCGCTCGGTCACCTTGGCAAGCTCCAGGATGTAATCGATGATTTTCTCTTCGAAAATCGGCGCCTGCAGCTCCTGCATGGCCTGTGGGTTTTCCTGATAATACTGCATCACCATCGCTTCCTGCCCGGGAAAGCGCTGCGACTGTTCGGCCATCGCCCGGTTAAGGTCGTCCTGACTGACGGTCAGGTTGTTTGCGCGCCCGATCTCAGACAACAGAAGACCGAGCCGGATGCGCCGTGCGGCGATTTCGCGGTACCGTTCGCGGAGTTCATCGTCGGACTTGCCCTTGTCGTCCTCGTCGAGCTGATCCTTTTCCTTTGCCTCTTCGAGCTGTTTCCAGATGCTCTCGAATTCGCCGTCCAACATTCCCGGAGGCACATCGAAATCTGCCCTGTCCGACAGCTGGTCGAGCAGGTCACGCTTCAAACGGCTGCGCGAAACCTGCGTATATTCGGAACTGATCTGGGTCCGCACCATGGTTTTGAGCGCATCGATATTCTCGGCGCCCATCGATGTTGCAAACTCGTCATTGATCTCAACAGCCGCCGGCGTGCGAACTTCGGTGATCTCCACGTCGAACACGGCTTCTTTCGATTTCAGGTGTTCCGCCTGATAATCGTCTGGAAAAGTGACTTTCACCACTCTCTTTTCGCCGGGCTTGGCGCCGACGAGCTGGTCCTCGAAACCGGGAATGAACCGCCCCGTGCCGAGTTCCAGTTCCATAGCGTCGGCCGAGCCGCCATCGAAGGCATCTCCATCGATCCGTCCGACAAAGTTCATAACGACCTGATCGCCGTTTTCAGACGCCCGGCCTTCTTCAGCCGCGAACGTCTTCTGCTGCTCCGCTAGACGGGTGACCGACTGGTCGACGTCATCGTCCGGAATTTCGACCGTTAGCCGTTCAAGTTCGATTTCACCGAAATCGATCGGGTCGATCTCGGGGATCACTTCGACCGTCAGCTTGTATTCAAGATCGACGCCGTCCTCGAAGGTTACCAGATCGATCTTGGGCTCCATCGCCGGGCGCAATTCTCTCTCGTCCATAGTGCGCTGAATTGTGTCCTGGATGGTCTGTTCCAGGATTTCGCCACGCACCGAATCCCCAAATCGCTTTTTCAGAACTGGAAGCGGCACTTTGCCGGGCCGGAAGCCCGGCACGTTCACGCTTGCACCGACTTCGACAAGTCGCGCGTTCATGCGTCCGTCGATATCTTCTTTTGGCACAACGACCGAAAATTCGCGTCGCAAGCCTTCGGTACTGGTTTCTGTAACCTGCATAAATCTCTCTCTTACCGTCGGTCTGACGACCGACCAAATTCTGGGCGGAGCCGGCTTACAGGATGGTGCGGGCGAAGGGACTCGAACCCCCACAGCTTTCGCTACCAGATCCTAAATCTGGCGTGTCTACCAATTCCACCACGCCCGCAGAGTGGGTCACACACCTAACCGCCGCGCCTGTCTCCGTCAACCAAAGCGAACGGTTGCCGGGGTCTACATCAATCGGATCGTGCGGGCAATGGTGTCGAGGTGAAATTTCAGCCGCGAAGCCGCCGCACACAAGCCCGCGCGGCAGCATCGAGAATAGCGTCGGAATCGATGCCGTAGTGACGGTACAAGTCCTGAAGATCGCCGGATTGTCCGAACGTATCTACGCCGAGGGGATAAATCCGGTGACCGGCGACGGAGCCGAACCAGCCGAGCGTTGCCGAGTGCGCATCGCACACCGTTACCAGTGCGGCGTCGTCGGCAATGACGCTCAGCAACCCTTCAATATGCGCAATGGTTTCAACTTTTCCGGTTCTCCTCGCGCGGCGCCTTGATATCCAGTCCGCGTGAAGCCGGTCCGGTGACGTGACGGCCAGCAAACCGGCGCCGGGAATATCCTCAAGAATGTCCTGGTGCGCGGCAATCGCCTCGGGAGCGATTGCGCCGCAATAGGCGACGACGAGTTCCGTGCCCAGCTCCGGTTTCTTTAACCAATACGCGCCCTTCGTAACTTCGTTCCGCAGCTCGTCCGTCATCTCCCGCACCGGCTGGTCGATCACGCGTGTCGACAGACGAAGCGCAACCGAACCGCCGTCATCCGCCTGCATGTATTCAAATCCCCAGCGCATGATTTCTGCCAGTTCGTCGACATAGGCGGGCTCGAACGCCGCCATACCGGGTTGCGCGAGCGTGATCAGCGGCGTTTCAGACGATTGGTGCGCGCCGCCTTCCGGCGCCAGCGTTATACCTGACGGCGTCGCGACCAGCATGTAGCGCGCGTCCTGATAACAACCGTAATGCATCGCATCCAGTCCGCGCCGAATGAAGGGATCATAGACCGTTCCGATCGGCAGCAGGCGCGCACCGAACATCTTGTCGGCCAGCCCAAGCGCCGAGAGCTGTAAAAACAAATTGGTTTCGGCAATGCCAAGTTCGATATGCTGGCCTTGCGGCGACATTTGCCATTTTTGCGCCGATACGACGCTTTCCTGCGCAAAGGTGTCTGACGTCTCCGACCGGCTGAATATGCCCCGGCGGTTGACCCACGGTCCGAGATTCGTCGAAACGGTGACGTCGGGCGACGTCGTCACGATACGGTCCGCCAGCTCGCCGCCGCTTTGCGCAATCTCGTTCAAGATACGGCCGAAGCCGTCCTGGGTCGACATTCTCGACCGCAGCCCGACATCCAGCTTTGACGGGATTTCGATCGCCGGCGTTGTGAAACGTCGGGGGTATTCCTGTGCAAATGGAACGTCGTCCAGAAATTGTTCCAGCGTTGCCGGATCGATATCCAGTCCGGCAAAACGTTCCCACTCTTCTCCTGGTGCGATGTTTAACGTCGCACGGTATTCGCCCATCTGATCCACGTTCATCAGACCCGCATGATTGTCTTTGTGGCCGGCAAAAGGCAGTCCGAATCCTTTCACCGTGTACCCGATAAAACACGTTGGCAGATCGTCGGTCACCGCATGGAACGCTTCGAGAGAGGCTTCCAGATCGTTACCCGCCAGATTGGTCATCAAGGTGTGGAGCGATGCGTCGTCATGGCCATCAAGGAGCGCCTTTATCCCGGCGACGCCCTTGAGATCGCGTTTCAAGTGCTCGCGCCATGCCGCGCCTCCCTTATACGTCAACGCAGCGTAGAGTGAATTGGGGCACGTATCTATCCAGTTCCGCAGTGCCTCGCCGCCCGGTTGCGCAAAAGCGCGTTCCAGCAGTTTTCCGTATTTCAGCGTGACGACCCGCCAGCCCATATTCTCGAACAGGTGATCGATCTGGCCAAACAGGCGGTCCGAAATCACCGAATCTAGGCTCTGGCGGTTGTAATCGATGACCCACCAGACGTTCCGGATTTCCTTTTTCCAGCCCTCAAGCAGGGCTTCGTACATATTACCCTCGTCGAGCTCGGCGTCGCCGACCAGCGCGATCATACGTCCCTCGCGCAGGCCTGGCGGCGTCATTCCCTTCAGATGGACGTAATCCTGGACGATCGACGAAAACACGGTATGGGCCGCACCTAGCCCAACCGAACCGGTCGAAATATCGACGTCATCGGTGTCTTTGGTCCGCGACGGATAGGACTGCGCGCCGCCGAACGCCCGCAAACTTTCAATTTTTTCGCGCGTCTGATTGCCCAGCAGGTATTGAATTGCATGAAAAACGGGGGAAGCGTGCGGCTTAACAGCAACGCGGTCCTGCGCGCCCAGCACATCAAAGTAGAGCGCCGACATCATCGTTGCAACAGAAGCACTGGAGGCCTGATGACCGCCTACCTTCAGCCCGTCGCGCGAGGGCCGTATGTGGTTGGCATTATGGATCATCCAGGTGGACAACCACAAAACCTTGCGTTCGAGCGCCCGCAATGCGGCTAATTTGGTCGCTGGCAAAGAAGCCGGGGTGTCGTCCCCGATCGGCCCGATCCGCCCGAATGACTGTATTTCCGTCGCCATCTCTTCCACGCTTTCCGAATTTGAGCCGACCGAATATTACCCCAGCGCAAATTTCGATGTCTTGCTAAAACTCTTATTGATTCGTATTGTTACGCAATTATCTATCAAAATATGTGAAATAATAAGCAGAAATGACTAATAGTGAACTCGATACAATAGATCGCCGAATTCTCGATCAACTCCAGCGCAATGGCAGAATTAGCAATGTGGAATTGGCCGGACTTGTCGGACTTTCCCCCTCGCCGTGCCTGCGACGTGTCCGCGACCTCGAAGACGTCGGCGTCATCGATCGCTATGCCGCGATACTTGACCAGGGCGCGGCCGGATTTTCACTTAGTGTGTTTGTACAGGTTACGCTCGAGCGCCAGATAGAAGCCGCGCTGGAAGCATTCGAACGCGTCATCGCCGAGCGGCCCGAGGTGATGGAATGTTATCTGATGACGGGGGACGCAGATTATCTGCTGAGGATCGTAGTGCCCGACGTCGCCGCCTACGAAACATTCCTAAAAAATCATCTGATCCGCATTCAGGGTATTTCCAGCATCAAATCGAGCTTTGCTCTAAACCGTGTCAAATATGAAACCGCTCTGCCGCTGAACGATGAGGCTCTAACCGGTACCTCGTCAGCGCGACGGAACGATTGAAGCGGCTACGACCTCCATTGACGAGACCCGTTCGCGGTACTGAACGGCAAACGATTTCAGCGCAAGCATGCGCGCGCCCCGGCGAACTTATTTCTGTCTGGCCGGCGAAAACTCACCTGAAAGCTATCGTGCGGGATGCCGTAAGAATCTGTCCCGACCGACAAGACCTGAGCTGTTTCAACCATCTTGTCCTGGTGAACCCGCTGAAACGTCGATCCGGCACGCACATACTCAAGTATGCGTCCGCGATTAAAGAAAAAGCTGCTGAGCGAACGACCGGAGTTATTCTTCAGCCAACTCATGGTTTCGCACTTCTCGGATAACAATTAAGACCTCCCCTTCTGGTCTAAACCGGACCCTGAGCACCAAAACCTTAAATAAGGGTTAATTGAGGGAGAATAACTTTCTGTGTTCCAACGAATATTTCAGTTATCCACACACGCTAAGCGCGATTTTTCCTGCGTTTTATCAGTTAAGTCACAGATTAACTAAGGTTAATTATTTCATACGCGCGTGCAATCGCGCGAGCGAGCCTGGAATTTCGCGATAGATATCTTCGGCGACAAGGCCCGGCCCGAATGCCGCGGCGGCATCTCCGCAAATCCAGGCAGCGGCGCACGACGCCTCGAATGGCGGCATTCCCTGCGCCATAAGACCGAGTATGCTACCCGCAAGGACGTCCCCAGCGCCGGCGGTCGCCAGTGTCGGCGGCGCATTGAAATTGATTGCCGCCCGGCCATCGACCTCGGCGATAACCGTATCCGCCCCTTTCAGCAGTATGACTGAATTTGACATCCCGGCCGCCTTTCGCGCGCGGGAAAGCCTGTCCCCGGTCATCCTGAAAAGCCGGGAAAATTCGCCCTCATGGGGGGTCAGGACGGACGGGATCCCGGCCAGGGCATCGAACAATTCGCCGGCGGTATTCTCAAACGCGGTGAGCGCATCGGCATCAACGACAAGCCCCTTACCCTGCGCCGCCGCTGCCAGGGCAATATCATGGGTGGTCCTGCTTACGCCACCGCCAGGGCCGACGAGGACTGCGTTCTTTCGTTCGTCATTCATAATTTCCGCAAATTCTTCCGCGGTTCGAAACGGCAATGTCAAAAGTCCCGGCGCATCCGCCGAATAAACATGGAGCACTTCCGGGCTGGCGGCGACGGTCACGAGACCTGCCCCGACGCGGCGCGACGCCCAGGACGCCAGCCTGCCCGCACCTGTCATCGACGATCCGCCGGCAATCACGGCATGACCTCGGGTGTATTTGTGATCCTCGGCGCGCGGCCAGGGAAAGTGTGAAAGCCATAAATCCGGCGTGTTGACGAATGTCCGCGGCGCAATTTCTTCCAGAACATTCGCCGGAATGCCGATATCCACAACCACCACTTCGCCTGACCGTGACCGCCCAGGCATCAGAAGGTGGCCCGGCTTGCGCCGGAAAAACGTTACCGTAAGGTCGGCCGGTGCCGCGCCACCGAGAACCATGCCAGTATCGCCATGTATGCCGCTCGGGATATCGACGGCGATACAGGGTATGTCCGTTTCACTGATACGGCTGATCACGTCCAGCACAACACCGTCGAGCGGCCGCGCTAAACCGGCGCCAAAGATCGCATCGACATAGAGCCCTGCCCCGTCGAGCACATCGGTCGACATGGCAAGAATTTCGCCATCCCAACGCTCGGCATTAAGCCGTGCTTCGCCACTCAAGGCCTTTGGGTGACCCGATAATGCAACCGTGACAGGCCAGCCCGCCGCCTTGAGATGCCGGGCAATGACGAATCCGTCGCCACCGTTATTTCCCGGACCGCACAAAACCAAAACCGGTCGCCTTGCCCAACGGCGGAGAATTTCGGTCGCCACAGCCGCACCTGCGGCCTCCATCAACTGGTCACCGGATATCCCGGCCGCGATTGCGGCACGGTCAGCGGCGTACATTTGCTCGATGGTCAGAATCTCTGTTAGCGGTTGCTCCAGCATATTCGTCCTCGCCCGGCCTCACCGGTGACACATCCTGTCCTGCCATGCTTGACACAATGTACCTGCCCGCCTATCCGCGAGCATCGATCAAACACAGGGGCGCTTCACAATGGATTACACTAATATCAGGTTTAGCATCGAAAACGGCATCGCACATCTCGTGCTTGCGCGGGACGATATTCGCAACGCTTTTTCCGAGCAGGATTTCACGAACGAAATCGTTCATGCCATTGAACAGGCACAACTGAGCGAAGAGGCACGGGTTTTTGTCCTGTCTGCCGACGGATCCGCCTTCTCCGCAGGTGGAAATATCAAGGACATGCAGGAAAAAAAGGGTATATTCAGCGGTGGCCCCGCTGGAACCAGGCGCGGATATATCGAGGGCATCCAGAAGGTGCCAAAGGCACTGTACACACTTGATATTCCCTCTATTTCAGCCGTACAGGGCCCGGCGATCGGTGCCGGATGCGACCTCGCGCTTTACTGCGACCTCGTCATTGCGTCGACAAAGGCGAAATTCGGGGAGACCTTTATCAACGTCGGCATCATACCGGGAGACGGAGGTGCCTGGATTGTGCCGCGCCGGGTGGGGCTCCAACGGGCAGCCGAACTGATATTCACCGGCCGTATTGTCGACGGCGCAGAAGCGGCTGAAATCGGACTTGCGCTGGAATGTGTAGAACCGGACAAACTGATGCCCCGGGTCATGAGCCTCGCCGAGACGATCGCCAGCCGACCGCCGGTCACGACACGGATGCTGAAATCGCTGCTGCGCCAGTCCCTGAGTTCAGGGCTCTTCGATTTTCTCGATAATTGCGCGGCTCTTCAGGCGATTTGCCACAGCACCGACGATCATCTGGAAGCGGTGACCGCGATGCTGGAAAAACGAACGCCTGAATTCAGCGGCAAATGAGCCGAAAGCGATACGGGACCGGCAAAATGTGCCGCCTGGACGCCCAATTGTACCGCCTATTCCGAAATCACGCCTAAAAATCAACTTAACCAATTGAAATATTGAGGAAACATTATTGGTACGATTCCTGCGCCGGTAAGAACAACTTTTCAGTCGCGGGAGATTAAAAATGCAAGCAGCTGTCACCGAAGCCCTGCCGGGTGGTATGCCGATGCCGGCAGACATGATAGCCAACAATCAGGGCGATCAGCGGAAAAACCAGATTGCCGAAGATAATCTTGTCGGCGAAATGCTGATCGGTTTCGACAAACTTCGCGGTATGCCGCACACCGAACTTCGCGGTGTGATCGGATCACGCATCGCGACGAGCTACGCGGACGCGAAGACCGTCGCGATGCGTTGGACACGGCAAGAACCGCGTCACGCATTCTCGATTTTCGACGTGAGCGGGCGCAGCGTATTTACCGCAACGTCAATTACGGCAGCGCGATGGCCGCCGTCGCCAGCACCATGTTTATTGTCGCGGTTATGGTCTGATACCAGGCACGATAAAGAAATAACCAGCTCCCAGTCCGGGTTGTTGTCGTTTTACGCCGCTTTTCTTTGCGCTTCGAGATGCGTGACAATCTCGTCGGCGCTCAGCACATCGGCATATTTATGATGCAGGTCGAAAAGATTGACCTTATGAGAAAGAAGCGACCGGTCGTACACGCATTCTTCTGCGATTGAGACATGATATCCGGCTGAATATGCATCGACGACAGACGCCCGCACGCAGCCCGAGGTGCTCTCGCCGCAAACGATCAAACTGCTAATACCCAGCCGAGTGAGTTCCGGGAGGATCGGCGTGCCGTAGAATGCGCTCGCGCGCTCTTTGACGATCATGATATCGCCTTCCTCAGGCGCAAATGCCTCATAAATTTCATAATCTTCGTCGCGACTGCCAAGACCTGACTGCCGGTTGGTCGCAACCACCGCGGATATCGTCGGCGCGGTGGTATAAATCACCGGAATGCCAGCGCTACGCGCGGCGGCAAACAATTTCATTGTTGGCTCTATCGCCTCCCAGGCATATCGCCCGCAAGTACTTGGAAAATCCGCCATTATCTCGTGCGGCTCCTTCGCACCACCGCGATAGGCCAGATTATAGAGGTCTATGGCAAGCAGCGCCGGTCTGTCGCCGACGTATAAATCTCGGTGATATGGCTCATAAACTTTCAGAATTTCGTCCGAAACGATATCGCGCCAGCAATGGTCTTCAAAATCACGCGCCATTTCCCGATCTCCTTTGCTTGATTAATGTCATCCGTCCTTCGACCTCGGATCTGCTCAGCAATCCCCTTTCCTGAACCATCTCCAGCATGGCCAGAACGCGGATTTCATAATAGGTAACACTGTCATAAACGACTTCCCCGAGCTCTTCTATCTTGCGACGCTGTTCGTGAAGCCGGTACCGGTCGCCGAGGGCGCTCCGGAGCGCATCCGTGAGCGTCGCCCATACGGGCGGCTCGGCGCTTGCGCCGGTCATCGGATCTCTGTAGCGAACATCTCCGCCGATATCGTGGTAACCGCGGCGCTCATCCGTCACTGAAAACACTCCTAACATTCCTGCCATCCGATCATCCCCCGTGAGCCAGGAACATCGAGAAAAACCACCCGATATGCCAGCAGGGCAGACATTCCCGGGTCGCCAATTCCGGGTGCGTTGTCAACATATGCGATCTGTGCCGGCAGTGCATCCAATGCTGAATCTAATACTTGAGCTTAGCGTTATTCCCGAATTCATTCGAGGCAATTGTGATCGCGGCGATCCCCGGGCGCCGGCCTGTTAGATTCCAAGCCTACAGTCTAGAATTAGTCTCGCCCGCCAGAATGAAGGTCGCCTTCCATGCCATCTCTCGCCCGCCGGATAACCATATTTGCGCCGGATGAAATTCCCGAAATCGTGCCAGGGGACGATCTCGCGCAGGTATTTCTCGCGGCGATTCAAGACGTGGGAGAGCAACCTGAAAACGGCGATATCATAGTGTTCGCCCAAAAAATCGTATCAAAATCGGAAAGCAGGATCGTTGCGCTCAACACGGTCGCACCCGGTCAGAAAGCTCAGGACCTCGCAGCACAAACCGGAAAAGATCCACGGGTGGTCGAGTTAATTCTGCAGGAATCGAGCGGGATAGTCCGCATCCGGGAAGGGCTTCTTATCGCCCGTCACCTCAATGGCTGGGTGGTCGCAAATGCGGGGATAGACCTCTCCAACGCGGGAGGCGCGGAAACCGCTATCCTTCTACCCAAAGACGCCGACCGATCGGCCGAGAATATAGCGAAAGCAATCGCAAAGGCTGCCGATTGCGAGGTCGCTGTTATCATTAATGACAGCATGGGCCGCGCCTGGCGGACGGGAACAACGGGCACCGCAATCGGCGCGTACGGCCTGGCAGCACTTCAGGATCGCCGTGGCGCAGTTGACCGAGATGGAACAGTTCTGCAATCGAGTGAAATCGCGGTTGCCGACGAAGCTGCGGCAGCGGCATCGCTGCTAATGGGTCAGGGCAGCGAAGGGTTGCCGATCGTCGTTATCCGCGGACTGGATTGGGCATTCGGCAACGGGAACGCATCGGACCTGGTGCGGCCGCTCGAACAAGATCTTTTCAGGTAGGCGGCAATGTTTCTGGCCCTGGCAGGCGGTGTTGGCGGCGCGAAGCTCGCGCTCGGCCTGACGCAGGTTCTCCCGCCCGACAAACTTATGATCGTCGTCAATACGGGAGACGATTTCTATCATCTTGGCCTGCGCATCTGTCCGGATATAGATACGGTAACATATACGCTTGCCGGCATTGCGAACCCGGATACAGGCTGGGGCCTGCGGGACGAAACATGGAACTTTATGGATTTCCAGGGCCGATTGGGTGCCGATACCTGGTTTCGCCTCGGCGATAAAGACCTTGCGACCCATCTCGAACGGACCCGCAGACTTGGCGCCGGTGAGACATTGTCTTCGATTACCGCATTGTTTGCCAAAAAGCTTGGCATCCGACACCCGGTCGTGCCCGCGACCGATAACGAAATTATGACCATTGTCAAAACCCCCGACGGCCCATTGGGGTTCCAGGAATATTTTGTCCGGCTAAAATGTGAACCCGTCGCGACCGGTTTTGATTTTCCTGGCGCGGCCAAAGCACAGGCGTCGCCACGGCTTGAAAAGGCGTTCAAGCGCGACGACATCGAGGCGGTCATCATTTGTCCGTCCAACCCCTATGTCAGCATCGCGCCCATCCTCGCGGTACCTTCAATCAAAAGGTTTCTGACCACTGCCCGCATTCCGGTTATCGCGGTGTCACCGATTATCGGCGGTCAGGCCATCAAGGGGCCTGCGGCAAAAATGATGAAAGAGCTGGGGGTCACACCATCTTCGATCGCGGTGAGCAATTATTACAGCAGGGTCGCATCGGCTCTCGTGATCGATACCGCCGACGCTCACGAAGCAGAACCAATTCGCGCACATGGAATGCGGGTCTGCGTCACCAACACGGTTATGACGACTAACGCTGAAAAGACGCAACTGGCGGAAGACGTAATCGCATTCGCACGGAGCCTACGTGGCTGATTCAATCAACGTCGTGATCCCGGTAAAAGGCCTGCTGAACGGTAAATCCCGGCTCGCCGGCGTGCTGACTGTAGACGAGCGAACGGCGCTGAACCGGCGCCTTATGGAACGGACGGTCCAGATCGCTGTGATGCTGCCAGGGACAATCTATGTTTACGTGGTCAGCCCCGACAATGCAGTGGAAAATATTGCACGCTCCGGCGGTGCGAATTTCCTGATCCAAACTACCGATGGTTTGAACACCGGATTGGCACAAGCCGCAGCGCAAATTTCAAACGACAGGACGGTATATCTTCCCGCGGACCTCCCGCGGCTGACAGGGAATGATATTCACCCACATATGGTTGCCGACGGAATTGGGATATCGCCAGATTCCCGTGGCCAGGGCACAAATGTGCTCAGTCTTCCGACGCCGGCCGCGATACCGTTTCAGTTTGGTACCGACAGTTTCCGGTTGCATTGCGCCACGGCAGAGAAAAGCGGCTTCTGCTTTCATGTTATTGACCGGCCTGGACTAGCCTTCGATCTCGACACAGAAGCCGATTTACGCCGTATGGAGGGGTGGCCGTAAGCGTTCAACCTGCGTAATCTGAGTCCGGGTAGGCGCAATTGATACAGCTGGGGTGACAAGGCTTTAGACGGTGCCGGGTAAAGACCTCGAAAGGAAATAGAAATGTCCGACCAAATAGGGGCTTCACACATTCTTCTTATGTATGACGGATCGCTTCGTTCGACCGCGACACGCTCCCAGGAAGAAGCACAACAAAAGATTTCAGATATAAAAGAGACAATTGATGGGGGCATCGAATTCGCCGATGCCGCACGCCAGCATTCCGACTGCCCGTCTTCCGCACAGGGCGGCGATTTGGGCAATTTCGGCCGCGGCATGATGGTGCCTGAGTTCGAAGACTGTGCGTTCGGTCTGGACGTTGGCTCAAGCAGCGACGTTGTCGTAACCGACTTTGGCTATCACCTCATTATGAGGACGAGCTAAGCCTCCTAGGCAAGCTTGTAGGGCATCTGGACGGGACCGTCGTATTGAGCGACCGTTCCGTTCTCCGGATCGAAACGGTTCTGAACGAACGTGCCTGACCGTTGGCTGCGCACGATGAAGCCGATCGTCCGCTGATCGGTATTTTGCTCCTGGTGAATTTCCCACGGCGGAACGAAGTCAATATAGCCAGGCACGACGTCATGCGTTCCGGTCTCGCTAATTGATGCGGTTTGCGGGACCTGCGGGCCATCATCAGTTCGTTCGAAACGGGTTACTTTTTCGCCGCCTTCCAACACACCGTATAGCGTCCAGGACTTGCCGTGATCGTGCACGGTCGTCTTCAGATTCGGTGCCTTCACCAGCGCGTTGAGGACAAACCCGTAATCCGGGTCTTCATAAAAAAGCAGGTTCCCGGGCTTTCCCTCGACCGAAAGGCTGTCAGGCCAGGTATCGGCGTGGCGCTTCAGGTCCTCATCGACCAGTAGGTCGCGCAAATAATCCGACGCTTTTGTCCAAATTTCTGTTTCATTTCCGCCGTCGCGAAATAATTCGCGCATGCACGACACGAAATTTTCCGCTGCCGGAAGCATTTCGGAATTCGTCGACAGTTGGGTTGCCATTACCAGTCCACTTTGTTGCCCGGCGCGAAGTATACCCGAATTTCGTTCTAACGGCGCCCACGATCGTTTACAAACACAGTTGAGAAAACAAAACGCTCTGAGGGGGATTTATGTATTACGACTTCGTACCAATGCCGGAACGTAAACCGCTAAAATGGCCAAACGGCGCGCGCGTCGCAGTGCTCGTCACGTTCAATCTCGAATATTGGGATCTGACGAAAGACACCGACGATCCATATTACGCGGGCGGCCCCGCCATTCTCCCC